>Ga0268262_10001506_pt1 | contig 28675 bp, 29 predicted proteins | sample TergutNc150P3_FD_190354 | JGI IMG/M metagenome (GOLD analysis project Ga0268262, IMG submission 190354) | Nasutitermes corniger P3 segment gut microbial community from laboratory colony in Florida, USA - Nc150 P3 (SPAdes) (version 2) | ecosystem: Host-associated > Arthropoda: Insects >... | reverse complement strand
TTCGGACGAGAAAAAGACGATTCGTTTAAAAGTTCATTGGGAGCGATTTACCAAACTTTTGACGGAAGGGAACTTTATCCAAGCGTTCAAGAGAAAGCAGCAAATTTGCTTTACTTAGTTGTGAAAAATCATTCTTTTACAGACGGAAACAAAAGAATAGCCGCCGCATTATTCGTATATTTTTTAGATAAGAACAAGGCTTTGAAAAATAAAAACGAACAATTATTAATAGACAATAATGCTCTAGCAGCTACTACTTTAATGATTGCTTTATCAAAGCCTCAGGAAAAAAAGATTATGTGTAGTTTGGTAGTGAATTTTATATCCTCTCCATGATATTTTTTCCGCTTCCCTGGCAATTCGCTCAGGCAATTTTTTTCCATCGCATAAAAAAGTTCGTTACCCTGTAAATCCTTTCATCGGGGTTCAGACAATAAGTGCGTAGTGCCGCTCATAGCGTAGGGGTTGGTGGTGGCGGTTTCATCGCGGAGTATTTTCTTGGCTTCCGCTAAGGAAACGCCACTTTCCCAAAGTTCAAATAACTCCTCGTGAGCTTCTTCCCTGGCTTCTTCCTTCGCAACCGCAATGGCTTCATCTTGATTCCATTCTCTCAACAGCATTCCTTCTACCTCCGAACTATGCCTCTCCAGAAAAGATACTAAAATATTTTTGCTTATGCAAGTTTTTACAGCCAATTTTATAGCCTCGCGAAGATCCATAGATTTTAAATTCACTTTTATCTGCGCTATGAACTCTTCGTAACCGCTCAAAACAGAGCTTTTGGCTGCCATACTCGCATTATGACCTTTATTTATGTTGTAAACTTTCACAACTAGCTCCAAATATAAGTCGGGGGTTTTAAAATTATAGGAATCAGATAATTTAAGTTCCTTGTAGTCGGGATATTTTTTATCGCCGTTGTACAGAACTATGAACTCTGGGGATGGTATCATTATCCTTTTCTGCTTGTAAAGGCTTTTTCTGTCTATTATCATCTCGTACTCCGCTGACAAATATTGAAGCATTCTAAGCGGCATATTGTTGTTAATCGACGACTGGTGCTCAATGAGCACTATAAGCCTGTCTTCCAGCATAAAGGCTATATCGTTGATTTGATTCATGTAAAGCACATCCGAGAGAGTGACTATCTCTATCTTTGTGCTTTCTGGGTAGCTTCTGCCGCTAATTGCGCTATATAGCTCCAAAAGATTGCTTTTTTCGCTGAAAAGCCGCGTGAAAACGCTATCCTTATGGTTGCGATTGGTTTTGATTTCCGTCATTTTTGAATCCTCCGTTTTTTCTTCGTTACCCTATTAGACGGATGTCAAGCCGAAAAAAATTCAGATTTGCATATTTTGCAAACAGATGTTTGCATTTTATTATCCTGTCAATCCTAAAATCGGGGGCATCGGGGTTCTGACAAAAAATGATTTATCAAAATACTGCGAGGTTTCATAAATCCTTATCTTTATTCTCCATTGTTTGCGGTAGTTCTGGTAAAGCCTTAAAAACAAATCCTCTGGCTAAAAGTTCCGGTATTGCCTTTTCAAGCCCTTTCGCTGTCCCACCTTTGGGGTTATTTACATGCGCAAGCAATATATCCCCCGATTTGGCTGTTATGGCACGTTTATAAACTTCCTGCGCAGGCAATGTTGCACCGATATCCAGAGTTATTGCAAAGCCCGCGATATTTAAGTTAAGTTCTTCCTTTATTATTTTCACGGCTTCGCTGTCATAATATGCACAACCGCTGCGGAACCATCTGGGTTCTTTGCCTGTCAATTTTTTAATTTTTTCCTGATTGACCATTATTTCCTCAATCAGTTTTTCCTTTGACTCGGTTCCCCTAAAGCCATATATGGACTTGCCCGAAACAGACGCAGGGAGGTGCTTTGTGCCGTGGTTTTCTATTTCAAAAAGAGGATTCTCGGCAAGTTTCATAAAGGTTTCTGGATTTTTGTCTATCCATTGAGCGTTAATAAAAAACGTTGCCGAAATTTCGTGTTTTATCAGGAAATTGATAAGGGATACATCTACCGAGCCTTTGCAGGCGTCAAGGGTTAAATATAAAACTTTTTCGTCTTTAGAAACAGGCAGGGTTGATATTACTTCAGGCAAATGCGCACCCCAAGCCGCAAATGCCAGTTGTGATAATAACATCAACAAAATTAAGCTAGACTTCGAACTAAACTCTGTGGGATAAGGTTTAAGCATGGAAAACATAGTGAGCATAAATATAAAAAAAATCTCCCTTTTCCTCAAAAATTTCTATATTTACCCTCAAATGCAGTTTTACCCCCCAAAAAACGCTTTCCACCAGCCCTTGCGCCAAGGTCTATTGCAATACCTTTTGCTGCAATACGTTTTAAATGCGTTTCTAGCCCTTTTCTTCGCCCATAGGTCAAAAACCTATCCCCAAGCGGAGTTTTGCCTTCCTAGGGGCGTTCCAGCCGCAGCAAAGGGCATTCAAATTAGCTGTTCGACCCCCCCCCCAGCGTTTTTAGGATGATTTTAATTATTTAGATTTATCTACGTGTCCCAACTTCCACAAATAATTTCCCTAGACGAATGCGAAAGCACTCATAAATACATACGCGAAAACATCGCAACCCTGCAAGAATGGACGGTTGTAACCGCAGAATATCAAACAGGCGGGCGTGGACGGCACGGCAGGACGTGGGTTGCCCCAAAAGGTAAAAACCTGTGTTTTAACGTTATTTTGCCAGCGAAGAATTTAAAACCCGAATTTTACGCCCCAACCACGCAGATTGTTGCCATAACCATAGCTAAAATGCTGAACGAAAAAGGCATAGATGCAAATGTTAAATGGCCCAATGATATTTTGGTGAATAAATGCAAAATCTGCGGAATAATCTCGGAATTGCTCGGCACAAATATATCCATCGGTGTTGGCATAAATGTGAATACTGAAAAATCCGATTTTGCGGAGTTAGATCGCCTCGCGACCAGCATATTTATAGAAACCGGTAAAATTTGGGACAGGGAAATTCTTTTGCAGGAATTTTTGCAAAAATTCAAGGCTAATTTTGCTCTTTTATGCGAAGACGGTTTACTGCCTTTTATTGAAGATTGGCGAAAAATGGGCTGTTTTGCGGGGCACAAGGCAAGGCTTGTGGAAGGCAATTCTGTTTTGGATGGGGTAATTGAGGCGATTAATGATGATGGTTCCCTGCTTTTTAAAACAGAAACGGGTTTAAAAACTATTTGGAGCGGCGATTTAGAAATATAAAATCACAAAATAAAAGTTCTCCCATTGCACAAAAACACCCTGTGCTCAAGCCAGAGTTTTAAAGCGTAAAGCAAAGTGCGCTTTTCAACTTCCTTGCCTATTTGAATGAACTGCTCAATGCTCCCAGTGTCTGCAACCTGTTGAACACTCTGCCAAATTATTGGACCTTGGTCTAGGTCTGCTGTGGCAAAATGCGCTGTTGCACCGATTATTTTAACGCCCTTTGCCCACGCCTGATGATAAGGTTTTGCTCCCTTGAACGCAGGCAAAAAACCGTGATGGATGTTTATTATTTTGTACTTCCAAACCTCTGTAAATTCTGGACTTAAAATTTGCATATAGCGAGCAAGCACTATTCCCTCTGTTTGCGAAGCGTGCAAAATATCATTGAATTTACTATCCTGTTCGGTCTTTGGAATGTTGCTCGGAACCAAGAAGAAAGGCAAATTGAAAGCTCTTGCCAAAGGTTCCAAAACAGTGTGATTTGAAATTATGCAAGTCCACTCACAAGGCAAAGCCCCATCCCTGTGGGAGAGCAGAAGTTCGTAAAAACAATGGTCGGTGGTTGAGCCAAATAATGCAAGTCTGGTTTTATGCTCGGCATCGTGCAAATGCCATTCCATGTTTTTTTCCCTTTCCATTTTGGAAAAATGCTCCTCTATTTTTGGAATAGCACTGTTTTCACATTCAATAAGTGCACGCAAAAAAAATGTGTCTATGTCCTCTGCGGTGTGCTGAGTCAAATCCAGAATATTTGCGCCGGTCTGTGCAATGCCTTGAGTGAATGCAGCTATCAATCCGCTTTGATCGGGGCATAAAATTTGTAAAATGAATTTTTTAGAATTGTTCACAGATATCTTTTGGCTCCAAGATATAAGGATTTCCAGTGATTATCGTCAAGCGAGGTTACCGTTACGCCCAAGGAAGTACTCGCATGCATAAATTTTCCACTACCGACATAAATCCCAACATGGTTCACATTCCTTGTATCTCCCTGCTTGCTGAAAAATACCAAATCCCCAACAACTAAACGGCTCTTGTCAACGGATTTCCCCATGTTGAATTCATCTTTGGTTGTTCTGGGTATGGACATTCTCTCCTTTTCCATATATACGCTGGATACAAAACCGCTGCAATCTGTACCGTTCTTGGTATTTCCACCATACTTGTATGGAGTGCCAAGCCACGGCGAAAGAACCCTATCCCATTCGGATATTCCAGTTATGCGTTGTGAAGAACCCGGAGCGAGTGGTCTAAGCGGCGCGCAGGAAATTGTGAGCATCCCTATACTTGCTATTATAATCAGCCATTTGCCAGTCATTTTAATTCCTTCAACTCCTTAGCTAAAATTTCCCTATTCTGCGTGACTTTCTTTTTCATATCGGCAGAAGGCGTTTTTGCAAGGCATTTATCCAAAGCCTCAATAGACTCGGTTAATAATGCACTGGCTTTTGCTTTGTTTTTGCGAGATGCAGCGAATTTCTCTGAGGCAATTTTTCTCTGCTCTTCGCAAAAAGAATCGGCTTTTTCATATTGAGATGGAACTTGTTTTTCCAACCATGCCAAAACAGAATCTCCTGGGGCAATGGAGCGAAGGCTATCTGCCAATTCAATTATTAAAACAGGGTCTGCCTTTGTGATTTTCAAGCTGCGGATTTGCGCGGTCAAGGAATTTATTATTTCCCGTTTAGATGGGTCTATTTGATTTTTGCCGCTTTTGTTCATCACCGTAATTTTATTGTACAAAACATTTGCGCTGTCTATCCACGAATTTATGGCAGGTTTATATACGGCAAAACTCTCTAAAACAGCAAGAGCCTCTGCGCTACGCCCTGTTTGATAGAGCAAATTTGCAAGCTGCAAGGTGCGGAACCCCAACTGGTCTAAATTATTGTGATATTGAATCTGTATTTTCAGCAACTCTATGGCTTTTTCTGTGTTTCTGGTCGCTATCAAGGAATCTATGCTTCTTTGCAAGGTTCTGAAAGATATGGCTTCCTTTATAAAAACGCTATCGGTTATTTTAAGGGTATCCGCCATTTTGCTATGAACGGTATCTTTTTTTGTGGCAGTGGGGGTTTTGGGCTGCTGTTTTACTTTCGGCGACTTGCTCGCACAAGATATTAGCATAATGGCAAAAACAACTACAACTAGACGGAACATAAACTCTCCAACTCCTTTGCATTTATTATCAGCATTTGCAGACGGTTTTCTATGTTGGCAAAACTCGTGTCGGGGTCATAATCCAAACTCAAAACCTGAATGTGCGGGAATTTCGCTTTCATGGCTTTTGTCAAGCCACGCCCCGAAATATGATTTGCAAGACATGCAAAGGGTTGAAGGATAATAAAGCTATTGACCCCATGTTCAGCCAGAGACAGAACCTCTCCGGGGATAAGCCAGCCTTCGCCCGTTATATAGGTTTTGTCCAGCATTCCAGTTTTCTCTATTATATCCGACATTTCATAGCAATCCGCATGATGCTCATAAAATTTGAATTTCTTTATCCTTTTTTCAACATCATTTCCAGCTTTAGAATAGAGCTTTGAAGAAACTCCGCCTATTAACCAGTTCACAAAGGGATGCGTTATTAACCCGCGCCTGACCTTCTCCATTCTAACAAGCTCGCCAACCCTGAAAAAATCCAGCATTCCGGGCTGCACAACTTCCATTCCGTGCTCAAATAAATATTCCTCAACAAAACCGTTCGCACTCGGATGGTACTTCATCAAAATTTCGCCGAGCACGGCAACTCTCGGTCTGCGAACAGATATATCGGCTTCTATATTGTTGAATGCCTCAACTGCCTGCTCAAATTTTTTAAGCGCACCGCGAATATTGCCCGCAGCTTCTTGCATGGTCTCTTTAATCCAATAATTATACACCCTCAGAGATTCGCCGCGATTTTTTTCGTAAGGGCGGGTGGCTCTGAACATTATCTCTATGCCGTCCATCATAGCCATGCCCCAAAGCATGTGCACGCGAAAATCCACTCCAGCTCTAAAACCCGGATGCATATTTTTAGTGTCTGAGCCTGTTGTTAAAATCGGCACTCCGGGATAGCCAGCTTCGTCCAAAGCTTTGCGGCACATAACGGCATACTGCCCTGCTCGGCAATTTTCGCAGTTCTTTGCCAAGCCCATGCACACTTCATCTTGACCGAGTTCTGGATGCTGCTCAAGCCAGAGCAAACCTTCGCCTATGTTCACTTGGGCAGGGAAGCAAATATCGTTATGCACATATTTTTTGCCAAGCTCAAAAGCCCTTTTGCTTGCTATAGGCAAAACTTCCGTTTTAAAACCCTGCCGCTCCATGACCTTTGCGCAAAGAAAACTGAATGCCGGGCTTAAATTCGGAATAAGCACAGTACGTTTCTTTTTGTCTTCCTTTGCATAAGGCACTGGAAAGAGGGGCGGGAACGCGTTATTGCTTATAATCCGCATCTTTGCATTTTCCGTTTCGCGCCGTACCTTAACCGTTTCAATAAAACTTTTGATGCGAATGCTGAGAGGTCCTCTGACATCGCCCTCATCCAATTTCAACATGAGCAATTCTTTGTTTGAGCGCTCATGCAAAATTCGCATCATCTCATCGGAGAGAATCGCATCGTGCCCGCAACCGAAGCTCACTATTTGCACAAGCTCTATGCTTGGGTCTTTTGTTGCCAAAAGCGTTGCGCCGAGCATTCTCATGTGAAAAGAATTAAGAGTTTCCATTCTGGTATTCGGCGGAATGTCTTGGTCAAAGGCTTCAGGCAAAGCCTCAAGTGGCAGAACCGATATTCCCATTTGGGTAAAATGGTTTGCCACCAAATGATTCACCAATGGGTCTAAATGATAGGGTCTGCCTGCGACCACAACCACAAATTCACCTTTTGCCCTTGCATCGCTTAAAATCTTCTGCCCTTCGCTTTGCAGGGTGTCCCTGAATTTTTGCAGGGCAGTTTCGCCTTCGCTAACGGCGGCGTCAATAATTCTTTTAGGGATATGCCATTTTTTGCTAAACCAATCTATGCACTGGCTGCGGCGCAAATCTTCATTATACCAATAGAAATTTGGCTGGTCAACTGGAATGCCGTGTTTTTTTTCTGGGTCGTCTATATTTCTGACCACAGCGGGAGTGCCTTGCACAACGGGGCAAACCGCTGTAGCTTTAAATTTTTTATGGTCGGTTGGAACAGCCATCATAACAGGCATGAATATTCTATCCACTTTCTTTTTTACCAAATCCGCAACGTGCCCATGCAACAGTTTTGCGGGGAAGCATATAGTGTCGCTGGGAACCGAGCGCAAGCCTTCTTCAAACAAGTTATAATCGCTCTGCCTTGAAACAACAGCCTCAAATCCCAGCGATGTGAAAAATGCTTTCCAAAACGGCAGGGAAACAAAAAATTCCAAGGCTCTGGGAATGCCTATTTTTATCCCTTGTCCCTTATTCCTTGTCCATACGATTTTCGGCTGATAATCCTTAACTAAAAGCTGATTCGCTCTTTTAAGCATATCTGGCACGGAATTTATTTTTCGGTTGATTTCTGTGATTGTTTTTTTGGTTTCTGGGTCATCTGGATTTGCGATGACTTCGCCTCTTTCACAACGATTGCCTGTTACATGCGTTCTGCCATCACTAAAAACCACTATGGTTCTGTTGCAATTATTGCTGCAAAACTGGCAAATTTGTCCGGGGCGTTTTTCCCACCCGAATTTCTCCATTGCATCTAAGCCGATAAACGAGGATTTTGGCATAATAATTGGTATAAATATAGAAAATTCCTATATTTCCAAATACCAATGAACCTATATCACGGAAGTTATACGCAAGTATCAGAGCCGAAGATTATAACTCCTGCTCGTTTGCTTGATTTTGGCACGGGATTTTATACCACAACGGACAAAGAGCAAGCAATAAAATTTACCAACAAATTCGTAAGTCTAGGAAAGAATAGAATTGTAAACATATATGAATATAATGAAACTGAAGCGAGAAATACGCTATCTATATTGGAATTCACAAAGGCAGATACGGAATGGTTGCGTTATGTTGTAGCAAATAGGTCGGGAACAGGCAAAGATAAAGATTTTGACATTGCAATAGGTCCTGTAGCCAATGACCGTGTTTATGAAGTTATTGATAATTTCGAACTTGGAGATTATTCGGAAGAAGAAACAATTCGGCGACTGCTCACTTTTAGATTAACAGACCAAATTGTTTTTAAAACTGAAAAATCATTGAGTTTTCTTAAGTATATTTCCATAGAGCAAATAGGAGTATAAATGCAAAAGAACATTTCAATAGAAGAAAAAAAATATGCCTTGCGTTTATCTAAGCAAATATGCAAGATTACGCAGTTGATTATGCAAAATTACAACCTTAATGAATACGAGGCTATTGTTAATTTTTATAATTCAGAGACATATAGATTATTGTCTGATTGCAATACAAAATTATGGTGGTATAGCGTGTATGCTCTTTTTGAAATTTATAGAACGGAAAAAGAGACCAATTCTGTTTTTAATTCGCCTTATATTTTTGAGAAAAGCGTATGAATGATTTATCCGAAGAATCCAGATATTTTTTGTACTTGATTGAACAGTATGCTTTGCACAAAGGCATTAATGGCAAGCAGGCATTGGATTTATTTGAAAAACAAAATCTTGTTGAATATATATATAGTATGTATTATACATATCACACAGAGCGTGTGGAGAACGCTATTGAAGATATTGACAGAAAACTTTCCGTCTGAAATATGGGAATATTAGGGAATATCTGGGAAAATCAGGGAAATATTTTCTATATTTAGGGAATGTTAGAGATAAGAGACATAGAAATCACACCTCAGATGCTTTCCGCCATATCGGAATTGGATGCTTTTAAAGCTAGTTGGACTGGATTTAGCGTATTGCAGCCTGAGCAGCTTAAAAAGTTGAAAAAAATTTCCACAATAGAGTCCATTGGCTCTTCCAATAGAATAGAAGGCAATAAACTTTCAGATAAAGAAGTGGAACAATTGATGTCTCGCATTCAAAAAAAATCTTTCAAAAATAGGGACGAAGAAGAGGTTGCAGGTTATGCCGAACTTATGGATTTGATTTTTGACAGCTATGAAGTTATACCGCTGACGGAAAATTACATAAAGCACTTGCATAAAATTTTGCTGCAATTCTGCGAAAACGATACCTCGCATAGGGGCAAATACAAAAAACTCTCAAATTCCATTTCTGCATTTGATGCAAACGGCAAAGAAATAGGCATTGTATTTGAAACCGCTTCTCCTTTTGAAACATCGATGTTGATGGAAGAACTTGTTGAATGGGCGAGAAAAAATTTTGATGATAATTTTTACCACCCATTGCTTGCAATAGGTATTTTCATAGTCCATTTTCTGGCTATACATCCATTTCAAGACGGGAATGGCCGTTTGTCAAGGGCATTAGCCACTATGCTATTGTTAAAAAAGGGTTATGGCTATGTTCCTTACAGTTCCATAGAATCCATTGTAGAAACAAATAAAGACGGCTATTACAGGGCGCTTAGGCGTACCCAAAAAACGCTCAGAACAAAAAAGCCTCTTTACGAACCCTGGCTTAATTTCTTTTTAACAACTCTGCAAAAGCAAAAAAGGCATTTGGAAGAAAAAATAAAGTCTTTCAAAACATACGATACCAGCCTTTCCAAACTAGCAACAAATATTTTAGCCTTGCTAGACGAACATCCTCAATTAACGGTTGCAAAAGCAGCGGAGATTTTGAATGCCAAACCGGATACGGTGAAAAAATCCATAAAAAATCTTGTGGACAAAGGCTACCTGTTGAAAAAAGGAAGTACCAAAGGGGCTTGGTATGAATGTTAAATTCACAACAACCATTTCAATGCGCTTGTCTTGATAATCCCATTTATATTCTGCTCCGGCAGAATTTCGTCCATTGTCAAAAGTAATTTTGGATGCTGGTCTTTTATCGCTTCCAATGGGCGTAGTTCTCTTTTCAAAATACCCTCTTTTTCCGTATTATATGAAACTTGAACATATAATTGCTCGCCATTTGATTTTTTAGCCAAAAAGTCCACTTCCAAATTATCCACAACGCCAACATATACCTGATAGCCACGCCTCAAAAGTTCCAAATAAACAATATTTTCCAAAATATGACCGTAATCTTCGCTTCTGTCGCCGGCTATCAACCGCCTCAAACCGTTATCCACTGCATAGTATTTTGCGTTATTGGCAAATACTTTTTTCCCTTTCACGTTATAGCGTTCTGCTCTATAAACAAGCAGGCTATTTTCAATTCCATTTATATAACGGGCTACTGTTTTATCGCTGATTTTATTTCCATAACTGGTCAATGTATTGGAAATTTTATTGATATTTTGAAAATTCCCTACTTCCGCATATAGGTATCTTATTATGAGTTCAAGCGTTGCAACATCTGTAACTGCCAGCCGTTTAACAATGTCTTTTAGAACAACACTTGAATAAATACCCTCCAAATATTGCAACTGTTTTTCTGCATTAAGCGTAATTGCATAAGGAAAGGAAGTTTTAAGATATTCGTTATAGAGCAAACGAGGATTTTTCTCTTTTTGAACGGATGCAAATTCCTTAAATGAAAGCGGCAGCATTTTCAATTCCACATATCTTCCCGAAAGAAGTGTTGCTAGTTCGCCACTCAAAAAATAAGCATTTGAACCTGTTATGTAAATATCCAAATTCTTTTTCAAGAATAAACTATCCACCACTTTCTCAAAACCAAAGACATTTTGTATTTCGTCTAAAAATATGTAATATTTCTGCTTGTTTCGCACTCGCTTTTTCAAATAAGCGTAGAGTTGCTCAGAATTTTGTAAATCCACAAAATCAAATTCTTCAAAATTTATGCTTATTATTTGCTCTGGGCTAACTCCGCTTTTAACTAAATATTGCCTATATATCTCAAAAAGTTTTGATTTCCCGCATCTGCGCACACCGGAAATTACCTTTATAACATCCTCATCCTTCCAATTCACAAGGAATTTAAGGTATTCAGGCCGATTTATGGCAATTTGGCTTTTATTCCAATTTTCTGGCATTTTCACCTCTTTTTTGGAGTACATTCCAAATATAGTAAATTGTCAGTAACCGTCTAGAGCCTCACCCAGAACCCCGTTTTTTAAGGATTTCCTTTGCCAAAGTGGTTTTTCCAACCTGCCTAGGTCCATAAAGCACAATAATCTTGCCTTCGTTTAGTTTGGCTTCAATTTTCGCCTGAAATAAGCGTTTTATGTTTTCCACAAATTCCCAAAAATGCTTATTTAATCTGGGAAAAGTTTTCTATATTTGCTTTTTACAAAAAATGGAGATACAAAATGCCAGTAATGCAATGGACTGAACAGTTAAGTGTGAAAATAGACTCAATAGATAATGAGCATAAAAAGCTTATTGACCTTATCAACAAATTGTTTGATGCCATGTCTAGAAGAGAAGGGCATAGTGTGTTGGACACCATACTCAAAGAGCTTACAGATTATACGGAGTTCCATTTCAGTCACGAAGAGGAAGCTCTGAAAAAATATAACTATCCAGGGTTTGCCGCACATAAGAAAGAGCACGAAAGTTTTGTAAACAAAATAGAGGATACTAAAAAGAAATATGAAGAAGGAGCCATAACGCTAACTATACCCTTAATTGATTTTTTAACCACCTGGATAAAAGAACATATTTTGAAATCGGATATGGGCTATTCACCATTTTTAGTCAAAGCAGGTATGAAATAAAATTCCTCTATTTCTGCTAAATCCGATGGCTGTGCAAAATTTCCAAAAATTCCAGCAAATTAAAATGCTTTATTCCATTTCTTGAATTGCCAGAAAATTCATCCATAGACACAACGAATTTCGGGTAGTTATCCTTTATCCGCTCCAAATTGCCAAATTCGCGTTCTATGGTTTTGCTATCATGCAATAAATAGCAAACTTGCACATATATTTTTTCACCGCTTTTTCTCGCTATAAAATCAATCTCCCTATCGCCATCGCAGCCTATAGCAACCTCATAACCGCAATAAAGCAAATGATTATACACGGCATTCTCCATTATTTTACCGATGTCTGTTTGCTTGTACTCAAAAATGGCGTTTCTGAGACCAATATCCTCAAAATAAAATTTCTCACCTATTTCAAATACTTTTTTACCCACTATGGATTCGCGTTTAACCCTGTGTATAAAAAAGGCATTGGCTAATTTATTCAGATAATCTATAACCTGCGAAGCGGCTATGCTCACTTTTTGGGATTTTAGATAATCGCTTATTTTTTTTGCAGAAAATAATTGCCCCGTATTATCCGCTAAAAACAAAACCAGATTTTCCAAAAATTCAGTGTTGCGAATTTTATTTTTTGCAATCACGTCCTTATATATAACCGTGTTGTAAACACCCTTTAAATATTGATAAACTATTTCATCTTCCAGTTCCAGATGCCTCAAATAAGGCATTCCGCCGAATTTAAGATATTTAAAAAGGGAGTTTTTATCACTTTGCAGATTGTGAAACTCGCAAAACTCAGCAAACGACAAGCTGTGCACAGGAATTTCTATATATCTGCCACTCAAAAAAGTTGAAATTTCACTGGACAAAAAATTCGCGTTGCTCCCAGTGCAATATAAATCATATATGGGATTTTTGAATAAACTGCGCATTGCCTTTTCAAACTCATTTATCTCCTGAATTTCATCTATAAACACATAATTTTTGTCTTTCGCCGCTGTTTTGCTCTTTATGTATTTATTCAAATCCTCTGCGGTTCTTATAAAGTCAAATGATAAATCTTCCTTATCGATGTAAATTATATTTGCGTTTTTGCCAAACTGCCTTATTTGCTTTATTATTTGTTTCAAAACATAACTCTTGCCCACCCGTCTTTGACCGGTGAGCACTTTTATTATTTGTTTTCCGATAAAGGGTTTTATTTTATCGGAATACCTTTTTCTCTGTATAATGTCATTTTCCATATTTTGCTCATAAGCTAAACTTTTAGATAAATATAGAAAAGTTTAGCACATAAGCTAAACTTTTAGATTTTTCTCTGTAAGCCTAAGCCCTAGGCTTAAAATAAATGTAAAAAATATGAGAATTATAGCGATATGTACCCACATACCATAGGTAGTATAGAGACTAGTATTTTTGTATATTCAAAATATTATGCTAAGTCCAGCCACAATCAGAGAGCTATTCTCGGAAATAGAAAACCTGCCTGAAGAAAATGTGGGAATACTTCAGCAATTTGTGCTTTTTTTGAAGCACCGCAATGAATTAACGCTTGATGATTCGGCGTATTTGTCTTCCATTCCAGGAATGATGGATAGTATAGAGGATGGTGTGAACACCCCTTTGTCAGAGTGCGTTCCGCTTGAAAAGGTTTGGGTAGATGTATAACATTGTGCTCACCAAGCAAGCTACTAAGGATGCCAAACTAATAGAAACTGCCAACTTGAAATCAAAAGTTACGGAACTGATAGGCATAATCAGAAACAATCCTTACCAAAATCCACCCGCCTATGAGAAACTTCAGGGCTATTCATCTGTATATTCCAGAAGAATAACCATTCACCATAGGCTTGTTTATGAAGTTTGCGATGACACACTGAAAATCATTAGGATGTGGACACACTACGCAAAGATTTAGGAGTTATATATATGGCGGGGAAGGTGTGGGTACACATCGCTATAACTCCCAAAAATATTCTATATTAAGTATGAGATGCGCTCTTAAGCCTAAAACGGAGGTTTTATGCAAAAATATACTTTTTTAACTGCAATCGCGGTTCTTGCCGCTTTTATAGTTCTGCTAGTAGCTTGTGGGGAAGGCGAGCCAAACAATTTAGACCAAGCCGAATTGAATAAAATAAAGTTAGCCATGATCAACCTACAAGATTCTATAAAAGCATGTGGTAAAAACCCCGATTCCCCAAGTTGCCCAAATGAAAATGGCTCTTCCTCCGGAGATGGCACGTCTTCGCCTAACGACGATTCCTCTAATTCCAATAACACATCTTCCAGTAGCGGTGGCGATGGTGGCGGTGACGACGACAGCAGTAACTCCAACGCCTCCTCTCCTTCAAAGCCTCCAGACGAGTTTAATAAGGACTGCCCTGAGAGTGATAGGGATAAGATTCCGAATTTTACCTGCTCTTGGACACCTCCTGAGGTTAAGGGAGGCAATAACTCTAAGCTCACTTTGTCAATAATCCCCCCTAATACCATGACCTGTACTCCTGGCAAGGCATGGCGCGCTCTTTTCGGATGCACTGAAGGGGCTACACCTGAAAACTGCATTAAAAGGGATACGGCTTACTTTCCATTTGATAAGGATATGGTGACTTCTGGCGTTTATCAGAGTATGAAAAATGGCAATCTGAAAGACTCTTACAAACAGTGGCCCAAAAAAGACAGCAATTTTGTAGTTTACGGCGAGCTTACCTGCGGCAATAACTGCCGCAGGACGTTGCCATGCACGGCTTTGAACATAACTCCAGCGACTGAGCCAAAATTTAAAGACAAGGTAAAACTAACCTGCAACTGGCAAAAGCTTCCGGAAGGTGCTACGGAAATCTTTGGCAATTTGGCTATAGGTACTCCCCTCACGCCTTGCGAATTGAAAGACGAGGATAATTCAAACAATAAAGGGCTTTGGCTCCTTTCCAATAATTCAGGCGAAGACGGCGCAGGCTGCAAAACCGTGGACATTGAGTATTCTCCTGCGAATTACAATGCTTCCAAGGTAGGCACTATTATTACTGTCAAAGCAGTCGCCAACGGTTGTAGAGGAGGAAAGTATGAACTCATAACCTTTACTTACAATGTAGTGGCGGACCCAAGCCTGAGCGAAACTTGCACTTGGAACACGGAAAACAATGTTTATCTTGGTGGCGCAACACCGGTATTTGGAACTCCAGTGCCAACAGTAAACAATAATTATGGGCGTTGCTCAACTACTCCGATTCTTTCTCTAAACGGGACCAGTGTTTACACCACTTTGCCTAATGTGCTTCAAGGGCAACCGCAAAAAATCAATTTAAGGGCTTATCCAGCCTGCCCCGCCGGAACTCCTTACGGGGCAGGCATAAAATGTCCCGAAATAACGGTTAAAAACAAAGCGGATGCATGCGATTATGTGGCAGCAACGCACTGCCCCGGAGTTACTAATAAAGCCAGCATAATAACCACTGCTCAGAATTGTCCGAGTACTGGTACTTGCGGAAATAATTCCAAAGAAAAATGTTACTATGCAACTAGTATAACAAGACTAAAGGTTGCCAATAATTCTGGTGATGTCAAAGTCAATGGACAAGTTCTGTCAGGTAACGAAAAAGGAAATTGCGATAATAATGGAGATTGGGATCTACCCAGTTGCACTAGCATACTAGCCAACGTCACTAAAGTCGATGGCGGTTATTATATTTATGTTGGTAATAAGGGTTGGACAGATAACGGTTTCGTTACACAAAATACCCAAAACGGTTTGCATCCGAATTGTAGGTAAAGCAGCCAATGAATAAATAAAACGCCCCCTTGCGGGGGCTTTTCTGTTTTATGACAAAAAAATCTAGTCACTTTTCGTAAAAAATATATATATTAAGTATAAGATGCGCTCTCAGTCATAAAACGGAGGTTTTATGCAAAAATATGTTATTCCAACTGCAATCGCGGTTCTTGCCGCTTTTATAGCTTTGCTAGTAGCTTGCGGAGAAGGCGAACCGAACAATCTAGACCAAGCTGAATTGGATAAGATAAAGAGCGCAATGCTCAGACTTCAAGATTCTATAGCAGCATGTGGTAAAAACCCAGATTCACCGAGTTGCCCAAATGAAAATGGCTCTTCATCAGGAGAAGATGGCACGTCTTCATCTGACGATGGCTCTTCTAATCCCGGTGGCACATCTTCCAGTAGCGGCGGCAACAACGACGATAACAGCAGTGGCAGCAGCAATAACTCCAATGCCTCCTCAAAACCTCCAGAGTATGATAAAAATTGCCCTGAAAGTATAAAGTCCAAGATTCCGGATTTCACTTGCTCTTGGAAACCTGCCAGCGTTCAAGGAGGCGATACTGCTAAGTTAGGCTTGTCAATATCCCCCGTTTCCGATACCGCCATGACCTGTGCTCCGAACAAAGCATGGCGTGCGCTTTTCGGATGTAACGCGGGAGTTTCTCATGAAAATTGCATTAAAAGGGATACCGCTTATTTTCCATTGGATAAAGATATAGTTACTTCCGGTGTTTACAAGGATATGAAAAACGACGGTAAGAAGATGCCCAGTGATTCTAAGGAGTGGCCTAAAGTGGGCAAATTTGATGAGATTTACGGCACGATTACCTGTACAGCGAGCATCGGGAGTTGCAGCAGGACGAAGGAATGCGAGCCTTTGAATATAGAGCCGGCACCGGCACCAGATAGCAACGATGTAAAACTCACATGCGACTGGGCTCCCAAAGAGTTTACTGCGGCGGGAATTGAGGGCTATTTATTGAGTAAAGGTGCTACCCTTAATAAGTGCGAATTTAACTTAGGAGCGAATGGATGGGGGGACAGACCTCTTCCAACCAAGGCAGGCTGCGGAAGAGCGAGCATTGAATATTGCACCGATTCCGATTGCGGTTCAACTCCTGAGAGCATTAAAACCACTAATCCAAGCAATATTACCGTTAAGGTGGTCGCCACATGCAAAGGGGGAAATTATACCCTTAAAACATTGAATTACAAAGTGGTATTGGATCCGGTCGCGAAAGGAAAGTGCACGTGGAATGTGGAAAAAAACGGAGCGGGAAATTATGCAACTACTACCGGAAATGGCGCGATTCCGAGTGGCTTTACCTTGCTCAATAGCTATGGACGTTGCACAGGAGTGCCCCCCACCGGCAACACTGATTATACGTTACAGACTACGGATTATTATGGTAATGGGTCTCCTTGGCCAAACAATGGCAAACCTTTAACTGAAGGAATTTATAGTTCTGTAAAGCCCAACATAACTTGCGAACCTTCAGTTTCTTTTGAAAATTGCCCGACTTTGGAGGTAGTGTATGCACCTCCTTGCAAAGCCGATATAAGTACCTACTGCTCAAATAATAATAACGGAAAGTGGAGTGATGTGCAGTGGGGTACTTCAGTTAGTAAAGGTACCCAAGCCGGCTGTTACTTTGTGAATTTCACCAGTCTGGATAACGATAAGCTAGAAATTGAAACCGCCCCAAAGGATAATGGCCTTCCATGGAAAGTAAATGGAACTCAAGTGAATAGCAAGGGCAATGTAGCATTCAGTACTTTGAATTCGAAAGATGGCGGTTTCTACATATATCTCCAATCAGAAGCTTATTATGTCCATAATAACGCAACCCTAGCTGCTCAGGGTAAACCGTTCTGTCTAACAGGTGCTCGTAAACTCACTTGCGGAACTGTACCTACGATGGGAATGACTAGTGGCAGAGCTAATGCGCCTTCACTGTCTTGTAACGATGAAACATCACCAACTAATTCGTCTTTCAAATCTAACGGAAATCCTTTTAACTTTAATACCCTTCCTGCGGCTGGAACATATAGCAATTTTCAAGCAACTGCAACCTGCGGTGGGGGTGGAGTATTGACTGCCGATTGTTCTGGTTCAATGACTATTTTGGCAAGTGCTACTGATACTACTATATGCGGCGGGACCCTTGTAACATTAAATGCTGGAGCTTATAATGTATTTACTAATACTAGTTGCGGTGGTAGCAAATTCCTATGTTATGGAAATACTGTAGAGAAGGAAGTTACTTATAATGGTTCTATTGCTCAGACAGATCCTGGAGCCGTAATGGGCGACAATAGCGGCTGGTTTGCTCAGTGGAATGCTGTGAAACATGCAACTAATAAAACTCTTCTTACGGTAAGCGCAGGAACAGTATATTGCAAAACGGATTGGTAGAATAAAGCCTCCCCCATCGGGGAGTTTTTTATTATTAAGGTGGCTCTTCATTAGAATATTCTCCGCAAAATTGCGGAGAATAATTTCTATATTCTCCGCATGGCGAAAAAATATGCCATACATAATCGCAAAAACTGGACTGCATTTTCTTGGAACAAAAATGCGGTCACCCCTTTGCTCAACGAAGTAATTCGCTTGCAAGGCAAAATATGCGGATTAATGCTCGCTATGGGATTTTCACAGAAAACAGAGGCTATGCTTAATACCTTGACTTTGGATGTACTGAAATCTTCTGAAATTGAAGGGGAAAAACTGAATTATGAACAAGTGCGTTCCTCAATAGCCAAACGCTTGGGCATAGATGTTGCCAATTCGGTGAAATCCAGCAGAGCCATAGATGGCGTTGTTGAAATGATGCTGGATGCCACGCAGAATTTTAAGAAGACACTAACAGAAAAAAGATTATTTGACTGGCACAAAGTTCTCTTTGCAAGCGAGTATTTTCCAGCAATATCCGTTGGAAAATACAGAAAAGAGGAAATGCAGATAGTATCTGGCAGAATGGGGCATTTAAATGTTCATTACGAAGCCCCAGGGCCAGAGCGGCTTTCAGAGGAAATGTCTCAGTTTTTAAAATGGCTCAATGAAGAAAACGAACCCAACTATGTTCTAAAATCCGCCATTGCGCATTTTTGGTTTGTGACCATACACCCCTTTGATGACGGCAATGGAAGAATAGCCCGCGCAATATCCGATATGATGCTTGCACGCTCGGATAACAGCTCGCAAAGATTTTACAGCATGTCTGCCCAAATTTTGAAAGCGAGAAAAAAATATTACGATATGCTGGAAAAAACTCAATACGGAAATGGCGACATAACAGACTGGCTTTTGTGGTTTTTGGAAACCCTAAAAAAAGCCTTGCTTGAATCTGAAAGAATAACAAATTCTGTGCTTTTCAAGGCTAATTTCTGGGATAAACACAAAGATACCCCCTTCAATAGTCGCCAACGTTTAATGCTAAATAAGTTGATGGACGACTTTATCGGAAAACTGAATACCTCAAAATGGGCAAAAATCGCAAAATGTTCACCCGATTCCGCTCTCAGAGATATAAAGGATTTAGTTGACAAAGGAATTTTAAGGCAAGACCAGCATGGTGGCAGAAGCACTAGTTATGAGATTATACTGCCCTGGAGCTAAAGCCTCCCCTATTGAGCTATAAGTCAAATTTGCCCCTTCACTCAGTGAACGCAAACGACTTTCCTTGCCCTCTTCACCCATTGCAAAAGCGGCGAACAATTCAAAACTTTTTCCATATCTTTTTGCAAAATTATATAAAGGCTCGGCATCGCTTTTTGAATGTGCCATCGCGGCAACCTTGCAACCCTCAGTTTTTAGAGCAAGGCATTCCTCTGCAAATTCATTTAGCTCATGCTCATTTGGAACCCTATCGAAAAGATGCCAAGAGCATATAATTTTTGCTCCAAGTTTTTTTATCTGCGAAAAATCCATGCCACGTTCAATATCTATCCAGTCCAAGTTTTTACCGGCAAATAAAGCAACACGCTCGGCAGCTCTTTCATTTTCATAAGCACCCCCGTCTTTTTTCAAGCGAATTGTGCCAAGGCGAAGAGCTTTTGGATTAAGCTCAAAAACCCTTTGCGAAAGATTTTCCCATTCCTCTGCATTCTTAAACAAATCGTAACGAATTTCTAAAACGGAGCATTTTTTTATCGCTGCCATTTCTGCTCCAACGGAATTTTTTTCGGCGTTTCGCAAAACATCCGGACTAATTAAACCTGCTATGAATTTTGACTCTGTTTGCAGCATTGAGGTAATTTACTATATTCTTTCAAGTGGCAAACCCTTTAGGCATATTTTTATCAAGACTTGCTTTGGAAGATAGGCGATTCATAGAGAGAGTGTGTATTTTTTTAATAATTTTGTTCATTTTGAGCGGGGTAATTCTATATCTTTACACTTATTTTCAAAACGAAGAAGCGGAACCCGCCGATGATGGGCTTGATACATTAATGGATTCTGCCACTACGGATTCAGAGTTGCCGCCTGCGCCGGAAATGCCGGAGCACATGGATGCAGAAACACCTATTACAAGCGCAAAAGATGACCCATTCGCCAACGATTTTGACGGGTTAGCGCATTTACAATTGATGAGACAAAATTCAAAAGAATACAACTATCAAATGGCATATAGACATGGAGTCAAGATAATTAGCTACTTGCTCGATGAACCTGAATTGGCTGCAGAATGGGCGCATATTTTGCTTGAAGCCGGTAAGCCTCAAGATGCAATTTCTGTTTTACAGAAATTGGATTCCAAAAATTCGATAAAGAATGATGCGGTTGTCGATTTGGCTTTTGCTTTGCACCGTTCTGGAGATACAGATGGCGCTATTCAGCTTTTGGACGATAAATTGAAAAGCAATAGCGATGTGAATTTGCTCGCAACAAAAGCTGCCATAATGGGAGAATATCCCGACACGAATAAACGTGTCGATGCAGAAGCGATTTTTAAAAGCGCATTTAAGAAAAGTGCATCTTTGCCAAACGTCAATTACTGGTATAGCAGATATTTAATGCAAAAAGGCGATTATCAAAGTTCCAAAAATTATGCAGAGCTGGCTTTAAAAGCAAAACCAAATGAGCCACGCTACATAACAAGGCTTGGCATGGCGGAATTTTATCTTAAAAACGATTCCAGAGCGGAAGAACTTTATAAAATAGCATTGAAAATAAATCCTTACGACTACAATGCTTGGTTCAATCTGGGCGAACTCTATTTGAGCAAAGCAAACGAGAGTATCTCTGCTTCAGATGTTAAACAAAACACCCGCAAAGCTCTAGAATCGTATTTAAAATCAATAGAAAACGATTCGCTGCATATAAAAGCGCACTACCGCATTGGGCTTATATTAAATGGAAACGGCGGATATAAAGAAGCGATTAAGCATTTGATGATAGCTTTGGAAAAAATGCCAAATGATATTCCTGTAATGCAACAACTGAGCGTAGCCTATTTGCAAATAGGCGATACTACAAATTCCATCGGTTATCTGGATAAAATTTTGCAATTAGACCCGTTTAATAAAATAGCAGCTACTCAAATGAGGAGAATAAAAGGAGATATGTGACATGAAAGGCATCAGCAATATTACAAAAAGAGATTTGGTTGGCGAAATTTCGTCAAGAACTGGTTTACCGCAAGTGGAGACAAAAAAAATAGTTGAATGTTTTTTAGACTCCGTTGCTCGTTCTTTGATTGAAGGAAATAATATTGAGATTCGCGGCTTTGGTCGTTTTAAAATTCGCAACAGAAACGGCTACAAGGCACGCAACCCCCGCACCGGTGAGCCGATAGAAGTGGAAGCCGGCAAAAAACCTGTATTTGAACCTAGCAAGGAATTGAAAAAAGTGTTGAATGGCTAGGCAAGCCACTCCTCACACTCAAGTGCTGCCAAACAACCCGAACCGGCTGCGATAATGGCTTGCCTATGATGTGGGCTTTGAACATCGCCCGCGGCAAATACACCCTCAACGCTTGTTTTTGTGCTACCAGCTTTCGTTACAATAAATCTCTGTTCGTCAAGTTTTAACTGACCACCAAGAAACTCCGTGTTGGGATTATGCCCGATGGCGTAGAAAAATCCCGAAATTCCAAGCTCTGTTTTTTCACCTGTCAAAGTATTTTGCAAAGTTACAGATTCCAAAAATTTGCTGCCCTTCAATTCCACGGGAATGCTGTTCCACATTATTTTTATCTTAGGGTTGTTCTTTATTCTCTCCTGCAAAATTGGGCTTGCTCTGAGCTTATCCCTGCGGTGGATTATCATCACTTCGCTCGCAAATTTGGAAAGATGCTCCGCCTCGCCCATTGCAGTGTCACCTCCGCCAACAACTGCTATAGCCTTGTTTCTGAAAATCGGCAACGCACCATCGCACACCGCACATGCGGAAATTCCCTTTTGCCAATATTCCTTGCTGCCGGGGATATTCAAAACTTTTGCGGTTGCTCCCGTTGCAACTATAACGCTTTTTGTCTCCACGCATTCACCGCTTTCCAAAGTGAGCACAAAAGGTTTTTTTGAAAAATCAACAGAGGCAACTGTTTCCGTAACTATGCGAACGGAATTTTTCAAGGACTGCTCACGCATCTGCTCCATAAGCTCGTTACCTAAAATTCCGTTTGCAAAACCTGGGAAATTTTCAATAGTGTCCGTAGTGGTTAACTGCCCACCAGCGGCGATGCCGCCTGCCATAAAACCCTCGAACATGAGCGGCTTTCTCTCCGCCCTGCCCAAATAAATTGCCGCGGTATGCCCCGCGGGTCCAGAACCTATAATTACAACCTCTTCTGGCATACTCAGAATTTAGTGACAATCATTAATTCACCGTTACATATACCAAAGTCTGGTTTAGCAACTGGTAAGCGATTTCTCCAAAAGTGATTGGTCCAAAAAATGCGTCAAGACTTTTGCCTTCGAGATTGCCGTATAAGAAATTCAATATGCAATTGCATGAAAACACCGAATCCTTTCCTTTGAAAGGAGCGAGCTTGCTATTGAATTCATTTTCGTAATCCCCTATGCTCTTTGCAATTCTGTATTGGATGTTCTCAAACACCGGTGCGTATAAGTTCACAACTCCGTTTTCAATGGACTTGAAGGAAACATTGACACCGTTGCCCGCATAATCCCCAACTAAAGGAAGCTTTGTATCTATCTTGTTTTGCGCTATGTAATCCGCAAACACGGTTTCTTTTCCGTCTATCAAACAAGTTTCAATAGAAAAGCCTTCTTTGGTAAAAGTGATTAGCGGTGAAGATTTGTCTTGAGTGAATATGTTTATGATGCCTACTTCTACATTCTTGCCATCAGGAACTTTCAAGTGAATAGCTACGGCTTTGTCTGAATATGCAGAAGCTGTTGTGCCTTCCACTGCTATGGGGGTTTGACCCGGAACCCCAAGGTTCATACCGGAAATCCACCCGACAGTATTCTTCATGAATATGTCTTTGTAGCCGGGTGCATTGCGAGCATAATCCTTATGCACAACGCTATCAAAAGGTACAATGACTATGGAAAACCCGTTGTCAAAAGCATCGGCTGCAACATTTTCAATTTCTGCTGCGCCGTATGCCTTAATGGAAAAGTCTCCATGCGGAAGCTCCATCACAGACAACTGTTCGTTAGAAACCACGCCACCTGTCTCTGTAACAAAATATTCAGTGGAACCGCCTACCCAATTGCCTTTAGGTAATTTTTTGAGTAAGGCTTCAGTAGCAGCAATGTGAAGCACTTTGCCGCTCTCTATAAGTTTGGATGTTTCTTGAAGGGATATGAGCATATTTTCTCCTCGGTTATAGTTTCTGTAGAATTAAATTGTCGGCACTCATAGTGGACTTGAACTTTTCAAGAAATGTGCCTATTTCCTGAGTACAACTTTGCAAAGTTGTAGGCGAAGAATCTTTTGCATAAAGCATCTTCATACGCATAAGCATCATGGAAAAGCTCAAATTTTCAAAAGAATAACTGCCTTGCATGAGTTTTTCCACTTGCTGAGTAGTCAAAAGCATTCAGACCTCCTATAAAAAATCATTAGTATTAAATATAGAAAACTCTGAAAACAATGCTTTTTTCTACTTTACCACCAAACATTGAGGAGGAAAGATGAAAAGTAAACGTTATCGTTTAACACAAATTTGTTTTGCTGCTTTAGGTGCCGTTCTTTTTGCGTGTTCAGCCGGCAGTGCTACCCCAAGTTCTTCAAGCGTAGCACAGGCAAAAGAATTTGAAAATCAGCAGACTCCGCAAGCTACAAAAGCCGTGACTCCGCAGTTGGAGGCATTTCGCTACGAATTGGCAGACTTAGCGGACAAGCTAATTCCAGCGGTTGTCAGCATTCAAACGGAGACAACCGTTAAGATTCAAAATTTTGGTGGTTTCTTTGGCGATGACTTTTTTGACCAATTTTTCAATTTTGGCGCACCAAGACAGCAAAGACCAAAGGAAAGCGAAAGAAAGCAGCAAGGGCAAGGTTCCGGTGTTATAATAAGTTCTTCCGGGCAAATTTTAACCAACAACCACGTGGTTGAGGGTACCGACCAGATAGTTGTTGTGCTTTCCGATAAAAGAGAATTCAAAGCAAAAATAGTAGGCACAGACAAGCAAACGGACATTGCCGTTCTTCAAATTGAAGGCGAAGTAAAAGACCTGCCCGTTGCAAGCCTTGGAAATTCCGATGCCTTGCGGGTTGGCGAATGGGTAATTGCCATTGGAAATCCATTTGGGCTTTCGCAAACTGTTACAAAGGGAATTGTGTCTGCAAAGGGCGTTCACAACCGAGGCATAACCAGCTATGAGAATTTTATACAAACCGATGCAGCGATAAACCCTGGAAATTCAGGCGGCGGCTTGTTCAATTTATCCGGAGAGCTCATTGGCATTAACACGGCGATTTTGAGCAGGAGCGGTGGCTTTCAGGGGATAGGCTTTGCAATTCCGGTGAACTTGGCAAAGAGCATAATGGGCGATTTGCTCTCAGCCGGGAAAGTTAGCCGCGGATGGCTTGGGGTTAGCATTCAGGACGTTAGCTCAAACATCGCAAAAGCTCTAAATTTAAAGCCAGCAAAAGGTGCGCTTATCAGCGAGGTCTTTGAAAATTCTCCTGCGGATAAAGGCGGGTTGAAAGTTGGCGATGTGGTTCGTTCCATAAACGGAAAAATCGTAGAAGATGCAAACGATTTGAGGAACACCGTTGCGATGCTTCGCCCCGGAGAAAATGCTGATTTTGAAATTTTGAGAGATGGAAGAAATATGAGACTGAAAATAAACATAGCTTTGAGAGATGAAAATAATCTTGCAGGAGCTATGCCTAACTCAAAAGACAATGAAAAAAAGACTGAGAGCGGCAAAAACGATTGGGGTATCCAAGCGGCGGAGCTTACAAAAGCCCAAAAGAAAGAAGCTGGGCTTTCTGAATCTTCTGTTGGCGTTCTGGTTATTTCTGTTGAAGAAAAATCTCCTGCTGCAAAGGCAGGCATAAAAAACGGTGATATAATTTTGGTTGCAAACAACAGAGGAGTGGCAAGCGTTAAGGATTTTAATTCTATTTTTAGCGAAAACACAAAGACAATGCTGTTGTTGATAAGGCGTGATGGTGGCCAGTCTTATATAGTTTTGGAAAAATAAGAAATAGAGAGTGACAAAATGCGTCCAGTATCTCCAGAAAACGAATCGGCTGAAGAAGCGGCAACGGAACAAAGCCTGCGCCCGCTTTCACTTGCGGATTTCACCGGACAAGATGCGTTGAAGGAAGGTCTTTTGATAGCGATAGAGGCGGCAAAAAAGAGAAAAGATGCCCTTGACCATTGCCTTTTTTCCGGACCACCGGGTTTGGGAAAAACAACGCTTGCCGGTATAATCGCTAAGGAGATGGGGGTTCAAATTCACATCACCAGCGGTCCCGTTTTGGAGAAGCCAAGCGATTTAGCCGGACTTCTGACAAATTTGCAGCATGGCGATATTTTATTCATAGACGAGATTCATCGTTTAGGGCGTGTAGTCGAGGAATATCTCTACCCTGCGATGGAAGATTTTAGGCTGGACATAATGCTGGATTCAGGTCCGGGAGCTAGAAGCGTAAACTTGCCGCTACGCCCTTTTACCCTTGTAGGTGCAACCACTAGGAGCGGGCTTTTGACAAGCCCTTTGAGAGACCGCTTTGGGTTATTATTCCGTTTGGAACTCTATTCCCCGCAAGAGCTTTTAACCATTATAAATAGGTCTGCAAAAATTCTTCAAATTGAGATTGAAAATGATGCTGCCGTTCTCTTAGGGTCTCGCTGCCGTGGAACACCCCGTGTTGCAAACAGGGTTTTACGCAGGTGCAGAGACGTTGCCCAGGTTCGTGGCGGTGGCAGAATCACCGTTCAAATAGCGGAAAAAACCCTGCAAATGCTGACTATAGATTCAGATGGTTTGGACTCAATGGATAGGCGAATTTTGGAATGTATAGTTGATAATCACAACGGAGGTCCCGTTGGGTTAAGCACAATTGGAGCAACGCTTGGCGAAGAGCCAGACACAATAGAAGAAGTTTATGAGCCTTATTTGATACAAAAGGGATTTTTGGCACGCACTCCAAGAGGCAGAACCGTAACCATGAACGGCTATAAAAAATGCAACCGAATTCCGCCCGCTAAAATAGAGTCGCAACCGGAATTATTTACTATATTACCATTATGAAAAAAATACTTCTTCTATCCTCGCTGTTTCTTGCGCTAGTTTCTTGCGCTAAACCCGCTCCCCAAAGCTCTGAGGCACTAGCTGCTGAAATTGCCGAAGTCAAAAGCGTATTAAATTACGTTATTGAAAGAATGGGAGCCTCCTACGACCAAATCAAGGTGCAAATTGAAAACGCCAGCAAAGTTTGGGATTTAAAAGTTGAGCAAAGCCCTTCCACGGGCAACCCAAAGGCAAAAATAGTGATTGTTGAATTTAGCGAATTTCAATGCCCTTACTGTGCAAGGATTACTCCTTACCTAGATTCTCTGACCCATGCCAATCCAGACAAAGTTCTCCTTGTGTATAAGAACTTCCCGCTCAGCTTTCACACAAATGCACCTGCGGCTGCGGCTGCAGCAATGGCGGCTCAAAAGCAGGGTAAATTCTGGGAATATCGCTGGGGGCTTGCTCCACACTTCCAAAGCTTGGTGGATTCTACATTCATAGCTGTTGCCAAGCAGATTGGTTTGAACATTGAGCAATTCAAAAAAGACATGGTTTTGGATGCGGAAAAGCAAGCTATAATAGACCGCGACATTAGGCTCGGAGCAGAAGTTGGAGTTCAGGGAACGCCAAACTTCTACGTGAATGGAAAAAGACAAGAGAGGTTTGGTCCCGCTCTTATAGACTCGCTTCTAAAGGAATTGTATTAATAAATGAATTACGAAGATGCCGGTGTGTCGCTCAAAAGAGCGGACGCGGCTATGGTTGGCGTAAAAAAATCAGTTCGCACAACTTTCAATACGGGAGTGCTCGGTGATATAGGCAATTTCGGCGGGCTTTTCACGCTTGGGCATTTAGGCTTAAAAGAACCTGTTCTGGTATCCTCGGTTGATGGGGTTGGCACAAAATTAAAAGTACATTTTGGGCTTAAAAGCCATGACCTGCCAGGGCAGGATATTGTGAATCACTGTTGCAACGATATTTTAGTTCAAGGCGCACGCCCTCTTTTCTTTTTGGATTATTTAGCGACTGGACGTTTGGAAAGCGGGGTTTTGGAAGCTGTTGTTGAAGGCATGGCAAAAGCGTGCCGCGAAAACGACTGTGTTTTAATAGGCGGCGAAACTGCGGAGATGCCGGGCATGTATCACGAGGGTGAATACGATATTTCTGGAACGATAGTAGGCGTTGTTGAGCGAGATGAAATTATAGATGGCAAAAAAATAACACCCGGAACCGTTGTTCTGGGGATGCCCTCAACGGGTTTGCACACAAATGGCTACTCGCTCGCTCGCAAAGCGTTGTTGGAGGCAGGCGGTTATAAGCTGGATTCAAAAGAAAGCGGTATAACTGGCACTATAGGTGAAGCCTTGGCTGTTCCTCATCGCAGCTATTATCGCTCATTAATAGATTTGGTCCATTCAAGAAAATTGCAGGGCTTGGTGCATATAACAGGTTCTGGCTTTCAAGGCAATATTCCGCGTATTTTGCCAAAAGGCATTTCCGTTCAAATAAACCGTGGCGCATGGAAAGTACCGGAGATTTTCAATTTGATTCAAAAATGCGGAAATGTTGAACTGGATGAAATGTATAGCACGTTCAATATGGGTATTGGAATGCTCGTATTCGCTGCTCCGAACGATGTAGCTGAAATTCGCAGGCATCTGGAGGGCAAAGGCGAGATTGTCATTGAATGTGGAAGGGTTATTGAGGGGAATAATACGGTTATTTTTGGCGATTGACGTCATTTTTTTCACAAAATAAGTTTTTTTTCACAAAATTCTTACAAAAAACGTAAAAAAATTGTATATTACAGACGTGTATCCTCTGCCCTCGGAGATTCTATGAAAAATACTAAATGCGCGCTTGCCCGCTTCCGCTTCGCCATAAAAATTTCACCCATATTCATTGCCATAATTATTCTTGGCTGTGGCGGTGATATAAACGAGTTGCTTTGCGTAACTTGCAGCGACTATAGGATGACCTATTGCCTTTACAATGACGGTATGGGGCATTATAGTTGCGAATACATGAACGTTGGCAAATGCAATGGAACGAATTATGGGACCGATAATACCTGTGGTGGTTATGATATGGCTTATACTCCTGCTGGGTCTAGCGGCTCGTCTAACCTGAACGTGCAAGGTGCTTATTGTTTTTATAAGAGCGGTAACGGTAATTATATCTGTAGCTCATTGGGTACTGGTAGATGTGAGGGAGTGAGTTTTGGCAGTGACAATA
>Ga0268262_10001505_pt1 | contig 28680 bp, 22 predicted proteins | sample TergutNc150P3_FD_190354 | JGI IMG/M metagenome (GOLD analysis project Ga0268262, IMG submission 190354) | Nasutitermes corniger P3 segment gut microbial community from laboratory colony in Florida, USA - Nc150 P3 (SPAdes) (version 2) | ecosystem: Host-associated > Arthropoda: Insects >... | reverse complement strand
GGAAGTTGACGACGTTAGGCGATTAGCCGCGTATCTTTCCGAAGCGGTAGAGCCAATTACGGAATTAGGCGCGCTTATGGATTCGCAAAGCGCGTTGTTAACTGAAATTCCAAGTATCTGGCCTGTGAAGGGCGGAATTGGGCACATTACCATGTTCTTTGGGCAGAATATTCATCCTATTACGGGTCAGTGGCATATTCACAGGGGCATTGATATAGCGACTTTCCGTTCAGGCGATCCGATAGTAGCAAGCGCGGACGGTCAGGTGGTAACCGCCGAATACACTTACGATTACGGCAATTTTATCATTATCAGGCACAAGCACGGATATTACACGCGTTATGCGCACATGCTTCGTTTTAACGTAAATGTCGGTCAGCGCGTTCAGCAGGGAGAGGTTATCGGCTATATTGGGAATACCGGTATTTCCACAGGTCCCCATCTGCATTATGAAGTTCACATAGGTTCCGATGTTGTAGATCCTTACAGATACATTACTATCCGTAACAGCCTGGCAAAACAAGGACGTTAACAGCTAATGGCTCAAGATAGTTCCGATTATTCAATTAACACGATAATAGGCCCCAATACAAGTCTTACAGGTGACATTGAAACCGGAGGCTTTACCCGCATTGACGGAAGCATTCGCGGCGATGTAAGGGCAAAGGGCAGAGTGGTAATTGGGGAGAGGGCAAGGGTAAAAGGCAATGTTACGGGAACAAATATTACCATAGGCGGCGTAGTGTGCGGAAATATCGTATCAGACGGGCCCCTTGTAATTCTTTCTACCGCGATTGTTATTGGCGATATTATCACCCGCCGTATTCAGGCGGACGATGGCTGTTTTATAAATGGCAGCGTGGCTGTTTGCTCTACTGATGAACGCTGGACAAAAACAATGTCAGAGCATAAGGACGCGCAGGGAATAAAATCGGCTTTGCCTGTTTTCCATAAGGCCTAAAAGCCTATGTCTAAAATTGACGGAACAGATCCTTCTATATATATGAATCCCGGCACTTTTAGCCAGGTAAAAGAAGAAAAAAAAGCAAAAAGTTTACGGCGTGGCGAAAAGACGGAATTTTCCGAGCTTTTTGATAATCTTCGCGGAAAAACCGCGGATGAATTAGGCCCACTCAGGAATCTTCCCGCATCAGAAGAAGCGGTTAATACTTTAATGGACGAAGTTCGGGACGCGGGAGACAGATTAAAAAGCCGTCCTTTTGGCGAAGAAATAATGCGTTACAAGCAGGCAGTTCGCAATTTTATCAATTATGTGGTGCAGAACTGTTATTCCAAGGAAGATGAAGATGGTATTTTAAACAAATTTAAGCCTAGTTTTAAAGGTAAGCGAGGCACTCCCGAAGCGACAGAAGCAAAACGATATGTTAAAATACAGGTGATAGATAAAAAACTGGAAGATTTGGCGGCAATGCTTCTTTCCAGTCAGGGACGCCAGATGGAACTGGTTTCACGTCTTGAGGAAATTAAAGGTCTTCTGATAGACTTGTTACAGTAGGTTAATATGAGTGATTATGACGAATATGAAGATATAGAAGAAGATATTTCCGCTCTTGAAGATAACCGTAATGAGATAAAGTTACAGGAGCGCGATGTTATAACGGGAGCGGATGCCGGAATAGAGTCCATCGCCCCGGACGCTCCCATTTACAGATTACGGCTTTTATATTCCCAAGAGACTTTTCTTGCCGTTTACCGCGAGGACAGTTTAAGTCCAAATACGATGGTCATAGTGCCCACCCGTTATGGACGCGATCTTGCGCAGGTTATCGGTTCCGTACATGGCAAACTTCCATCCGTTTCTGAAATTGCCTGGATTGTCAGGGCGGCAACTCCCGAAGATTTGGATAAATCGCGTAACAACACCAAGCTTGAAAAAGAAGCGTTTGAAATTTGTAAAAAGAAGATTGCGAATCACAAACTGGAAATGAAGCTTGTGCTTGTACACTATCTTTTGGAAGAGCCGAAAATTTTATTTTTCTTTACCGCCGAAAACAGGGTTGACTTTAGGGAACTGGTAAAAGATTTAGTCAGCGTATTTAAGATGAGAATTGAATTGCGTCAGATTGGCGTCCGCGACGAAGCCAGAGTTGTCGGCGGACTTGGAGTCTGCGGCAGAGGTTATTGTTGCCACTGCGTATCCGACAAATTAAAACCCGTATCATTAAAAATGGCAAAGGATCAAAAGCTGTCCCTTAATTCCGTGAAAATTTCCGGTCCCTGCGGCAGATTGCTGTGCTGTCTTTTCTACGAATACGGATTCTACAGCGAACAACAGCGTAACCTTCCGCAGGAGGGCATGAAAGCTATTTTCAATAACGAAACATGGAAAATAGCCGAAGTAAATCCAATCGCCTGTCAGATAAAAATTGCCCACGAAGACGGACGGCAGATAACTTTCCCCGTATGTCAGTTTGAGAGAGTTGATAATCATTGGAAAGTAAAGAATTAGTTTATGGTACATTATTTAAGCGGTATTACCCCATAATCGAAAATTCTTTTTTAAACCTAAAAAGACAAATAATTAATAGCAGAATATTTTAAAATGATGTATTATATATAAACAACTAAATTATCAAAGGAGTTTTAAATGAATAAAAAAATTGGGGTTGTGATTGTCTTAATGGTAACGGTGTTAATTCTTTCGTGCGCCAAAAAAGATGGGCCTGAAAATTATTTTAAGGTAAAACCATTGGATGGCGGCAAATCGTTGGAAATTATCGGGTATATGGGAAATAAGCAAGTTGTTGATATTCCTATTCAAATATATAAAACACCCGTTGCCAATATTGGGAAAGCCGCATTTCAGAAAAAAGATATAATTAAAGTTACAATACCTGTCAGCGTAACAACGATAGGAGAAAGGGCATTTGCTGATAATATGCTAACCAATGTAAATTTAGGCGGTAGTGTGGCAACTATTGGATCGGATGCATTTGCTGATAATATGCTTGTAAAAGTAAATATTGGCGATAGTGTAACCGTCATTGGGGATAGGGCGTTTAGAGGTAACCAACTAACTAACGTTACCATATCTGGCAGTGTAATTACTATTGGGGATTTGGCATTTTTTGATAACAATATTGTTAGTGTAAATATATCTAAAAGCGTAACTTCCATTGGGACGGAGGCATTTGCAAGAAATCCTATAACCAGTCTTTCCGTCGCGTCGGGTAATACCGCATTTACTACTAAGGAATTTTGTCTATTTAACAAGGATGAAAATCAATTAATACTTTATTATGGCGGTGAAATAAACGTTAGCATACCTCAAGGTACGACAATCATTGCGGCGGGGGCATTTTCTACAAGACAACTCGCCGGCATTACCATACCTGGCAGTGTAACTGCCATTGAAAACAGGGCATTTTTTAATAACGATCTTACTACGGTTACAATTCCCAACAGCGTAACGGCAATAGGGGATGGGGCGTTTTATGAAAACAAAATCACCAGTATTACCATCGGTACGGGCGTTAACATAGGAAGAACATCTTTTGATGAAAATATTTTTTACAATGCTTACATCAACTATGGACGCAGAGCGGGAACTTACGTCTTACGCAACAATTATTGGTCAAGACAATAATAATACTACAATAAAATTTGTAAATTGAATTATTATTTTAACAATTATTAAGCGGTATAACGGCAAAGGAGAGATTTTAATAGTTAGTTAATTAATTAACTAACTATTGCATAAATTACTAAAATTATGTATACTAAGACAAAAGGAGACATACCTTTATTTTTCTCTAATCTTATATAAAATTGGAATTGTAATATGGAAACCCAAATAATTTCCGGACCGACAGAAGTTATCACAAATAAGAATGTAGAATCTGCATCGGGAAACGCGCTTTCAGGCGGGATGCTTCGTCCAGGTGAAGAAGTCGGGGGAGCTCGTGTAGACAGACTGCTCTCTACATCCGGGGGAGAAGCTGAAATTTACCTATGTACCCTTAGACAGGCTCAGGGTACTAAGGATGGTGAAAATGTTGTCCTTAAATATTACTACACAAAAAAAGCAAACCGTGAGGCGGAAGAGAAACTAAAATCTTTCTCCCATCAGAACATTATTTCTATTTTGGATTGCGGCGAGTATAACGGCAGGTTTTTTGCAATTCTTGAGTACGCATCAGGCGGCGCTTTGGATGACAAACTGCCAGACGGTTCATACAAATATCTGCCCGTGAGCGAAAAAGAGGCGCAACAAATTGTGCGGGAAACCGTGAACGCGTTTGAGGCCTGTCACAAGGTTGGAATTATCCACCGTGATATAAAGCCGGGCAACCTCTTTTATAAAAATCAGGAAGCTCTTCCCAACGGCAAGTATAAAGGCACCGGTCTTATGGTTGGCGACTTTGGCATCGCCAGCGTCTTTGAAGTTGATGCGGGAATGAGCAAGCACATGACGGAAACAGGCGCAAAGACCGAGGGCTACGCCGCGCCTGAAGCGTACTCAGGAGTTATCGGCAAGGAATATGACTACTATTCACTGGGCGTTACACTTTGGGTACTGCTTACCGGATTGGAGCCTTTTGTCAACGATAAAGGTCAGGCTCTTTATTCCGGTCAAATAACATTGGACACTATTCAGGGCAAAACCATTGACAAACTTCTATCCCGTTCCCCAAAGATGAGCGCTTCCATGCAGAAACTCATAAGGGGTCTTTTAACCGTACGCCATGACAAACGCTGGAAATATGAGGAAGTGACACGCCACCTTGCGGGCGAAAATGTCGAATTGTTTACAGAAGTGCGGACGTTGCCATTAATTGAAATCGGCGGTGATAATTGTTCGTCATATCAAGAAATCGCCCACGCCATTATCAGTCATCCTGAAGAAGGCAAAAAATTTGTCTTTAAGGAGCTTGTGAAATATCTTTTCAAGATAGATGAACAAAAACTTGCGGATAAACTGATCGACATGATTGACAATTACAGTGCCGAGAATCGGGAAGACGAGGGCGCGGTTTTTGTAGCCTATTCCCTATGTCCTAACTTGGCGTTTCCGTTAGAGCATGGTCTTTCAATCAGCAGTCTTGAAGAGATGTTTACGGTTTTAAATACCGACCCTGACGCGATTCTTCCTTATCTTAGGGACGAGAGAAGGGGTTTTTACGCCTACCTTGAAGTCTCCGGTCTTGGCGAGCATGGCAAAAAAGTAAAAGAAATTGTGAATGCCACTACCGGGGATATAAGGGCGGTGTCACGGATTATCGCCACATTTCAAGGCAATGTGATAAATCCATTTCAAGACGGAATTAACAGCGAATGCCGACTGGCTTCTTTGGAAGATATGTACAACCTGCCCGATTACCTGAAAAAACGGGTGATGATTTTCATTGAACGCAACTACGGACTTATCCCCGCATGGATAGAAAACCTTACTGGAAAAAATCTTGATATATGGTTTTCATTGCTTACGGAAAAAAAGGATCGCCTTGCCCGTTGGGGAGCATGGGAATACTTCATCTTATTTATGCAGGAGCTTGAGTCTTATGACAAGCTCCAAAAAAACGGCGATTTTATCCTGTATGAAAAAAATGGGAAAAAAGGCTTGTATCGTATTGCGTTAAATGCGAATCATGCGGAACTGCTCTACGGGGTAGAAGTTGACGATAATTTGGTTGCGTTTAAAAAAAAGGACGGCGAAGTTGTATTAAGCGGAACATACGCGGTTAATTTCGCTTGCGGATATGACGGGGGCGGTGTTTCCACACTTCCATTCCTTGATGCGGAAGGAAGAATTGCGATTTTTGACGGCTCTTTGCTTTATTTCTTCAATATAAATACGGCTATTAAAAAGCCGCGTTATGAATTGAAAGACGGTGAAATAAATCTGCTCCTCGGATTGGACAGCGCTATTCCAGTCATTGATCTTGCCAAGAGTTTTAAGAGCAAAAAAAATTTTGCCGACATGAATAAATTTATCGGCGCTTTCTGGAAAAAACTGGGAGATGAAAAAAAATTCGGTACGGCGCGGGATCTTTTACTTTTTATCGAAAAAGAAAATATGGACGGTCTGCCGTATTCCTATGATTTTTATTTGAGTGAAATAGGCTCAACGTATTTTAATGAAAACTCTTACGATAAGGCATTGTCTTATTTTGAAGAGGCATTGTCGATCAATTCCTCCGGCATTGGTTCAAACGGTCAATCGTATAACTATAGTTATGGTCAGGCGCTCTGTTCTGAAGAAACTTCGGAGAATTGGAATAAGGCAATAGGGTATATGGACAAGGCGATGGAAATTACGCCGGACAAACCGCAGCCTTTGGTAATAAAGGGTAATTGTTTGTATAAACTGAAAAAGTATAACGATGCCATTGCCTATCTGAATATGGCGTTGGATAAAAAGGGCGGTTTATTATCAAATACCGAAAAAGCGAATGTTATAAAAACAAGGGCAATGTGTTGGAACGCATTGGGTATGAAGGATAAAGCTGACAAGGACAATATAGAAGCGGATCGCTTGGCGAAGCTTCCTAATTAATTAAGTTAAGGAGTAAGTAATGGCGACAACAACCTGCGCCACCTGCGGCAGAGAAAATAGGGACATAGCAAAATACTGCCGCTTCTGCGGAAAGATGATACCTGTTGCTTCGGCAGCCTCAACGGGCTCAGCAGCCGGACGGGGTGCGGCTTCTTCGGTTGCTGAACCTGTCGAAGCAACCGGAAAGAGTTCGACTGCTTCGACAAGCTCAGCAACCGGAAAGAGTTCGGTAGCGGCGGTTGTCATTCCCGTTGACTATGTTGGGCATGACAAAATTCGCGCTGAGCTTGAAAAGATTAAGAGTAATATCAAGTTTCAGAAGAAGAGGCAAAGCGCCGGCGTGGGTGGGGTTATCGGTTCTAAATTGTTTGTTTTCAGGGGGAAAACGGGAGCGGGTAAGACCCTTGTTGCAAAACACTTTATAGAAGAACTTCGACGGGAAGAATGTCTTTCTTCGGACAGGATTACAAGTAAAGAGGCGCGAGAACTTTCAAAAATTTATGCCGACGAGTACGCCATCACAAAATTTCTTTCTGAGACTAAACCTGCGGCTCTGGTAGTGGACAATGCCACGGAAAAACCGGAATATATCCACGAACTGATCCTCGCCGCAAGCAAATTTAATGAAGAGTGCATCTTCGTCATAATCGGTAACAGTGAAGGCTTTGATGAATTCTTTAGCAAGAACGCCGAAGACCAACAGCGTGTTACCCAGTATTTTAATTTTCAAGATCTTTCGCTTGATGATCTTTCCCTAATACTGATGAAGAAACTTCAGGAGCGCGGATTGATATTTGATCCTGCGCTAAAAAAACATTTTTCTTCCTATATACAGGAGCGTAAAAACGATCCTTCCTGCGAATATAAGAATGGCTGGTTGATAGAAAAAGACATTATTCCCTCGATTGACAAAAACCAGCAGGCAAGGTTGGAACGCAGCGCGTCAGTTTCAAACGAAGACTTCAAGACCATCAAGGTCGAAGATCTGCCGCTTAAGAACAAACCAAAGACAATTGATGAGATTCTTGCGGAACTTGACGCGATGGTAGGGCTTGCCAAAGTTAAGAACGCAGTCCGCGAGATAGCCCAAACAATCAAGATGCAAAAAGAACTGGAAGAAAAAGGCGGAGCTAAGGCGGAGCGTCTTGCCATTCACCTTGTGTTTTACGGAAATCCCGGAACTGGCAAGACTACGGTCGCCCGCAAATTGGGGGCTTTGTTTCAAGCTATGGAACTCCTCCCAAGCGATCATATTATCGAAACTGACCGAACTGGTCTTGTTGCCGGCTATGTTGGGCAGACTGCTCCAATGGTAAAAGAACAATGCGACAAGGCGATGGGTGGAATCCTCTTTATCGACGAGGCCTATACTCTAAGTTCAGGTGGCGGCGGTGACTTTGGCAAGGAAGCGATAGATGCGCTTCTTAAACGTATGGAAGACGACAGGGGCAAGTTTGTTGTAATCGCCGCCGGATACAAAAACGAAATGCAGAATTTTATCCAGTCGAATCCCGGTCTTAAAAGCCGTTTTACCCATGAGCTTGAACTTGAAGATTACAATCCCGATGAGTTATTCGCGATTTTCATGTCCATGGCAAAAGCAAAAGGCAACAAATTCACAAGCGAGGCTGAGACTTTTGCGAAAGAAGCTATAATTGACATTCATAAAAAAAAGGGCAAGGACTTTGCCAATGGCCGCACAATGCGCAATCTGCTTGACGACACAATTCGAAAAATGTCCGCCCGTACCTCAAAACTACCAGAAGCCCAGCGTACTGTCGAAGCGCTTTCAACCATAACCGCCGAAGATATTCCCTATGAAAAACCGAAGGTCAAAACAGCGGATGAAATTCTTACGGAGCTTGACGGCATGATAGGGCTTACAAAAGTTAAGACGGCAGTGCGGCAGCTTATCGAAACTATCAGTATGCAAAAAGAGCGCGAGGCAAAAGGCGGCGCGGTTGCGAAGAACCAGCCGATTCATCTGTGTTTCTACGGTAACCCCGGTACGGGGAAAACCACTGTTGCCCGCAAGCTGGGAGCTTTGTTCCAGACAATGGGGCTTTTGCCGACGGATAATATGCTTGAAGTTACAAGGGCCGACATGGTTGCGGGCTACGTGGGACAGACAGCACCGCTTGTGAATACGGTGTGCGACAAGGCTTTAAACGGTATTCTTTTTATAGATGAAGCTTACGATCTCTGCCGTGACTCTTACGACAGTTATGGAAACGAAGCAGTTACCGCGTTATTAAAACGTATGGAAGACGACCGCGGAAAGTTTGTAGTGATCACCGCCGGTTACCGTAAAGAGATGGACGATTTTCTTAAAGCCAACTCAGGTTTTAGAAGCCGCTTTACCCACTTCCTTGAACTGGACGATTACAACCCCGATGAGCTTTTCGCTATTTTCTCGTCAATGGCAAAATCAAACGGCTACAAACTTTCCGAGGGCGGGGAGAAGCGGGCAAAGGAAGTCATCGCCGAGATATATCGCACAAGGGGCAAGGACTTTGCCAATGGCCGCTCAATGCGTAATCTTCTTGACGACACTATTCGCAGAATGCCTGAACGCCTCGCTTCCCTTACTCAGGCGGAGCGCACCGTTGAGGCTCTTTCAACAATTACCGAATTGGATTTCCACTCCGAGAAAAAAGAAGAGCGCACGGTCAATGAGATTCTCGCTGAACTTGACGCGATGATTGGCATGACGGACATCAAGAAAACTGTCCGCGAAATTGCCAACAAGATTCAAATACAAAAGGAACAGGAAGAAAAGGACGGGACAAAGAGCGCGGGCGAAGGCAACAACATTGTGATTACCGGCAACCCCGGCACCGGCAAGACGACGATTGTCCGCACATTGGGCGCGTTGTTTAAAGCTATCGGTCTTCTTAAAACGGAAACTGTCATTGAAGTGAACGGCAATGATCTGAAAGGCTCTTACCTTGGGCAATCGAAGGACAAGGTCAACGAGAAGTGCGATGAGGCAATGGGCGGCATCCTCTTTGTCGATGAGGCCTATGTGCTTGCCGATACCCAACGTGGCGGAGCTGCTGACCAGTACGCAAGGGAAGCGGTAGAAATCCTGATGACCCGTTTTGAAAATGACAGAACAAAATTTGTCGGCGTAGTCGCCGGTTACGAAAAAGAAATGCAGGTTTTCCTTGACACTGTGAACCCGGGAATGAGGCGGCGCTTCAAGCACTACCTCAGCCTGAGCGATTACAACGCGGAAGAACTTTTCGCGATTTTCAGTTCAATGGTGAAGAAAGCAGGTTACACTCTGACGCCTGATGCAAACGAAGCCGCAAAAGCCGCCATTACCGCTATGTTCAACAACAAGGGAAAGAATTTCGGCAATGCGGGAGAGATTAGGGTGTTCTTTGAAAAAACCACAAGCAGGCTGGCGACCAGACTCTCGGCGCTCTCAAAAGAAGAACGCGCCGACAAATTGAAAACCATTGAAGCCTGCGATATTCCCGTTAAAGAAGGAGGTGCCGCATGAACTGTCCAAGTAAAATCTGTAACCAGGAAATCCCTGACGATTCGTGTTTCTGCGATCAGTGCGGCGTTCATCTTCTGCGCTGCGACAAATGCGGCTTTATCAGCACAAGCAAGTTCTGCGGAAAATGCGGCGGCAATTCAATGTCCGCCATTCAACCGCCTGACGCGCCGTCCTCATCAAAGTTGGTCAACGAAACACTGGCTGTTCCTTCAACATCCACTCCTTCGGCATCCGCCGCCTCGGTATCCGTTCTTCCGACACCCGCTCCTTCACCGTCCGCTCCCTCTTCTGCAGCGACTGTAGTTGTAACGCTTCCCGCCGAAAAAATCTTTCTGTGCCACCTTGACGGTTGGAACATGGAAATTGCGGACGGCAATATTCTTGGCAGGACAAATGGTCCGCACTCAGCCGCTCTCGGCAAGTTTCCTGTCATCTCATCGAACCATGCGAAAGTTACGCGGACAAAGAACGAATGGTTCATCACCGACTTAAATTCCACGAACAAGACTTATGTCAACGGAGCAAAACTGGAACCTAATGTTCCGGTAAAGATAAAACAGAATGACGTTGTCATGCTCGCCAATGTTACATTTACTGTGAGACTTACATGAAGGTAACGGCGGGAGCTTTCTCCGATAAAGGAGAACGCCCTCACAATGAGGACGCTTTTCTGTGCGCCGTTTTTATGGGAGGCAGTGACTTGTGTATGGGCGGCGGCATCGGGGACAAAGGTGCTGAGTTTTCAACTACTGTTGACGCGCCGCTTTTCTTTCTTGTCGCCGACGGCATGGGCGGACATGATGCCGGAGATGCCGCCAGTGCCTTTGTAGTAAACTATATGCTTCAAACGGCACAGACGGCGGCAAAAGTGGGGCGTAATTTTGATGAAGCCTCTATTGAGGAATTGGTTAAATCGGTTCACGCCGCCTTATTAATAGAAGGAAAAGAAAAGGAAACGCCCAACATGGGCTCCACCATGACCGGTGTTTTACTGCAAAAAGACGCTCCCTGTGCGTTTATCAACGTAGGGGACAGCCGCGTCTACCGTTTGCGGAATGGTTTCCTTCAGCAGTTGAGCAGAGACGATTCGCTTGCAAGCATTATGCCCGGCGCGGCAAAAAATATTATCACTAACGCTATTGGCGCGGGATTGCCTGACGTATCGGTTGCAAGCCGGTTCTCGCCAACTATCGCGGTTGCGGGAGACATATTCCTGATGTGCAGTGACGGCGTTCATGGCTCTGTAAGCGATGAAGAACTTGAAAGGTTTCTTGCCGAAACATTTCCGCCGTTGGAGATTGCAAAACGGATTGTGCAGACCGCAATCGACAACGATTCTGACGATAACTGTACCGCCGTTGTGGTAAAGCTGGATAAGGAGTAAATATGGCAGAAAATGTAAAACAGCGGCAACAGGAAGCAGTCGCACAGAAAAAAGAATCCGCAATTCAGGAGACCACCGCTTTATGCAAACATTGTGGCTCAGCCCTTGATGCTGAACTCCCATTCTGCCCAAATTGCGGTGAAAAAGTAGACGGCGGCGAGTACACATGCGAGTTCTGCCAAACCAAAACATCAAAAGAATTCTGTCCGCACTGCGGCAGACGTGTAATACCTGTTCCCTGCCCTAAATGCGGAACTCCGACAATCTACGATGCCTGTGAAAACTGCGGCACGATTATAAACCCCGTTCTTGAAAAGGCTTTTGAGCAGGAAGCCCCGGCTGAATTGGCAGTGATGAGCAATGAGGAAGCCAAGAAGATCGAAGATGATTTTAAATTAATGGAGTCAAATGAAAGCGCGGAGTTCAAAGCGTTTCAGAAGAAACTGGTTGAGCGTCAAATTCTGCTTGAAGAGAGGGACTACTTTAACAAGCGCGAAAAGCGAATCATCAAAGCGTTTGGCAGTCGTCCCTTCACATTGGAACTGCCTGACCCAGCGGAGGAAGCTTTCAGAATGAAAGCTTTTGCCGCGCTGGAAAAGACCGTGATTGAGCGCGAGGAGAAAGCGATAGAGGCGGAGTTGGATAAACTGTTTCCGGCGGAACCTGTGGTGGACACCAGCGCTGAAGACGCAAGGCTTGCGGAACTAGAACGGAACCGCGCCGAGACGGAAAGAAAGTTTAACGAAGCGTTGGCGAATGTAAATACCGAGGTTGACGATTTCCGCAAAGAAGAGGAACGTAAGCGTCTTGAGGAAGAACGCAGGAGAATTGAAGAGGAACGCAGAAGAATTGAGGAAGAACGCAAACGTAAAGAAGAGGAAGCACGCCGCGAAGCCGAGCGTCAGCGGGAAATTGAAAGACAGCGGCTTGAGGAAGAGCGACGTAAAGAAAGAATTAACGGTTCATTTTATTATCACAATAACGATTTTGAAATGACGATACAAATTGCGGGAATGAGCCGCGGACGGGCTCATTATCATTGTTTTGTCTGCGGCGGTACCGCGTATTTGGATTTTTCTGTTAATTACAATGGCAATAATGTCAAACTGCGTTGTACAAAATTGTCCAATAACACCTGTGGTGTTACCAGTGGACTTGGAGAAGGTTCAATAAGTCATAATGATGATAGGTTGAATTTTACCGGCAGTCTGAATAATGCCGGTACTATGCTGATCGGCTACTGGGGCAACGGCAGGGGGGCGTTTCGCAGTCAATTCGGCGGCGGTGATCAGGCAAGCGCCAGTTCAGGTACATTTTACAAACGTTAAGCGGTAATTTTGCAGACGAAAAAAATAAAAATAGCGAATATTTACTTGACAAAATATTAAAATATAGTACAATAATAGACAGTAAAAAAATATTTAAAGGAGAAACGATTATGACATTAGTAAATGAAAAAGCGTACGGAAAGCTCACAGGGAGTATTCCCTCCGGCATTACAGGATGGTCCGATTGCAGTTGCGGAGGGTATCAGTGTTCTTGTACATGCCCGCCTGGTGTCTGCGGAAGCTCGTGTTCATGTTCTTGCACACCAAGCCGTTGCCCGCCCAGCCCCGGAAAATGTGAATTTAAATGTTTTCTGGACTGGTAATTTACAGCGTCCTTATTTGAGTTGTTCGGTAACATTTCCGTACAACTCAATACAGATTTTTTGGTAATAAAAAAATTGTTCTGTATTTCTGACGAAGAAAAAATTTCGATATGATGACTTTATCGCGCTTTGCGCATGTTTTTAATCTTGACGATAATAACATTGCCTTGTATCATTCGTTGCGCATGAAACCCGTTTATCTTACAAAAAATGAGTATAAAGCCTTTTCAGACTTTTTGCAAAATTCAAAAATAGAAAGTCTATCTGATTTTCCCTCTTCGCTTGCCCGCATAGCAACGGAACTTAGCGACTGTAAAATACTTACAAAAGATTCAGATACCGATGACAATGTTATAAAATATTTTCGCTCAAGACTTCCCGGACCTATTATCAGCGGCTGCTATTTTATATTAAGCGAACAGTGCAATTTAGCGTGTAAGTATTGTTTTTTAGGAAATAACAATGCGGAAAAACGTAAACATTTTTCTTTAAAAAACATGAGCAGAGAAACCGCGGAAAAAGCTATGGATTTTTTTATACGCCAACTTGAGAAAAATACCGGCATTGAAGAACCTTTTGTAGTTTTTTACGGAGGCGAACCACTTATTAATTTTGAGGTTTTAGAATTTGTCGCGGAGCGATTAAACGAATTGCGTATAAATAAATCGTATTTCAAAAAAGTTAAAGTTTCTGTTGTAACAAACGGGCTTTTACTTGATGAAAAGAAATTAAAACGGTTGAAAGAATTAAATGTTGGTATCGGTATTTCAATAGATGGCTGCACTGAAGAATCTAACGCATTACGTGTTGATAAGGCGGATAATCCAATATTTCCAAATTTATTAAAAATATTGGATATGGCAAAAAACAATGGTATAGAGATCGGACTTTCGGTTACTATTAATGAAGAAACAATTAAAAGCAAAGCGGAAATGCTGGAATTAATAACAAAATACAACATAAAAGGTTTTGGTTTTAACATTTTAATGCATGAAGGAACATTTAATATAAATGATGATTATTATGAAAAAGCTTCTCAGTTTATTATTGATATGTTCGTTGAATTGCGAAAAATCGGCGTTTATGAAGATCGTATAATGCGTAAAATACAGACAATACAAAAATCTTTTTTAGAGCCGCAACCTCATTTTTCAGATTGCGGAGCAACCGCAGGAGGACAAATTGTTGTCGCGCCGGACGGAAGCGTCGGTATTTGTCATGGCTGTCTTTGGGATAAAAAATATTTTGTTTCTTCTGTTGACGATAATTCTTTTGACGCAAAAACCAATCCTGTTTTTATTGAGTGGTCTCAGCTTAGCCCTGTGAATAAAGAAGAGTGTCAGGATTGCGCGGCGCTTGGAATTTGCGGAGTAGGCTGTCCTATACAGGCCATGAACGCGAAAGAAGGCAATACAATACATTCTCTTGATGAACGTTTTTGTATTCATTCCAAAAAAACTCTTGATTTTATAATTAGAGACCTTTATAAAATTATTATTAATCAGACTGCATAAGAGAAAATTATGAATATTAGAAAAGCAATAGTAACAGATATTGAAAAAATATTATTTTTAGAAGATCAAGTATTTGAGATTCATTTAAAAGCTCGGCCTGATTACGTTAAAAATAAATCGGTAAATTATGATTATTTAAAAAAAATTATTGAGGAAAATAATAAAGAAATATTTATTGCGGAGGAAAATAATGAAGTTATCGGTTTTTGTATTATACATATATATGAATTAAAAAATCATCCCATATTTCATGATATGATAAATATAGAAATTGAAAATATTTGCGTTGATAAAAACCATAGGAAAAAAGGGACAGGTAAAAGATTATTTGAAGAAGTAAAGTTATTTGCAAAAAATAATAATGCGCGATTTATTGAATTAACAGTATGGGAATTTAATCAAAATGCAAAAAATTTTTATGAAAATATGGGAATGAAAATAAGGGAAAATAGGATGGAATATAAGATTTAAAATATTAATGGAGACTCTAAATGTTCAAATATCCGTAATTGTGCCTAAAATTTTATATTGTAGAAATTAATAAAATTATGTATACTGAAACAGAGGAAGACAATTAACGGTTACAAGGAAGCGGTAAGGGGTACTATGGCACATGAGTACTTAAAACGGAGGTAGAAATGGAAACGCAAATTATTGACTTAGCTCAAGGCGGTGGCACACAAATCATTTCCGGCGGCACTACCACGGAAACAAGCGCAAACTTCACAGGCGGGCTTCTGCAGATACACGAAAAAGTCGCGGGTTGGGAAGTAACGGGCAAACTCGGCACGCTCTCAGGCGAGGCGGACATCTATGTCGCGCAAAAGGACGGACAAAAAGGGGTTGTCAAATATTACCGAAGCGTTACCAAACCCAAGACGGAAATTCTGGAAAGGCTCAAAGGTCTTAATCATCCCGACATCGTAATCCTTTACGACTTTGGCTTGTACAATGAACGTTTCTACGAAATCATGGAGTACGCCGAGGGCGGCGCGCTTGATACCCGCAACGCCGACGGCTCCTACCGCTATCTTCCGCTCCCCGAAGAAAAAGTGGAAGGCATTTGCAAAGAGGTAGTTAACTCCTTTAAAACCTGTCACGAAAAAAATATTATTCACCGCGATATTAAGCCCGCTAACATCTACTACCGCACGTTGAAAGTTGATGAAGTCGAAGGCGGCGAGGGCGAAGAAAAAAAGACCGTCTACAGCGGCGATGATGTGATAATCGCTGACTTTGGGATTTCCAGCATCATGGACGACACTGAGCAACTCCACAAAACGCGCACAGGTTCCCGCACCACGGGCTATGCCGCGCCGGAAGTACTCTCCGGTATCATCACTCCCAAGATGGACTACTACGCGCTGGGAATCACTCTCTGGGAATTGCTCACCGGCAAAGACCCGTTCACCCTTGACAATGGAAAACGCAGAAACGACGCGCATTTAATACGCGACACCATAGAAGGAAGAATCGCCGATGACATTCTAAGCAAGGAGCCACGGGTAAGTAAAAAGATGGAACGCCTCATACGCGGACTTCTTGTAATCGACCCGGAACACCGCTGGGGTTACGATGAAGTAATGCGCCACCTTGCAGGGGAAAATGTCGCGATTGAGCAGAAACGCAAAGAGTCATGGTCTTTTTCCATCGGCAATACCGAATGTACCACCCTTGAGGCTTTAGGAACTGCGATAATAGAAAATCCTGAAGCTTCTAATAAATACATCTTCCGAGGTTTGCTTGCCACAAAACTTGAAGTTAACTACCCCGACATTGCCAAACAAATTGTACAAATTGCCGAAGAATCATCTGCCGCCAACGATCAAGACAACGGCATTCTGAAAGTTGCCTATCTTTTAAACCCCGCCCTACCTCTTAAAATCGCAAACGGTTACAAAATGCAAAACCTTGATGATCTTAATTTCCTCCTTGAAAACGCGCCCGAATCTGTCATTCCCCAACTGAGGGACGCAAAATCAAAACTCTACACATGGTTGGAGATTATGGGATATAAAGGCATCGCGGCTGAAATAAAAAAATTGCCCGGTATTTTCTCAGGTGGCATGGGTGACACCGAATTGGCGGGCAAGGCAGAAGTGCTTCTTAAAAACAAGGTCATCAAACCTTTTAAACTTGCCAAGTACGCTGATTTTGAACTTTCCACCCTTGAGCAAATCCGCAAAGTGCCAAAGGATATGCAGGCGCGGATTTTAATTCTTGTCAATGAAAAAAGTTACGAAGGCTTATTTCTCCCTTGGTTTGAAATACTTTCACCCAAATCAGGCGCATCCGCCCTTCTTACGGAATATTTTGGTTTACCGGTAGGTCCAAAGTCTGCTCGTCCGGCGGGAGACAAACCTATAAATCAAATTGGCGCGCAATTAAGCACGAACAGTCCATGTAAAATTGACGAAGCGCAATCGCAAATAAAAAAAGACCAAGTTATTCCGCATGGCGATAAATCTTCATATAACATAGAATTATCAATAAAGACGGTCTCGACTATTCCTGATAATGCGGTGGAGTTTTGGTATTTTGTCCGCGTAAAGTCTGCGGCAAGTGACGAAGAACCTTGGGTTGAAGCGAAAGAAATAGCGTCTACAAAAGACTTGCGTAAAATCACAGTTGACGAATATAAAAAAAGAGGCGAAATTTTATTTTCTACAACCGCAAAAGACGAGAACGCTTTTTATATCACCATGTTCACTATATTTGAGAACAACGGTAGAAAAACTGTTTCTTTGCCGTCCAAACTGCGGCTTGATCGCAGATTAGACGCTAATGTTTATTGGAAGGTAACAAAGCCGATTATTGGGAAAGCTAAACTTTCTATCGAGATAAAACCAAACCGGTCTTTATCACGTCTGCCCAAATTTATTTTATGCGCCAGTCTTCAAGGCCAACATCTTGAAAACTCTACGGATGAAAATTCAACAGTACTGATGGAAATTCAAGAGCAGGAATTAGACGAGTCTGTGGCAGTCTTTAAAAAAGATTATGAAATTGTCTCACCAATGTTTTCTCAAGTTAATAAAAATAGCAAATTGTATTTATTTGTAACAAGCCCTGTCCCAAGTGAATGTTATTCACTACGCAGGGCCGAAGGTTTTACAGGAAAAATTTAAATGGAGGTTATGAAAAATGGCAAAATTTACCTGTCCTTATTGCATTAGGAGTTATCCTTTAAAGACGGCTTTGTATGTCTGCCCAAACTGCGGAGAATCGGCAACCCCTGATACGTTTGAAAGGGAGCCAATCAAATGTAAAAAATATGGCTGTGGAGGGCTTGCGACGCAAAGGAAATGTCCTTTGTGCGGTGAAACTCTCCCCAGAATTGCGTTACAGACGCCAAATCTTCCCTTTAGCATAATTGGCGTATCAAACTCAGGAAAAACAAACTATATAACGGTTATGCTTCATGAGATGCACAGGGCGCCCGGGCTCCGTTTGGCGCTCGGTCATCAAAACTCGGCTACATTGGATCATCAGAATGAAAACTATAAACGTATTTATGAGGACCATGTGCCTCCTGAAAGTACGGCTGGAGGCGAAACAATGCCTCAGATATGGTACATTAAGAACCTGCTTAAAAAAAGAGGTAGCAATGTTCCCACATATACATTCACCATATTTGACGGCGCGGGTGAAGATCACGAGCATAGCTTAGACCCTTCATCTCCCGTTTGCCAGTATATACGCGCATCTAAGGCGATTATCATTACCTTAGACCCATTGATACTGGAAACCATCAGAAAAGGCGGAATTGTAAACGAAACTGATATGCGTAACTCTCTTGCAGGTAGTGAGAACGTACATAAGAATGCGGTTGATGTTGTCAACAGTCTTGCCAATTATATTAAAACTGCCCGCGGAATAAACGTAAGTAAAATGTTGAAAATTCCCGTTGCGGTTGTTTTAACTAAATTTGATACGGTAAAAAATTCTTTTAGCGAGAATGATATTATCAGAAGTCCCAGTATGAATGTAAGAGACGGAAAGATCAGCATGGGAGAAATCCAACAGGTAGACGAAGAAATACGCAACTGGCTTTTAAAAATCGGTGAAGGTTCATTTATTGACGCGCTTGAATCGCATTTTAAAGAGTTTCATTTCTTTGGAGTGTCCAGTTATGGAGAGCCGCCTAAAAATGCGACCAAACTCACCGAGAAAATAAATCCCACCCGCGTACTGGACCCAATTTTATGGCTTTTTAAGAAAGCTAAATTTGTTGATTAAGGGAGGAATGCGTCTCCGCTTTAAGGAGCCGTTCAATTATACTGTGCGGCGATTCCACCGCACTAAATAGGAGATAAAAATGTTTAGTGAATTAATTTACACCCGTTGCAGGCAGGGGATTGATATTACCCAAAAAGGACGCCAGATTACCAGCGATGGATATAAGGTGTATTCCTGTACCCGTGCCATTATGAATGAAGGAGAAACTGATTTACAGTTTCTTCTGAATGCGGCGCAGGCTAAACAGCCATATAACGACCCGGATTTTATGGATGACGCCTATCTTTTTTATGTTCCCGATTTGGGAAAATGTTTTCTATTTAATTTTCATCCTATTCCTTTTGACGCGAATGCTCAGGGGGATTATTCGCACCGCCCAGGAAATTTTGTCAATCACGCGCTCTACGGTGATTTTTCAAAAATTTACCCGTATAAAATGTTTCAGGATGATAAGATATGGAACGCAAAAACAAAAGGCGAGGCGTATTTTTATGAAAACCCTCCCGCAGATGACGGACTTCCTGAACGTGGCGACATTGTTGATCCGCCGGGAAAATACAAATTTGAAGAAATAGAAGCCTTTATCGCTGACGGACGGCAAGAGGCGTTGGCAAAAGCGGTCGCGTTCCTTATCGCGCAGTACAATGAAGAGCCGGAGAAAAGAAAATTTCTTGTTATAAAAGATGATACATCAAAAAATATTGAGTTATGGATAGCGGCGATTGAATGTGCTTTTTCTCCGCGAATTGCTTCCGTTATCCCTTTTGCTACCCGCATGGATAAATTTGTAAGTGCCAACAGATACACCGTTAAAAATGGCATATACCAGCCGCAGATGAATTTACAGGACCCTAACCATAAACAACGGTTTCGCGCCATGATTATCGGTTTTGATGAAAGGGATAAGGCAAATGCAAGCATACTGCGTCCCCTGCCAAATTCTCCGTTTATTTTACTTGACGGCAAACAAAAACAACTTACTTTTGAAGCTAATATACAAAATGGCTATTATCAGCTTATTACAAAATTTGACGAAGAGCATAAGAAATTTTGCACCGAGTTTCTGCAAGCCTTTAATGTCCTAAAACCGGGCGCTGAAATTTTAGATTTATATGAAATATTCACAGTGTTTAATAAGCCGTCGTTACCCGATACCCGTACATTGGCAAATATATTAGACAGACTTAACAATTATAAACCGGCAGAAAGTCCCAAGGACGCGGCAGCCATTAAAGCGTCGCCTACCTACGAGATATACAAGCGCGTAAATACGGATATATCGCGGTTCTTGCAGGAAGAATTTTCGTTAGCGTTAAATATTATCAACTGGATGTTATCGGCTTCGGAAATTGTGGGCGATACCGGCGCAAAACAACGTTTAACCGATATTATCTGTAAGACATTTGCAAATATTATTCTTGATAAAACCGATAATACGACAAAACGTTCTTATTGGACGCAAATACAACGCACCGGATTTAAAGCGGATGCCGCCCGAATTATATCCAGTATAAATACAATCAATAATACGTTTACTCCGGTGGATGCCGCGACATTCATTGTGATATATCTTGATGCCTGTATCTTAACAGGTAATACCGAACAACAAGGTTTGCAGGAAATATTAAAACACGGAATAATTATTTGTTGTCGTGATAAAGATCAAAAATCTTTTGATGAGATAGTCTCAATTTTTTCGCGGGTGAAAAAAACTAATAATCAGGAATTATCGTTTGCGTTGTTAAAACTGTTAAAAGGCACGGATAAAAAAAATAGCGAATTTGTAGTTCAATACATAATCGATCATAATACAACTATACTCGCGTCTGATAAATCCGCTCTGTCATTTTGCGACAACCTTGAGAAAGATGGGCTTGGACACCTTGTAGATTCGGTGTTGACAAAGCGTATTGAAAAACTTAATAAGCCTTCTGAAATTGAACAATTTATTAAAACTATACTTAATGTGGATTCAATTAAGAAAGAAACATTGGTGAAGGTTTTTGAATCAATAGACGACAAGATTGGCGCGTCAAAAGATAATGTATCATCCCTAGTTGAGTTGTTGCAAGCGAAAAAACCCGAAGATGCAAAATGTATAAACTCCGCGCATATTATCGCTCTTAATATTTTTTCCGGTGGTTTTAAAAAGAGAAGCCCTATAGACGCGTTTAAAGATTTAAAAAAACAGGGATTCCCAACTATAACGGACGAAAGTTATATAGATAAATTCATCGAAAGCCTATTAAAAATAAACCTTATAGAGGAAGAACAAGACTTTATCTTTGACTTCATGTTTCATACGCCTAAGGAATACCGCCTTGCGTATCTAAAAAAAATAGTCTGTGCGGCCTCTAAATATAAAGACAAATGGAACGCTTTAATTAATTTTATTTCTAACGGTAAAAACAAACAGATTAACGATGATATTGTACAGATTCTTGTTGATTCCGGACAGAATGAAAAATCAATAATGGCGTTGGAAAACTTGCTTAAGGTTGAGGACAGCCGTAAAGAATATAAATCTATCGCTGATAAAGCAATAGAAATAATTACATCCCAAAAAAATAAACCAAAGGATGAGCATAAATGAAAATAAACACGGTATATATTGTACTTATATTTAGTCTGTTTCTTTTAATGGCTTCAAATAACACGGCTTATGCGCAAACGAATGTTGATGACAAGCCGACTGTTTCCATAAAACCGGAATTGAATTATCAGGAAATGAACTCCTTAATTGACAGGGTTGTCTTTCAAAAAATTAGCGATATTATTCGGTTTTTAAGAAAATATTTTTTAATAGTATGGGTTTTTTTTATAACACGTCCATTACTAATAAGAATCATAATAAGCATTTCATTTTTTCCCGCTTGCTATGGAATAATTGCAAGCCATGTGATTGGGTTATATCAAAATAGGAACAGGTGGGAAAAAATTAATGATCTTATGTTCAGTTATTTTTATAAATCCGGAACATTACGAAGGAGGGAAAGTTATAGGGACGCTTATTCCTTATTGTACGATCATAAATGGTCATGGATAAGTTTTGCAGGATTGGCTTACAGACTGGGTGATCATTCAGATAAATCTGTTATGCTCATGTTTTTAATGACCTTTGGCTATATTCCATTGTTTGTTCTTGGGGTCATTGAAATGGTCTTTAGAATTTCATTGGGTACTGTCTGGCTGTTGTTCTTTAATCTGCTTAAAACATTATTCTTTTTAATAACAAAACTTATTACTATTGCGTTAATACCGGTTGCAAATATCTTTGATAAAATTTTACGGAAAACACAGTATTGTCCGCATTGTTATGAAACATTTACTTTGCCTAAATTTGTTTGTCCGTCCTGCGGTAAAGTACATGATCAGTTGATTCCCGGAAGAGGCGGCATTTTATTTGTCCGTTGCGGATGTAATAGGGTTTTTTTACCAAGTGCTTCTTTTACTGGACGTTCGTTCCTTGCTTCAAAATGCCCTACTTGTTCGGGAGAACTTCCCGCGGCAAACTCCAAACATTTTTCAATTACGGTAATGGGAGGGAATAATTCGGGCAAGGCGGCATTTCTTTCGGCATTTTTATATTTATACAAAGCTGTGATTAGACATAAGCGTTTCTTAACCGTTGAAGGACATCCGGACAATTATTTTAATGAATTAAAAGAAATGTATAATTCGGGAAACCCTTCCGATAATAAAGAATCGCGCACTTACAGCATAATTCACAAATACGGAAAAATGAAAACAGACAGTTTGGTGTTATATGACACTCTTGCCAGATTTATAGTAAATGATTCGTATCCGCGCAGTCCTAAATACTTTGGATTTTGTAATGGCATAATTTTAATTATTGACCCGTTAAGCGTTAAGCATGTTCAAAGAGAGTTTAAAGATGAAAAGGGCAAAGAAGCAAGAGACGATCCATTTGATGACACCAACCAAATGATAATTCAATTTATTCAAAAATATAATACGATTTGCGGTTTTCCAGCCGGAACAATGAGCAGTATACCTGTCGCTGTGGTTATAAACAAGGTTGATGTTGATAATGTAAAACGTGAAGTTGGCAGGGACAAAATAAAAGCGTTGTATAGTGCAAATCCATCGGCATATAAAAATAATTTAAATGAAGCAAGAAATCAAATATGCAGGGAATATCTGGATAAGGTTGGTTTAATAAATGTATTGAATAATATAGACGGAAATTTTTCAAATGTGAGTTTTTTCCCTGTCAGCGCGTTGGGGCATGCGCCTGAAGAAGGTAAGGCCTTTAAGCCGATTGGCGTTATGGAACCGGTTGCGTGGGTTGCAAAACAGGGACGTTCCCGAATTGCCCACTTGCTTTCAAGCGGCGTAAAATATATTAATAATAAAAAGGTGATATTATGACAGTTCGAAGTACAACAAAAACAACATTATCGGTATTAGTTTTAATAACAGGCTTAGTTTACTTTCGCAAATATTATATCGTATTCTTGTCAAGAATAATGTTTAAAATATTTCATATTAGTGAGTATGCGCCCATTATCCTTGGAAAACTTTTTCCCAATAATTATATTGGTTCTTATTATCCTTGGCTGTTCTATTTTTGCGTAATAGTAATAATAGCCGTGCGTATGATTAACTCCATTTTAGATCAAGAAGTAGCGTTTAAAATTCTTTCCCCTTTTATTTTTCCTTTAGTCCTGACCGTAATAATATCAATAGCCTTATGTATTAATAAATTAAATCTGCTTCAACTGTGGGGCATCATTTATTTTTGCCTATTAATATGTTTACATTCAACATTCAAAATAATTATTTTACAATCAGAATCAGTTGGAACTTATGCCAACTTAAAACTAATAAAAGGTTTTTTTGTAACAATTAAAGACACCATAGAAAACGCAGTTTCCACAGGAGTAGATGATTTTAAAAATCCGGTAGATGAAGTAATAATTTTATTTGCATCAGCTTTAGTATTATTATTAGAACTAATGGTTTTTATTTCTTTTATTGTGTATATGTCAAAGTATTGGCGGATAATATTTTTATCGCATTTGATAAATTAGGTTTGAGGGGCATTATTTCACAAGGTTTTCACGCTAGGATATCTATTATAAAAATCCTTCATCTAGTTCAAATAACTCATAAAGGTGCGTTTTGTGAATGTTGTTTTTGCTGTATGCGAAGTACATACCACTAATATATTTTTTATTAGGTATATTGTTATACTTTTTTACAACTCAAGTATCTGTTACTCTATAATTCGCGTTTGCATTAAAAGGAATTTTATACAACTTAAAAACACTTTTTGTATCTTCTATTACTTTTATCAAGTTGTTGACAAAGGATACCATAGTCCTAACTATCGCTGATTCAGAGTTCTTCCTTATCTCTATTTCCATTTTTTTGTATTCGTGTAGTAATTTTCTAAAATCCTGCTCCTCATTTTTACTATTGGAATTATCAAGCGCAAGGCTAATTCTGATTTTCATTTTATCAAGGATGTATACATAAATATCTTTTATCCCTCGGAAAAGGTGTTCTTCAATGGAAGTCGCTTGTGCCAGCCTCTCTTCGTCGTTCTCTGTTTCATATAGCTGAATATAGTGTGAAAGTGAATCTCTAAAATTATACAACGGTGATGCAGTTTTAGGAATTTTCAAATACTTGCAAACCATTTCCAACATCGAACTAATCTTAGCGTATTCATCAATGTCATTGGCGATTTCTTCAATCGACTTCATGGCTAATGCGCCTCATTAAGCAAGACATCTATGTTCTTTTCTCCTAGCTCACGTTCTAGGATATGCCGATTCTTTGGGATTTTACCAAAAAGGCGAGAATCATGTGTAAGAGGTTCACTAATGACCTCTGTAGAGAATTCATCACATACATTATCAATAGAATAGTGATTATTTCCTGAAACGCAGTGGTATAACTTTAATACAAGTTCTGATAACTTAGCTTCCATAAATGTCCTCCTTAATACTCTTCTTCTTCAATTTTACGTATTTCGTATATATATTGAAAATTTGTATCGTTTAAATTTCGGTAGTTGTTCAGCCTTGACTTAAGCGCTTCTTGTTTACTAGCCGATAATTTCCCTTTTTCTGTTTCCAAACGTTCCATCATTTTGTCATATAAATAGTCATAAATAGTTTGCAATCTGTCTTTTTTGAAGCCTTTTAAGGCGGCCTTTATTTCATCGTCAGAAAGGTTTTTCTCTTTAAAGACTTTTTTTATTCGGAGGTATTCTTGCATATATCTTGCGTATTTTGCATCACAATCTTTATCATCCCAACTTTCTCGCATTAGGACAGACTTTACATTATACTGATTATACAATTTGGCGTAATAATACAAAAAATCTGCGGTGTTCATGGAAAATTTACCTTTTTATGAATTTACATTCTGAGAGTGCTAGGTTGTATTTAATCAAAGCTCGTAGGACCGTGCTTTGTATCAGATTAAGCCGTACCATGAATATTGTCACCATATATTTATAGTAATATAGTTATAAAGAGTTGTCAACATTCTACTTTGTATGTTTTATAAATGTCCCTAATGCGTATTTCATCAGTTGTCAACAAAACACCCTCACGCATGTAAAGCGTCAATTTTCTTATTTATTTCTTCTATTGTAGTGAATTTTCCTAGAGCTAAAAGAGGATTACTGCAACCAATTTTTCTTGGATCATGGATAAATTCGGGTCTTTTCCCTGTTCTTGCCACAACAAGGGCTATTTCTTCATGGGTGTTCATGCCACATAGTTGCTCGTAAGGCAGACCAAGACTGTTTTCGAGAACTCTTTTTGCTTCTTCAGAAATCATAATCATTATTATAAAAGTATACCACAAAAAAGAGAGATATGACAAGGAAAAAATCTTCCTCAAAAAACAAAATCAATTTTTTCGGATAGGTTCGATATTAGCAATTTAATTATTGTGGTTCTTTTTTTTCTTTTAACTTAAATAGTTGTATTATATCCTTGATCATTTTGCGGTCGTCTTTATTTAATAGTTTATAATCCTGTATTAATTCTTTAATTTCAGGACCGTGAGATACTCTGGTGGAAGTTGTTTCATCGCCGGTTACAAGGTACTCTACCGTAACCCCCAACGCATTGGCGATTTTTACCGCAATGTCGGCGGAGGGTATAACTTCACGGATATTAAGATAATTGTCAATTGTAGATTTACTAGTCCCGGTTAATGCCGCAAGTTCTTTAACCAACATATTTTTATATGATAGTTCTGATCTCAGATTTTCTTTAAAAGCCATAATTATAATAATAAGCAAATTAGCATACTGCTATTGACCGATATTTATATATGATGTATATTATTAATATTATGTATATATGCATATCAAAACAAAAATCAATTTTTATTGTGTTTTTATGTTTATTACTCTTTATTTTCAATACCTGTGAAAATCCAATTATGGTGGAACTATTGGAGCCTCTTGCCCCGGAAAAAGGGGCAACCTATACCATAACCTTTGACGCTAATGGTGGCACTCCTGTCCCATCCAGCCCTGTTACCTTGAAATATGGCAGTACAATTAGCCAACCGTCAGCCATGACCAAGACAGGCTACACTTTTGATAAGTGGTACATGGATTCCGCTAAGACAATTTCTGCAGTATTCCCAATTACGGTAACTGGAAATGTATCTCTGTATGCCAAGTGGAACCCCATTAGCTACACGGTTTTATACAATAAAAATGCGGCGGACGCAACAGGGACAACAGCAACAAGCAGCCATTTTTACGATGCACATAAGAACCTTACCACAAACGGCTATTCCTACACCGGCTATACTTTTGCGGGCTGGGCGAAAGAGGAAGGCGGCACAGTTAAATTTACAGATGGGGAAAGCGTTGTCAATCTGACTACGGAAAACAATTCGACAATAACACTGTACGCGCGTTGGGGCAATCAGCCATACTATGTTGAATATAATAAAAACGCTGACGAAGTTATGGGAACTATGACGCCTTCCAAATTTTTCTTCGGCGTAAAACAAGATTTAGAAGAAAATTCTTTTACCCGCACTGGCTATACCTTTGCGGGCTGGGCAAAAACAAGTAGCGGATCAATGGAATTTTTGGACAAACAGGCTGTCTTAGACTTAGCTGTTTCATCCGGGGCGACCGTAACATTATACGCAAAATGGACTGCACATACACTGGCTATTAACTACGCTAGCGGCGGCGGGACAGGTTCCGAACCTACAAACCCGACATCTATGGCTTACGGAAACAATATCACTATGCCCGCCAATCCCTATACCCGCACAGGCTATACATTCGCATGTTGGGAAGTGTCGGGAACAGGTTCTATAACAGGAACACACAATGCAGGGACAAGCGTTGCGGTTAAGGATTTATCAACAGCAGTTGCAAATGGCAACGCGAGTATTACGCTTACGGCGAAATGGACTGCAAACACGCTGACTATTAGCTACGTTAACGGCGGCGGTACTGGTTCAGAACCGACCAGTCCAACATCAGCAGCTTACGGAACCAATGTCACTATGCCAGCCAATACCTATACCCGCACAGGTTATACATTTACTGGTTGGGAAGTGTCGGGGACTGGTTCTATATCTGGAACACACAATGCAGGGGAAAGTGTTGCGGTATCAGCTTTGTCAACAGTGATTGCAAATGGCAATGCGAGTATAACGCTGACGGCTTTATGGACTGCAAACACGCTGACTATTAACTACGCTAGCGGCGGCGGCACAGGCTCAGTGCCGACTAGCCCGATATCTGCAATTTATGGGAACAACGTTACTATGCCCGCCAATCCCTATACCCGTACCGGCTATACATTCGCCGGATGGGCGGTATCGGGGACAAATTCCGTATCCGGCACTCACCTCGCAGGGGCAAGTCTTGCGGTTACGGCTTTATCAACAGGCATTAATAACGGCGGCGCGAGTATTACACTTACGGCTACATGGACTGTGCATACTTTATCTATTAGCTATGCTAATGGCGGTGGCACTGGTTCCGCGCCGACTACCCCGACATCCGCGACTTATGGGAACAACGTCACTATGCCCGCCAATACATATACCAAAACTGGCTATACATTCGCGGGATGGGAAGTGTCGGGAACAGGTTCAGTATACGGCACTTATGCGGCCGGAACAAACGTTGCAGTTACAGCCCTGTCAACAGACATTAACACCGGCAATGCAAGTATTACTCTGACGGCGAAATGGAACATCATTAAGCATACCGTAACATATTACCCTGACGGCGGCGTTCCCGCCCCGACTAGTCCTGTTAACGCGGACTATGGTTATACAATTAGCCAACCGTCCGACATGACCAAGACAGGTTACACTTTCGACAAATGGTACACGGATTCTAACAAAACCACAGCCGCTGTTTTCCCGATTACCGTTACCGGAGATGTCAATCTCTATGCGAAGTGGACGGCGAATACTTTATCCATTTCATATGATAGCGATGGCGGCACAGGTTCCGCGCCGTCAAGCCCGACATCTGCGACTTATGGAAACAGCGTTAATATGCCAACCAATTCCTATACTCGTACAGGTTATACGTTTGCAGGTTGGGCGGTGTCAGGAACAGGTTCTGTCTCCGGCACATACGCAGTAGGAACAAGCAAGGCGGTTTCTGATTTGTCAACGAATATTAATACTGGTAATGCAAGTATTACGCTGACGGCTAAATGGACTGCAAATACGCTGACTATTAGCTACGCAAACGGCGGCGGCGGTGGTTCAGCACCGACCATTCCGACATCAGCAGCTTACGGAACCAATGTCACTATGCCAGCCAATACCTTTAATCGCACTGGTTATACATTTGCAGGTTGGGAAGTTTCGGGAACGGGTTCT
>Ga0268262_10001504_pt1 | contig 28702 bp, 40 predicted proteins | sample TergutNc150P3_FD_190354 | JGI IMG/M metagenome (GOLD analysis project Ga0268262, IMG submission 190354) | Nasutitermes corniger P3 segment gut microbial community from laboratory colony in Florida, USA - Nc150 P3 (SPAdes) (version 2) | ecosystem: Host-associated > Arthropoda: Insects >... | reverse complement strand
TTTTTCCACAGCTGTTACATCATTGCAAATTTTTCAGGATCCGATGGTTCGAAATTGCAGTTCTGAAAGTGATTTTTGCTTGAATGATTTTAAAGTTTCCGATGTTCCAATTAGTCTTTATATTACGATTCCATTTCCAGACTTAGACCGTCTTTCATCTTATATAAGAATTATTATTACTTTTATTCTTCGTAAATTTTCACAAGATGAAGTACAGTTTGGAGAAGTAAAACTAAAACATCCTATTTTGTTTTTAATAGACGAATTTCCAACATTAGGTACTTTTACAACACTTGAAACCATGATGGGTATTTTGGCTGGTTATGGTATTACATTTTATCTTGTATGCCAAACTCCCGCCCAAATTTATAAATTATACGGACAAGATACACCTATTTTTGATCACTGTAAATTTATGATGACTTACGCTATGAGCGATCCGAAGGGTGCAGAATTTTTCTCAAAAATGGTCGGTGTTGAATCTGTAACTTTTAATAATAATTCTTCCAGTGGTTCAAAATACGCCGCTACACAAAATAATATAAGTGTATCCGATCAAACACAACAAAGAAATTTATTAAATCCCGATGAATTACAACATTTACCAGCCAATCAACTTATTATTTTTCCGCAAGGCTCTCCTGCTATTATGGCGAAAAAAAATGTTTATTACAGCGATCCTCGATATAAAGACAGAATTAATTTAAAAAAACCAAAAAACAGAGCGGAATTATTAAATGAATGTAAAAATACGACAAAACCCAATAAAACAGATAAACAATGGTTTCATATACCAGAGGAAGTATACCTTCAAAATGAAGATATTATACCGGAACCTATTTATACGTCCAGAGTTCCCAGCGATGAAGAGATTGAAAAAATGTCAAATAAAAATAAAGAGATGGCAACTATATGACAGATAATAATGAAAATACTAAAAAAATAACATCATCAAAAAACAAAGATTTTTTTATTCATTTCAGAGTTAATTTTGATACTTATAAACTTTTACAACTTAAATCTATTGAAAGTAAAATGGGTAATAAGCCGCATAATTACGCAAGAAAAATAATAGAAGAATATCTTATTTTAAACGATACAAAGCAAATCAAAAAAAGTCTTGTTACGCTAAATGAAGATGTAAGAAAAAATAGAAATCTTATTGTTCAACTCTTAAAATGGGCTGAATATTTTACACAATCATTTTTTGCTTCTGTTCCTGAAATACCAAAAGATGAACAGGGTAGGGTAGGGGATATCGCTCAAAAGCGAATGAGAAAATTCTTTGAACTTATGGCAAGTATAGAAATGGGGAAAGGTAATACAATCATCGAGCAAATAATAGCTGACATTCTTCAAAAAGAGGTAAGCGAATAATATGGTAACTAACAGATTAAATGAAAGATCAGAAGAAAGAGAGCTTGAAAATATAAGATACAATCTCCGAGATCTAAACTCTTATTTAAACGATCCGAAACTCACAGATATTTTTTGTAATTGTACCGGAAATATAAGTATAAAAAAATTTGGCAAAGAAATAGAAAAAACTTCTATTACTCTTTCAAGCAGCACAAGATTTCAAATTTTAAACCAAGTTGCTAAATACATGGAAATAGATATAGATTTTTTTGAATATCCTGTTTTGGAAGCTACGATACCTGTACCGGAATGGAAAAATTCCCGCATTACTGGAATTTACCCTCCGTGGACGGAAGGACCAGAATTTACAATAAGAAAACCGCCGTCAAAAATTTATACACTTGAGGAATATAAAGAAAACGGTCAGTTATCCGAAGAAAGATACGAAATAATTGTTAATTACATCAAAGAAAAGAAAAATATAATTGTTGCAGGAAGCACAGGTAGCGGAAAAACAACTATGGTAAATGCAATTATTAAAAAGAAAGGAGAGTATTTTCCAAACGATCGTTATTACATAGTTCAAGACGTATCAGAATTAAAATGCGACATGGAATATACAGCAATGCCAATTATCAGAGCAGATCAAGCTATAAAAGCTGTTGCTCTTTCTTTAAGGTATACACCCAATACAATTATTTTCGGGGAAGTAAGAAAAGGCAATGTTATGGCTGAATTGCTTGACGCTTGGAATACAGGACACCCGGGGGGAGTTACAACGATCCACTCAAATTCTTCATCTTCTACCATAATAAGAATAAAAAAACTTTTATTAGATCATTATAAAAGTGAAGCGGCACTTCCTGATCTCAATGAATACGTTGATTTAATAATATATCTACAAAAAGATAAAGAACACGGCGTAATAGTAAACGATACAATGGAGATGAAAAAACAATCTCTAAGCGAAGAGGAGGAAAATTTAATGGCAAATTTTCAATTATCAGAACCACAGTAAATATATAAATTATTTAATAATGAATAATATTTTTGCTTTAATAATAAAAAATAAAAAAATGTTTCTGGAGATTAATATGAATAAATTAAATAAAAATATCACTGTATTTCAAAAAAGAACAATTATATTTTTTCTGCTATTTTTTGCCTTGTCTTGTGTTACTTTAATGGCTGGAGATAATAGTAGTGGGGCTAATTTTAATATTTCTGGTGAATTTTCTAATGATTTAGGTAATTCTGGATTAACTACCGTATTGAAAAATATTATTGGTTTTTTTGGCTCTTGGTATTTAAAAGGAATTTGTTTAATAGCTTTAGGCGGGCTTTGTTTAAAAATTTTAACCAGCGGTGGAGAGCCTGGTTTATTTAAAAAGTTTATTCCTTGGATTGTCGGCATAGGGCTTCTTTTAAGCCTGTCATTTGTCGTTAATTTGATTTGGTCAGGACAAACAGCGGCAGGCGTAAAATTATAAATATATATAATGCCAAATAAAACACACGAAAAAATACCAAAACAGATTCACGAGTTTGCTATTCCTGTACATAGGAGTATTATCAAGAGGGATTTATGGTTAGGAATTCCATTTATCCCCTTGATTATTTTGTTATTTATCAGTATTGTTATTGTATTAGGGGCTGAACAATGGACGTTTTTATTTGCATCTTTAATTATTTGGTTTATATTAAGACGAATAACAAAAGATGACGAATGGTTATTAGATATATCAATATCGTCCCTTATACAGTCCGAAGAATATCGTTAAAATATTTATTATTTTAACTGCAACAATAATAATAGGAGAATAATAATATGACAAAAGCCGAATACGTTTTGAAATACCTACTTGTAAACAAGCTATTGGGTCCGTTTTGCCTAGCTCTTGATGTTGACTATAGGTATATTTACGGAGTTGCTACCAAGCACTATAACGCTTCCTTGAACGTACAAAAGGCTTTAAGCCCCTGTATTTCCCCTACATTTTGGTACGATGAAGCAGATAAAGACTTTATAAAAGGCATAAAAAAGGAACTTTCAACCCTTTTTATACATAAAACGCTAAAAGACGTATAAAAAACAGCCGATATTTTATGTAGTACGCTTGATTTTCATATTCTAAAGTGTTATAATAACCTTGAAATTAATTGACAAAAATTGTTAAAATATATAGACATTTTAGAAAATGCGATGTACAATACTATTTAAAAGGAGCAATAAATGTCAGACACAGCTAATAATAAATGCTTAATAATAACACCATTCTTGCCAAAAGGCGGCGTAGGTAAAACTACTACAACGGCACACTTAGGTTATGCTTTGTCAGAATACGGCAAAACACTTTTAGTGGACGCAGACCCCCAGGGAAACTTAACTGGTCATCTTTTGCAAGGCGAATATTTTGAAGAGCAAGAAAAATCTTTTGTTGGTTTTTTGAATAAAGAAAGTTCTTTTGAAGATTCGCTTATTGAAGCAAGATCACCAAATGATACTTATAAAGGACTTTATCTGTTAGGAACACCAAATAACAGTTCACCTCTTCAAAAATGGATACAATCAGATTTTTTAAATTCGCCTACACAATTAAATAAAATTTCAAAAACTGCACAAGCAAACGATTTCAAATTTATTTTATTCGATCCCCCAGCCGCTTTTAATTATTACACACGTTATATTTTAAAATTATCTACTCATGTAATACCTGTTATCCAGCCGGAAAATTTTGCCTACGAAGCGTTAATTGATCTTGTAAAGGAATTGAAAGATATTGAAGATGGGCTTGATTGTTCTTTAGATTATAATATGGCAATTATAAATAAATTTGATACTAAAAATGCTACGCACAGGCACTATTTAAAAGAAATACAAGAATCACCTTTTGACCCTTTTTTTGTAATTAATGATTCTAAAAGTATCCCCTATGCTTGCGCTAATAGTATTCTATTGCAAGAATATAAACCAGATAATCCTGTTAACGAAATATTTAATAATTGTGCAAAATATTTTCTAAATATTTTAGAAAAAAAATAACATAAGGAGATTTATATGGCTAGTAGACTTGATAACATTAAACACAGAAAATTTGATACCAATACTGTAAAAAAAACAGATGAAGGAAAAAAAGAAAAGATAAAAGATGAATCTAATGATATGTATGATACAATCTCATTAGAATTAATTGACATTGATACAAATATAAGAAAAGAATATAACCAAGAAGATATTAAAGAACTTGCCGAATCATTAAAATTATATGGTCAACTTGAACCTGTTCGTGTTTATGATAATAAAAAAACGGGAAAATATACCATCATATTCGGACATCGCCGCTATTTTGCCGCCAAACTTGCAGGATTAAAAGAATTAAAATGTATTATTTCACCAAAACCTGACAGCCTTGAAAATATCCTTTTGCAAGCTGTAGAAAACGAACACGCCGTTAATTTGTCGTCTACCGACAGAGAAAAATATGTTAAAGTTCTCCAAGATAAATACGGTTTATCTCTTGCAGAAATATCATTTAAATTAGGAAAAAATGAGGCTTGGGCTTCTAGTGTCTTAACAGCTTCTAAATCCCGAAAAATACACGAACCAGCTTTTAATAATGTTGGTATAACTATGACAACATCAGACGCTAGACTTATCGCAAATTCATCAAAAGAAGATGTTAAAGAAGCACTAGGAGAGATACTTAAAAATCCAGGATCGAAAAGTAGTGTCTTGAAAGACCTTAACGAAAAAAGTAAAAAAAAGCCAGGAACAAAAACCAAAAAACCTAAAAACAATAATTCTAATAAATCCAATTTTGAACCAGAATCCGAAGTTGAAACAGAGAAGAGTAGACCACCCATTGTAAATTTTTCAAATGAAAAAAATAACAAAAACAATGAAAATAATTCTCAATCCGTTTCCGAACCACAAGAAGGACCAAGCTTTAGCGACACTGACCCCTTAACCGCTTTTGTGGATCAAGATGACGATACAAGAAAAAAATTCCACATCGATATTCTTTTTGATTGTGATACCATAACAAAACAAATTAAAGTTTTACCCAGAACATCCGGCGATGTTTTTGATCATAGTTTTTTTGACGAAGTATCTAATTTTGTTGATAAAATGCTTAAAAATAAGGAATATATTATTGAAGTTTAATCATTGTACATCAACTGCTTTTAAAAAAATTAATTCCTGTATTAAAATAAATATATTGAGGTAAAAACAATGTTTAATAAACCGTTTGATAAACCGAGAAATAAAGATTTAGAAGGAAAAACTTTTAAAAATAGTAATGGTGAAAAATATAATGGACAGCGTTTTATTATTTTTCCTGATGATGGCAGTTCTCCTTTAATAAAAAACATAGAAGTCTGGTATCTTGATGGTAAACTTCATGGCAACCCTGCTATTATCTACCCAGACGGCTTAACAGAAGAATGGAGAGAGGGTAAATTTATAAGAGTTGTCGATCTTCCATTTCATTTAAGTAAGAGTTAAAGACAAAGATTCTCTTTTTTTGAAGTAGTCCATTATCCTCTTGTTAAGATATATGTTGCTTTCTATCTTAATTCCAGCTTCTACAAATTCTGTACCTGATATATTTATAACTCCTTTTCTTAAAACTTCACCCTTAATATTCATACTTTCTGCAGGATTAGTAAAATTAATTTTTAGATTAATAATATTTGAATTTTCATCCATAAAATTTTTAGTAGTTAATAAATTTATTCCATCTCCAGATATATTTTTTATATAAGCCGTATATTCTTTCATTAATAATGTAATTTTTATCTTTGTTATTATATTAAATTCTTGTAATATTTCATCCTTTATATCAATTCGCATTGATTTTCTTAAATCTAAATTTTTCAAATTCTCAAATACCATATCAAGTCTTTCTTGGGCTTCTAAACATCTATTACCTACAATTTTTGTCTCTATTATAAGCCGACCGTCACTCATTTTCATATTTTGCACTTGTAATGTAATAAAATACCTTTTCCCATCTATTGTCAAAACCATCTGAACTATATCTTCAATTTTCATAGGTTTTTGCAAATTTTTAATTTCAAGATCAAAACCATCTTTTTTTACTTTTAAAACACTTAAAAAATAATCCTTACCCCTAAAAATACAAGTTGCATTTTCAATACCACATTCCTTCATTATCTTATTTATTACATTTTCAGTAATTATTAATTTACCTATAATATCATAATCCATTTTTATAAAACTCCTTTTCTTTTACATATTTTGTGAAAACTTGATAAATATCAGTTTTTTGCGGTTTTTTTGCTTTTAAAGTTATTGCGATATCAATAAAAAAATCATCATCCATATAAAATATTTTATTATTATTGATTATTTCTTTTAAATACTTGGTAAATAATTTTACTTCCCTATCTAATAATATTCCAATTATTCTTACTTTTTCGACTACATTAAATAGAGACATTTCTTCCTTTGTTCCATCTATAATATACAGTCTTTTATGATTCGGCATATAATAATAAACCAGTGTTTTAGTGGTGTTTTCGTAAATTATAGATTTCCCCTTATATTCCTTCTCTATGCCGAGCGAAAATACCTTAAAATATTCATCTTTGTACTTTAAAATTTCCATATTTTTTACTAATTTTTAGACATTTTTTTCAATTTATTATTGACAAAAATTTATTATTTTTATATTATTATTACATAATTAATAATCAATAATAAATCATTTAATAATAAATAATCAATACTAATTAAAAAAAACAAACGAGGAAAATTATGTTAAGTAGAATGAAGAAATACTGGAACAAGACTATTTATGACAAAAAAACCAATCAGATTAAACAGGGACAAGAGTTTCTGATCTTAGAAAATGTCTTTGGTTATGAAAAAATCGGTTTTGTAACAAGATGGAAAGACGGCAGATTGAATGACGATGAATACGAGCCAGCCGTTGAGTTCCAAGATGCTCACGTTGAACATTACAAAAACGGATTATTACACAATGAATTAAAAGATGAAGAAGGTAACTTGAAACCAGCTATTGTTGCAAATTATGGCAATGACGTTGAATTTTGGTTAAACGGCAATCAGGTTAAATAATTTATACATAATTAAGATAAATTTTTGCTTATAATTTTTAAATTTTCTCTTTTTTATAATTTAGAAAGATAAAACCGCTTGACATTATCTTTTATGTATGGTATAATACCCTTAATAATAATTAGTTAATAATAATTAGTTAATAATAATTTTGTTGTAACAAGAAATATTGATATTGGAACAGCAAAATTTAAAAGACAAATTAATAATAATTGTAAAATACGGTCTTTTTATTTTTTATTCCTTTTATCATTCTTTTACAACTCCGATAAGAAATCTTGCGTTGCATGATTTATTTTAAAAAAAACGTAAATGGAGTAAGGAAAAATGGAAAAGAAAAAAGAAGAAAAATCAGAAGAAGGGAAAAACCAGTATTCGGTAACTGTAAAATCTGCAATTATCAACGCATTGAAAAACGGTAATTCTGTTCTGGGGGAAGACAGAAAAGGAATCAACTTTTCTGTCAATTATAATTCTCAAACAGCTTATATGGGAGTTAATCAGCTTTATCTGAATCAGGCAAGGAAAGACAACGGCTTTAAAAACCCGTTCTTTCTGACATCAACAGAAGCTCAAGACAGAAAAATGTGGATTAAAGACCTTCAAAAAGGTTTCCCCATCGGCTACTACTGTGCAGACGGCTTGAAATACAAACAGGATATTTACCCCCTCGTTGACGGAAGACCCGATAAGAGCCAAAACATAATTCACAAAAAAGGCGAACTGAAAAAAGACATGGACGGCAAAGTTATTATCGGCTATGACTACAGCCAGGTTTTTAACCTTGAACAAGTTGATCTCGAAAAAAATCATACATACCGCAAATATTTTAAACAAAATTCCGAAGGTAAATCGGGCGAATTCACCGAATCCCCTGGAGCCTTTGAGCTTCGTCCCGCGGAAAAGATCATCTCTGAATTCCAGTGCCCCTTTAAAGACGCAAAAAAAGGAGAATTTTATCAGGCAAAAGATGAATCTACTTTAGAAGTATTTACCCAAAAAACAAGCGAATACTTTAATTCTATCTTCACAGGCGCAGAATACAAGGCATGGGAGCCGACAAAAGAGCAGATCGCTGAACTTGAATCACACATTGACAACAACAAATCACCTTTGCTTGGCAAAATTAAAGACGCCAATTTCCTCGCCGTAGGAGATCGGGATACTTATGATTTTATTCAGAAGAGGAGAGAGCTAGCTATCCAGAAAAATAATGAAACTGAAATAGCAATGTAATTATTTACAGGCAGATCATTTAAAATGATCTGCCTGACTTTTTGATAATAATAATTTAAAAATTCATTTAAGAAGTAGTTATATGACAGCCCCTATAGAAAAATTAAAAAACGCAAGAAATCCAAAACAAGTCAACGATTTAATAAAAGACCCTAAATTAAATGCTTTTTTTCAAAGTAAAATAGCAAATTCTATTTTAAATAATATTCCTGATTCCGCTTGTAAAAATGATAAAACTTTTTTATCTTTTATAAATAAAAATTTAGATAAAAATTCTTTAGAATATAAAATTTTATATGCTTCAAATGGATTAAAATTTAATGATAAATCAAAACTATTTAAAAATATAAATATCATACTAGGTAGTATGCAAGAAAACGTATATCAAAATAATATCTTAAATTATTATTTCCTCGATAAAATTAACGGTATAGACAAAAATACTATAATATGCGAATCTGTAAATAAAAAATTCTCTGAAAATTTATCAAAAATACCTAGCGGTGAATTATCTCATGACGAACAGGTAAAAGAATTAAATTCTTTCTTAAAAAACAAACAAAATTTTAATAATTTTAAAAATTATATGACAGCTTATACTTTAAATAAATTAGATAAATATCCTTTTAAATCAAAGAATGACGTAAAAAATATCATAAAAAATATTGATAATGAAAATATTCCTTTTTCCAACAGCGAGCAAAACCTTAAATATAATTTATATAAAGCTTGCGAGTTATACTTAAAAGCTGATAAACCTAAGCCTTTAAATGTTTACCTTGCAGGCATGATTAAATGTGATTTAATGTATGACGGTCAATCTTATGTAATGAAATCATACCTTGAAAACATATCACAGAATTACAAAAAATCTAACATTCATGTTTCTGAAAATGATATTATTGATGATGATCCGGCAAGCAGAAAGAGAAAAGCACAAGTCTTAAACGCTTACGCTGATGGTCTTCATACTCTTCAAAACAATTCGCCTCACGCCGTTAATCCGAGAAATTTATTAAACAATAAAGAATACAAAGATTATCAAGGTATTGTCGCGGCTTGCAAAGAAGCAGGAGTACCTTGCAACGTGTTTGTAGGATCGAATTTTGTTATGGAAAATAAAAAAAACTGGCTAGAGGGTAGAGAAGGAGATTTAAAAAATAAAAAAAGACTTCCTTGTAATATTATTTTTACTGGTTTTAACCCAGAAAATAAAAGACCTACGTTTGAAATGGCATTTCCCGTAAAAAAACTTAATCAAACATCTATATATGAGGGACCGCTTCAAGCTGATAAACAAATTGCTCCAAATATAACTCTTCCAAATAATAACTACCCTGTAACTCTAAACACCCCGGAAGACGCTGAAAAATATATTACAGCTCTACAAGCAAATCATAATAACGCGGCGAAAACTAATACCCCTTACCAAACTCTTGAACATGAAGGAAGTAATGAAAAGCTTGTTAAATTATTAACAGAAGCTATAAATCAAAACAAAATGCTTATTGAAAAAATAAATTATAATGCTAATAAAATTTCCGTTGAAAATAAAATCGATAATTCCAAAACAAACAATTTAAATCAAAAAACAGAAAATTATAATATCTATGAAAAAGGATATGAAGTTTATAAAATATTTAAAGAAAATAATGTAAATAATAAATACACAAAATATATAAATGAACAGGCAAAAATAAATAAAACTAATGTCAAATCTAAAAAAAGTTTTGAAAAAGCTATTTCTCCAGTTGTTAATAGTGAAAACTTTAAATTGTTTTTGCAGGAAGCTGTAAATAATTTAAATATGACTAATTATAAAAACCAAATTAATAATAAAGATAATTCAAGATAGGAGTATTTATTATGCCAAATACTGCAGACTTTGCAAAAAATTTAAAAACAATAAATAATATTTTTACCGAGACGGGAAATGTTTCAGCAGAAGAATTAGCTTCAATGCAATATATCAAATTAACAATAGATACATTAAAGAACGGTAAACATCCTATTTTAAATAAATTTAATTTTGCCGAAACTGGAACTGCTTTACCAAATTCTACTTTACTTGATAAAACTACAGGAAATTACGTTGGTTCTATTTTCGGCGGTAATACTGGTATGGCACTTGAATTATTTTCTTTAGGTAAACATAAAAATATGGCGTTTGTTCCCTTAGAACAAGTTAAAAGACTTAAATTATATCATTTAGTAAAACCAGAAGATATTATAAATGTTATTTTACAAGACAAATATACAGATAAAAAAATGTCCAATTATAAAGATTTTAATAATAAAACATCTGAAAAATTTATAAACATAGAAAGCTTGTTAAAATCTGGTAAAAAGCCATTCGGTCTTACAGAAAAACAACTAAGCGAATATTTTCCTGAATTTGATAAACAGTCTTTAAAACATAAAGAATATATCAAAAAAAATAAAATAAACTATTACAATAATTTTAATGATAAAGACCCCAAAAAACACCAGGAAAAACAAAAATATCTTAAATCTGTCAAAGAGGAAATAAAGTTTAAAAATGAAACCAGTATATTACCAAAATTAACAAAAGAATTATCCAATTATAGATTTTGTCAGCTTACCGGACTTGAATATAAACCAACATTTTCACAATCAGAACACTTGGAAGACATAATAAAATTAATAGAAGAAAACAAAGGAAGTCCGGTAAAAGTTTCAGACGCTATAAAAAATGCTGGTTATATCATGCAATATTCTTTAAATAAATTATTTACCGAGGATTCTTCTGTAAGGGCAAAAAATATTATCAAAGAAAAAGATATACAAAATACTCCTCCCGAAAAGAAAAAAGAAAGAACTTTAAACCAAAACAAAACACTTTCAAGGGGAATGTCAAGGGGAATGTAAAACATGCCAAATAATATACAAGTAAATAATTTTGAATTTAAAGCCAATTATGGAACTTTTATTGATAAAGATTATTGTTATTATGGTTTTAAATATAATAATAAAAATCATTTTGAATTTATTTTTAAAGATAAAAATAACAATATATATAAATATAATATAAAAAACAAAAAGTTTATTAATAATTTTTTGACCAAATATAATTCTATTAAAGAACCAAACAATTCTAATTTATTTATCAAGGAAAATATAAAAAATTATATTTCCTCTTATTATCCATCTAAAAATAAATATTTTATAGAAATTAAAAATAATACTAATTTTTCTCCAGATAAAATTTCAAGAAAAGATATTGCAATAGAACTCCGATTGAACGGTATAAAAATTTTAAATGCGGACAATAAAAGTGATAATGAATTAAGAAAACATTTAACTTCATTACGAGTTAATAATTACCCTAATTGGATATATATTGAAAATATTATCACTAATAAAAGTAAATCAATTAATAATTTAGATTCTGCATTGGAAACAAATAATTTATTACGCAAATATTTTAAAGATATAAATGTTATTGACAATAATAATGCAAAATTACACCCAGAAGTTATCAAAAATATAAGAAATCACAATCAACTTGTTTATAATATAAAAAATACTATTATAAAAAGTCTTGAAAATGGTACATCTGTTTTGTTAAAAGGAAATGATAATATTGATTATTCTATTGATACAAAAACAAAAAAACCATTTGAAAATATACTGCAATTGTATATGCAACAAATAAGAAAAGATAACAAATTCAAAAGCCCTTATTTTATGCCTTCTATTGACGTGAAGAAAAACGGTTTTTCTGTAAAAAAAGGCAGTTTTTCTACTGTCTCCTCTTTTATTAATAAAAATAATTCACAAATTGAATTTGTTCATTATTTTAATGAAAATCAATTATTAAATAATAACAAAACATTAAATATATCAAAATCATTTGTTAATAATTCCCTTGAAATACCATATATTAAAAATAAATTAATTAAAAAAGAACAAGCTCAAGCGATAGATATTTATAATTCACAATCTATTACCTTAAAAGAAAATTTTATAGAAAATATATCAAATTATTTTAAATCCATATATACAGGTACTCCATATAATCCACCTTCTTATACAAAAGAAGAAATAAAAAAAATTACTTCTATGATTAATAACACTATGTTTTCTAAAGAAGTAAAAGAAGCTTATATGCCTGTTAAAAACAATTTATCCAAATTAAGACCATTAAAGAAAAAACGAGAGAACAGTAAAACTCTAAATAATAAATTATTAAAAGCAATAAACAGAGAATCTAGGAGATAATTATGCCGTTAAATTCAAATAAATTAAAAGATTTTCCCTTCAGTATTCAAATTGGTAAATATTCAATAAATCTTAATTCTCAGAAAATCGAGGAGATAATTATGCCGGATACGTTTTCAGATAGAGATTTTTATAAACATCGCGTTGAAGACGCTATAAATAAACACTTAAATTCAAATAAATTAAAAGATTTTCCCTTCAGTATTCAAATTGGTGAATATTCAATAAATCTTAATTCTCTTTCTATGTCTGTGCTTAATGAAATATTTGAAAAATATAAAGATAAATTATATGATTCTTATAAATTTGACTTAGATTTCAATAGTAATCCTAATATCATAAAAAACGAAAAAAACATTAATGATATTGAAACAAAACAATGTAATTTAAATACTCTTTTAATTAATACAACTCTTAATATTTTAGCTGATTTCAAGCATATTGAAAAAGACGCATTCGTAGTATATAATCCTAAATATTTAAAACCTAATTCCCCTATTGTTGATTTTGAATTATTAACAATAAACAGTAAATCTACCGATAACATAAGAACAAATAATGATTACTTAATTTTAAATCAATTTCCCTTAAGAAAATCATTAAGCTTAGACGCAAATTATTTTTCTATAATCAATTCGTTAAATAACTGCAAAAATATATTAAATCCAGAATATAAATATAATTACAATCCGAAATTTGATGTCTTTACCAAAAAACCTACAAAAGAATGGAAATTATTTGAAAGTATATACGCAAAAAAAGATACTACTCAAAACAATAAAATCAAAACCAAAAATATAACTTCTTCTTTAACAAGAAATAAGGAAATATCTTTATGAATGAATCAAAGAAAACAATAAAAGCAATATTAAATAATAAGTTTGAAGCTGATTTTACGTTACAATTTATTATGAATAAAGAAGAGAAACTTGGCGGCATACTTACCGTACCCTTTGTTGATTATGTCGATGATAAAACACCTTTTCTTTCCAGCAGAATAATTAATATTAGGGGACTCGAATTACAATGTATAGATAACTTATATTTCAAAAATAATATTTTGAGTATTCCGGTACAAGGTTATCCTTACCCCGTGGAAATGTGCGATATACTTTTAAAAGTAGTACCACCAAATATTTATAATCAATTTTTAAGTAATACTTTTAAAATTGATATGAGAGCAGACCAAAAAATTTATTCTAAATTTATAAACGCAGAAAAACAAAATACCGAGATTAAAAAATTTATAGCAGAACTGGATGAAAGAAAATATCCTTATTTTAATATGAATGAAGTACATTACGCAAAACAAATAAAAGATGTCCCAAATGACTGTTCTCTGGGTAATCCGCTTTATATAACAATGGAAAAAAACAATATCGTTCCCGAACCCAATAAATATTTTATAATTAAAATACAAAATACGCTTAATGGAGATAAAGCATATTATTCAACGCAAAATATTTGTGAAGCAAAAAAAATGTATGATGATATTAATACATTTTACGATTTTGAAAAAATAAGAAAAGAATTTTCTGAATCTTATTTTAATAATAAAAATAAAAAAAATATTATACCAAAAACTCATACTAATAAAGCTAATAAACAAAAACAAATGGATACAGGGAGGTAATTATGGCTAACAGTCCTTATCATTTTAAAATAACCTCAAAATACGAGGATTATAAAATAATAACAAGAGCTTATTTTAATAAAAGAAATGGACAATTTTTTGCTTCATCTGCTTATGATAAAAACGGCATTATACAATATCATGAAATTGGACCAAGCTCAGAATTAGCAAAACAATATGTTATTGATAAAATTAAATTAAGAAAAAAACCTCTTAATCCCCCCTTAAACAAAAATAACGGATTAAATCAAAGGGATTTACAAATTATAGAAGAATTAAAAAAATTATCAAATATAAATATTTATATTAATTCAAAAATAAATACTAAAAATCCACAAAAAAAAGATATAAGCATTATAATAAAAAATTATGATGACTCCAGTACTATTGTAGATTTAACAAAAAAAGAAATGTTAAATTATTTAACAAACTACTATTCTTTACTTTCAAATAAAAATATTAATAAAGAAAACATTGCAAATAATTTATTAAATAAAGTTATTCTTCCTATTCTTGACGAAAGAAATAAAATTAAAAACAAAAAAAATAATCCTTTCAATATTAAATTTGACTATCTTATTATAGAAAATGGAAAAAACAAAATAAGCTATACTGATAAATATTATAATTTACAAGAAAATTTAAGTGGCATGAATAGAAATCACGCTATAGATAAGATTATTGCTCGACACCCTGGTAAATTACTTGCCTATAAATATAAAAATGACGCAATTACAAGTTATGGCTTATATTCGGGGGTAAAATACAACTTACCAAAAGAGAAAACTAATACAGAATATTTTAACAATATAAAAGATTTAATATCAAAATCCTTATCCGATAATACATCTGTCTTATTGCAAAATAATAACAAATTGGATTATTCTTTCAACGCAAAAAAAGGCAAACCTTTTGACAGTATTAATCAATTATATTTTCAACAAATAAGAAAAAATTATAGATTTAAAAGTCCTTATTTTACCAGTACGCAAGCTAAAAGTGATGTTCATCCTAAAAGCAAAAGTATACTGCTTGGAGAATACGATCCTATCCATAAATATATGCATTATCAATTTTATAATAAATTTGATCAATTATATAAAATAAAACAGCCGGAATTAGTTCCTTTAAAAACCAATATAAACGAAGCCCAATTAAAAACTCTTTTTAATAAAACAAAAACAGTTTCTTCTGAAAAAGATTACCAAGACATATTTCAAGACAATCTTTCTCGTTATTTTCACAGTATATATACAGGAAAATATGATTATAAACCTGATCGAAATCTTTTATTGTATAAAAATCAAATATCAAAAGCCATAAATAATTATTCTATATCTCTCTTTTCAAGCATTAAAAACGCTCAAAATAATATTCTTAAAAAACAAAAAGAACATACAAGAAGCAGGGAAAATATAAAGCAAATGGAAAGGAGTTAATTATGGATAATTTATCATTACCTATATCTGCAAATATTTTACAAAATAAAAATAATTCTTACATAGAAAATGTAACTAAAATTTATAATGAGGAGTCCAATATATCAAAAATAAAAAATTTAAAACCATTTCCCAAAAATAACAATTATTCCCCAAAAGATGAATTTACAAAAAAGATTTATGAAAATCTTGATCTTTCAATAAAATATTCTAATTCTGATTATCTTAAACTATATGACATATTGAGTAGAAGTTTTGAATATCATGACAAACACCCTAATATTATCAAGAAAAAAGTTAATGAGCAAATATATAATAATTTAATAAATAGTCCGTTTTATAAAGATACTTTAAATATTTATAATAAAAATAATATTAAATTATCTTTCAACACTCTTAATCCTATACTTGAAAATTATTTAAAATATAATAAATATATTTGTTTAACTTCTCCATTTTACAAACATAATACTACAGTATTTGAATTAAATGATTATTTCATACAATATGTCGATAAAAAAGCGGGATTAAAATCTTGGACATACGATGAACCAGGTATAAAATTTCTCTGGAAAGACAAAGATATGACAATGGAAAAATACTCTAAATTAAACGCGGAAGGTAAATCTTTTTATGCTATAATTAATAATCAATTTGTCTGCTCAACAGATAAAAGTTATTCTTTAGATACCGTATTGGGTGATATTAAAAACGGAAAAGTTTTATTTGAAACTGGTGTAAATACCGATCCTTACAGTAAATCAAAAATATCCGACAATGAAATGTATCAAGCGGTAATGCTAATAAACAAACTTAAAAATAATAATTTTGATTTTAATAAATATAATTATTTTGGTATAAGTAACGAACCTTACCAAGAATATGTTTTAAGTAAAAATAAAGAATACATTAACTTTATTAACATTCTTCACAATGGAGAAGGGAAGGATGTTGATACAAATAAACCTATATATTCCCATGAATTGGAAAAAAATGGTTATACCCTGCTAAATTCTTTTGATTATTTCAAAGAAAGAGACGGATGTTTAAATTCTCATGCCGGAAAATGGAAAGAAATAAGTGAATATAAATATAATTCTGTTTTAAATTCTTCCAAACATTATAAATATCAAAATGAAGGATTTTTTAATGCTTATCCTTATTATGGAGATTTAAGAGAATATTATCAAAAACACAATGAAAGATATTTTACTTCTTTACAGCGACTATCTTACGATCGTGATTATATCACAAAAACCCTCGAATCTTCCATTTCTCGCATGATACCTTTAAAAGCTAAAATCGCAGAATTAAGTACTTATCTTTATGAGCATAATAAAATATATTATAATTCTTTTATTGAAAAAGGCAAAATAGAAAACTTAACTTCTCTTCATTATGATATGCTTAAATCCGCTGGTTTTGATGTCACAAAAATAAATAAATATTGTAAAATGGACGTAGACGGTACTGAAAAAGAACATAACACTTACAGCTATGATATAAGAAATCAAAAATCAGAAGCTTCTTCCCATTTAAAATATGATCGTTTTATCATAAATTATTTAGATGAATATTTGAACAAAAAAAATGTATCTTCTCAAGATATTGATACTCTTCTTAAGAAGATGTCTTTTTCAGGGGATACTAAATCCTTATCAGAATATTTAATAACTAATAATAAATATTCCAATTATGAAACATTAAATAATCTTTTTAATAAAAATTCTTGCAAATACGCAGTTGTCACCCCAACATTAAATAATATCAGCACATTTGCTGTATCTAATAATATTAATATGGATAAATATACTAAACAAAAAACCATTGAGAATAAACAAGTAATATATACAAAAAACAATGAAAGATACGATGAAGGAAGGTAATTATGGATGAATTAAATAAAACTTTCACTTTATATGGAAATCCCGAAGTATTTTTAAACAATAACAGTTATATGTTTAATAAATATGGTTTTATAGCAACCCCACAAGGATTGTTTATTTCTCATGGTATACAAGGAAATTATCTTTTTTCTGAAAAGATAAATAAAAGCAGTCCAGAATATGGAAAATTATTAAACTTTTTAAAATATAAAGAAGGTAAAATAATAAAATACGACGATATTGAAGCACACTTACAAATATTATACCATATGCAAAATAATTCTAACTATCATTATTCAAAATATTATTTTCCTGAAAATATGGTAATTGACAATTCTAAATATCCATTCTCTCTTATATATAATGACAATAATACTCCCGATCAACCGAAATTGATTACACAAGACAGCAAAAACTACAAACATAAAGATATATTTGTTATAGAAAATAAATTAATACACAAAAACCTTAAAAAAATAAATAATCCTAAAACAAAACAAATATTTCTTAAACAATGGTCTCAAATGACAAAAGACCATTATGAATATAATAAAAACTTATCTTACGGACTACAAGGAGAACTCGAATTAATTATTGAAAACAATCTTGGTGATTATACAAATAAATCTATTAATCGTTATCTTGAAAAAAATAAAAATATTTCATTTGAAACATTTATAAAAAGACACGAAACAGGTACGATATTATATGAAAATAAACAATACGTCCCTATACTTTTACATCCCTCTTTAAATATGTCTGGCTTAAAAGATTATTTAGACAACAGAAGAGATGAATATATCAAATATTTAAATGAAACCAGCTACGAAAACTTTATAAAAGATTCTAATGAAAGAATATCAAAAACCTTATTAGATAATTCCAGCGTTCTTTTAAAACCTTTTACCGGACCGCTTTATACGATAAACGGCGAAAACCAAAAACCTTTTACCTGTATAAATCAACTTTTAACTAGACAGCATTTTGCCGACAATAATTTATCTATTCCTGTATACTCAAAAAATACCACCATTCATAAAAAATTTCATCCTTCAATAACAAAGGGTGAATTGGGCATTATATTGAGTACTTATAATAAAAAGAAAAAAAGTAATCAAGAACATGTATATTTTTCCCACTCACAATTACAAAATAATCTTAATAAATCCGTATCTGTATCTTCTTATTTAAATAATCCCGTACCTACTGCCATTGATAACTCTAAACCGCCCGAATGTAAAGAAATTAAAAACGATCCTGTAAAAAACTTTGAAGAAAATGACATAAAAAACTTTATCTTTCATTCTTTCCATAATACTACCTACGAACCTTCTAAAACTCTTAAAAATTATAAAACTTTAATAGCTACAGAAATCAAAAAAGGTAACATTGATTTAACGCATTTAATTAATAAAAATATAAAGGATATATACAAAAATAAGGAATATAAAGGACATATACAAAAAGATATAAATAGAGACAAAGAGAATCAATTATGAGCGATGAAAATAACTCTACTTTTAAAAAAAGGGAAAAAAATAAAATACCTACAGATGTTAGTAATAACCAAAAACTAAAAAAAGAATTAAATTTAAAATATAACCTTACAACATCTGAAACCAATATTGCTTTAAAAGCCTACCTTAAAGATAAAAACTATACAGCATGGTTAAAACAAATAAACAGCAAAAACTCATTATTAAAAAATAAAATTAAACCCAAAAAAAGATTAAAACAATTATTTGATGAAATTAAAAAAGCGGATGATATTACTTCATTAGCTATTGACGCTGATAATGAAAAAGAAGATGACCTTGATATAAAAGATAACAATGATAAGCAAACTGAATCCAAATCCGATAATGAAAACATTAAAGAAATTGCAAGACAGCTAAGAAATGATATAAATGATAATATAGCCCCTTTTATGTTGCCTTGCAAATCAGGAGAATATACCTATCCTTGTAACGGCATTTCTAAAATTCCTTATACTGGAGTAAATGACATATACCTTTCTTCTCTTCAAAAAAATGTTTACAAAAGTGATGATCCTCGCTGGTTTACAATAACAGATATTGAAAATATGAAATTATCTGTTAAAAAAGGATCATTTTCTCACCCTTTAACAATTCCTGATACTATATATCTCGATGAAAAGGGTAGGGTAGCTGAAAGAAAAAATACAGCTTTCAAGAAAAAAATCATTCCAAAAATATTTTTGTTATTTCACGCTTCGCAAATTGAAGGTTTAAAACCCTACAAGAAAAAAGATTATGAAACAAATAAATCTCAAAACAATTATAAAAAATTATGCGATAATATTCTTACAACTTCTAAAGCTTATATTAATTATAACAATTCTCCTAATTTTCTCTACGAATTTTCCCATAATATTCTTCACCTTCCAAAAAATAAAAATATTGATAACTATTACAGCAATGCGTTTCATGCTTTATCTGATTATAATTCTGAAACAGAGAAAAAAGAAAAAAATCTTCCCAAATTTATATCAAACAGCAACATTGTTCTCAAATCTGAAATTACATCTTATATACTTTGTAAAACCCTCAATTTAGATTATACTCCAAGAGAATATACAAAAAACCACTACAGATTTAATGACTATATACCTATTACAAATCTAATAAAAATAATAAGTATGTCTATTTCAGAAGCAAAAAATATTATAACAAAAGCAAGAGAAAATAATAATCAATTAGAAAATAATAAAGAAAATAAAAAACAAAACCCACTAACACGGTAAAATATGGGAAAAAAATACATAAACGCACAAACATTAACACAAAAATTATTTACTCGATTACTAAAACCTCGAAAAGCCAGACATTATACCAAAATTGAATTTATAATACACGCAATATTATTTTCAATTCTCTTTTTAAGTATTTTATTTTTTAAAATAAGAAAATTATTTATATAATATTAAAATATGAAACAAGCACTTATTAATTATGTAAAAAACAAAAAACAGGATCATTTCAACACTCCTTCTTATGCTGTTAAACCTCTTTTAAAATATATAAATCCAAAATGGATTATCTGGGAACCTACCGACACCACCGGAAAAAGTAATATTGCAAAAATATTAAGAGAACATGGGAATAAAGTTATTACTACTTCAAAAAACAAAATTGATTTTCTTCAGAAAAACTTATATTTACTTCCATTACAAAATCAAGAATAAAAAAAATTATCTATTAAAACTATTATTTAAAAAAGAGTTCTATAATAATAAACCAATCACTTTTATATTATACTCTTTACTTTAATTCTCATATTTAATATAATAAAACAGCTAGTTAAACTGACAGGGTTTACCATTTTGTCATATTCTGCGCTTTGCCCTGGGAAGGGGAAGTTTCTAATGCGGTTTATTAATCGTGGGTTGGTATCCATTTAACTAGCGTTTTATTTATGATTAACATTATATATAGTACCCATTTTAAAGCCATTCCAAACGCACGAGGATTGCTATAGTTAAGTTTTATTACAAAAAAGGTATAAAATCACGTTTTAAAACAAAACCTGCTTAAAAGCCCTTTAAAATCAAAAAAAATGATTAGAATGTATTAGTATGTATCAGTATGTATCAGTATGTATCAGTATGTATCAGTAGTGTAGTAAAAATGTTATTATAGCTTTTTAATCTTCACTTTCAGCTTTACCGAAATCTCTCTTGCGTATTCCCTCTTCTCGTTTTCTTTCTTTGTATTTTACAAAAGAAATTAAACAACAAGTATCTGAAATAACAATTTCATCCTGCTCTTTTCTTTGATTCAGCTCTTTTTCTTGCATTTTCTAATCCTTTTTTAAATTCATTTTTATTCATCTTTAATATAGGAACATTAAATTTTCCCATATTCTCTATAAGAAAACGTTTAGTAAATCCAACTGATTCTGCCGCATATCCTAAAGCAACAATTTCTTTATCATAAAGAGCAGAGGCTAAAACTAATTTTACATCTTCTTCTGAAAAGTTTTTATAACTATTATCCGGTAAATATACTTCAATTTTCATATAATAACATCCTCTTTTAATATATCATATTTATCCATTTTACGCAACCCTTTTTTTACCAAAATCCGCCTGTTTTAACAGAGAATTGAACGGATTTACGTCAAATTTATGATTATTTCTAAAACAACATTCATTAACATAATTTTGAAGGTATTTAACACTTATATGATGATAAGTACCATACCAACTGCGCTTTAAAATAGCCCAAAAACTTTCTATGCCGTTTGTATGTATGCCGTTTCCTGCGCTGTATTGGCGTATGGAGTGATTTACAACGTATCTCTTAAAATTACTTCCATTTTTTCTATCTAAAATGTCATATCCTCTGAAATCATCAGTCATAACTTTTGCATTTTCTTTACATACAGACCGAAGTACAGATAATAACTGGTTTCCGGTAAGTTTTTTACCTTGTTTATTCGGTGGCATTACAATAGAGCAGGGCAGATCAATTTTAAACCATATAATTTTTCAGATATTACACATTAGGCAATAAATCAAGAGTATTTACAGTTGGATACTTTTTTTCAAAATAATCAGGTTTCTTATGTTTAGCATACCTTGTCATATCTCTGTCTTGTCATTGACGAAAAACTTCCTAATCCCATATTTTCTCTCCCTTGTTTTTTCACATACCGCAACTGCCCATATGTTTACAATATTGTTCTACATATGGATATAATTCCAAAGCTCTTGTAACAGTTAATATTTGAAAAAAATCTTTTTTTCTACATTTATTACCTATTACCAATATTTTCTCCTTGACATTCTTTATTATATATCCGATAATATAATTATATAAATTAAATGTTTTATTTCCCAAAAAATAATCTTCCGGTAGACAGAAGATACATTATGGTTAGTTCACCTAACACTTTATTTTTCCTCCATTCTAAAAATATTACTTATATTTTATTATACGCCCTCTTTATAATTATCAATAAAAAATAATACTATGACATGAAGTAATACTCTTTCTTTTAAATAATGTAAGCCGCGTTCACTTACACGCTATATACCAAATCGTTGCGCTATCCTTCTTGCATAACAATAAGAACATCCGTGTAAACAGCCAGTAACTGGATTCCATGATCTATCACACCAATCAATTTTTGTTTTGTTCATTTTTACCCCCATTTTTTAATATTTTTTTCTTTAATATATCACACAATATTTCTAAGCTACTTTCGTTATCTGAAAAAACACAAAACATTTCTAATTCACTATCAAAATCAACATCTTTTATATCTTTCTTTACAATAATTTTTTTTGCTACATTTTCTATTATATAACCATTTCTATACCAAAACCTTGCTAATTCAAAATTATTAAATATCAGACTTTTACTACTATCTTCATGGATAATTAAAGCAAACGGATCATATTTAAATATATTTGAAATATTATACACACTTTTTCCTTTAAATTTTATATTCATTTCATTAACTCCTTATATTTTTCTATACAGCCTCCCCACCGCCTTCTTTCCCCTTTAATTTAGCCATAATCATCCTGTACGCCTTGCTTTCGTCGGTATCGAGAAAGCGGCGCCACTTGTTTTTTATCTTCCACCAAGACATAATAAAATCAATTGACATCATCTTATCTAATTCTTCTTCAGTTTTTTCATTTTTCTTTCTATTAATTCTTTTCGGCTCGCTTCGGGAATTTCAACCTCTCCTGCCAGCCTGTTTTTAATCTTCATCTTTTCACCTCAACAACTTTTTAATATTCTGTATTATTCCGTATATTCCTATTTTCTTAAATATTACTACCATTATTTTGTCCAACAGTCCCGGATTCGCTATTAACACTATCACCGCTATTACCACCGCCGCTACCAGAATTCCCTTTATCATCCTTTTCAAGCCGAACAAAAAATAAAATACCGTACTGAAAAAACCGCCCCCGTTTCCTCTTTGTCTTCTGTCCTTTCTAAAAATCCCCTTGTTATTCATACCTTGAAAACCAACAAGAAATCCTGAATCAGTATTTATTATATAAATAATAGGCTGTACCGGAGCTTGCGCTTGAGGATTAACTGTAAATTGCTCGTTCTGTTCCTGCGTTAACAATTCTTCATTTTTTTTACTCCAGATATCAGGTTTAACAGTTCCATTATCTTTTATATAATTCATTCTTCTTCCTTGCTATTCAATATTTTACACTCTTTTTCTTTCTATCAAAAATACTGATTTTAAAAGCCTTTTATCTGAAATTTCAAATTTTTTAATTGATATATTTCCATCTTTCTTATATTTTCTTATATATAAAGCACTATCACCATTTTTTGCCACTCCGTAACTGTCTATTTTATATCTAGACCCAAGATATTTTACATCACGTCCTATAGGAAATCTTTCTACCAAATCTACTTCATACTTCTTTTTTTGTAGACATTCTATTTCCTGCCTTAATTCTACAATCATATCTTCCTTTTCTTCTATTTCTTTTTCTATCTCTTCCTTCGTCATTTTATACCCCCTTAATTTTCAAAAAAATCATGGATTGAACATTTTAAAACATCAGCAATCTTATACAAGTATTCAAATGAAATATTAATTCTCCCATTTTCAATATGCGAAATATATGTTCTTCCAGTTCCTAGTAATTTTGACAATTTCAACTGTGAATATTGCCTTTCTATCCTAAACGCTTTTACTCTTTCTCCTATCATTTTTTTAACGTCACGTTTTTTAATAATACCAGGTTCTTTACCTTTTTTTTCCCTATATTCCATACCTTCCCATGTCTGTTTGCAAAGCGGACATATACCATCAACATACTCATTTAATCTTTTTCCCTTTATCATAATATTTCCTTCTGATACAGCACATTAAATTTATACTTTATGTTTTTTTTAACCGTCATATTTTCTCCTTTCTTTTAATTCCTGTTCCATATTTTCTCTTAATTCAACGATTTTCAATCGCTCATTTTCAAGTTTTTCTTCTACAGATTTACGCACATCACTGTTATTTCCATAATTGTATTCTTGCGATAATAATTCAGAAAGAAAATCTGATTCTCTTAATGTGAGTTTTAATAAAACTTCATATTCCATATTTATACTCCATTCTTGTAATCAACTAGTTTGAATATTACGTTCTTGCCGTCTTTACGGTCTTCTGCCCAGCACTTTACATCTCTGCAATCACCTCCAGTATCCATAATTACACACTGAGAACACCTAGTTTTTACATCGCAGTTTTCACACATTCCTATCAGATTTTCATTACAGCATTCGCAAACTTCCACTTTTGTTTCTACGGCTATTAACGCCTTGCCTATAGGTATTTCAATCATGCTTACCCCCTTTTATTTTTTTTGTGAAAGCCTTGTTTTTCTGCATAGGCAAATGCACTATCCCTTAATTCATTTAACGTCATTTTATACCTCTTATATTTTTTATTTCTTTATATAATTTTCCCTTGTCTTCGTCATACAATTTTTCAAGGCGCTCCCAATTTTCAACCAGCCGTTTCCATGTTCTGCTTACCGTTGATACGTTCAACAAGGCGGTTTTTCTTTCATCGGGTGTAAGAGTATCTAAAAACCTCATACACCTTCCGAAATCATCGGGATCATGCGGATAATTGATTTTGTCGTTTTTTGTCGGGATAAGGTACAGGCAGGAACACATCGTAAGACTTGACCTACCCGTATCGCCGCTTAAAAGCCAAATCAAAGTATTTTCGCTTATTTCAATGCCCATACTTTCCCCCTCATGCTCTCCCAATTAAAATTAATAATATTAATCAATATTTCAATCATTCTGGTCTCCAGTCATTGTCGGGCTTTGGATAGGGAGTACAGGCGCAGACTATTATAGGTTCAACTAAACAACCATATTCCTCGCCATCGCCCCATCCGAAATATTTACACTTCTCGCTGGTACAATCGCTATAATCACCGTTGTTACTATTGCAACAATGACTATAAACAGCCCCTGTCCATTCCTCGCCGTACTCCTCTTTGTACTGCTCTGGCGTGGGGTGCTTGCGGTGTTTATTTTTACATACGATACAATCGCTCAAAAATTGATCTCTTTTATCTTTTCTCGAACAATAACCGACAGAACAATATAAATCTTTATCAATTTCGTTTTTCATATTCCATCTCCTTTAATACTTTTTCCCTTTTTGTAGGGTCTCGTTTTGTTATATTCCATTTTTACTATAATATACCAATCAATATTAATTTTAAATAACATCTTCTACCTCCATTTGTTTTAGTGCCGATTCAAATCCTTTCTTTATCCCCTGCCAGAAAGGATTAAAATATTTATAATCATCGCCAAATTTTTCTTCATATAATATTTTAGCGATAAACTGTAATTTTATTTCGCTGATTGGAAGGTTATAGTGTATACCTGTTGTTATGCCTTCCTTAAACATATTATTCCAAGCTGTGATTGCCTTTTCTTTTGTTTCTGCTACTGGTCCCCTTGCACCACAAATAAGACAATGGGCTTGAAATGGTAGTCCTCTTGACCTCTCGTGCATAGCCATGTATTGACCTGCGCCTTCAATATGAGGAAACGGACAAGACTTTAATTCGTTATTTGACATCTTTTTTCACCTCCGTTTTATTATTTCCTTACTCATTCTTTCCCCCTCAATAAATCACCCTGCCTGTTCGCTTCTTTAATAATTTTTAGCGGACAGGAGCTATAACGCTGTGTCTCTGCTTTTCTGCTGTATTCCAATTCTTTGTTTAACCCAGCGCACATATAATGCGTATCAACATAGTGTATTTTTTTATAAAAAAGACTGCATTTCAAACAGCTTTCCGGCAATTCCATTTCAAGTATCGCTCTCATACTGCCTCCCTGAATAAATCTGTTTGTTTTGCCGCTTCTTCAATGCGCTTGCAGGCAATATCAAAATATTTTTCGTTTATCTCTATGCCGATAAACCGCCTGTTTGTTTGTACGCAAGCTATACCAGTAGTGCCGCTACCTATAAAGGGGTCAAGGATAATGTCATTTTCATTGCTATAAGTCAAAACCAGATACTCCAATAATTTTAACGGCTCTTGCGTCGGGTGTTCAGTTTTTTCTTTTGCATTACTCCTTCTTCTTTATTTAATTCTTTAAAATTCCTCTTACAATCATTACATCTTATATCTAACCCCGTTCTTCCCCATAACCTGTTACCGCAGGAACATGTATATACAGCTCTTTTTTGTTTTTCTTTAACAATTATTTTTACTATATCCTTGCCATCTTTATCTCCGCCACACACTATAGTTTTCCCTTCAAATTCATTTCCTTCATTATCTAAATAAAATCCTGGTTTTGCTGGTATTGCTATTTTTTCCGCTTCTTCTTCCGTATAACTTTTTATTTCAGTTCTTACCTTTTCTACAAAAGGAATCAAATACCCCTTATTTAATAATATTTTTGTTTTTTTATCAAATAAACCACCGTTTTCTATATAATGACTTACATGCTGACCTATTCTTTTACCGCCTTCCTTTCCGGTTGATGATGGTATTAATCCTATACTCTCCATTAAATTTGCCCATACTTTATTATGATAACAACCTCTTCCATAATTTCCATCTTCAAATGTTTTTAAATGACATATCTCGTGTACCAATGTACTTAATGTTAATTTTATTTCCCTTACAGCAAACATCGTTATATTTAAAGCTATCTCATGTACTTCTTTGCCATCTTTAACCGATATATAATTTAAAGGCATAAAATGTCCAAAATTTCTTTCATTTTTAGAAAGCACAATAATACATCTAGGAAGAACATCACCAAATAATTCTTTATTGTAATAATCATACGCTTCCCCGAGTTCTTTATATATAGGATATTCTCTTTCTTTGTTTTTTTCAGCCAAAATATTAACACCTCTTCTTCTAAACTTCTTGCTATAAGAGTATCACGATAATTTATCTTTCTCTTTTCATTTTTCAACTTCTCCCATATCAAATATTACAGGACAAAGCTCACGACACCTTTCATACAAAGGTATCATTAAAGCCCTCATATCAGGATGTGCCGCTTTTGAAATTGCCCTTAGTTTGAAAATATGCCGCCACTCCCTAAAATTAGCTTTCACAACAATTTCCGTTTTTGTTGAATTAGGAAGAATCGACCGAGCCCTCTGCGGCGTTGACCCGTGGGCAATCATTTCAAAATATTTACTCTCTGCTTCTTTACAAGAAAGTTCCCAAATTAAAGCTTCTCCTTCAGGAATATCCACCGGACAAATAAAAGTAACTTCATTACCAAATTTATCCTTGCTATAATTACAATAACGTGTACTTTCTTGAATAAAAGAACATAATCTATGTCTTACTATTTCGTGTGTTATTCCACGATCTGTAATAAATCTTACAATCATATTACCAAATTCAATTACTGCAAGATGATCACGTTCCACAATTTTTTTAATGAATGGTACCGCAGAATTATCCGTAATTAAATCTTCGGACTTATAAGCCGTCCTTCCGGCAGATTCAATTAATTTTAATTCCCTAGACCAATCTTCGCTATTTTGCGGATATGATATTTCATATCCCTGTTTTACTATTCTCATTTTTTTCTCCTTTCCTCTTTTTATTATGTTCATAATATATCACATTTTATAAAATCTGTCTATATATTTAATAATAAAATTTTGAATTATATTGTATTAATATAATACAATATATATTAATTTATTACAATTTACTTTATTTCGATGATTTATATTGTAGTGTACATTACAATTATTAAAATTAAAAAATTAGCTGAAAAACAAT
>Ga0268262_10001503_pt1 | contig 28708 bp, 24 predicted proteins | sample TergutNc150P3_FD_190354 | JGI IMG/M metagenome (GOLD analysis project Ga0268262, IMG submission 190354) | Nasutitermes corniger P3 segment gut microbial community from laboratory colony in Florida, USA - Nc150 P3 (SPAdes) (version 2) | ecosystem: Host-associated > Arthropoda: Insects >... | reverse complement strand
TCGCGATGAAAATATTCATTTATACCCTGTGGAATGTGTTTGGTAAAGTATATATTGGATTATGAAAACAGAAAACATACTCTCGGTAGAGGAAAGCGGCGAGAACCGCATAAACCTTGTGCGCGACAGGCTGTTCTGGCAGGCTTGGAATAGGAGCGCGTTTTTGTTTGCAACGCACATAAAAAGTTTTCTATTTTAAATATATTAACTCATATTTCGCATCAATAATTTTCCGAAATTTTTCAGAAACAGCGTTGTAGTCCAAAACATCAACTCTAAAAGGAATGGTAGATTCCATAAATGCTTCCTGCACATCTCCAAGAACTGAAATTCCAAGCCTTTTTTCGCCAACAATCGCCAAATCCAAATCTGAATATTCCCTATTTGTTCCATTAACTCTGCTACCAAAAGCCCGAACCTCGCAATTAGGGATTGTTTTGTTCAAAATATTTTTAATCTTATGCAAAGAATCTTCAGAAATGGCAATCATAATTTTGCCTCCAATTTTTCAATGAATTCTTTTGCATAAGGAATAAAATCTCTGGCAAACCCTAAAACCTCGTCTGCGGTTGTTTCGCTATATTCGTGAACAGTTCTGTTTCTCGCCTTGTGAAAATCAAACCATTTATCCAGTTTTGATATTAAATTTTTTTCAGAGGCATATTTGAAAAGCTCAAAACGTGGGAGACCATCAATTAGTTCGGGGCTAACATTAAAAGAAAGCCAACGTTTCATAAATTTCCACGATAATTCATAAGCTACTTCAAAATTTTGAATTACACCAGAACGGAGAGTATTTTTTAAAGTACAGCCCTTTGAAGAATATTCATCATAATCGCAAACACTAGCCTCAAGCGCATTAACGGCGTTTTTTAGCGGGTCAATGTCTAAACTTGAATCCATGTATATAAATATAGTAAGTTTATTTTTTCTCACTGTTGTCCCATAAAAAAATTTTATATTTTCTCACTATGTCTAAACCTATATCATTAACTGGCATTAAACCAACAGGTACTCCGCATTTGGGGAATTATCTAGGAGCTATACGCCCAGCTTTGGAACTTGCAAAAAAATACAGCACCGTTTATTTTATGGCGGATTACCACGCCCTTACAACTGTGCATAACAGAGAAGAGATGCGAAGCAACACATACAAAGTTGCGGCAACTTGGCTCGCCCTTGGGCTTAACCCCGAAGAAGGTTTGTTTTACAAGCAAAGCGATATTCCAGAAATTTTTGAACTCTCTTGGCTGCTAAGTTGCTTTACGCCAAAAGGCTTTATGAACCGCGCCCATGCCTACAAAGACAAGGTTGCAAAAAATCAAGCTGCTGGCACAGACAGCGATGATGGTGTTAATATGGGACTATATTGCTACCCCTGCCTTATGGATGCGGATATTTTGATGTTTAAATCTAATGTTGTTCCGGTTGGCAAAGACCAAAAGCAGCATGTTGAATTTAGCCGCGATGTTGCGGAGCGTTTTAACAAACAATACGGCAGGGATATTTTTGTTTTGCCCGAACCCATTATTCAAGCAGAAACGGATATAATACCTGGGCTGGATGGCCGCAAAATGAGCAAATCTTATGGCAATACCATAGAGATTTTTTTGGAACCAAAAGAATTAAAAGCAAAAATCGGAAAAATAGTTACCAATAGCCAGCCTATAGAAGAACCGAAAGACCCCGACAAATGCAATGTTTTTGCCTTGTATAAACTTTTTGCAACCGAGGAACAAAGCACTGCCTTGGCAGCTCGCTACCGTGCTGGCGGAATGGGTTGGGGGCATGCAAAAGAAGCTTTGCGGGAGCTTTTGGAAGAACGCCTCTCTGCTCCAAGGGAAAAATATAAAGCACTACTCTCAGATACAGCGCAGATAGATAAAATTTTGGCTTATGGCGCGGAAAAAGCGAGGACGGTTTCAAAGCCCTTTATGGAAGAGATTAGGGCAACGGTTGGGATAGGGTAGAGTAGCGACTCAGCACAAAAAAATAATCCGATAACCTATTTATATAAGCCATGACAAAATCGTCTATGGCTATTTCATTTTCTTTTGCTCTGGCTAAAATTCTCTCTGCCCTGCGGCAAACAGTGCGGCAAATATGGGCTTCTGCATTTATTTCGTTTTCGCCTGAAATGGTGAACTCCTTTAATGGCTCAAGTTTAGAGTTCATTTTGTCTATTTCAGTTTCCAGCTCTTTGATATGCTCTTCGTTTATGCTCGGCATACCTTTCCATTCTTTGCCCTCTGGGGTTGCAAGCACAGCCCCTATATTGAGGAGCATTTTTTGAATATTGTTCAAAGTTACCTGACTATTTTTACAGAGAACTTTCAATTTACCTGTGAAAGCGTTTAATTCGTCAATAGTCCCATAGCATTCCAAACGCAGGTGCGATTTTGGCACTCGCTCGCCGCCAATGAGGGAGGTGGAGCCTTTGTCTCCGGTACGGGTGTAGATTTTTGTCAGCTGCATATCTTCTCCAAATACTTGCGCACCGGCAAATGCTGAGGGCAATGTTCCTCGCAGTTGCCACAGGAAATGCAATCGAAAGCCTTGCCACCTTCTGGCGAGCTTTTGAGAAGTAGCTCTGGAATGGGGATTTTTTGTGGGCAAACTTCTACGCAATAGCGGCAAGCGGTGCAGGGGATTGCAATGCCGATTTTGATTATTTGAGTTACGCTGTTTATAATTTCAAATTCTTTTTTTGAAAGAGGTTTAAAATCCAGCATATAATTCATATTGTCTGCGAGTTGAGCATCATTGCTCATTCCGCTTAACACCATTATCACGTTTTCAAGTGATGCTGCATAGCGAATAGCCCACGAAGCAGCAGACATTTTTGGATTATGCGCTTTGAATATCTCTTCTGCTTCTTTTGGAATATTTGCAAGCGTACCGCCTTTCACCGGTTCCATAACTATAATCGGTTTTTTGTGCTTTGTGGCAACCTCAAAGCATTTGCGAGATTCAATCCCTGAATCTTCCCAATCTAGGTAATTTATTTGAAGTTGCACAAATTCCATTTCTGGGTGCTTTGTTAAAATTTCGTCTAGAACATTTGCTTTGTCGTGAAAAGAAAAGCCGATGTTCTTAATTTTGCCCTCTGCCTTTTTCTTTGCTATAAATTCAAATGCACCTATTTTTTCGGATATGCGAAAGGTGTCTCTGCCAAGGGCGTGCAGCAAAAAATAATCAAAATACTCCACTCCGCATCGGTTCAATTCCTCTTCAAAAATTGGGAGCATTTGCTTTGCTTCCGTAATGGAGAACATAGGCAGTTTATCTGCAATTAGGTATGCTTCTCTTGGGTGCCGCTTTGCAACAGCCTCTTTAAAGGCGGTTTCGCTTTTGCCGTTGTGGTAAACATAAGAGGTGTCAAAATAGGTAAAGCCTTTTTCTAAAAAAGCATCTGCCATGCGGCAGAGAGCTTTTATGTCTATGCTTCCCGCATCACTTGCATTTGTCTGCGGCAAACGCATTAGTCCAAAACCTAGTTTTTTCATAGCTACTTCACCAACATTTCGTTTATCGTATTTTTCAACTCTTTTATTTTATCAAACTCTAATTTTCCTAGGATTTTTACTAACCTAGCTTTATCTATGGTTCTAATTTGGTCTAAAACAATCCAACCATTCTTATTTTGAAAATGAGCTTTTATTCTTGTAGGATAATTGTGAGATTTCGTTGTCATTGGAGCAATTATAATAGTTGATAAAAAATCATTCATTTCATTTGGAGATATGATAACGCAAGGTCTGGTTTTTTTTATTTCGTGCCCAACTGTAGGGTCTAAATTTACTTGGTAAATATCATATTGCTTCATTTACCATTTCCATTTGAAATTATTGCTGTCAATTGTTTCTGGGATTAACATTTGCTCTTTCTTTTTTATTTTTGAAAATGCTTCTGCCCAACCTTTTCTTGGCTTAACTTCCGTAACCGTCAATGTATCTGTCGCCGTTGCAGTTGCCATATTTTACCTCTCATTGGATAATGTAGAAAAATAATTTCGCATTTGGTGCGCCCAAACCCGCCCGAGAGGGCTGAAAAGCGGGATGGAATCAATTCAAAAACACTGTTTCTGGCGCATTGAGAAGGCGTTGCACGTTTTCTATCGCAACTATACGAAAGATGATGGGGTTTATCAGCGTTTACTATAAATAATTTTTCATTTGCTACCTCATATCAATCTCATCCACCCCAGCCGGAGCATTGAATTTGAATTCTTTGTCCGAAAATTTTCCCTTGTTCAAATTTTCGATTGAGTACCAGGTATCATTGCCAAAATTGTCTATTGTGTGCAGGCGAACAGGGGAGCAGTCTGTGGGCAAAAGCCATACTTCCATTGCTTTGAATTGGTCTTTGTATTTGCTTGGGTTCAGGCTCAAAGCATGAACACTTTTGCCTTTCCAAAGTTCTTTTTTTACGCTGGTGGCTTTTGTGTTCAAATAGCGAAAGAGAATTTCGCTTGGCTGGAGTTTGTTTTCCAAATCTGATATAAGCTTTATCAGAACTTGTTTTTGCAGGGGATTGTATTGCCACAAATTCACCCCATCGCTCATCACCTGCAAATCCGACATTGTTAGGGCGAATTTGTTTTGGTTGGACGTTATAAGAGTTCCGCTTTTTTGAATTTCCTCGCCAGTGCTTGCCACCCTGGTTAGCATTTGAAAATTGAATTTAAACTCCGCACCTTTGCCAAAATAGTTAGCTGAGCATTGAAGCAGGGAATCTGCTTGCGTTGCCAGTGCTGGCAACGCAAGTAAAAAAAGCAGGGTAAAAAATTTAAGCATAGGGTACGACCTTAGCCCATACCTCTCTTAAACTTATTGCTCCACCACATCAAGAACGGAGCACTAATGCAAATAGAGGAATAAGTACCTATAACAATGCCGGCAGACATAACTATGCCAAAATCCCTGATGCTTGAACCACCCATAACCGCAAGCACCACGCACACAAACAAAGTGGACAAGCTGGTGATTATTGTGCGGGAGAAACTCTGGTTAATTGAAATATTTATGCGCTCTTCTAGCGTTTCTTTGGCAAGCAATTTATTCTCGCGAATACGGTCATAAATAACTATTGTATCGTTAATGGAATAACCTATCATCGTTAAGAAAGCCGCTATCATTGCGCCATCCACGGGAAGTTTAAATAGGCTTATTACACCTAGGCAGATAATTGTATCGTGAATTAGTGTGATTATTGCACCCACTCCAAAACCGAGCCCCATTTTGCCAAAACGTGCCCATATATATATTCCAATGCCAATCCAAGAGAGAATAACGGCAAGTATTGCATTAAAGCGAAGCTCGCCACCTATTGTTGGCCCAACAATATCTTCGGCAACAATTCTTGGAGTACCTGCGTTTGCAAGTGCTGCATTTAACACTGAAGTTGTGGTTTTAACAGCTTCTTCACCGGAATCGTGCGTTTGAATGCTTAACATATACTGATTCAACGATGTTCCGCCTAGTTTGCGAACAGTTGCATCGCCTAGGCCACCTTTGCCTAAAGCATTGTTCAACTCTTCAGTATGAATGGAATCATCTGCATATTCAACCGTATAAACCAAACCGCCAGTAAAATCTATGCTGTAATCAAAACCCTTTAAAATTGCAAGCCCAATGCAGGCAACACAAAGCACAAAGGAAAGCTTTGCCCAAATTCCACGTTTGGAAACAATTTGAAATTTTGCCTCTTGCAGCCACTTTATTCCTTTGCCTACATTTATGCTTTTCGCATCGTGTTTGGAAAGCTTAAGGTCAAAAATAGCTCTGGTAACGGTTAATGCTGAGAACAAGGATGCGGCTATACCAACCATTAAAGTTAAACCAAAGCCTTTTACCGGACCCGTTCCTATTTTATAAAGCACAAATGCTACCAAGAATGTTGTCACGTTAGAATCTAAAATTGCGCTGAATGCTTTTTCATAACCTTTTGAAACCGCCATTCTAGCCATTTGACCCGCTCGCAATTCTTCCCTTATGCGCTCGTAAATTATTATGTTGGCATCCAAAGCCATAGCCACCGTTAAAATCATACCGGAAATACCGGGCAGCGTTAGGGTTGCGTGGAATATGGAAAGAGCCGCTCCTATAATCAAAACATTTATGAAAATACCTGCGTTTGCAACCAAACCTGCAAAATTGTAATAGAATATCATAAACAAAAGGCATATTGCAAAACCTATTATAGCAGAGCCAAAACCAGCTTTAATATTCTCTTCACCAAGGCTTGCTCCAACATTTCTCAGCTCCACAATCTTCATAGGTGCAGGCAGTGCGCCCGCTCTTAAAACAACAGCTAGCTGGGTTGCCTCTGCCATGCTTTCCAAGCCTGTGATTTGAGCCTCACCATTCGGTATGCGATCGCGAATAACGGGAGCGCTAATCACCTGTCCATCCAAAACAATGGCCATTTGCTTGCCCACATTGTTGCCCGTGACCGAGCCAAATTTTTTTGGCCCCATTCCTTTAAAGCGAAGCGATACCGCTACCTGACCAGCAGAAAGCCCATCGGAAACGCGGTGAGGATTTGCGGTGGCAATTTCCTTGCCGTCCATTTCGGTGCGGCGTTTTAGCAAATAGAGTTTTTTGAGCTTATTTCCATTTTGTTCTTTGTCAAAACCACGCCCCCAATAAAAAGCAACATCTCTGGGGATTAAAGCCTGCACCCCAGGCATATCTAAAATAGCTTGTACCCTTGAAATATAGCCCTCTGGAACTGCTAAACTTGAGCCATAGTTAACCATATAGCCTGTGAATGGGCGATCTGGATTTAAATATGAGGCACTTTTGTCTTCGCTTTTATCCTGAGCGGAATCCCCTACTGCTGGCTCGGCAGTTTTGCCGCCCAAAAGCAGTGACTCATCGCTTAAAATATCTGTTTCTGAAGTTTCTGTATTTGAAGTTTCTGCCTCTGAAGTTGCAAGCTCCTGAATAGCAGCGGAATCTGCCACAGGAAGGTTGCGGCCTTTCAAATAATTATCAATCAAAGACAGGGTTTGCCCAGTCTTCTCCTGTTCCGCAACTATTTTAAATTCAAGCATGGCAGTACCGCCTACCAGATTGCGGGCATCATCTACATCTACACCTGCAAGGTCTGCCACAATGCGGTTATTGCCACTGGGATAAATTTGCGGTTCCGATAGACCATATTGGTCAACCCTATTGCGGATTATTTCAAGCGAGCGTTCCTGAATATCGGAAGCTTCGTCTGGTTTAAGGCCGCTTTTATCTATTTCTAGAATTATGCTTGTGCCGCCAGCTAAATCCAAGCCGAAATTCACAGATTTTTCCACAATCTTTGGATTTTCCTTGGCGAACTTTACCTTTTCGGCACCTTGGTTTTTATGATATTGAATTGAGGGCCACAGGCTGTAGCCTGAGAGCAACACAACAGCCAGAATTATCCATTCACGGAGACCAAAACCTTTTTTTGTCATTTTCTTATCCTTTTTACCTTTTTTGGTGGTCTTAGAATATAGTAAATTCTAAATGAACTGAAAAGCAAAAAAACTGGGCTTGCATTAGAGGCTATTTTTTCAGGAAAATTTTATATTTTATAAATTCTAATGAAACATCTGCTTTTATCGCTCCTTTGTCTCCTGCTTTTTTTCTGTGCCAAGCAACAGGTAAATTCAGAACCTCAAGAAGATTTAAAATCATCTAGCGGTTCCGAACAGCAGAATTTGGGTTTTTGGGATGGCAAAAATGAAATGCTTCGCGGAGTTGCAATTGGAAATAGCGTGTGGAGTTTGCAAGAATATGCAAATATTGCGCTTAACGATTCTGCCGACTACGCCAGATTGAGTGCAGATGGATTTAATGCCGTTCGTTTTTATTTGAGCTATAAATTTTTTGAAAGCGATGCAGAACCGTATTCCTACAAGCAAAGTGGCTGGGATTTTTTGGATAAAAACCTTCAGTGGGCGCAAGCAAATGGAATAAAATTTATTTTGAATATGCACGTTCCGCAGGGCGGCTTTCAATCCAATGCCGAAGGCGGTGCATTATGGGAGATAGAGGAAAATCAAAAACGTTTAATTGCCCTGTGGCGCGAAATTGCAAAACGCTATGCAAACCAAGCCACAATAGCCGCTTACGATATTTTGAATGAACCTGTGGTTAGCAGGGAAAAATCTCAGTGGCAAAAACTAGCACAAGAAATTGTGAATGCCATACGCGAGACAGACAATAACCACTTAATTTTTGTTGAGCGGATGAACGCAATAATTCCAAACGATTATTCAAACGATTCGGAAATGAATTTTGTTTTTATAGAAGATCCAGCAAATAAATGGGGGCTAACCTTCCATTTTTATTCCCCAATAGAATACACGCACCAATATGCGAGCTGGGTAGATTTTTTTAGGAACACAGATGGAGGCAGATATCCAGATGAGAGCATTTTGCAATTTAGCGGCGAAAAATGGGTAGGCACAACGCATAGCAGCCCAAAAGTTCCAGCCGGAAACAGTAATTGGAATTTTTACGAGGGAGAGTGGAAAACAATAACAGACACCTCAATAGCCAATATAGGCAGACCAACTTTGCAATGCCAAGAAGTAGGAGATGGAACCGTTTGGTTTGATAGCCTTGTTTTTGAGAAAAAATCTCCAGAAGGCATTGTTGAAACAATAGCCAAATATAAACTTCCCACTGACAAAGAAGGCTGGTATTTTTGGATGGAAAAGAGCGGTGGGAATGTTATTGCCAAAGAAAACGCTATTGGAATAACTGGAACCATTTCGGATGCCAATTATGCAACTTCCAGAATGTTTGCTGCCTTGGAGCAAGGCTACTCTTACAGAGCCAGCGGAAAAATGAAAGGCGAAAATGTTCCGCAAAGAGCGGCTTGCCGCATTAGGTTTGATTGGAATTATGCAAAAAATTTGAGCCGGCGAAACAAGGCATTTTTGGAAAACGAGGTGGATTCGTATTTGAAAATTGCGCGTGAGAGAAACTTGCCTATATATTTGGGAGAATTTGGAGTGATAGAAGCAACGTTGAACAAGGAAAAAGGCGGCTTTGTTTGGGTTTCTGATATGTTGGATATTTTAAAAGTGCGCAATGTGCCTTTCACATATCACGCTTGGATTGACGGTTCTTTTGGCGTTAAAGACAGACCCGAACTTGAAAGTTTGTTCAGGAATAAATTTTTTGGGCGGAGATAGGTGTAATTTTTTCTACCTTACCCCAATGCAAAATCTCACCTTAAATTTCGCAAACGGCACACCTCTTAGATACGGTGAAAATTCACATCAAAATGCAGTGTTCTATAAAGACCCAGATTGTACAGAAGCCAGCCTAGCAACTGCCGAGCAGCTTCACGGCAAGGAACTCTCTTATAACAATATTGTGGATGCAGATGCAGCTCTTGAAATGATTAGGGAATTTTCAGATTCAAACACCGTTGCTATAATCAAGCACCTTAACCCCTGCGGGCTTGCTACAGGAGAAACCCTTGCAGAAGCATTCAACTATGCTTGGGAAGGAGACCCTGTTAGTGCCTATGGCTCTGTTATTGCAGTTAGCAGAAAAGTGGATTTGAAAACTGCGGAATTGTTAAAGGGACGTTTTGTTGAAATTTTGCTCGCACCCGATTTTGACGATGATGCCTTGGATTTTTTGAAAAACAAATCAAAAGATATTCGTCTGTTGAAAGTCGGGGAAATAAAGCCACCTGTGGCTTGCAAGGTGTATAAGCACGTGATAGGCGGAATGCTCGTTCAAGATAGGGATATAGAGTGCTGGGAAAAATTTGAATGCCCAACAATACCAAAATTTCCAAAAGAAAAAGAAGCACTCGCAAAATTCTCTTGGCTTGTTTGCAAACACACCAAATCCAATGCGATAGTCATGTGCCACGAATATAAAACCGGATTTTTTATGATACTCGGACTTGGACCCGGGCAGCCAAACCGCATAGATTCAAACTTGCGTTTGTGCCAGCCAAGAGTGGCAGATAACATTAAACGAATGAATTTGCCCGAAAGCGTTTGGGGAAATTTGGTAATGGCTTCCGATGCGTTTTTCCCTTTTGCAGACAATATAGATGCCTCTAATTCTGCGGGCATAAAGTATATTGTGCAGCCCGGTGGCTCAAAAAGAGACGATGAGGTTATAGAAGCCTGCAATAAATTTGGCATTGCAATGGCATTTACGGGAACCAGACATTTTAGGCACTGAAAATTTCTACATTATCATTCTATGAAATCTATTAAACTTTCTCTGTTGTTTTTGTTCGTTTTCTTTGCCATTTTTGCAGCTTGCGGAAAACCTTCCGCAGAGGCTAAGGCTTCTGGCGATTTTTACGAAGAACTTGCCCGCCTTAACAAGGTTATCTCAGAAATAAATTTGAAATACGTGGAAGAGGTTGATCCTAGCGAATTAACAGAAGCCGCCATAAGCGGAATGCGAAACGTTCTAGACCCAAACACCGCAGTTCTTGACCCAAAGGCAAGCGATAATTTAAAACTCGCTACCGATGGCGAATTTGGCGGCATAGGCATAACCATAGGCATAAGGGATAATCAATTAACCGTAATTTCTCCTATGGCTGGCACCCCGGCACATAGACTTGGTATAAAAGCAGGAGACAGAATAACCCACATAGATGGCAAACCAACCAAAGATTTAACTCAAGACGAATCTGTTGACAAATTGCGCGGCAAGGTTGGAACCGATGTTAGAGTGACAATATCACGCGAAGGAGTGGCAGCTCCTTTTGACATAACCATCACAAGGGCAAAAATTGTGCTTCACGCCGTTCCTTTTGCTGGTATGTTGGATAAAGATATAGGCTATATTCAACTCGCTACCTTTAATGTTAAAACAGCAAGTGAATTGGAAGAGGCGATTAACAAGCTAAAAAAACAAGGCATGAAAAAATTGGTACTGGATTTGCGCTATAATCCGGGCGGGCTTTTGAACCAGGCAATAGAAGTTAGCGAATTGTTCTTAAAAGGCGGCAACCGCATTGTAAGCACAAAGGGGCGCGTTGTTAATTCAGAAAATAAAGCCACAAGGAATGGCATAATAGGCGAAGATACTCAAATAGCCATACTCGTAAATCAAGGAACAGCCTCGGCTGCAGAAATAGTTTCTGGTGCTTTGCAAGATTGGGACAGGGCAATAGTGGTTGGCAAAACCACTTTTGGCAAGGGAAGCGTTCAAACCATTTTCCCACTTGATTACGATGGCCGCGCACTAAAGCTCACCACAGCATTTTATTACTTACCCTTTGGCAGGTGCGTCAATAAACCTGAAAACGGCATAAGGGGGCATGGACTTCGAAACACAAGCAACTTAGATGATTCAGATGATTTAATTTCTCCAGCAGATACTTTGTCAAAAGATACGGCGCAAGAAGCTCAGGTTTATTACACGGCAGGTGGCAGAAAAATGTATGGCGGAGGCGGCATAACTCCTGATGTTGATATTGAGCAAAGACCTATTCCGTGGATTGCTCAAGTTCAAGAAAGAATGTCGCTTTATTTTCGCTTTGCTGTTAAATACCGTTCCCAGCTTGGGGATGCGGCTGCAAAAATAGATTCCAACTGGAAGGCTCCAGATACTTTATTCAGCACATTCCGGGCATTTTGCGCAGCAGATACGAATTTTGCAAAAATAAAAAGCAATGCCCAAACAATAGCAGAAGCTATGGAAGAAGCACTCCTTAAAGAGCAAAACATTATTCACGGAGATTCTTCAAAAGTTTTGAGAGATACTCTGATCGCTGCAAAAATAGCGGATTTGAGAGTTGCACTTGCAAAACAAAACGAAGTTCAGGCTCTTGAAACAAAAAACTACAGCCTCAATGCCATTAAAAGAGAGCTTATAGGTGCTGCTCAAGGTGAAGAAGCTCGCATAGCTTGGATGCTCAGAGATGATATACAACTCGCAGAAGCCTTGAAATATTTGCGCAATGATTCGCTTTACAAAAACAAAATGAAAGCTCCACCAAAAACGCAGACAAAAAATGACAAAAAAGCACAGCCAAAAAAATGACAAAAAACTCAATAGTAGTTGTTCCGCTTGGCAGATTTGTTCGCCGTGGATTAAGTGGCGTAATGAGTTATGTTATGTTTATTCTGGAGACTTTCAGAAATATTTTTGCTGCTGTGCAATGCCATCATTTAACCGTTGAACAAATGCACCGAATAGGCATAACCAGCATTCCACTGGTGGCAACAACTTCTATTTTCACAGGCAGCATAATGAGCTGGCAGCTCACATACCAATTCACAGATATGATTCCCCTCACCTATGTTGGAATGGCTGTTGGAAAATCTGTTATGACAGAGTTAGCGCCTATTTTAACAGCTATGGTTTTGGCAGGGCGTGTTGGTGCCTCAATGTGCTCCGAGCTTGGCACAATGGCTGTAACCGAGCAACTAGATGCTTACAATGTTTTGGGACTAAATCCTTATAAATTTTTGATTGTCCCACGCATTTCCTCTGCGATTATAATGCTTCCGGTTTTAACAATACTCAGCATTTTCGTGGGGCTTTTGGGCGGTTTTGTGGTTGCTTATTTATATAAAGAAGTAACCTTTCACATGTTCTTTTCTGGAGTTAGGTTAAGCTACAAAGACTGGGATTTTGCGGTTGGTTTAATGAAATCTGCGCTTTTTGGTTTTTTCATTTCTAGCTATGCTTGCTATTTTGGCTATTATACCATAAATGGAGCTGAAGGCGTTGGCAAAAGCACAAAAGCAACCGTGGTATTCAGCATGACATCAATCCTAATAGGTGGCTTTGCCTTATCAAAATTCTTGCTTATTTGAACAGTTATCCTCATAAATCACACACAAAAATCGTAGCATCGTCTGTCAATTCTTTGCCCTCGCAAAAATCATCTATGCTTTGCAAAAGAATTTCCGCGAATTCCTTGCAACTTTTGGTGACATATTTTTTCATAAGCTCTTGAATACGTTTATGACCAAACTGTTCTTTCGCAGGATTCATCGCTTCGTTTATTCCATCTGTATAAAGGTTTAAGCGATATTCACCATCCAGTTTCAAAATTTTGTCTTCTATTGTTATGTCTGGCATAATACCTATAAAAAGCCCAGATGATTTTAACAATTCTATTTCACCTGTTTTTTTATTCATAAGTGGCATTGGGTTATGCCCTGCGCTTGTGTATATGAATTCATTTGTGTTTCTCAACCATATCGCATAAAAAACCGTTATGAATTTTCCACAGTCTATTTCGGTTACCAATGTTTTGTTTATGTCTTTTAATGTTTCAGCAGGGCTTGTTCCATTTGAAGGTGAAGATTTTAGCATTATTTTGAACATGCTCATAAGCATTGCTGCGGCAGTTCCATGGCCAGATACATCGGCAACAACAAAAGCAATCACGCCATTATTCAGTTCAAAGCAATCATAGTAATCACCGCCAACATCCAAATCGGCTTTGTATTCTGCAAATACATCTGAAAGTCCTTTTGGAAAGCAAACTGGGAGCAACTGCTGCTGAATTGCTTTTGCTTGCTGCAAATCTGTTTTCAAGCTTTGATGTACTTTTTGCAATTCTGCATAAGTTACGTTTAATTTATCGTTTATTTTTTTCAAATCATCATAAGCTCTAAAAGATTCTATTAGCAAGCCTACTTGCGTAACTGTTGCATAAATCATTGTTATATCTTCGCTAGTTATTCTGGCACGGCCAGTTAGGTCTAGCCAAAGCAAGCCTTCGCACTTGAATTGCTTGCATTTTATGCATATATTTCGTCTATCATCTTCGGTGGGGGCTAGTGTAGCCAGGCCAGAATTTAAATTGGTCCAGCAAAACTGTTTTTTTGAATTGAAGCTGGGGCAATTTGTTCTTTGGCATTTTTTAATTTTCCAGCATTCGTCTAATGCTCTTTTTAGCAAAGGTAAGGTGAGGTAGGCTTTACACCCAAGCATGGAGAATGAATCTGTTTCTGGAACAGGATCTACGAAAATATGTTTGTTGCAAAAAATAGCATCGGTATATTCACCGGCTAAGAAATTTATTTCAGGGCTAAAACCTTTAAGTTTTTCTTTGTCAAAGCCAACGCTGTGCAAAGGCTTAAGGCAAAAATTTTCGGAATCTATACCTAATACCATAACCCTATTGTAACCAGCCAAGTCTTTAAAACCAAGACACAACCCGTTGAACAATTCCTCAATATTTTGTGCCTGTGTTGTTATTTTTCCTATTTCGTTTGAAGTTGAATATGCCTGTAACTGTTTTTGAAGCGTATCTGCCAAGCCAGAGACATTCTCATTTGTTAATTCGGAAAGGGTCATTACAAGCGGTTAATATAGTAAATGTGGTATAATAAAGGGCAAAGAAATTAAATTTGCGAGCTTCACCTATAAGCTCAATAATTTTATACATTTTGCCTTATGAAAAAATAAAGAAGAACTGCGCCAAGCGATAATGCAAGCTTGTCAATACTTGCTTATCAATTACAGAAACCGTCAAAATATGTCGCAATGCGACTTTGCGAAAAAATGCAAAGTTAGCAGACAGTATATTTCGCTCATTGAGAGCGGAAGAAGAATGCCTATGCTGGATTTTGTGTTAAGTATCGCAGACGGTTTTGATATGAGCCATAAGGATTTTATGATGGTACTGATAGATAGAATTTCTTATTACAAGAAATTTTAGCCTTATTATTGCTATAATAAAATCGCCGGCTGCAAGGCTGCTTGAGCCGGCTATTCAGTTTATTCTTTGGTTTTAACCCTCTCTCTCCAAATACACTGGAACACCGGAACCACGAACATTGTAATGCTCTGTATAAACATTCCGCCAAAAGCCGGTATTGCCATAGGGATCATTATGTCTGAGCCTTTGCCGGTTGAAGTTAAAACTGGCAAAAGCGCTATTAAGGTTGTTGCGGTGGTCATTGCGGCTGGGCGTATTCGTTTTAAACCGGCAGTTACAACGGCGTTTTGAATTTCTTCTTTTGTTTTTGGATTTAATTTTATAAATGTTTCGTGAATATATGTTCCCATTAAAATTCCGTCATCGGTTGCTATTCCAAACAGGGCTATAAAACCAACCCAAACGGCAACGCTTAAATTTATCTCGTGAATGTGAAAAACATTCCTAAGATTTTCGCCCCCAACGGAAAAATTCAAAAACCAAGATTCGCCATAGAGCCAAAGCATAATAAAACCGCCAGCAAAAGCTACAATCACACCGGAAAAGTGAATGCAACTGGCTATTATGGTTTTGAACTGCATAAACAAAATGAAAAAAATCGCGAGCAATGCGAGAGGAATTATCACAGATAATGTTTTTGCCGCATGTTGCTGCTGTTCGTAAGTTCCAGCAAATTTGTATGATACTCCGTTTTCAATTTTCAATTCTCCCTTTTCAATTTTCTGTTTAAGATAAGCCTGCGCCGCTTCCACTGCATCAACCTCTGCAATGTCATCAACTTTGTCAAAAAGTACATAACCTATTAAAAAAGTATTTTCGCTGGAAATCATTTGAGCACCTTTTGCAAATTCAACTTTTGCAACTGAACCAAGAGGAATTTGCGCTCCGCTAGCTGTGGGAATTAAAATTTTCTCCAGTGTTTCTGGGCTATTGCGGAGTTCCCTTGGGTAGCGAACTCGCACGGAATACCTCTCCCGCCCCTCTACAGTATTTGTAAGGGACATTCCACCCACCGCCGCAGAAATCACAGATTGCAAATCTGCAACATTCAAACCATAGCGAGCCATCTCCGCTCTATTCAAATGAATTTCCATATACGAAGCACTAACTGCGCGGTCGTAAAAAACCGTTTCGCTCCTTATGCCGGGGCATTCTTTTAAGGCGGCTTCCAAAGCGCGCCCGGCCCTTTCTATAGCATCCAAATTTGGACCGCTGACTTTTAATCCCATTGAAGCTCTCATCCCTGTGGAAAGCATAACCTGCCTTGCGGCAATGGGTTGCAGCTTTGGCGCGCTGGTTAAGCCGGACAAATTTGAAACCTTCACAATTTCGTTCCAAATATCATCAATATTTTTTATATGAGGCCTCCATTGCCGGAACATTTTTCCAGTGGAATCCCTTGCGTATTCGGTTTTATAGTTGATTGTGTTTTCAAACATTTGAATGGGGGCAGGGTCAAGAGCGGAATTCACCCTTCCCCATTTTCCAACTGTGCTTTCAATTTCGGGGATTGAAGAAATACGTCTATCCAATACGGAAACCAACTCCCTCACGCGCTCCACGCCGGCGTGTGGCATTGTGGTGGGCATAAGCAAAAATGTGCCTTCATCTAAAGTTGGCATAAATTCATTGCCCATATTTTTCCAAATTGCAATTCCAAAAATAACGATAATTGCAGGCAAAAGCAAAAACAGAAATTTATTAGCCAAGCACCATCTCAAAATTTTCTCATAATAATAAACAAGCCCCCAAAGAAAAGCCAAAATAATTCCAACAATAAAAATGACAAAAACAAAATTCCAAAAAATTCCAGCAGAATGCCCAAGCGGCAACCATTCAACCGAAAGAAAAATAATAGCAAAAAATATTACCAAAACTCGGCATATATTCCTTATTGGCAATTTAGTGAAATTTACATTCATTTTTTTCTCACCAACAAACAACAAATAATAAGCAATGGTTGGCAAAATTGCAAACCCTAGCAATAGTGCAGAGAGCAAGGCAAAAGTTTTTGTGTAAGCAAGGGGAACAAATAATTTTCCTTCCTGAGCGGTCAGGGCAAATACGGGCAAAAATCCAATTATAGTGGTAGCCATTCCGGTTATCAATGGTGCGGTAACACTCTTAACGCTTCTATATATTACAGCTGCCTTGCCATCGCTTTCAATTTTCAATTCACCGCTTTCAACTTCCTTCAATATCGCTTCCACCATCACCACGCCTATATCTATCATCACGCCAATGGCTATTGCAATGCCAGATAGCGCAACCACATTCGCCTCTATGCCAACCGCTCGCATTATTATAAATGTTGCAAGTACGGCAAGCGGCAAAAGAGATGCTATCACAAGCGAGGCGCGCAAACGGAACACCAAAACAGTTACCACCAAAATACATATTAGAATTTCATGAGAAAGTGCGGTTTTTAAAGTTTGAATGGTTTCTTCTATTAAAATGGAGCGGTCGTAAAAAGGGATTATTTGAACCTTGGATTCCGTTCCATCTGCTAAAATTTTGCTAGGCATTCCAGCATTCATCTCATCAATTTTAGATTTTATATTTTCAATTGTCTGCATGGGGTTGGAACCGTGGCGAGCAACAACAACACCTCCCACCGCTTCCATGCCTTCTTTGTCTAAACCGCCACGTCTTGTTGCCGGCCCAAAATTCACAAAAGCCAAATCTTTGATTTTTATAGGAACATCGTTTTGCAGTGCAACAACCGTTTCTTCTATATCTGATAAACTTTTTATATAACCTATTCCGCGTACCATATATTCAACTTTATTCATCTCTATGGTCTCTGCACCTATATCCAAATTGCTTTTTTGCACCGCCGCCATCACATCCATAATTGAGAGTTTGTAATTCTGGAGCGCATTTGGGTTTATTTCAATTTGGTATTCCTTCACAAAGCCGCCAACGCTTGCAACCTCGGAAACACCTGCGGCGGCGGTTAAATTATATTTAACATAAAAGTCCTGAATGCTCCGCAAAGTGTCTGGGCTCCACCCCCCCGCTGGCTCGCCAGTTTTTGGATTTCTGCCTTCCAAAGTGTACCAGAATATTTGCCCTAGTGCAGTGGCATCTGGGCCAATGGCTGGTTTCACATCGCTTGGGAGCAAATTTGCAGGCAAGGAATTGAGTTTTTCCAGTATTCGGGAACGGCTCCAGTAAAATTCTATGTTTTCTTCGAAAATCACATATATAAAAGACATCCCGAACATAGATGTTGAGCGAATGGTTTTTACGCCCGGAATGCCGAGCAGGGCAGTTGTTAGCGGATAGGTTATTTGCTCCTGAACGTCTTTTGGGCTTCTGCCCATCCATTCCGTTGCTACAATTTGCTGATTTTCTCCAAGGTCAGGAATTGCATCCACATTTATGGGGCTGCGAAATTCCTTGAAAAAACCAAAATCAAAGGGAGCAACGAAAAGCCCGCCCAGCAAAACACCCATTATCAGAATAACTGAAAATAGACGATTATGCAAAAAGAATTTCATCTACTTCCTGTATTTGCAACACCCCGGCAGAGCATTATATACAACATCGCTAGCCCGGTCCATTTCGGTATCGTAGCCAACAGCGGCTATGGCTTTGCTTATTGCGCTCTGCGAGGTTTTTCCTGGGTCAAACTCCGCATTCAAAATTTTTGTGTCCAAATTCCATTCAGCGTTTTTAACGCCATCAATGGCTTTTGTGGTGCTTTCGATTTTCATTTTGCACATCTCACATGCACCTTGCACAGCAAGCGATATCTTTTGCGTAGAAACGTCTTGCGTTTGCATAGCAGCAGCTTTGTCCTGTGCAATGGGTTGTTGATGGGCTTTGTGTTCATCGTTGCATGCAAATGCGGTGGTGCAAATTACGGCAGCGGTGAGTTTTGCGATTGTGTTCATAGGATCTCCTTGTTGGGTTAAATTCATCATAGATTTTTTTCCTGCGAGTTGCGCGCTGGCATCAACTGCAAAAGTTCCGCTAGCAACAACCAATTCTCCCTCGGAAATTCCTGAAATAATGGCAATGGAATCTCCAAGCGCAGGGCCTAGCAAAACTTCTCTCAAATTAAAGTTCAATGCGGAATTCTCCAATTTTTTTGCCACATAAACAATGGAGCGCGTGCCTGTCCAAAGCACTGCGGTTTTTGGCAGAATAATGGACTCTTCACTGATTTTTGCATTGTGAATTAAAGCGGTGGCAAGCATTCCAGGTTTTAATTTTAAATTTTTATTTGCAGTTTCCATTCGCACTTTTGCCGTCCGCGACATTGAATCCACAACTGGCGATATAAATTCAACGCGTCCGGTGAAAACCATGCCCGGCAGAGAATTCACAGTATAACCTATTAGATCATTAACTTTCAAATATAACAAATCTGGCTCATGAGCATTGAACACCGCCCAAACAGAAGATAAATCTGCCAAGTCAAACAAAACGGCACCAGCTTCTACATATTCGCCGCGCTCCGTTCTTTTTGCAATAACAATTCCGCTTGCATCTGCAAACACATTTATATAAGGGTTTGCCTTGCCTGTTTCTTCTAAATCTGAAATTTGATTCTCAGTTATTTTCAAAAGCCGCAAACGCTCTTTTGCAGCTTCTGTTATCACAGGGTGTTTTTGTTTTATGGCTTCTAAAAATTCCGTTTGCGCAACCAAAAGCTCTGGCGAATAAATGCTAGCGAGAACTTGCCCTTTTCTCACCTGCTCGCCTTCAAAATTCACAAACAATTTTTCTATGCGCCCACCTATATGAACGGTTTGCGAATGTTTTCTCAGTTCATTTGGTTGAATGCTTCCGTAGAGCCTGAGCATTTTTTGCGGTTCGCTTTTTTTCGCTTTTAAAATTTCAACATTGGAAAGAGCAACCGCTGCCGCCGACATTGTAAAAGAATCATCGTCACCGGCAGAACTTTCATCTTCAGTTGCAACGGGAATTAAATCCATTCCGCATAAGGGACATTTGTTCTTAGGGTCATTAGTCCTGATTTGTGGGTGCATTGAACATGTGTAAATAGTTTCTTTTGTACTTTCTATATTTTTATGAGTTTTGTGAGACTTTTCGCCAAAAATAAGCCAACCACCTAGCATTCCCAAGGCAACGAGCAATACATAAAAAATAGAGTTTCTCAAAACAAAATTTTTCAAAACAAAGTCTCCGTTTGAGCTACAGTTTTATTATATTCAGTAGCCGTTTCCAATTCCATTATTGCGTAAGATAGTAATTTTTTGTTTATCTGCAAAATATCTGAGAGCATCCCCTTGCCTGCGCTAAAGTTTTGCAAGGCTATTTTTTTGCTGCTCTCCGCAAGTTCCTTTTGCCGTTTATAAAGCGTTATTTTTTTGTCTAAATTCTGCAAATTGCTCTTTGCCATCGCTCTTTCAGCTTCTAAATTGTTCCTCGCATCCATAAGCATCCTTTGGGAAGCTTCAGCTTGCAATTCATTTTCCAGCAAAGCAGCATTTGTTTTTGTGCGCCATATAGGGAGTGTTAGGCTAACCATTGCCATAAACATTCCTTTTTCTATTTCCTTCTTATATTGAATGCCAATGCCGAACATAGGACGGCCCATTACTTTGCTCATTTCTCGCTGTGCCTTGAAAATTTCACTTTCTGTACCAATCATCGAAATCATAGGCGGCTCAGTTTTTTTTTCAAAATCAAATATTTGCAAAGTTATTGAATCTGCAAGCAGAATCTCGCTTGTCTGCGGTATATTCAGCATGGAGTTAAAAGCGATATTCAAAGATACAAGCTCCAGTTTCATAGCTTCTATTTCATAGTCCATCTCCAAAATTTCCTCTTGTATTTCCAAAAGTTCAGCCAAGCCTTTGCCAGTTATAAGCTCTGCATTAGCCAATTTTTCCATCTGTCTCATCAAATCCAAATTTTCTTGCATATATTTTATTTTCAAATTTATCATAGATAAATTATGCCAACCAATTTTAACCTGTGCTGCAAGGCTGTCTTTTGTTTTGTTTAAAATGATTGTTTGCATTTTAGCCATTGCCTTTGCTTCGCTTTGAAAAATCTTTTGCGTACCTGGCCAGTTGAACATTTGCATAATGGAAACATTTCCCAATATGCCGTTCATTTCAATTTCTTCTTTGCTGGTGTAGAATCCCATATCTAGTTTGGGGTAATCCAAAGTTCCAATTCCTGCAATTTTTTTTTCTGTAGCTTCGTATTTTTTTTGAAGTGCTTGCAAAGCGGGGTTGTTTTGCAGAGCAATATCCACATATTTTTGTAAAAGACTATCCGCAGAGTAAGCAAGTGCCACTAAAATTAGTATATAAGGAGCAGTAGTCATAGCCTTAATATAGAATTTGCTAAATTAGTCTCAGGGGGTTTATATAAGCAAATCCAATATCTCCATTTCCATAGGTGGAATGACATGTGCGGCTTGTGCCAGACGGGTTGAGAAAGCCATTCTAAAACTTGAAGGCATTGAAACTGCATCGGTGAATTTTGCCACAGAAAAAGCAGTAATCTCCTACAATCCGCAGAAGGTGAAACCATTGCTTATTAGAAAGACCATAGAAAAAATGGGTTATAAAGCATTGGAAAACAAAATACGAAAGCAAAACGAAATCAAAACACTTAGAGTGAAATTCATAATATCCGCCATATTTTCCATTCCTCTTCTTTGCAATGCAATGGCACCGATGATTGAACTCTTGCTAGTTATTCCCATAGTTGTAATGGGGTACAAGTTTTACACAGTTGGTTTCAAAGCACTAGTGCAGCGAAGCCCTAATATGGATTCGCTAATAGCCATTGGAACAAGTGCAGCTATTTTGTTTGGTCTTTACGAAACTGCTGGCATTATCATTACTTTGGTTTTACTTGGCAAATATCTTGAAGCTGTGTCTAAAGGCAAAACCAGCGAAGCTATAAAAAAATTGATGGGGCTTGCACCCAAAACCGCTATAGTTATGCAATACGGCGAAGAAAAGGAAATACCAATAGAAGAAGTGGAACTAGGCGACATTGTCTTGGTGAAACCGGGCACAAAAATCCCTGTGGATGGCAGAGTAATGGAGGGTTGCAGCACCATAGATGAATCTATGCTCACAGGCGAGAGTATGCCAGTTGAAAAAAATATAGACGATTTGGTTTATGCAGCCACCATAAACATCACGGGTATGCTGCGTTTTAAAGCCGAGAAAGTAGGAGCAGACACAGTGCTGGCGCAGATTATAAAATTGGTGGAAGAAGCTCAGGGTGGCAAAGCACCTATAGCGAAAATGGCAGACACAGTTTCGGGCTATTTTGTTCCCATAGTTTGTGCAATAGCTTTAGTAGCTGGAATCGCATGGTTTTTTGGAACGGGCGGCAATTTTGAATTTGCGCTTAGAATTTTTATATCAGTATTGGTTATAGCCTGCCCCTGCGCCTTGGGGCTCGCCACGCCCACAGCCATAATGGTTGGAACAGGCAATGGCGCAGAAAAAGGCATTTTGATAAAAGGCGGCGAAGTATTGGAAATGGCGCATAAAATAAATGCGATAATATTGGACAAAACAGGCACCATCACAGAAGGCAAACCAGAAGTAGTTTCGGTAGAAGGCGATGTGCTTCAACTAGCGGCATCGCTTGAGAGATATTCCGAACATCCCATTGCAAAAGCGATATGCGATTATCACAAAGGCGAGTATTTAGAAGTGAGCGATTTTAAAAGCATAGCGGGGCAAGGCGTTGAAGGCATAATCGGCGGCAAAAAGATTGAGATTGTTCGCGGCATTAGAGTTTTGGCAGATGGAGAATATCTTGGGCGGCTAGTCATTTCTGATAAACCAAAACAAGGCAGCCTTGAAGCTGTTGAAAAATTAAAAGATATGGGCATTGAAGTGATGATGCTAACAGGCGACAATAAAGAAGCTGCCGAAAACATTGCAAGCCAAGTAAAAATTGACAAAGTTCTAGCAGAAGTATTGCCGCAAGACAAAGCAAGCGAGGTGAAAAAATTGCAGGAAAAGGGCTACAAGGTGGCAATGGTAGGCGATGGCATAAACGATGCGCCAGCTCTGGCCCAGGCCGATGTTGGCATTGCCATAGGCTCTGGCACCGATATAGCTATGGAATCGGCAGATATTGTGCTGATGAAAAGCGATTTGAGAGATGTTCTTGTAGCCATAAACTTGAGCAAGCAAACCATTCGCAATATAAAACAAAATCTATTTTGGGCTTTTGGCTACAACGTAATTGGCATTCCAATAGCCGCAGGAGTTTTGCATTTATTCGGCGGTCCTTTGTTGAACCCAATTTTTGCAGCAGCAGCTATGAGTTTAAGCTCGGTTTCTGTTTTGGTTAATGCTTTGCGGTTGAGGAGGTTTTGACTACCCCCACTCTCTAAACACAAAAAAAGCGCCCAAGCACATCAGTGCAAACCCAACCACATAATTCCACTTTATGCCTGCGCCCAAATAGAAAACCGAAAAAACTAAAAACACAGAAAGAGAAATGACCTCTTGAATGGTTTTAAGCTCCGCCGGTTTAAAAAAATCAGAGCCTATTCTATTTGCTGGCACTTGCAAGCAATATTCAAAAAAGGCAATGCCCCAACTTATTAAAACCACAAGAGGCAGAGCTACAGTTTTATACTTTAGGTGGCCGTACCACGCAAAGGTCATAAAAACATTGCTGAAAACGAGTAGGACTATTGGAGCTATGGAATTGTTGAGCATAGATATATTATAGTAAATGCAAAATTAAAATTGTAAAAAACTATATTTATATTATATTCGAAAATGCGCATAACATTCATAACCAATCCACGCATTTGCAATCAAAATTGCGATATATGCTTTTCCAAGCAAGCGCCGCTTGACTGGGAACCCATGCAGGAAATGGATTTTGCCATTATTGAAAAAGTTGTGAAGGCGTTTCTACCTCTAGGCTTAAAAGAAATTATCCCCAGTACCATAGGTGAACCTTTTTTGTATTCGCATTTTGAAGATTTTCTGCTGCTTGCAGAAAAAATAGGTATAAAAGTTAATATAACCACAAATGGCACATTCCCCGGAGGCGGCTTAAAAAAATGGCTTCCATTGCTTTTACCTGTTTTAAGCGACATAAAATTTAGTGCAATGCACGGAAAAATTCCATCTAGTATTTCTGAATTTATTGACGAATGCAAAATATGCAAACCGACAATAACAATACAAGCCACCCTTGACAAAAATGATAAACTAGATGAAATTCCTAGAGGTGTGGATAGAATAAAAATAAATGAACCGTGGATATTAAACTCTCAATTCCAACCTCTTAACTCTCAATTAAATGAATGTAGTTTTTTAAGTAAAGACTTTTGGGTTTGGGTAGATGGCACATTTCAAGTTTGCCCTAATCCAGACGCTCGCTTTGGAATGCAGACAAAATTCCCATTCGGTGATTTTGGGAATTTCTTGGCTCAAGACCCATTATCAATTTGGAATGGAGCGGCTTATAGAAATTTTTGTGAGAGTTACAAGGAAAATGCTATTTGCAAGAGCTGCAAGATGCGATGTCTTTCTTAATCTGTTCCTTTAAAGCATCGAGGTTATCAAATTTTATTTCGTCTCTCAGCCTTCCGGCGAGTTCAACGGATAATTTTTTGTCGTATAAGTCTCCATCAAAATGTAGCAGATGGGCTTCCAGCCCAATAGGGCGGTTTCCAAGGGAAGGTCTGTTGCCTATGTTTATAACAGCTTTGTGTTTTTGATTGTCAAAAGAAACCATTCCAAAATACACTCCGTTTTTTGGTAGAAGTTTGTAATCTGATAAATGCAAATTAGCGGTGGGGGAACCGAGCAATTTTCCTTGCCCCAAACCGTGCACAACAATTCCGCTAATGGAATAATTTCGCCCAAGCATTGCATTTGCTAAATCTATATCTCCTTTTTTTAACGCTTCTCTTATGCGTGAGGAACTAATTGCTTCCTTGTCAAATAAAACGGGATTTATTTCGTGAATTAGCAAATCTGGGAAAAATGCCCTTAGCGTTTCTGCGCTGCCTTTGCCGCCTCGTCCAAACCTTTGGTCTAAGCCCAGCACCCAGATTTTTGTGCCGTATTTTTGTATGGCAAAATCGTTCACAAATGAACGGAATGGTACTGCGAACAAATCTTTGTCAAATTTCTGCAAAACCAGTGGAACGCCAAAACTTTCAATCAATTCCTTTTTTTCATCGTTGCAAGTCAAAAGTTCTGGGTGTCCGGGTTCTTGAATTATATGCCTTGTGTGCGGTTCAAAAGAAATTGCCAAAGGCTGCGTGTTATTTTTTTGAGCCTGTGTTTTCAATGCTTCAAATAGGGCTCTATGCCCCAAATGGCAACCATCAAAATTACCTAAAACAATTGCTGTCACGGGCTATAATCTAGAAATTAAATTCTATATTCCACCTATGACAAAACACATACCCAACCGTCTTTATCTTTCAGAAGAAGAATTACCTAAACATTGGTATAATTTAAGAGCATTTATGAAAAATAAACCCGCTCCAATGCTTCACCCCGGAACACTTAAGCCTGTAACCGCCGAGGATTTGGATGCTGTTTTTTGCAAAGAATGCATAGAGCAGGAGTTAGATGAAACAACTCAGCACATTCCTATTCCAGAGGGAATTTTGGAATTTTACAAGGCTTATAGACCTGCTCCTCTTATCAGGGCTTATTTTTTGGAAAAGGCTTTGGAAACGCCTGCGGAAATTTATTATAAGCACGAGGGAACAAATACAAGCGGTTCGCACAAATTGAATTCTGCGGCGGCACAAACTTTTTATGCAAAGCAAGATGGCTTAACAAGCCTTACCACAGAAACCGGTGCCGGGCAGTGGGGAAGCGCAATGGCAATGGCCTGCGCATATTTTGGGTTGGATTTAACCGTATATATGGTAAAAATAAGTGCAGAACAGAAACCTTATCGCAAAGCTCTGATTGAAACCTATGGAGCAAAATTGATTCCATCGCCTTCAAATACAACAGAGGCTGGCAAACATATTTTAGAGAAGATGCCAGATACTAATGGCTCTCTTGGCTGCGCAATTAGCGAGGCTATTGAAAGAGCGGTTAAAACTCCAAAATGTCGCTATGTTTTAGGCAGTGTTTTGAATCACGTTCTTTTGCACCAAAGCATAATAGGCGTTGAATGTAAAACTGCCTTTGACAAATATGGAATTAAACCAGATATAATAATAGGTTGCGCTGGCGGAGGTTCTAATCTCGGCGGTTTAATAGCTCCGTTTATGGGTGAAAAATTGCAGGGCAAAAGCGATGTGAAAATTATAGCAGTTGAACCTGCGAGCTGCCCTTCTTTTACACGCGGAAAATTTGCTTATGATTTTGGCGACACCGCACAGACAACGCCGCTTATCAAAATGTACACCATGGGCAACGGTTATATTCCTCCAGCTCATCACGCTGGCGGGCTTCGCTATCACGGCATGAACTCCACGCTTTCGCAGTTGTATCACGATAAGTTTATGGAAGCTCGCACAGCAATTCAAACCGAAGTTTTTGATGCAGCAATTAAATTTGCAAAAGTGGAAGGCATTTTGCCAGCTCCAGAATCTTCTCATGCGATAAAGGCCACTATAGATGAGGCTTTGGAATGCAAGCGTACAGGTGAAAAAAAGACCATTCTCTTTGGCTTAACAGGAACAGGCTATTTTGATATGAACGCATATATGCAGTACAATGCAAAAACCATGAGTGACCACATTCCAACAGATGAAGAGTTGGAACAGGGCTTTGCTAGCTTGTCGGCTGTGAAATGAGAAATATATTTAAATGCCTATGTTTACCATTACTAATTTCATGCTCGCCCCAGATGCCTAGGGAGCACATTATGCTGCCAGAAAGCCAAACCGCCGACACAGGGCGAGTTGAACCGATTTTTGAGAATGGAAAATATTCCAACCCATTTCCTTCCAAACCGGTAAAAATGAACCCTTGGAAAGGCATTAAAATTCATTTAAGCGAAAATGGAGTAACCAGACCCCCACAGCCTTTGCCTGCGGATGCTGTGGATATTAAAAAGGCTTATCCAGAGGAGCAAACGGGCTTATACGTAACTTGGCTTGGGCACTCTTCTTTTTTAATGCAAATAGATGGCGTACGCATATTGATAGACCCTGTTTTTAGCAACAATATTTCTCCCGTTCCATTGATTGCTATAAAACGTTTTCAAAAAGAAATTCCTGTTAAATTAGAAGAATTACCTTTTATAGATGCGGTTTTTATTTCCCACAACCACCGCGACCATTTGGAAAGGCAAACAATTACCGAGCTTGCACCCAATGTCGGATTCTTTTTTGTTCCACTTGGGGTTGCAAGTATTTTGCAGGAATGGGGAATAGATTCTGCAAAGATTCGCGAGTATAGCTGGTGGCAAGAGGCTTCCGTAAAAGGATTATCCGGGCAAATGCTGAAATTCGTTTGTACTCCAGCACGTCATTTTTCTGGCAGAGGCTTAACAGATTGGAATAGAACTTTATGGGCTTCTTGGGTTTTCATAGGTTCCAAGCACCGAGTGTTTTACAGCGGCGATACTTCATACAGTTTTCATTTCAGGCAAATTGGCTACCACTATGGACCTTTTGATTTGGTGCTTATGGAAAACGGTCAATACAGCATTCACTGGCCAGATAGCCATATAATGCCAGAAGATGGGGTAAAAGCCTTTACAGAATTGAATGGCAAATATATGCTCCCTGTGCATTGGGGCAGTTTTAACTTATCCATTCACGATTGGTGGGAACCCATTGAAAGAGCGAGCAAAGCGGCACAAGAGAAAGGAGTTAATTTGCTAACGCCTCGCGTTGGTCAAACTTTGTCTATAGATGAAAACCCACAGACATCGCCTTGGTGGAGGAGTTTTTAAATTTTGGGTAATTCTAAAATTTAATTCTGTGCAAACAATGGCAATGGTGGTGGCAAAATAGGTATAAGCTCTTTGAAATTTTCTATTTTTGTCTTATGTTTAAACTCGCATTTTTAGCAACGCTTTATACTTTGCTGCTTCTCTCTTGCGCTCCTGACATAGCCCCACCGCCTTTGCCGGATGAGTTGAGCAGTTCAAGCTCAGACCTAGCAGAGCTTGTGCCAAGCAGTTCTAGTAGCCTTGTGGTCAGTTCAAGTTCCATAGCTCTGTCTAGCAGCAGTAGCTATGTTGGTGGCAGTTCTTCGTCCTCTCTCGGCGGAGGCGACAGTGTCAATAGCGGCAGTTCGTCCTCTTCTGCTGGTAGCGTTTCTAGTAGCAGTGTTGGCGGCACGGCTTACGAGACTGTTGTGATTGATACTCAAATTTGGATGAAGAAGAATTTGGACTATAATGTTGCTGGTGTATGCTATGATAATGACCCTGCTAACTGCAACAAGTATGGCCGTCTTTACGACTGGGCAACTGCTATGGCTCTTCCTTCCAAATGCAATAGCAAACTTTCCACAAGCGATGCCGAATGTGCTATAGCAACTCCCAATCATCGCGGCATTTGCCCAAGCGGTTGGCATATCCCCAGCAACGCTGATTGGGATGCCTTGTACCGCTCTGCTGACGGCACAAGCGGCACCAATAGCCCTTACTATAGCCCTACTGCTGGCAAGCATTTGAAGGCAAAAGAGGGTTGGACTGACTGCGGTCCTTCCGGCTCCGGCAAAAGTTACTCGTGCGAGGACACCTATAACTTTTCCGCCTTGCCGGGCGGCGGCGGCGATTCCAATGGCAGTTTCTACTATGCCGGCAGCAACGGCTTCTGGTGGAGTGCTAGCGAGTACGATAGCGACTACGCCTACGGCCGGAGTATGTACTTCAACGGCGAGAACGCCTACTACAACTACTACGGTAAGAGCCTCTTGTTCAGTGTTCGTTGCTTGCAGGACTAAGCGCGTAGCGCCGCCGCTAGCGAAGCAAGTTTCACCTTGAAAGTTATCGGTATGTTATAAATATACATTTTATTTTGGATAAAATGTATTCTTTGCGTTCCCTGTTTTGGAACGGCGTTTTTATAGATGTAATCGCCTGTCAAACAGACTGAACCTAAAAGGCTATTTCACCACCTCTGAAAGGCTCG
>Ga0268262_10001502_pt1 | contig 28709 bp, 21 predicted proteins | sample TergutNc150P3_FD_190354 | JGI IMG/M metagenome (GOLD analysis project Ga0268262, IMG submission 190354) | Nasutitermes corniger P3 segment gut microbial community from laboratory colony in Florida, USA - Nc150 P3 (SPAdes) (version 2) | ecosystem: Host-associated > Arthropoda: Insects >... | reverse complement strand
GGGCGGTAGAGGTCGAAGCGTATAAATCCATAAAGTCCCCCGTCCCAAAGAGCGTCCCCGCGTCTGTCCGCGTCTTCGGGTGAAGAGTGTGAAACTGCGTCTATACCGCGCTCGGTCGGTCTGGGTCGCGGTTCTGCCCATGCCGTCCGCCGTCCGGCCGGTCAGAGTAAATATATATTATTTCACGGTTCGCAAAATGAAAAAAAATTGAGAACGGTGGGTCGATTCTTGGTCGCAGGGGTCGGAAGTGGCTAGGAATCGACGTTTTCGGCGTTTTTGAGGCGTTTCGCGGTCATCCCCGCGTCCGCCGCCGCGTCCAGACCCCTGCCGCTTCCTCGTTTCGAGCGGTGTTCGATCCGTCCGTGTCCGATTTTTTGGGCGGCAGGGCCGTCCGTGACGTATATTAAAAAATTTGACTTGCCGTCCGCCCGGCAATTATATTAGTACTATGGCATTGCGATATCATGTCTGATTGATTGCAGCGCCTTTCTCGTTTTACCTGCGGCACCGTTCTCTCAGGCTTCGCCCTAGAAGCCAAGGCTCTCGCCTAACCGCGCAACTCTCGTTGTACAAGCAAGGCCGTTTATTCCATTATCCAAAAACCGTTGAAGTTTTTGCCGGTTTTTCCGGATGTTGTATATTATTATTAAACCGGACTAATTCATAGAATACGGAGCAGGCTGACGTGGGAAATAAAAAGAATAATGGGGAAACGCGCGGAAGTTACGTTACTGTCACAGATGAGATGAATAGGTCGTCTGAAGTGCGGCGCGCCGCTTTCTGCGAATCAGAAACTATGCAAGTAATCGGCGATGAAATCTTTGATTGGATAGAACCTCTGAACATGAAGAAAATCCGCGCCAAGGTTATTCCGTGGATGAAAGAACGGGGATATCTTTATGGTGATTATAGAAACGAAGATCGGGGATGGGATAACATCGCGATAACCGCCAAAGGTATTCAAGATAGCCTGCGGCACGGGGCCGGTCCCGAAAAGATACAAATTTTTGCTGTGTTGCCGAAAATGATAGAGAAAGGTATTTACATCGGAACGACTTCCGGCAAGGCGCATCAACAAAAGATGAAACGGCATATTTTCGCCGCTAAGGTAGATATCGGCAACAAGCCTATGCTGGTAGGGTTTATTATTACGGAAGACCCGAACGGAAGAAGATTCTACGACCATGAACTAACGGAAATAAAAAATCTTGATGGGCGTCCGTCACAGGGCGGCGCTGACGATTCGGGCACCGGAGCAGCTTTCCGCACCCATCAAGATACCAGCCATGAACCCGATTCTATTATAAATATAGTAAAAAACGGTCTGGCTGTCAATACCTAGGGCGAAAAAGTTTTCGGAGACCTCCCGAAGCCTTTTTTAGCGCTCCGAAACAGGGTGTTTTTGCAATTTTTTGCATAAAATAGGTGTTAAACCGTCAAAAAAAAATTTGACTTGCCGTCCGCCCGGCAATTATATTAGTATTATGGCATTGCGATATCATGTCTGATTGATTGCAGCGCTTTCTCGTTTTACCTGCGGCACCGTTCTCTCAGGCTTCGCCCTAGAAGCCAAGGCTCTCGCCTAACCGCGCTCTCGTTGTACCGCAAGACGGTTTATACCGTTATCCAAAAACATTAAAAACATCAATCTCTTACCTAAGGAGGCGTATCATGCCGCGCTTTAACTGCTTTACCGGGTTTGCCGGAAGTCATTCCGTCTGTCGTTTAGTGTCGGTTTTAACAATGTGCCTGACACCGGCGTTGCTATTGCTCTGCACCTGCTCTAACGGACCGGACGACCCGTTCGGCCCCGGGGGCGGTGAGTTCGGTATGCTGGAGGTTAGCTTGCGAATGATTAATCAGCCGCTCAAAAAGGCCGCGGCGCAAAGCGGGGTTAGCGGTGTCAGCGCCGCCGAAGCCGCGGCCCAGACCGTCGCCGAGAATCTTGTTGTTGAGATCAGCGGCGGCGACCTCTCGCCAACGCAATTCAAGCTGAAGCTCGACCCATCGCGTCCCACGGCGGTCGACACCGTCAAAAAGATACCGATAGGGGAGGCCCGACGGATATCCGTTTGGGCGGTCAACAAGAACGGCGACAGGACGCACGTCGACACGATTGAGTCCCGTTACGCGGATATCGAAAAGGCCAAGGTTACGCGTATCTCCGCCACGCTTGTCCCGGCGGCGGGGTCGATCTACCTGCATATCAACGGCCTTGAGACGGCTATCAATTTCGTGCACGCGAGCTTTACCTCGCGTGACGGGGAGTCTGTTTTCCAGAACAGTGTGAAGAGGGAGGCGAAAACGTTTTTGAGTATAGACAACATCCCGCACGAATTGGACGGTATACTGAGGGTCTCCCTCGTCGACGCCAAGGGGGACACCGTCAAAGTCGCCACGAATGAGTTTGTCTTCAACGCCCGCGGCGACAACGTGTTTGAGCTGCAATTTATAGAGAACAGCGGAATGCTCGGCATGGACGCCGTCCTCTACGCGCCCGGCGTGACGGTACTCTCGTACGACTTTGAAAAGTCGGTGTCGGACGTCGCCGAGACGGGCGACCTCATTATCACGGAAATAATGTACAGCGCCAGCGACGATAACTACATCGAGCTGTATAACCCCAAAAGCGAGACTGTATCTTTTGATACTTTGACGACGGAGGTTGACGGGAAGGCGCAGCACTTCATGGGTGTGTCTATAGGGCCGAACGGGTATTTCGTAATAGGCCGCCGCGCGGCGTCGTACGCCAATGTCAGCGCCGCTAACACCGGCGGCCTGCCCATAACCTCGACGGGCAACTGGATAACCGTGAGGCGCGGGAAGAGCGGGGCGGTTCTTGACAGGGTGATCTGCGGCGGCGCGAACTCGGCGGTCGGGTGGCCGGCTGGGCTGTCGTCGAGCAGTAAACGGGCGGTGGAGCTTAATAAGGATAAATACGGGGTTATAGAGAATAATTTCGGAAAGAACTGGGCGGCGGCGTCGCAGACGATCGGCGGGACTAATATGTACGGGACGCCGGGGAGGTAGGTTTTATGGAAAATATATAGACGGGCGCTTCTCCCGTCTATATATTTTAATCAAAGACTCGCCAACGCTTTCTCCGTCTTCTCAAGGTTGACAAGAATTCCCTGATACTTCTCCCGTTCCTTCTCAACGACCTCTTTGGGCGCGCGGGCGACGAAACTCTCGCTTTCGAGCCGCGCTTTAGTGCCGTCGGCCATTGATTTCAGCCGCGCTATCTCTTTTGTCAAGCGGTCGATCTCTACCTGCTTGTCGATCAATCCCTCAAGACTCAAAAATATCTGATGACCTCTGACCACGGATGACCCGGCGAATCCGGGTTTTTGCGCGTCCATGCCTACCGTTGTTTCCGACAGTTTGGCAAAGAGGTTGATTGCGGGTGTTTGCGACGACAGCCACGTTTCCGCCTCTTTATCGGCCGGGATGATTACCGCCGTCCCGATCTTGTCGGGCGGGACGTTGTTTTCGGAGCGGATGGTTCTCAGGGCCACTATGCAGCTTTTCAGCAGATCAAAATCACTCTCCAATTTCTCGTTGACAAGCGAAAGATCGGGTTCGGGATATGAGGCGAGCATGATCGATTCCGCGTCTATGACTTTGTCGAACGACATTTTCTCACGTAGGAACGACCAGATTTCCTCGGTGATGAAGGGCATTACCGGGTGCAGGAGTTTCAATATGGACGCCAACACATATCCGCATAGTGACAAGGCGTCGGTTTTGCGTTGCGGGTCGTCCTCCTGATAGAAGTCCGCTTTTTTCGCTTCTACGTACCAATCGCAGAATTCGTGCCAAGTGAAATCATATATGGTGTGGCATGCTTCGTTGAAGCGGTACGTGTTTATTGCGGAGTCCATATCGCCTATTACGTGTTGCAATTTTGACAATATCCACTTATCTTCGGCTTTTAGTCTATCCATGGGGGGAATCACGCCGGTTAATTTCTCGGTTTTGATATTGCTTATCAGGAATCGCGACGCGTTCCAGAGTTTGTTGGCGAAATTGCGGCCTATGTCGAAGGTGTCTTTGCCCAGGAATACGTCGGCGCCTTGCGCCGTGATCATCACCATGGATAAGCGCAGCGCGTCGGTGCCGTAGACGGGGATGATTTCGAGCGGGTCTATGGAGTTGCCGAGCGACTTGCTCATCTTGCGCCCCGTCTTGTCGCGTACCGTCCCGTGGAGGATCACGTCGGTGAAGGGCAGTTTGCCGGTGAAGTGGCAACCGGCCATTATCATTCGGGCTACCCAGAAGAAGAGTATCTCCGGCGCGGTGACAAGGGCGTCCGTAGGGTAGAATTTTTTCATGAAATCATTCTCCTCCGGCCAGCCCATTGTGGAGAACGGCCACAGCCACGAGGAGAACCATGTGTCTAGGACGTCCTCGTCTTGCCGTAACGCCGCGGAGCCGCACTTGGGACAGCGGTTTGGGGCCTCCTCTTCCACTATAAGCTCGCCGCACCCGCAGTACCAGACGGGTATGCGGTGCCCCCACCAGATTTGGCGGGATATGCACCAGTCGCGGATGTTCTCCATCCAGTCGATATACGTCTTCCTCCATCTGGCCGGATAGAACGTGATCTTGTCGTTGACCGCCGCCGCGAGCGCCGGTTCGGCCAGGGGCTTCATCTTAACGAACCACTGGTCGGAGTAGTATGGTTCCACGACGGTCTGGCAGCGGTAGCAGTGCCCTACGGCGTGGGCGTGGTCTTCGATTTTCTCCACAAGGCCGGCGGCGGCCAGGTCTTCTATGACGGCTTTGCGGCAGTCGAATCTGTCCATACCCCTGTACTTTTCGGGGATATCGCCGGCCATTTTGCCGCCGCCGTCCATCACGGCGAGCGGCGTCAGGTTGTGGCGCTGGCCCATCCCGAAGTCGTTGGGGTCGTGGGAGGGCGTCACCTTGACCGCGCCGGTGCCGAACTCCCTGTCTACGAAGCCGTCTTCTATGAAGGGGATAACGCGGTCGGTGAGCGGCAGTTTGATTTTTTTATGTTTGATGTCCTTGTAACGCTCGTCCGCCGGATTGACGGCCACGGCGACGTCGCCGAGCATTGTTTCAGGACGGGTGGTGGCGACCGTCACGTAGCCGCTACCGTCTTCGTAGGGGTACCGCAGGTGGTAGAGCTTCCCGCCGATTTCTTTGTGCTCCGCCTCCTCGTCGGAGAGGGCGGTCTGGCATCGCGGGCACCAATTTATGATGTACTTACCTTTGTAGATCAGCCCCTCTTTGTAGAGTTGGACGAACACCTTTTTGACGGACGCCGACAACCCCTCGTCCATCGTGAAGCGCTCACGTTCCCAATCGCAGGAGGAGCCTAGCTTCTTGAGTTGGTTCGTGATGGTGGCGTGGTACTCCTCTTTCCATTTCCAGACCTCTTGTACGAAAGCCTCCCGCCCCAAGGAGTGCCTGCTGCGTTTCTCCTTGGCCAGCCGCCGCTCCACAACGTTTTGCGTGGCTATACCGGCGTGGTCGGTGCCCGGCATCCACATAGCCTCGAAGCCCTTCATGCGCTTGTGGCGGATGAGGATGTCTTGGATTGTATTGTTTAGGGCGTGCCCGATATGCAGCACGCCGGTCACGTTGGGCGGCGGGATCACGATGCTGTACTTGGGCTTGGGCGACGACGGGTCGGCGTGGAAGCGGCCTTTTTTGAGCCACTCGGCGTAGAGGCGGTCTTCGACGGCCGCGGGATTGTACTGTTTTTCCATTGCTACCGAATCTCCGTAGAGTTATTAATTGGTGATGGGCATGATATATATTATTTGTCCGCTGATCAAATTAATCAGTCAACTATAATAATATAAATTGGGGCAGGCGTATCGGTATGAAAATATATGTATGCGTTGCGGCGGCCTTGTCCGTCTTGTTGATGACGGTCTATTGCGCCAACCAAGCCCCTCCTTCAGGCGGGCCTGTTGATAAGACGCCGCCCGCGGCGGTCGCCCAATTCCCTGAAAACGGACAGGTTAATGTGGATGCCAGGGCCTCGGTGGAAATAAGATTTTCGGAGTGGATAAACAGGGCGAGCGCTGCCGGCGCGGTTTCCGTATATCCTATCGTGCCGCAGGGTGTCGCGGTTAGGGTGGTTAAGAATAGGTTGACCGTTACGCCTAGGGAGCCGCTTTCTGGCAACACGACGTACCATGTGTCGGTGAGCGCCGCGTTGCAAGACCTGCGCGGCAACGCTATGGCGCGCCCCATCGACCTAGTCTTTTCCACCGGCGCGTCGCTGGACAGCGGGAGGGTGGATGGGGCGATTGCCGCGTTGAAGCCGAAAGTCGCCGTTAACAGGGTTATGCTGTTTTGGGCTGACAGCGGATGGACGGACGGGCGCTACTTCTCGCCGCCGGAGTACGCTGCGCAAACCGACAGCTCCGGGGCGTTCGGTTTTTCGTACATCAAGGAGGGGCGCTACCGGATAGTAGCGTTTGCCGATCAATACCGCACAGGAAAGCTGCGCGTGGGAGATACGTGCCTAACATCATTGGAAAAGATCATAACCGTTACCAAATCGCCGCAAACCATACGCCTATACCCTGCGGAGAGCGATACGTCCACTGTTAAGAAGAAAGTTGTTACTGACAGCGTTAGTGTTGATACCGTAAAAAACAAGATCGCCGTTGACAGCGTAGGTATTATTGATACATCCCAAAATAAACTTACGGTTGTTGACAGTGCCGGTATCGATACCGTTAATACATCCAAAAAGAAGCGGTTGGTTAATACCGCCGACAGCCTCTGCATCCGCCTCTCCGGCGGCGCAAGTTGCTTAGAGCCAAACGAAAAACGCAAATGGGTCTACCGCCCCATATCCCGCCGCGATACCACCTTCACCGTGCCTGACAGCGCCGGAACTTTCGCCTTCGACTCCATCCCTGCCTCCAAAGGAACCCTCCTTTGGTTCATAGACGACAACGGCGACAACCGAATAACCCCCGGCCGCCTATCCCCCTGGCGCTCCCCCGAACGCTTCTTCGTCCTACCAGATACCGTAGAGGCTAAGGCTCGTTGGGTCGTGGATGGTCTGAACGTCCGGGGTTGCGAGGAAACGGTTCAAAATGACCGATAGGTGTTGACGTACCGCGACGCGAAGCGGCGCATGTTTATCAATCGGGGCGTTGCGGGGTATACCCCGCAGGGTGGGTAGCGGAAAACAAAAATGGGCGAAGCCCATTTTTGTTTGGAGCGAGGGAGGGCGTAGCCCTCCCCTTATATGAATTTGATTTTAAATATTTTGATTTTGACTTTGATTTAAAGAATTTAAAGCCTCCTGCCGCTCCCAAAAATTATATTTATAGTATGTCTAGACGTTGATATTGACTTTGCTTTTAAAATAGGACAAGATATACCTTGAAACCCAAATTTCAAATCCTTTTACTATGCCTAGCGATACTGGCCGCCATAGCCGCAACGGCCCCGTCCGCGTTCGCCGCCGCTCCGCCGCCGTCAACATCGACAGCACCGGCATACGCTCGCGACACCCTCCGCAACGTCAACATCTGGGTATTCTTCAAGGACAAGGACAATAGGCAATCCGCCCGCCCCGTTTCCGCCCGCGCCGCGCTGCGCCGCCGCAAAGCCGGTTTCCGCGATTCCGAGAGCGACCGCCCGGTCAGTAACAATTACATACGCGAGGTAGAGCGCCGCGGCGCCGCCCTCCGCACGGTCTTTTCCTGGGGAAACGCGGCCAGTTTCTCTATCAGCCCCTCCCGCGTATCCGAAATATCAGCCCTCCCGTTCGTAAAATCCGTCTCGCCGGTAGGGGTCTATATCAGCAGAAAAATCGACGCCCCGCCCCCGGTCGGCGGACTGCCCAAATCCAAAACCGCGGCGTCTAAATCCGCAACCTCGGCGGCCGCCGGCGGTTACGACTGGCATACCGAAGCGGTCGGCGTTTCGCTCGCTCACGATTATATAAGGTACAAGGGGCTGGGCACCCCAGGCCATGGAGTGATAATGGCCTTTTTCGACGGCGGGTTCCGGCTCGACCACGCGGCCTACAAGCGCCTGCGGGACAGCTCTCAGGTGCTTGCCGCGTACGACTTTGTAGACAACGACACTCTTTTGGCCGACCCGGACTCGGTGGCGAACAACCCGCGCAGCGTCTACTATCAGAACGATAAGCACGGTTCGCAGACCCTGTCGCTCGCCGCCGCCTACGTGCCCGGCGTCTACGTTGGTACGGCGTTCGGGGCGTCCTTCTTGCTTGCCCGCACGGAGGACAACGCCGTTGAGTCGCGCACGGAGGAGGATCTTTGGGCGGAGGCGGTGGAGTGGGCGGAAAACAACGGGGCGGCTATAATATCAAGTTCGCTCGGCTATAGGGGCGACCACACGGACTCTACGGAGAATTACAACTACAAAAATATGGACGGGGCGACCGCGGTTATCTCGATAGCGGCCGCCGAGGCGGTCAAGCGCGGGGTGATAGTGGTGAATTCCGTGGGCAACGAGGGCAACCGCATTGCCGGGACGCTCATAGCGCCGTCCGACGCCGACGGCGTTGTGGCCGTCGGCGCGGTGACCCAAAACCGCACGCTGTCGGACTTCAGCAGCATCGGCCCCACCTACGACGGGCGCATGAAGCCTGAGGTCGTTGCGCCAGGCTCTTACGTGCCGGTCCCGGATCCATACTCGGATGATCGCGCCTCCTACACATTAGTAAACGGCACCTCCTTCTCAGCCCCGATCGTCTCCGCGATCATAGCGCTGATCCTGCAGGCGAACACCGACATATCTCCGCAAGCGGCTAGGGAGCGCCTCTACGCGTCGTGCGGCTTTGTGCCGGGGCAGAGCGTCGCCAACAACAGGTTCGGCTACGGCATTCCCAACGCGGCGCTCGCCGTCATGGGCGCGAACGAGATATTCCTGAGAATAACGGACTCCACCCAAAGAGCGCTGGCCGGAGCGGTGGTGGAATTCAAGGGGCAGACGTCCGACACGGTCTACGTCGCCGATTCGGTCGGCAACATACTCATCGGCAAAGTTCAAAAATCCAACCTGCCGGCGCAATTACGTATATCGTATAGGGACAGCCGTCAGACGGACACGATAACCGTCGCCGCGTTGCCGTTCGCGAGTATAGTGGAGATGGAAGGAAAATGGGACGACGGACTGAAAGTTACGCCGAACATCACACGGAAAAACGGCGTGATCAGGGGCAGGTACACCTTCGCCGGAGCCAACGCGTCAACCCAGGTAGTGGCCACCGTCCGCACCCTCACGGGAAAGAGTGTGTGGAACCAAAGGCTGCGGCTAAGCCCCGACGGCAGCGTTGACTTCAAGTGGGACACCAAAAACGGCGGCAAAGGCGGCGCGGCGGCCGGTGTGTACATCGTCATGATCCGGCACGGATACAGCGTAATCTGCGAGCGGGTGGTCGTGTCGAATTGATTGCCTCAACCGCGTGATTGCGTTTTGCGTGAAGAGGCGCGTTGTGAGAGAATGGATTTTTTTGGATGTCCTTGCCGTGTTCTACCAAATAACCCTTAAAGTATTTTTCGGTAACTTGCCGGCAAAGAAAAGCGGTTTCTCCCGTTAATTCCGGATTGTCAATTATCATTTTAACCGTAAGCATATCTTTGTTAGCAAAAAATACCCAACCTGATGTTTTATTTTTGGGATTTTTCTTAAAAAAAGAAGCGTCCTCTAATAAGGCGCGCCTCCCACTTCGATAATGGGAATTTCCCGCCCGCTCGTGGCTATCATAGTAACTTCGTCTATTTTTCCCATTTGTTATTACTCCCAATAAAATGTTATATTCCTTACAAACAAAAACAGCATCTTACAAATTATCAAAAAATCAGAGGAGGGTTTTATGGTTTACGGCTACATCCGAGTTTCCACAGACAAGCAGACGGTGGAGAATCAGCGTTATGAGATTAGTCGGTTTTGCGAGCAAAATGTGATGGTTGTGGGACGGTGGGTGGAGGAGACAATATCGGGAGCGAGGGCGGTTGGGGATAGGGAACTCGGGCGTTTGCTCAAGGCAATGAAGAAGGGAGATACCATTATTTGTTCCGAGTTATCACGACTTGGGCGAAACTTGCTTATGATAATGGGGATTTTGAACGAGTGTATGAGCCGTGACATTCAGGTTTGGACGATAAAGGATAATTATCGTTTGGGCAACGACATAAATTGCAAGGTCTTGGCGTTTGCCTTTGGGTTGTCGGCGGAGATTGAGCGGAATCTCATTTCGCAGCGCACGCGGGAGGCGCTTGCGCGTAGGAAGGCGGAGGGGGTTGTTCTCGGGCGTCCGAAGGGGAGCAGATCGAAAAGTAGAAAGCTTTCCGGTAAAGACGCGGAGATCAAAGCGTTATTGGATAAAAGGGTGTCTAAGGCGGCCATTGCTCGGATTTTGGGCGTTCACCGTCTCACGGTTTTGGCGTTTGTCAGGGAGATGTCGTAGGTGGCGGCGGCGCCGTTTGCGATATTGTCGATCCGGACATTGTAAGGGCGGGACCGGCCCGCCCTTCCGTGCGAGTAAAAATCAATTCTCTCTACAGCAAAAACCAATTGATTCCCCACCTAAACGTGACGCCGGGCGAGAAATACCCGGGAACGTATGACAATTTCCTATTCAGCAGGTTGTCTATCTTGTAGAACAAGCGGAAGCTCTTTATATGCGCGGCGACCTTTACGTTCAGATCAAAGACGGGGTCGTCCCACCCGTAGTAGTAACCGCTTGCGGTCAGGTAGGAGCCTAGCGAGAACGGCTCGTTTGCGCTCCAGTAGTCGAATCCGATCTCCGTTTCAAAGGTGTGTTCCATTCCGGCAGGATGTATCACGTGCGAGAGGTGGGCGGAGGCCTTGACAAACGGTTTTGTGTCTGTTATGATAACTCTTGACAGAAGGGCAAACCCGGCGGCGCGTTCCGTCCAGGGGGCTATGATTACGGTGTTTCTGGGTTGTCTGTATGGAGGGTAGCCTTCGGGCCAGAGCGACCTCAGCAGGTACAGATCGTCGTTGGTTTGGTTTCTGTAGCCGATCAGTATTCCCCCGAAGCGTGTTTGCGCTTGAGCTTCCGCGCCGGTGATCACGCTTGATTTCGCCCACACCCCGCCGTATGGGATATCGAAGCGGGGTACGGTATAGCGCGTCGTGTCGTAGTCGGGGTATACGGCGTAAGGGGAGAGTTCCGCAAAGAGGCTCAGACGCGTCTGGCGGCTGCGCCGGCGGCTTAGCGAAGTCGAAGCCTCGGTTACCGGCGCGGCCCGATCCGGATATATGGAGGCGGTCACGCGGCCTATCGGGGCGGCGTGGGCTGCGGCCGCTTCGGCTTTGGTTGATATCAATTGTCCGTTTGCGTAGACGGGGGTGCGGAGAGTGTCGAAGCCTAAGAACAGCGCGGCGCCTGCGCTTATGTTTATGGCGGCGGTCGCGTATGTGTGTTTGAATTCTCGTTTGTAAAATGCTTCGGCGCGGTGTTCGGAGAATGTGTGTTCGTCTCCGTTGAATAGTTCCATGCGTTTGACCATGATGTTTGCGGCCGCTCCTATGCCCCACGGCAGGGCGGCGTCGGCGTCGGCGATAAAACTTAGCGCGTTGCCGCTGCCGGAGGCTATTGCCGAATCCGCCTTGTATGATGAGTTTAGCTCCTCGTTTATCAGGGCGGCTTTGGCGTTTACTTGCAGCGTCAGCAATTCTTTGTCCGTTACAGAGGCGTCGAATCGGTATATATTTCTCTCTAGCGCCGCCCACTTGAGCCTGTCAAGCTCTTCCGCGGGCAGGTTGAGGGCGTATTCGTTTTGCAGGTTTGCGTAGGAGAACGCGGTGTAGAAGTTGGAGGAATCGGCGTTTGTCCGCAGCAGCGCGGCGCCAATCGAGCTTTCGTCTACGTGCGGGTTGTAGCCCTTGTTCATGATCTTTGCGGTATCCGCGTAGAAAGTTTTGTAGAAGTTTGCCACGTCGTTACTCTCGTGGTTGAAGCGTTGGCCGTTTATGAAGCGGTACTGCGAGTGGGCGCTGAGCATTATACGCGGGCTGAGCGGGCGGCTTAGGCGGAGGTTCAGGGTGTTCTGGCTGAAGGCGCCGTTTTCCCAGAAGACGGAGAGTTCCGGGAAGGTTAGCGCTTCGGGGTACGGGGTATATGAAAGGCCGCTTTGCGGGTCGGTCGAGAACGATTCTGTTTGCGCGCCGGGCAGCAGGCCGCTGCCGAGGAAGCGCGGCGAGCAGGGGGGGAACGGCGGTTGCGCGGTTATCGGCGCGGCTTGGTATCCGGCTTGCGGCCGCGCGGGGTCGCCGTAGTAGAGCAGTCGGTTTAGGCTGCCGGATGCGGAGAAGGGTATGGCTACCGACGTCAGGGCGCGGTAGCGCAGCATCTCCGGAGCGCTTGCGCCGTCGCTTCGGAAGAGGTCGGATCGGGTGTGGGACGAGGGGTCGAAAGGCGGCGGTTCGGCGCCGTAGGGCGCGGCGCGCGCCGTCCGCGACGAGTCGATTGACGCCCTTACGGCGGCGGTATCGGGGGCGGCTGCGGCGGTTGCGGTCAGCGCGGCGGTTATCAGGGCGATGGTTAGGCGTTGCATTGATTGAAAATACAATTTTTGTCTCTCCCAAGCCAAATAAAAAGAGCCGGGGAGGTAAAATGTTATAAAAAGCAGAAAATTTTGCCGCCGCCGTGACAGAATATATATATTTAATTAGCGCGGCGGCTGTTCCAGAGACGGCCGGCCTTTGTAAACTCGTACATTCCGGGGGGCGCTATGAAGGTGGACGGACACTTACTTGCGCACGTGCTTGAGTACACGCCGATAGGGATATTGATCTTTCAGCGTGACTCTACCGCCGTGTTTGTAAATCAGTACGTGCTGACGCTTTTCGACTGCGCTCGTGAGGATGTGCTGGATAACACGTTCGAGGAACTGGCCGACAAGGTAACAAGCAAATTAAAGCGGGAGGTCGACGTGTCGCCCGTGATGAGCGGCTTCGCCTCGGGGACGCTCTCCGATCACAAACTTGAGCTGGTGTTCGACAACCGCCCGGATATCGTCTGCCGTTTCAGCGCCTTCGAAATTGAGGCGACCGGCCCGTACCCGGATTGTACTGTGCTTGTGATCCGCGACATCACGCACGAGCACAGGGTGGCCGAGCTGGTGGAGGCCAAAAATATCAAGATGGCCAAGATGAATACCGAGCTAACCCGCTCGGTAGCCGAGTTGAAAAAGGTCTCCGACCTCAAATCGAACTTCCTCAGCATAGCCTCGCACGAGCTAAACACGCCGCTCACCTCCATAAAGGGCTACTCCGACATAATCATAGACAATATGCGCGACAAGGTGGACCCCAGCGTCTACCGGATGATAGAGAGCATTGGGCGCGCCACCGACAGGTTGCACAAGGTTGTCAACAACATACTCGACGTCAATAAGATAGTGCAGGGTCGTCTGCGTCTGCGTCCCGAGTTGATGGACCTCGGCGCGGTCATGCGCGACTGCGCGGAAGATCTCGCCCAGATCGCCCAAAAGCGCAAAATTACTTTCTACACTAGCGTGCAGGAATCGTTGCCGGAGTTCTACGGAGATAAATACCGGATGATGCAGGTGTTCACGAACCTCATGAACAACGCGATAAAATACTCCCCCGACGGCTCCGCGGTCAACATGGCCATCGTCGTGGAGGACGAGAACTTCCACATAACGGTCGCCGACAACGGCGTCGGAATAGACAAGGCCGAGCATAAAAACATCTTCGCCCCCTTCTATGAGATCGGCAGTGCCAACCGCCACTCGACCGACCCCTCGAAGTTCATGGGCGGCGGCAGCGGGCTGGGGCTTTCCATTGTCAAAGGTGTCGTAGAGCGCCACGGCGGAACCGTCTGGGTAGAGAGCGAAGGCACCCAGGAGGGCGCCTTCCCAGGCACCACTTTTCACGTCTCTCTGCCGCTACGCTCCGCGATAAGCTGGGACGACGACGAATCGAACCTGTCCGAAAGCCGCTTGCAGGAGGCCGACAACATAGACTTGGACGCCCTTGACGATGAAAATCCGGGAAAGCCGGTCATTCTGTTCATCGACCAAGACAAGGAATCGACCGCGAGGGCCAGCACGGTGATAGAAAACGTCTACGACATATTGGTCGCGGAGAGCGGGGAGCAGGGCTTGATCACGGCTCTGACTCAGAACCCCTCCCTCATACTGATAGACTCGCGTCTGCCGGGGTTGGACGGTTACACCATGTGCCGCATACTGCGCTCGCTCGACGAGACAAAGAACACCCCCATAGCCATCTTCTCCGCCGGCGTCCGCGACGAGGAAATACAGAAGGGCTTCTCCAGCGGCGCGGACGACTTCATAGTGAAGCCGTTCACCGGAAGGGAGTTGGTTGAGAAGGTTGTCCGGTTGTTAATGAAAAAGCAAGAAGACGAGGTATTCACGTAGGCTGACCGGCTGCGCCCAGCCGCCGTCAATGTCATTAAGGGAGTCAAAATTATAGGGGGGCGGGTTTCAAATCCGCCCCCGCAACGGCAATTCCGCCGCTACCGCGTCGTAATTCTCTCCATGCTCTCCCTGTCTACGTTCTCTTTCAGCGCGTCTTTGAACGAGCGGTTCAGAACGATGGGGTCGGCGGCCGCGTCGTCAATGTCGAGGACGGAGACGATGCTCGGCGTTTCCAAATAGCCCTGAACTTCGGTGGCGTCAAAGTGCATAGACTTTGATGCCGCGCTCTTCGCGCTCGTCTTCGTGAACTCCTCGTTCTTCGGCAGCGGCTGCTTCTGAGCCATTGAGAAACTAACCGCGACGGCAACCGTCGCGACGGCAACGACTAGTTTTGAGAATTTGTTTAAACGCATGATACCCTCCTTGTTTTTGGATATCGTTATGGTAACGGCATGGAACTATCCCGGTAACCGGGATGCTGTCCCACCTCTTGTATATATTTTACCAAGGTTTTCTTATGAAGTCAATATTTTTTTATCTTTTATATAGTATTTGATGTTTTCGGGGGGATAAAATAAAAAAGGACGGCGCAACCGTCCTTTTTTGTAATAACGTCTGGATTGCTTCGTCGCTTCGCTCCTCGTAACTTGTTTACCTCGGCGAAGCCAATGACGTCATTACGAGCGAAGCGAAGTAATCCAGAAAGTCGCCTCTTTAATTCATAATTTCATAACCATAAACAAGGCGGGCGGCAGGATACCGTCCACAACTTTACCGTACGAGCCTTTCCATGGTCTCCTTGTCGACATTTTCCTTCAGCGCGTCTTTGAACGACCTGTCCAGCGTTATGGGGTCGGCGTTCGGGTCGTCGATATCGACGATGTAGACGGGCGTCGGGTTGTCCAGGTAGCCCATAACTTCCGCGGCCTCGAAGGCCATGGACTTGGAAGCCGCGCTCTTAGAGCTTACCTTTGTGAGTTCGTTCTTCTGGACATAGCCGACCGCGCCGGAGGCGGAGCTTACCTTGTAGTGATTCTTCTTTGTCTCGAGGATCGTGAGGACGTCGCCCGGCCCCACCGACGCGATGTGCGACTCGTAGGCCTCGCGTACCTCGTTGGCGTAGATCTTTGTATCGCTCTTCTTAGGCTGCATCTGCTGCTGAGCCTGGGCGAAACTAACCGCGACGGCCACCGTCGCGACGACTAAAGCGAGTTTTGACACTCTGTGGAAACGCATGATACCCTCCTTGTTTCGGTTATCGGTATGGTGATAAGCGGCGGCCCGGCAGTCAGACAAGCCCACCCCTCGTATATGTATATTTACTATATTTTTTCTTAAAAGTCAATATTTTTTTATTTTTTTTGCTTCCGCTCGCATAAAATCACAAAAAGGCCACGTCCATGTCCCTTGCCGCCTTGGTCTCGTCCATCCGCCCGACGGGCGTAGCGGTCGGGGCGGCGTGCAGGGATTCGGGGTCGGACGCCGCTATCCCGGCGATCTCCGCCATAGCGCCGATGAACGCGTCCAGCGCCTCCTTGCCCTCGGTCTCCGTAGGCTCGATCATCAGCGCCTCCTTCACCACCAGCGGGAAGTAGACGGTGGGGGGGTGGAAGCCCCTGTCGATAAGCCCCTTGGCGATGTCCACGGCCTTCACGCCCGCCTCGGCTTGTCGGGCGGCGGTCAGCACGCACTCGTGCATGCAGGTCTTGGGGTAGGGGACGTCGTAGCGCCCCATTAGCGAACGCATTACGTAGTTGGCGTTCAGCACCGCCTGCTCGCCGGCCTCAAGCAGCCCCTTTCCGCCCATCATCAATATGTAAGCGTAGGCCTTAAGGCAGACGGAAAAATTGCCGTAGAAGGGGGCGACCGGGCCGATCGAGTCCGGGTAATCGTTGCTTAGGGCGAAGAGACGGTCCGACCCCTCGACGACCCTCGGCGCGGGCAGGAACGGTTCCAAAAACGCCTTTACCCCCACCGGCCCCGACCCAGGCCCGCCGCCGCCGTGCGGGGTCGCGAAGGTCTTGTGCAGGTTCACGTGCATCACGTCGAAACCGCAGTCGCCCGGGCGGAACTTACCCAGCACCGCGTTCATGTTCGCGCCGTCGCAGTACAAGAGCGCCCCGCGTGAGTGGACAATCTCAGCTATCTCCGCCACACGCGGGTTGAACAACCCCAGCGTGTTCGGGTTCGTCATCATCAGCGCCGCGGTGCCGTCCCCTATTATCTCCCGCAGCTTGCCGACGTCCAAAAGCCCGGTGTTAGGGTCGGAGGGAACCGTCCGCACCGCGAATCCGGCGGCGGCGGCGCTGGCCGGGTTCGTCCCGTGCGCCTCGTCCGGGATCAGCACCTCTTTCTTGGCCGCCCCCCTTTTGCGGTGATAGGCCGCGATCATCATCATCCCCGTAAGCTCGCCGTGGGCGCCGGCCAGCGGCTGCAGCGTAAAGGCGTCCATACCCGTCACGCGGCAGAGAAGCCTCTCTAAATCATGAATGACGGCGAGCGCCCCCTGTGTGTGCCGGTGCCCGCCCGGAAGTTGCGCCGTCATGGGGTGCGGCGATGAAAAGCCGTTCAGACCGGCGGCCCGTTCGCAGGCCTTGGGGTTGTACTTCATCGTACAGGAGCCGAGCGGGTAGAAGTTCGTGTCCACGCCGAAGTTCTTCCGGGAGAGGGCGGTGAAGTGCCGGACGACGTCGAGTTCGGAGAGTTCGCAGAGGTTCAGCGGCGATGTCCGCCTGAAGCGGTCGGGAATGGCGGCGTCCGCAACCGGCACGTCGCATTTGGGGAGGGTTGCCCCGGCGCGGCCCGGAGTCGATTTTTCGAAGATTGTCGGCATAATGTCTCCAGATCCTTATCATTAAAGTCAAAATCATGGATTGCTTCGTCGCTTCGCTCCTCGCAATGACCGTCATTAGCTTCGCCGCGATAAACACGGTGCGAGCGAAGCGACTTGGTTATCTCGCCGTAAGGCTATCCAGTGTTTTTTAATCCTATAATCCTTACTTTTAATAATCCTGCTAATCCTAATCAAATATACTGCTTGGCAGGCGGCCGGATCAAAAATAACGCTAACTTTGTTGTTATATATTATTAGGGGCGATTTCGGCGTGGTGGGCTTGAGCGAGGGGGATAAAAAATATTTGACTTTAGGCGCGGAAAGCGGTATATTAGATAAAGAGGGGGTAAAGGTTGTGGATCTTAGACGAATAGAGGGTACGCGGAGCGACAAGGAGCGTTTGGAGGCGGTAAATCCTGAAAGATGGATGGCGACAGAAGGGGTCACCAGGAATTGCGGGAATTGCGCAGTAGCTAATGAGTTGCGCTATCAGGGTTACGATGTAGAGGCCCGCATAGACTCATCCGGAATGACCACCGAAGAATTGGCGGATATGTTTGACGGGGCTAAGGTACAGTATGCGGCACAAATATCAACGACCGATGTGCCTAGCGAAATGAAACAGAAAGTCGAGCAGGATATTTTGACTTGGGGCGAGGGGGCAAGGGGTGCTATTAGAGGAAATTGGCTATTGTGGCCTGACGGCGCGAAAGGGCACCTCTTTTCCTTGGAAGTACGCGATGGTGTCGTTATGTATGATGACGGGCAAAATGGTGAGAAAAACGTAAAGTATTTGGAAAGTATGAAACCGCAAACTATAGCCTATGTAAGGCTTGACAATACAAAGCCTAACGATAAGGTCTTAAATGCCGTAAAAAATAGGAGGACGTAATGATAACATTACAAGAGGCATATCTTAAAGCGAAAAGCAAGGAAGAGAAGAGCGGTCGGACACGCTTTATTGGCTGTCGCGACTACGGGGATTTTTGGGGGTTTGAGTTTGTGGAGCCTATAGACGAAAGCTTGCTAAAAGAACTTAATGGTGATGGATTTGTAACTATAAACAAAAATACGGGAGATATACGATATACCAATCCTGCAATGATCTTTCATTTATTCGAGAAAGCGACACCTATACCCATTGAGCAGTTCGCCGAATACAACGTGGCAATCTAAGTAAAGCGCGTGGCTTAATTACCCATGCGCTACGCTTTTCGATCCGTAGCCGTCTGTTATGGCGCTACTTAATGAGATTATCCACGGAATACTGTCCGAATTGAAATTTCACGCGGAAAACAACAACGATACGCTGGTAAACGGTTTGGCCTTGGCATTGTATAAGTGTATAGTTAGTAATCCGTTGCTTTTCAATACCACAAAATTGTTAAGGTCAAAATCATTATCAGTAAATATACTGCTTGGCAGGCGGCAGGATCAAAAATAACGCTGACTTTGTTGTTATATATTATATTGTAATAGGTGCGGAAACAAAAATCGATACCAATCAACACACAAAAAGGCGAGGGCGGTATGGGACATATAGGCGTGCCGGAGTTGCTTCTGATCCTGTTGGTCGTGCTGATCTTCTTCGGGGCCAAGAAGGTGCCCGAGCTTGCCCGCGGCCTCGGCAGCGGGATACGCGAGTTCAAGAAGGCCGCGAAGGAGATAGGGGACGCCGGCGACGGCGCCAAGACCGCCTCCTCGTCCGACCCCGCCGCCCCCGCGAAGACCGCTTCGACGCCGCCCCCAACCGACGGTGCGCCGCCAAGTGACGCAGAGCGTTCCTGAAGGAGGTGACGGCGGCGCCGCCAAGATGTCTTTTATCGACCACCTGGAGGCGCTCCGGTGGACGCTCATCCGTTGCGTTTGCGCCGTCGCCGTCTGCGCCGTCCCCTGCGGGGTCTATTGGCGGCGCATCTTCGAGTTCGCCGCCGTGCGGCCGCTGCGCCTGAGCGGCCAATCCGCCAAGCTCATCTACACCGCGCCCGCCGAGGCTGTGATGCTCAGCGTAAAGGTCGCGCTGGCTTGCGGTCTAGTGGTCGCCTCGCCGTACCTCTTCTGGGAAGCGTGGCGCTTCGTCTCCCCCGGTCTGTACAAAAAGGAGAAAGCCGTGATCCTCCCCGCCGCCTTGGCGTCCACAATATGCTTCCTTCTAGGCATAGCGTTTTGCTACCGCACGCTCCCCGTGGTGCTGTCGTTCCTGACCGGGTTCGCGACCGGGCAGATCGACCCGTACTTCAAGATCGACGAGTACATAAGTTTCCTTATCAATACGAGCCTGGCCTTCGGCGCCGCGTTCGAGCTGCCGGTGGCCGCTTTTGTCCTCGCCAAGACGGGGGTGATAGACCGCCGCTTTTTGATCAGGCACTTCCGCTACGCCGTGGTGGCGATATTCGTCGTCGCCGCGATTTTGACGCCGCCGGACGTACTGTCGCAGATACTTTTGGCTTTGCCGCTTCTGGCGCTTTACTGGGCGGGGGCGCTTGTGGCGTTTTGGGCGGGGAAATCTAAAGAGCAGGAAAAGCGTTCATATCTATAATAACGGAAAATTTTGATTTTCATATTGCCGGAGTATATATTTGTATATGCCGGATGTTCGGTTGCGATCAATAATAAACAAAGGGGTTCTTTATGACGGGCAAGGGTCGGGGTCTTAAAGCGTTAACGACGGCGGCGGTTTCGCTTTTTTTTTGCGGGGCGATGTTGATGTCGGGATGCTCCGGCGGCGAGGATGAGAACGAACGTCTTACGGGGGATTGGCGGATAGTTTCTATCACCTATGACGACGGCGACAATGAAAAATTGCCGGACGACTACTACGTTGTCTTGTCTTTCAAATCGTCGGGCGAATATATAACCACCGATGCCCAATATGTGGGAGATTTTTGGATTGAGTGGTCTGAAAGCGCTCAATATCACATTACCGGTTCGGGGTTCTACGTGCTTGAGCAATATATCGGGGATGATTACACCGTTGAGACAGATACGACAAGGGCGCGGTACAAGATCAATGGAAACAAATTAGACATGACGCGTTGTTCTCGTGACAAAGACAGCAAAAAAGAATATTGTGACGAAGTAGAGCTTACAAAAGTTAAACTTGCCGATGTCAGAAAGTCAGTAGGCGCGGTTTACACAATCAATCCGGCCATAAAAGGGTCTTGGATCTTGAAAGAAGAGGGCGACGGCTGGGGTAGCAACGAATGGCTTTTCCTTGGCGATAAATATTTTGACGGAGCATACAAATACATCCCGGATGCCGAATATTCGGACGGATATTGGTGCACGAACGGCGACAAGCTGATTTTGGTTGACGACGAAGATTACACGGTACGGGTGGAGTTAGAATACAGCGTGTCCGGCTCCGGAAAGAACAAGACGCTGACGATAAACGGCGATAAGTGGGAACTAGACGACGACTATCTGTAACGAAGTTGTTTAAAAACTACAATGGCCTCAAAATCAAATTCTTTAAAATCTTTTAAATCTTTTTTAGACGAAGCCTTCGGCTTCATAGATAAATGTGGGGCTAAACCCCGCATTTTCAATCAAAATCAAAGTCAAAGTCACCAAAAAAGGCTTTTTTTCTTTTGCAGTTGACTGAAAATCGGGGGTTTAGCCCCCGATTTATCTATGGAAGGCGAAGCCTTCCGTCTAAAAAGATTTAAAGACTTTGATTTTAAGCCTTCCGTCTAAAAAAGAATTTGATTTTAAAGCATTTGATTTTAAAAGATTTTAAAGACTTTGATTTTAAAAGATTTTATTGACATTCGCCGCCAAAATACATTATATTATTACTGTGGCGTCTCTCTCTAGGGCTGTTATTTTCGGCCCGCTCTCTCCGCCGCTTTCGTTGTACCATTCTCGTTGTACGGTTAAAATTCAAAACGCGCGCGGGGACCCGATTATCGGGGCGGCGCATCGGGGTTAAACACTGAAATTAGGAGGGTTTATGAAAGAAACGAACGAAAATTGCCGGACCGAGATCGAGAAGTACCGGATTGAGATCGAGAAATATCGGTCTGAGACTGAGAAGTACCGGGCTGAAGCCGAGGAACATCGGGCTGAGGCGGAGACGTATCGGGTATCATACGAAAAGCGTCAGGCTGATTTGGACGCCCGATTCGCCGCTATGAGCGCTGAGGTGGCCGGCATCGGCAAGAGCAACGGGATGTTCGCCGAAGACATCTACTACCGCACGCTGTGGAGGAAAAAAGAGTTCGCCGGCATCCACTTCGACGACGTAAGCAACGCTTTCGGCGGCGTCAAGAAACTGCCCGACGGAAAACGCCTGCAAGACCAATTCGACATCGTCATGCTGAACGACGCGTCCGCCGCAATCGTAGAGGCCAAATACAGGGCGCGGAAAGAAGACGTGACGACGCTCGTCGAAAAGAAGGTGAACAACTTCAAAATCTTGTTCCCCGACTACAAAGACCTAAAAATCTACCTAGGCCTAGCCGCCCTGGCGTTTGAGGACGATGTTGTCGAAGAGGCGAGGAAGTACGGGGTCGGACTGCTCCAACAGGTCGGTGAGACCGTCGAATACGCTGCCGACTGGGAGGTTAAGGCGTACTGAGAGCGCGGCGAAAATAATTCGGGGTGAACTATTGACTTCCGGCGGCGCAGGCAGTATATTAACGATAGTAGAAGGGTGCAAAATCTATGGCTCTTTCGGATGAGTATTCAAAGCGGATAGTAGCAGGGCGGCAACGGAAGCATATTCTAGGGACAAAAGAGTTTGAACAACATAGAAAGGCCATGCAAGCGAGAAACCCGGGTAGCGAACCGTCTATTTTGACCGTGGATGCAGAGGAATTGGTTGATAAGTATAAAGGCATGGGTGTAATTAAGTTCAAAGGTTCGTCGCCGTATCCTTATGAAGAAATAAATACTGGCGTGGTCGTAGGTAAAACATGGGTTAAGAGCTTACAAAAATATGTTGATACAAAAAGGATAAGGATAGTATATTCGTCAATAGGTGTACATATTGTACCTATTAGCGATTACGAAAGGATATAGATTATGGATGTTTCAGACGTACTTGACGCGGCGATGTACGATAAGCGCGTGCTTAGGATGGAGACTAAAGCGCGTGGCGTTATTATAGGGATGCCCGACGGGGTTGATGAATTTGATAGTGATCCTGATAGGTTAGGCTATTACGTAGATATCAGCGATACCGAGCTTGATACCGTCTTTTTAGACGAGGTGACCCGCATTTCAGACGGAAAAACCGGCGAGGTGCTGATTGACGTAAAGACGACCGCCGTGCCGCAAGCCGTAGCCGTTTAGCCCCAACCCCCCTTTCTCACCTTTCCCAATCTGCGAACAATTCCCAGAACGCCCCTTTCCCGGACGCGAAAGCCTAAAATCGGCCCGAAATCACCCCAATCCCCACCTTTTTTAAATATTTTTATTTTTTTATTGACTTTCTTTATCCCATGTCTTATATTGTATATAATGCCATAAATTCACAGAACGCTTGGGGGAGCGGGTACTGTGTTTTTCTAGACGTGTTGCTATTTAGGAGATAGATTACAATGTCGGTAGCCTTGGCCTTGGTTTTTTCGGCGACAACGCTGTCGCTTTTATCCGCGATATGCGGGCCTGAAGCCCGCTGCCCCCGCTACGGCTTTCGCGCCGCCGCAAACAACGCCGACGCGGAGCTACTTGACAAAATGAGAAAATACCCCCCCCCCCCCCCCCCAATGTAAGTCGTTATATATCAACGAGTTACGACGTTTACCTGAGACCCTTTGTAAGCATATCATACGTAATTCCTTATTTGACAACGTGTTACGAAGAAAAAAGCCGCGTTTTGCGCTGTTCTCCCGCAATAACGGCCCTGCCGCCGCCACATCGGCTTTATACCGAAAACATTGTCTTTTTTATAGTTGTGACTTTCTGGATTGGCTTTGCCGAGATAAACAAGTTGACTTCGTCGCTTCGCTCCTCGCAATGACCGTCATTGCCTTACGGCGAGATAAACAAGTTGCGAGCGAAGCGAAGCAATCCAGTGTTTTGACGTTGAAACTTCACCCAACCACTTTTATTATAAGGAGTTAGTATGAATCTTGTTGCCAAACAAGGACGGATGCTGTGGATGGCCGCGGTTATTGCCGCGGTAATGCTCTTTGCCGCGTCGGCGGCGTTCTGCAAACCGGTTTCGTATGATAAGGCGCAGGACGTGGCCAAGAAACACCTGGAACGGAAACACGGGGGGAAAGGTTCCATAAGCGGCGGGAAGATTAAGCGCGGGGCGATGCACAAGACTAAGACGGGGTTCACGCCTTACTACGTCTTCGAGAAAGATGGCGGAGGGTTCGTCATAGTGTCGGCGGACGACGTCGCGGCGCCTGTCCTTGGGGAGACCGATAACGGGGTCTTTGATAAGGATAGCTTGCCGCCGGCGCTGGTTTGGCTCTTGGGGACTTACGAAAAGCAGATTGAAGAGGCGGTGAAGAAAGGGGAGGCGCAGGATAGCGCGACGGGGAAGCTGTGGGAACAGGCGGAATTGAGCGGGGGGCTGGGGAAGGCGATGGCTACGGCGGCGGCTGTTCCGGCGTTGATGACTACAAGATGGGATCAGACTGCGCCGTATAACAACCTAGTTCCTTATCACAATGGTTCTAGAAGCTTGACCGGTTGCGTCGCTACCGCTATGGCGCAGATTATGAAACACAATAGACATCCGGTAAAAGGAACAGGAAGCAGCGAGGCGTATACCACTGCAACATATAAAATATCTGTCCCGTCTGTACCGTTTAATGTAACCTACAATTGGAACGGTATGCCTAATTCGGGTGATAATAATAACAACGTCGCAACGCTGATGTATCATTGCGGGGTAAGCGTATATATGGATTACTCAAAAGATGTGAGCTATGCGGGATCCTATAATGCAGCTGACGCGCTGGTTCAGTATTTTGATTATGACAATAGCCTCAGATTTATATACCGTGGTGCTAAGACCACCGTGACGCCGGATGAATGGAAAGAAATTATTATTGGGCAAATGGAAAATAATTCTCCGATATATTATTCCGGTAATAATGGAGTAGACGGCGGACACGCTTTCGTTATAGACGGATATGACGGTTCCAATAGTTTTCATGTGAACTGGGGTTGGGGCGGACAAGCCGACGGAAATTTTGCGCTAACCGCGATGAACCCTATCGGCCGTAATTACAACGAAGGTCATAATATGCTAATAAATATAATGCCGAACGGACACGGCGCCGCCCCGTCAATAATGAAAGTGACCGAATTTGATGCCTCGGCGACGTCGCAGGGGTTAAACGCTAAGATTACCGCCAAGATGTACTACGGCGCCGACTTTGTCGGAAAGATCGGTTATCAAGATGCCGCCACCGGTAAGGTTTTGGACTCCGCCGATTATTCGCTGATAAATGAACGAGATTATGACAACTATGGAGTTTATTATAGATATAATGTCAATTACAAAAGCGTGAATCTTGCGAGAGGGTTTAGCTTGGATGATAAAAATATACCCACCGGAAACCGGACGATACGAGTCGTAACAAAACGCAAAGGCACGAATGTCTGGACGCCGGTGGCGGGAGCTGCTACGAAAACCATAACCATTCCCGCAATACATACTATAACGTACAACCTTAACGGCGGGAGAGATCCGGTTATTCCTATTACCGTTGATATGAGAGATAAATTAGGCGACGGTTGGGAAAGCGGCATCGGATTAAAAATAAGCGTAAACGGAAGAGATATATCAAACGGATTGATCTTCCTACCCGACGGTAAATATCAGGGCACGTACACATTTAATACCGCGCCCGGCGATAACGTATCGGTTTATTGGAATGACGACGGAGGCGGAAATCCTAATGAGTGCGCGTTTGCCGTATATTATTCCAACAACCCGCCGGGTTTTAATCCGACGCCCGGCGCCTCAATTGATAGCAGGATTCTGGTTTTCGGACAATATGGTGACATGGGTACTGATTATAGTCACGGATCGCTAGTAGGATCGTTTACCACGCCGTATAATCCGGCTTTTTATACAACGCTGACTCAACCGATTACGCTTCAAGCGCCGGAGAGAGACGGCTACGCGTTTGCCGGTTGGTACAACAACTCCGGTCTTACCGGAACACCGGTTACTACTCTAACGGCGGGAACTATGGGGGATAAGACGTTTTGGGCGAAGTGGGTAAACTCAACAGCATATACAATAACGTACGAAACTAACGGCGGGACGAAACCGACTATTCCTATTACTGTTGAGATGATAAACCAATATGGAAACGGTTGGGAATGGGGCGAGGAATTGAAAATAAGCGTGAACGGTGTATATATCCAATCACCGACCCTATCTTATGATTTAAGTGGCGCTGGTATTAGTAGGGGTACGTACAAGTTTGATGTAGCAAGCGGCGATGTTGTAAGATTTTATTGGATGAAAGGAAATAGTGATGAACAAGATGCTTTTGCCGTATATTATTCAGACAATCCGCCGAATCCGGCGTTTAATCCTGAGAACGGCGAATCAAATGACAATACCAGGATTTTGGTTTCCAGACAATACGAAACTCTAGAATTTGTTAATGACAACACATTATTAGGTTCGTTTACCGCGAACAGTCTAACTAGAAATCCCGTAACCTATACGGCGGCGTCTCCTATGATTACGCTTTTACCGGCAACGAAAGAGGGTAATATCTTTGACGGGTGGTATACCACTTCTGCGTTTAATCCGGGTACGGAGGTTACTACAATCGCGTCGGGAAGTACGGGGCATAAGACGTTTTACGCGAAGTGGCGTCCGATACAAAACTATACGATAGCGTACCATCCTAACGGCGGGGTAGATCCACCTATTCCTATTACCGTTGATATGAGGAGTAGTAGTGATAGAGGATGGACATACTTAGCGGGAGGTCCTAATAACGGTCAAAATGAGGCATTGAGAATAAAAGTGAACAATGAATTTCTTCCAACAAATCCGACCCTAACTTATTCAGGTACCGGAACTTTGACGGAAGGCAAGTACTTGTTTGGCGCTACGCCCGGCGCTACAGTCAGTTTTTATTGGGTGAGAGATTGGGCCGGTTATGGTTGGGCGGGTTCGTACGCGTTTGCCGCGTACTATACAGACGATCCGCCGAATCCGCCGTTCAATCCAAATTACGACCGGACTGCCCCAGATTGGTACGATACTTATTGTCCAAATGATAATGCCCGGTTATTGTTATACAAACGATATAGTGAGTTAGCGGATGTTGAGAACGGAGACGAATTAGGTTCCTTTACCGTCGCCCTATATAATCCGGTCTCCTATACCGAAGTAACCCCGACATTCACGCTCCGCCCGCTGACGCAAGCAAATAGCACCTTCGTCGGCTGGTTCGACAACGCCGGACTTAACGGTAGGCCGGTATCTTCAATAGCGACGGGAAGTACCGGGAATAAAGAGTTTTGGGCGAAGTGGGTTACCACGTACGCGATCAGCGCGACCACGCTAACGTCGTTCGGCACGTTAGCCGCGCCGTACGCGCAACCGGCGGAGCAAACCGTCACCGTCACCAACACCGGCGTCCGCATGGTCGAGCTTCAGCCGCCGGTATCTGTATCCGAAAAGTACATTGTAGGGCCGCTTTCCATCAACATCCTTGACGCCGGTGAATCGGCGACCTTTACCGTACAGCCTAAAGGTGACTTGACGCCGGGAAACTACGATGAAACAATCACAATCTACGGCAGCAACAACGTACGCGCAACCGTGAACGCGAGTTTTACGGTAGGCGCCCCGACACCGATAACGGCTGAGCCCATCAACGGCATTACTTCGCCTGTCGCCTTGGCGACGCCGTCACCCGCTACCGGCAGCGGCACCGGTTTCACATATTCGATTTCTTGGGACGGCGATCCCTCAACTTTCGCCTACAATACCGCGTATACCGCGACAGTCACATTGACGGCGGCAAACGGTTATACGTTCAACGACGGTTTTAAGAATACGTCGGAGATAGCGGGCTTTACGGTAAGCGGCGCAAGCGGTGCCCCCGTATGGGTTAGCAACGACGGTTCGACCTTGGTGTTCAAGGTAACGTTCCCCGCTACCGGCCCGGCGCCGACATACACGATCAGCGCGTCATTGCTGAATTCATTCGGGAATGTTGTAGGTACGCCCTACACGCAACCCGCCGAGCAGACGGTAACAATAACCAATACCGGCACCGGCGCGGTCACGCTGACGCAACCGACATCCACAAACTACATTATAGGAGCGCTCTCCACAACCAACCTTGCCGCGAGCGCGACAGCGACCTTTACCGTCCAGCCCAAAGCGAATTTAGCGGCGGGAGTACATAATGAACAAATCACTATTAACGGGAATAACGGCGCGATCGCAACTGTGAACGCGGCATTTGAGGTAATACCGACATATACGGTAACCGTCCAAACCGATAGTCACGGTAGCGGAAGCGCAAGTCCGACACCGACAACGGCAGGAGCGTCGGTCACGCTGTCTGCGACTGAGAATACCGGGTACGAATTTGATCGTTGGGAAGTAATCAGCGGCAGTGTTTCACTTTCCGACGCTGCTACGGAACCCAGCAACACGTTTACTATGCCGACTGGTAACGTTATGGTAAAAGCCAATTTCACGGCGATTCCTTATACGATAACGTACAACCTAGACGGCGGAACCGCTGGAGCGAATCACACTACAAGCTATACAATAGAGACCCCGACCTTTACGTTGGCTGAACCGACCAAAACGGGCTACATCTTCACAGGTTGGACGGGAGCCAACGGCTCAACGGCGCAGAAGCCCGTGTCAATAGCGGTAAGCAGTACGGGAGACAAGAGTTACAAGGCGAACTGGTCGCTCGACACATACACAATAACGTACGACCTAGACGGCGGAACCGCTGGAGCGAATCACATTACAAGCTATACAATAGAGACCCCGACCTTTACGTTGGCAACTCCGACCAAAACGGGCTACATCTTCACCGGTTGGACGGGTTCCAACGGCTCAACGGCGCAGACAGAAGTGTCAATAGCGATAGGAAGTGTGGGCGACAAGAATTACACAGCGACTTGGACGGCTATACAGTACGATATAACGTACACTCTTAACGGCGGAGCGGTAGGAACGGCCAATCCGGCAAAGTACACAATATTGGACGCGATTACGCTGAACAATCCGACGAGAAACGGCTACACGTTCGCGGGTTGGACGGGTTCCAACGGCACCACGGCGCAGACAGAAGTGTCAATAGCGATAGGAAGTGTGGGCGACAAGAATTACACAGCGACTTGGACGGCTATACAGTACGATATAACGTACACTCTAAACGGCGGAGCGGTAGGAACGGCCAATCCGGCAAAGTACACAATATTGGACGCGATTACGCTGAACAATCCGACGAGAAACGGCTACACGTTCGCGGGTTGGACGGGTTCCAACGGCACCACGGCGC
>Ga0268262_10001501_pt1 | contig 28725 bp, 26 predicted proteins | sample TergutNc150P3_FD_190354 | JGI IMG/M metagenome (GOLD analysis project Ga0268262, IMG submission 190354) | Nasutitermes corniger P3 segment gut microbial community from laboratory colony in Florida, USA - Nc150 P3 (SPAdes) (version 2) | ecosystem: Host-associated > Arthropoda: Insects >... | reverse complement strand
CGTCAACGCAGTCTTGCAACGGCACGGCGGTCGTCAACCGCCCGCCGGAAACGCCGCGCCCCAAATACACCGTCTACTTCAACGCGAACGGCGGGACGGAAGGCGCGAACCCGCCCTCGGCGGTGACAGTTGATTCAGGCACGATCATAACGCTCCCCGGAAAGCAAACTATGTCGAAAGAGGGATTTTCCTTCGGCGGATGGAACGCCGACGGAACCGACTACGGCGCGGGCAATCCCTATACCGTCATCGGCGAAGCAACCTTAGATGTCAGGTGGATCCCCGTCCGCACTATAACATTCAACGCAAACGGCGCGACAGGCGGAGACGCGCCCGACGCGGTTAGAGCGGATTCAGGCAAGACCATAACGCTCCCAGGTCGTGGAACGATGGTCAAAAACGGGTTTAGCTTCGGATGGTGGAACACCAACAGCAACGGCACGGGAGCCAGCTTCCGAGGGGATTCCGCGTACACGGTCACGGGCAACGTCACGCTGTACGCGAAGTGGGTACCCGTTTACACGGTGACTTATAGCGGCAACGGAACGACGGCGGGCGTTCCTGAGACGGCGAAGGTTGATTCGGGGACAGTAATTGCGCTTCCAAAGGCTATGACAAGGGACGGGTACAGCTTCGGGTGGTGGAGTACAAGCAATACGGGTACGGGAACCAAATACAATCCCGATGATTTTTACACAGTTACGGGTAACATTACCATATACGTGAAATGGATTCCTATTTATAGGGTGACATTTAGCACAAACAACGCGACAAGCGGAACCGCGCCCGATACGGTGAAAGTAGATTCCGGGACGGTCATAACGATTCCGGGGCAGGGGAATATGGTGAAAACCAATTATAACTTCGGCGGATGGAGTACAAGTAGTTCCGGCGGGACGAACTATCCAGCGGGGTCTTCGTATACTGTGACAAACAACGTTACCATGTACGCAAGATGGACGGCTTTTCCGGTTTATACGGTTACCTTTAACGGCAATGGTGCGACAAGCGGAAGTGTTGCCGCGATGTCGGTGGATTCCAGTTCAAGTATAACACTCCCAACAAAGGGAACATTGGCTAGAACAGGTTATACATTTGGTGGATGGAATACGAATAATACTGGTACTGGAACCAGCTACAGCGTGGGAGCTTCTTATATGGTTACGGGTAACGTTACATTATGTGCGAGATGGATACCAATTTACACCGTAACGTTTAATGGCAATAGCGCGACTAGTGGGAGCATCGCTGCTATGTCAGTGGACTCTGGGTCTGCTACCATACTTCCAGACAAAGGAACGTTGGTAAGAACAGGATATAGTTTCGGTGGATGGAATACAAATATTTCCGGGACTGGAACTAATTATCCGGTTGGTTCATCTTACATTGTTGTTAGTACCACTACATTGTACGCTAAGTGGACGGCATATCCAGTTTATACAGTTACCTATAATGGCAACGGTACGACAATAGGCGTCCCACCATCGGCGGTTAATGTGGACTCTGGTACCACCATAACACTTCCAACTATGACAAGAATAGGCTACAGTTTGGGAGGATGGAATACAAATATCGGTGGTATTGGAACCAACTATACCGCTAATTCTTCTTATATCGTTACTGGCAACATTACACTATACGCGAGATGGATGTTTACAGTAACATTTAGTGGCAATGGTGTGACAATAGGTGTCCCACCTGCAGTTAATGTGGATTCAGGTAGCACTATAGCACTTCCCACTATGACAAGATCAGGTTATAGTTTCGGTGGGTGGAATACAAACATCGGCGGTACCGGAACCAATTATTCAGATAATTTTTCTTACATGGTTATGGGTAATGCTACACTATACGCGAAATGGATGTTTATTGATATCAGGGATGGTAAAATATATAAAACCGTAACAATAGGTAATCAAACATGGATGGCGGAGAATTTGAATGTAGAGACGGCTGATTCTTGGTGTTATTTAAGCAGTGCGGACAGTTGCGCCAAATACGGCAGGTTGTATACTTGGGCGGCGGCGAAGACGGCGTGTCCGACGGAGTGGCATTTGCCGTCTCGCGGCGAGTGGAATAATTTGGTGACGGCGGCGGGCGGTTATAGTACAGCGGGCAGTAAGTTGAAATCGTCAAGCGGTTGGAATTACTATTCAGGTATCAGCAGTACGGATGAATTCGGCTTTTCGGCCTTGCCCGGCGGCTACCGCTTCTCCGACGGCAGTTTCTACTATGCCGGCAACATCGACTACTGGTGGACGTCTGAGGAGTTCGACAGCGGCTACGCTTACAGCCGGGTCATGGGCTACGGCGGCGACATCGTGGACGAGTACTCCCGCTACAAGAGCTACGGGCTGTCGGTGCGTTGTGTTGAGGACTGAGTGCGCCAGTTCGGCGCGTGTAATATAACACGCTGGAATACCGAGGTTTGTGTTGAACATATATGGAGGCTGTCACATGAAAAACTTTGTTGAGGAATATAAATGGTGGCTAATAACCATATTTGTTATACCACTTGTCGTATCGTATGTTTTGTTCACATGTGACGGATTTATTCCGATAGGCGATATTAATAAGAGTTATTGGCTTACTTTTTGGGGAGGATTTCTAGCTTTTTATGGGACGTTTTTTCTTGGTTTGGTTACCATTTGGCAAAACAAACAATTTAGTGAACAAAACAAACAACTATTAAAAATTGAATTTAGTAGGCAAAGTTGTAATGTTGTCTTAAGAAATAAAAATACAAATAAAGATCGTGAGCTCTCAGAAACCCCCATTATCTTGTCAAACGATGGTGGTAATTATGTAGATGATAAATATGCTATGCGTCTAGTCATTGCGCATCATGGCGATGCTATGCTAACAAAAATAAAAATTACCTTTCCTGATAATAAAATCTTTTCAAGCCACATTGTTCTTGCTAAAGGAGAGGCCAAATATGTTGAAATTAAAATACCTAACGATTTAGATTACAAAGAAAAGGCAGAAATAGCTTTTGTAAGTTGTAATGATGTTGTAACGTATGGAGATTTTAAAGTAAGATATCTTGATATGAATAGGGCGAAAATAGAATACTATCATTTTTATGGATTACAAAAAAAAGGTACTTCAGGAATTATGGTGGGAAGATCAAAATAGAGGACTTTGGTATCAAACGCACCCCGTTAAGGGGTGCGTAGCCCGGTAGAAAATGTGATCCTAAAAGATAGCTACGCATTCCGCTAAGGGTGCGTACGTGGGTTCTCTTCCCAGCATAAAGTCGTAAGCGCCAAAAAAATTAAAAAAATTTATAAAAAAAGCTTGATTTTTGCTGAACCATGATGTATATTATAAATAACTAAAGAAATTCTTTGTTTTTTTGTGTGAAGGAGAATGGATTATAGCCAAAAAATAATAGTGGCGGGTTACTAAGAGAGCCGGTGCGTTTCAGGGTACCAGGGCGTTTGCCGTCTGGCGAAGAGGGTTTTGTTTGCCAAAATACGAGTAAAAGTAAGCAATTATGTGGATTTTGGGTTACTGGGGCAGAGTTTTTTTGGGGATAAAGGCTGGGGGGATAGAGGATTTTTTGATGCCAAGTAAAGATCGGCTTTAAAAAAGTGGATAAAACACAAAAAACGGTCGTTGAAGTCAATTAGGAAGGGTAAGGCCATTGGGGACTATGTCATCTAGCAGATTACGAACGATTCCGATCATAAGTGGAGGGACGGCGGTGTTTTTGCCGTTTACACTGGTGGTTTTGGCTGGATGCGGCCCCAAGACCACCAATGATACTGAATTCGGCCCCAAAAACCTTGTTGCCGTCGCTGTGGCCCTGCGCCAAGACGATGGCTTTTTGAGCAAAAATGACGTGGATTCACTCAAAAAGGTTTTAACAGAATCAAAAAACGGCAGGATTAGCAAGTGGAAAAACTCTGATGGACAGGCGATCGTCGATTCCTTCGCCAATTTTTTATTAAAGGAGGGCATAGTCCAGAATCGGGACGCAGTCATAAACCCTATACCGGAAGAATTTGGTGTGAACTTTTTTATAAAGAACTCAGGTAATATGAACGGCTATATAAATCTTAAGAGTGAATTTCAGGGGGCCCTCTTCGGGCTCTTGGGAGACCTAAAGGCAATTAAACCGGAGGTCTTGGGCATAAAACTCAATTACGTAAACACGGTGGTATCGTACACGGATTCTTTAGATAGCGACAAGACTGCGAAGAACTATATACATGAAATAGATCGCGCCACGTTTGCCGACCGTGGCAAGGAGAAAGGCGGGAACCCCGGCGAGACGGACTTCGACAAGGTTTTTGAACACGTCTTGAAGACGGTAGATAGGAATAGTGTGGGTATCTTGGCGGCCGACTTTATCTTCAGCCCAGGCAAGGGCAGGGACACAGACGACTATATTGAGAAGCAAAAGAACAGTATAAAGGCGAAGTTTCTCAGCAAAATAGACACATTGGATATTGCCTTGTTGATTTTCAAGATGCAGTCCAACTTCGACGGGAGATATTGGAATAGAAAGAGTGAGGAGGTAGGTGGGCTTACCGTCCAAAAAAGGCCGTACTATATATGGTTTATAGGCACCCCGCAACACTTGGCCAAAATCAAGGGGAACAAACGGCTGATGACCACCCTGAAAAGCAGAGGTTACACTGGCAATTACACGATTTTTGAGTCTGCGGGAGGCGCGGAAAAAGAGAAAGAAATGGAATTCAAAGTCGCCGCATCGGAAAAATACACGGTTTCCATGAAAGATCGCCACACAATTATTGTGACAAAGCCCCCACGAAAGGGAGATTCATTAGCGATTTTCGTGGATGTGAACTTTAACGATGCGTTTAGGGATTCCGCTTTTTTCGTGAACGCCGTAATGGTCAGCAACGGATACTCTTTGAAAGTAGGGCCGTCCAAAAACGCAAGATTCAGATATCGCTTGACCCTAAAGTCGGAAAAGCTGAAAATGGGTAGCGTCAAGATTACAGTTGAAGAGAGAATACCTGAATGGGTGAACACCGTCAATTCAACGGATGATACCGATATAAAAAAACACGCGGACGAACAAACCAAGACATATGGGTTCAAGCAGATCGTGGAGGGTGTGTATGCGGCATTCTACCCATCCTTTTTTATAGACGAGCCACACGTTCTGCAATCCGTTAACCTTAATGTTCAGTTGGGGGACTAAAGAATGGATGTGTTAGATGTGTTGTTTCGTAATATATTTGGACTAGGAGCAAATAAAATCTTCTCTTCAAATATGGCCTCGTTCCTTGCGGGGATGGAAGACCTTTGTAACGAATCTTATTATGACGGGATGCCACTGTATACGTATTTTGGTCTTTGTATGCTTGGGAGTACGGTAGTTTTCTTAATAATGAAGTACATTTTTCCATTTGATAGGGTCATGTTCAGTAGTAGGGGTTGTTGGTGGATATTTGCGGGCGTTGCATTTGTTATTAACTTTATATTTGTTGCCTATGTGTTGTGGCAAGAACTGAGTACAGCGGTTTTGAAATTTAATTGTGATGAGGAGTTTGTCAATATAATCTCCAATATGAGGGAAATAGGGATGTTCGCTGGTGCAAACGCATTCATTAGCTTTGTGTTGTTTGGGTTCCTGAGTTGGATACCATATTTGCGTTGGTTGTTGAGGCGGCTGAAGCTATGCAGAAATTGTTTTGAACAGAAACCATTTTAAATAATTAGGAGTTTTTATGGGACAGGAACAAATCACAAGAAAGTGTTTCATTTTTGCTATTGGTGGAACTGGTTCAAGGGTACTTCGTTCCTTGACTCACCTGCTTGCGTCTGGGGTTACGCCAAAGGATAATCCGAAGGTTAAGTTTGAGATAATTCCGATAATAATAGATCCGCATAGTGACAACAATCAAGAATTGTCTAGGACGGAAAAGTTGTTGATGTATTACAAAGAGGTCAAAAAACGTTCTAATGCGAAGGGCTTTTTTGATATGGATATAAAAACACTCAAGGACGTGAATAGTTCCTCGGGAATTAGTCCGTCATTTGCGTTTAAATTGGGTGGTGCGAATGTGACGTTCAAGGATTATATAGGTTATAGTAGTATGTCGCTGGCTAGCAAAGCTCTTACCAATTTATTGTTTTCAGGTACATCAAAAAATAGTGAGGGTAATGAATGCGATTTGTTGGATATAAATATGGGTATCGGTTTTGTGGGAAACCCGAATGTCGGTAGCGTGGTTCTCAACCAATTGAAAGATTCAAAACCATACGAAGCGTTCGCCGGTGCTATAAAAAAAGATGATCGAATTTTCATAATATCTTCTATTTTTGGAGGCACTGGGGCGGCTGGTTTTCCTTGTCTATTGAAAAATATCCGTGATGGGCAGGATGCGGGTTGTGCCAGTAAAAATTTCCTTAGAGAAGCGCCTATTGGAGCGGTAACAGTTTTACCGTATTTTAAGTTGCAAAACGACGAAAAGAGTCCCATTTGTTATGCGGATTTTATTGCAAAAACTAAAAGTGCTCTCTATTATTACAAAGACAATGTAACGGGTGAGAATAGTCATTTGGTGAACATGATGTATTATATAGGAGACACGCCTGAGGGTTTATATAAAAATGATCCTGGCCATAATGGTCAGAAGAATAAAGCCCATTTTGTTGAGTTGGCTAGTGCCCTGGCAATTATTGATTTCTTGAATGAAAAAGATGATAGTGATCATCTTAAATCGGAAGTTATTGGCGGGCCAGATGGTTCCGGTAAAGCAACAGCGCCTATCTGCAAGCAGTTTTATATAAAAAATGTTAACAGTACAAAATTGAAATTTACTGACTTTCATGAAAAACATAATAAACTCTTGGCGACGCATCTTTCGCAGTTTGCTCTGTTTAGGAAATATATGGTGGAACCTAATGGATTCGATAGTCGTGTCGGAAAAAAGGCCGGTTGGAGCAAGATAAAAGTGTCAATTGATGCAAGTTTTAAAACGGATACGTTTTATACCGATTTTTTAGGCGAAGTCTTTGATGATTTTGCCAAATGGATGAACGAACTCGCTGAAAATGAACGTGGGTTTGATCCATTGAATATGAATTTGGATTGGAGATTACTTATCAAAGATAAGCCGATAACAAGTGTACTTGGTTTTGGTGAGAATATTTACGATGAGTTCCTTAATAAGTATGTTGAGGATAATAATACATCGAAAGAAGAAAAACTGTTGAGCATTTTTTATAATGCTACAAAGGATATTGTCAAAAAAAAATATAATATTAAGTAGACCATTAACGTCAATAAAGGAGTATAGAATGAATAATCCATTCGGATATGCTCAAGTGAATAAAAGCCTTGAGGGTTTCGGTGATATTGGTCTCGGTAACGGTTACACTGAAGCCGAGATAAGGAACTGTCCGGATCCAGACGGCGGCAATAATACCGAAATGCCGACAGCTGTTCCTAGTCCCTTTGCTCGATTTGACTTGATCAAGACTGCATTTGAAAACATTAAAAACACGGGCAATTTGAAAGCTGATACCAGTGGGAAAATCGCTTCCAAAAGCGATGAAAAGCATGTTTCGCATGCTTTGGACTTGGCCGAAATTGTTTTTAATTACTTTGCGTATGACGATAAACTGAGTATTTTAAAGTGGAACAAGAGCGAGGAGTTACAATCGCTTAAAGAAACCCATAAGCGTTTTGCTGATTCATTAGATTTGTATTTGAAGTTGGATGCGCAGGCATATAATTTTGACAAGATGGATAATATTTTTCTGTTCAAGTATGGTGCATTTGAGGATAATATTATAGGTTCCACATCCCCAGTCACACTTTTTTGTCCAAGTGCGGCCAAAAAATTGGCTGGTTTAGGGATTATACGTCCCATAGACAAGAAACCGTATTTTGGTGATAAGTACTTAGCTCTTTATGAGCGCGGTGCTGATTTCCAGAAGTGGTTTTATGCGTTATTGAGATATTTTACCCTAAAAGGTATCGCGATTAGCAATCTCGATAAAGAAAATATTGGTTTAAGTATAGTATGGGATTATGCAGATAAGAGTTTGAAGATATTGGGCAAAAAGAAGGACGAGGCGAGTGAGAATCTTGCAGATATAAATAAATGGCTTGCATCTAATAATGTACAGGACTTTGAAGAGGGGTATAAAGAGTTGTATGAAAGTGACGCGAAAAACGCACCTGTAGATATTTTGGGCGTTGGTATCCGTGTGAGTGAAGGGGTCGATTTTAGTAATAGCGATTTTGTTATAAAGTCACCCAAAATTCACAAACAAAATGCCGTGAATAACAACAATGGCACAGTCGAAGGAGATGGTTCTAGAAACGGCAATGGAAATATTGGGGCTATTGTAACGAACGGTGAAAGTGAAACGGTTCCGCTTGCGCTTCAAAACGGTTTTTCCCGTCCAAATTATATCTACTATGGTGATGTGTATTTTACACCTGACATAGTTGTTCCAAGTTTAGCTAAAGGTTCGTGGCAAGAGAAGAAGAGGAAGATGCCAGGACTTGGTAGCATAAAGGGAAGTTACGTGACAGTTAGCGACTTTTTGGAACCATACCTAGTCAGGACAATCTATCCTATATCTAAAAATTTCTTGGCTTTTGACAAAACCGATAAAGAAGCAAGAGGTTATCTTTACCCGTTGAAAAAAGAGTTTTTTGAATTTTTCAGCATTGAAAGTTTGAACGCAAATAAGTCTGGGACCCCTAAAATTTCCCTTGTCTTTCAAGATGACGGTAGCGCAAAGGTGAGTTTGGAAATTCCTATTAAAAAGCACAATGTAATGTTTGAGAGAGTCTATAAAGAGAGCAATGAGCAACCTGACCAAAACAGACAGGACGGCGGGGTAATAGTTACTAAAAAATTCGGTATAACGGTATTTCCTTTTCTAACAACAAACGGCATTATCAAGACGAAGTATAGGGTTAATCCAGACTATAGAGTTCAATTTATAGATTCCGATAAAGAGACAACTTTTTCAGACCTTGAGTTTTATTCGGAGTCTAAGTCGGTGGCTCTAAAAAGGGTTGATATTGACAGTAATAAGAAAAATACTCGTCTTAATAAGACAAAAGGAGCACTAGCATCTTCCAAGTACTATAAAATTAATGATGAATTTGATTTTATTCAAGTAAAAATGGATAGAGAGATAAAAGTGCTGGTTATTCCACGTTGGAAAAAAGTATCTATCAGTAACTCGAAATATACATTTGCCGTGGATTTGGGAACCACGAATACACATATTGCGTATAAAGTGGGCAACGATCCGTCCAAACCCTTTAACATAACCGGCGAAGGGAACGATGTTCAGATAGCCACTCTTTTTGATGAGACCAATTTAAAAACATACGAAATTCTAAATGATGAAAACACCCTAGAAATTAATCAGTTGATAAGCAAGGAATTTGTCCCTAGAACCATTGGAAAAGGTCAAGACTATGTTTTTCCACAAAGGACGGCGCTTGCCTACAATACTGAAATGCCACTGGCACGGTGGCAGGGCGGTTTAGCTCCGCTGACCGAGTCGAATATCCCGTTTTGCTATGAAAAGATGGAATTAAAAGGCAATGAGATATTGACAAATCTGAAGTGGAGGAGCAAAGACGAAAATGAAGATATAGCTACTTGGAAGCTAGGAACGTATTTAGAGCAGATAGTGATGCTGTTGCGAAACAAGGTTTTGGCGAATGGCGGCAGTTTAAATGAAACCGAATTAATTTGGTTTTATCCGGGTTCAATGACCGATCATGATCGGGGTGAACTTGAAAGGAAGTGGAATGAACATTTCAAAAAGTACTTTGGCAAAGTCGATAATGACACGCGGATGAAAAGTATCATGGAATCGCTTGCGCCGTATTATGCGCAAAATGAAATCAGATTTAATGGAGCTAATGTTTTATCGGTAGATATTGGCGGCGGGACGACCGATGCAGCCGTATTTTTTGACGGTAAATTGGAGGGGCTAACCTCTTTCAAGTTTGCCGGTAACGCTCTTTTCGGTGATGCCTATCTTACCCACGGTGCGGAGAAAAATGGTTTTGTGATAAGGTTCGTTAAAAAAATTGAAGAAATGTTAAAGACGCCGCCGAAGTCGCAGAAGGAGCAGGAGGAACAGGAAGATGGATATCCTATGGCTGTGGCGGTGTTGGAAGAATTGAAGAAAAAGCAAAAAGCCGAGGACATAAATGCATTCTTTTTTTCCCTTGAAAACAATATTGAACATTGGGCAAAGCAACAGAATAAGAGTGAAGGGGATAATGGTAAGGAGGCATATTCGTATTCCACGATGATAATAAATAACGGTCAGGACCTGAAGTTTTTGATTCTTTATTTTTATGTGGCTTTAATTTATCATCTTGGGTTGGTGTTAGAGAGCATGAATAGAAACATAAAGTTGAGGTTTGTGGTATTTAGCGGGAATGCCTCTAAGATACTTAGGATTTTGACATTTAGTAATGATATTTTGACGAAGCTAACAACAAAAGTGTTCAAACACTTCAACTTAGCCAACGATAATCTTGAGATTCGGTTAGCGGAAGAACCCAAGGAAGCTACGTGTAAAGGCGGTCTAAATAAAGAGATTGAAGCCGTTAAGGTGGGTGATATTATGCCAACAGTGTATAGTTGCGTAAAGGAAGCCGATGCGGAGACTAAAGCAACGTTTGCTGATTATGTGGAGGACAGCATGAAAGGGAAAAACAGCCGCATAAGGGAATGCCTGATGAAATTCCACGAGTTTTTCTTTTCGCTTGACCACCCAGATCACATGGAATTCAGCAATTTTTTTGGCATTGACACTGTGGTTACGAAGTATGTGAAAAATAAATACGAAAGCAAGATTGACGATTGGCTTGCCTCATCTGTGAAGGAGGAATTGAAAATCAATAAGAGTATAGAAACGGATAAACCAGCACAAGAAACGCCGTTCTTTATGCCGCTGAAAGGCATTATTCAGGATTTGTCATTCGAGATTGCAAATCGTGCGTATAATAAGAAAAGTTAACGAGAGGGTGTGGCAAATGAAATATGTTTTGTCGTTGATAATCATCTTTTTGTACTTTTTAGTTGTTAATGTTGCAGCAGCACCTTCTTTAAAAGTCGATGGAGAGGTTTTGGATAAAATTGACACTACTGGTGGATCATCGTCTCGCTCATTTGGGATGAAAAATCGTCGTGGAGATAGTGCATGGTGCACAATAAAGTATACCACTAAAGTGCCTAGTTCAAAAACATTGATAGAAGCAGAGTTAGATAAGGGTGAAACTAAAAGAAGGGATATTTTTGAAAAAGACACGGTGTTTGAAAAGATTGTTGATATGACGCGACTAGGTGACTCATTTACTGAATATAACAAGGTAAAGATGGACGATTGTCGGCTTTGTGCAAAGAAGACTGTTGAATCTGAAGCAGTTGCGGATTCTGGTGAAGAAGACTCGTCCGCATCGTTTGTACCCGATAATAGGATCAAAGATAATCGGTTTCCTATTGCTCCGAGGGATATGTTATTGTTGTTTTCGTTACTTGTTAATGTTGTCGTAATATTCACATTAATAATTCGATCAATTTTCCGGGAAAGGAAACGTCAAAAATCAATAGGGAGGTATTTCAGAGCCGATCAAGATGTTGTGACTTGGAATGATGCTAGAGTCGAAAAATTAGAAAATAAAATAAAGATACAAGATGAAATAATAGCTGAATTAAAAACGGAAAAACAGCAATTAATCACCGAAAACGAGTATCTCAGAGGAAGTTCTGCACCGATCAGCAAAGATGGAAACGCAACGGTTCATCTGGTTGCCCAAGCCCAAACAATCGTAATGACTCAACCGCCGCCACCAGTGGTTATATTCAAGTTCTATTTTTCCAACCCTACAGGAAGCAGTTTTAATGCATCGAAGAGTACAGGCGATTTCGTGGACGGCAAATCGCTCTATTGTTTTGAAAGGGTTGAAGGTGAAAGTAGTGCTGAAGTTTCAGTGGTAAACGAGCATAGTGTTGTGCAACGATTCACTTATAGTCCAGAAGTTCAAATGGGCGTTTGCGAAGTGGTTGGTAGCTATAATAAGAATGCTACTAGTATTGAGACACTTGAAAAGGGTAACGCAGTTTTGGATAATGATAAATGGACAGTTAAAAAGAAAATAAAAATAAGGTATAGCTAAGTATGCGTCGGTTTTACCTCGGTAATCCCAATACAGACGGTATTTTTGTCGTTGATCTTAAAAGAGATCAATTCGTTGATGGGATTTCACGCTATAAATTCGAACTGTTCAAAGATGATGAGCGGAAAGCGTATTTTAGCCTATACAATGCTCCCAGTGTATATCATGAGATTTCAGAACATTGGGAGTTATACGTTAAGCCAGTTTGTGAATACGACAATTATCCCGAAAAACTAATTGACAGCGTTGAGACAATAACAATGGGTGAAGTTGAGTTGTGTCCGAGTGGCAACTGGAAAGTGGTGAAAAAGGCAAAGATCAAGTATACGGAAAGTGATGAACCCAGATGGCGTAAAGTGCATAAAAAGGTTAGCCAATCTCCGGACTTGCCGACGCAACCATTGGAAAAAGTGTCTGTAAATACTACAATTGAACATGATACTTCGACCCAACCGCTAACGCTACCACCGCCGCTACATCCCCAACTAGTAACGGTTACTAAATCAAAGATGTTTGAGGACAGTAGTTTTAAAGATCCCGTCGCTGGTGATATGATTGCAGTTAAGGGAATGGTGTTTATGATGGGGGCAACCAAAGAGCAGGGAGATGACTGCGACTGTAGTGAAGAACCTGCTCATTCTGTAGCCCTTAGTGATTATTACATTGGGAAGTACCTTGTAACACAAAAACTATGGAGGCGTGTAATGGTTGGAACGTCTCTTGCCGATCCATCAAATTTTAAAGGGGATGATTTGCCGATAGAGAGTGTCCATTGGAATTGTATAGTCAATGAGTTTCTACCGAAATTGAATGCGATGACTGGGAAAATGTATCGGTTACCGACTGAGGCAGAATGGGAATATGCCGCGCGTGGAGGAGTGAAGAGCAAAGGTTATAAGTATGCTGGAGGTAATGATATTGACAATGTAGCTTGGTATATTGGTAATAGCGCAGGAGAAACACATAACGTAGGGACAAAAGAACCTAATGAGCTTGGAATATATGATATGAGCGGAAACGTATGGGAGTGGGTGAATGATGGGTGTGAGATAATAGATTTACTGAGGAATCCAATAGGTCCATCATCAGGTTCTGGCCGCATAAATCGGGGTGGTAGTTGGGGTACCAATGAGAATTACTGCCATGTTTCTTATTGCGATGGTAATACCCCCAATACTATCGACTACAGCATAGGTTTCCGTCTTGCGCTGTCGTCCGACAAATAGCCGGTACGGGGTAGATCCACGAGTAGATAGGAATGATCCGTGCCCATGTAAGAATGGGAGGAGGTATAAGCTTTGTACGCGCTATAACGGAAAGATTAAATCCGCTAAAACTATTAATATTTTTGATAAAGATAATAGTGTCGCTATTACGCCAACCCCTCCTCCGCAACATCAATCCCCGAAACAATCCTGTCAATCTCGTCCGGTGTCGGGGGCGTGGTCGGACGCATCTGTATCTGTTATGTGTCGTAATTCGTTGAGGATCAAGGAGTTACGTGGAATATATCACGCCGCCGAATATTGCAAAGAAATTAGACCGTCTAAAATTTGACTTTTTTGCAGCGCGATATTATATTATATGTGTTACCGATAGATATTTCTGTTAACGAAGGGGGCGAAAGTGGTGGATTTTGTAAAACGGTCAGAATATTGTGATTGGTTACGCGATTTGAAGCGGCAGATTAAAGCCGGGCAAATAAAGGCGGCGCTTTCAGTCAACAGTCAGATGATTGCGCTGTATTGGGATTTAGGCCGGCAGATTGCCGAAAAGCAGGAGAAGGCCAAGTGGGGTAGCGGTTTTATAGAGCAGTTGAGCAAGGATTTGAGGGAAGAGTTTCCTGATATGACGGGGTTTTCTTTGAGGAATTTACAAATAATCAAGCAGTGGTATCTATTCTATTCTCAAAGTAGCGTGTCAAAAACGAAACAAGTTGTTTCGCAATTGCCTGAAGCATTGGATTCCACGGTTACCTCGTTAGTTGCGAGACCTATCGACGATATCGCTGTAAATCCGAGTTTGGCGCATATTGTACAAAAATTGAGCTTAATCCCGTGGGGGCATCATGTCAAAATTATGCAGAAAGTCAAAGACATCAATCAGGCCTTTTTCTACATTAATAAAACCATTGAGAACAACTGGAGCCGGGCGGTACTCGAATATCAGATAGAAAGCGATCTTTACGGTAGGCAGGGAAAGGCTGTTACGAATTTCAAGCTGACGTTGCCTGAGCCGCAGAGCGACCTCGCGAACGAAATGATGAAAGACCCGTACAATTTTGACTTCCTGCGCCTATCGGAAAAGGTGATGGAAACAGACCTTGAAAAAGCTCTTGTACTGCATATATCGCAGTTTTTGCCAGAATTGGGTATTGGATTTGCCTACATGGGGCGGCAGTACTTACTCAACGTTGGGAAAAAAGAATATCGTACGGATTTGTTGTTTTATCACACGCGCTTGAAGTGTTACGTAATTATAGAGCTGAAAACTAAAGAATTTGAACCGGAATTTATAGGAAAATTGAATTTTTACATTACGGCTATTAACGATCTAGTGAAAGACAGCCATGATAAGCCAACTATAGGCATACTATTATGCAAAAACAAAGACAATTACGAGGTGGAATTTTCGCTCAAAGACGTAAACAATCCTATTGGCGTAAGCACATTTCATTATACAGAGCTGGCCGATGATATAAAAGCCGCTTTGCCGTCGGCGGAAGAACTGCAAAACGAACTATTAACGTTTGAGCGTGAACATGGAAGAGGGTAAAACATAGCGATGACCGCGCATGATATCCTATTCAAGATAGTGTCGCCGCTGGCGACACAATGTTCCGTGGCCGCATTGTTTCATCGATCGTGTGTGACCTCTATCATTAGTAATCACGCCACTCCTTCCCCCGCAACATCAATCCCCGAAACAATCCTGTCAATCTCGTCCGCTGTCGGGAGCGTGGTCGGGCGCATTTGTATCTGTTATGGGTCGTAATTCGTTGAGGATCAACTTAGATTTCACTCAGTGACCTCCGAGCGATGCACCTCTAACGTGGTGCAAAGATCGCCAAAAATCGTCTATTGCAACTCTATCCCCGTCCGCAGTATTTCCTGTATAAACGGGTTATCGTCGTTTAGTTCGGATGTGGCGAAAGAGTGCGGTTCTATTTCGATAATTTTGTTGTATTTTCGCGCAATATCCAATAACTTAACGCCAATGTCGATTACCCATTTATCCTCAAAATAATCAGAGAAGAAGCAAACGTCCAAATCGCTGTCTTCTCGCGGGTTACCTTTCGCGTAGGAACCGAATAGGTACGCCTTATCGATCGGCATCTCCCTTTTGACATCGGTGACATACGAGGATAGGACACCGTTCACGGTTTTAGCGTCAGCAACCATTCATAGGCCTCCTTTGTCTTTTTGAGCATATTATAAATATACTATATTGCGGACAATAAAAGCAAAAAAATTTTTACGTAAAATCCGCGATAGATCCGCCTCAAAAAACGCTCGTCCCAAGCCGCCCTATCTATTTGCAGTCGTCTTGCGGTCGGGGGGATTTGTCGGTAGTGTGGCGGGCGCATCTGTATCTGTTATGGGTCGTAATTCGTTTAAAATCAAGGAGTTACGTGGAATATATCACGCCGCTGAATATTGCAAAGAAATTAGATCACCTAAAAATTGACTTTTTTTCGGCGCGATATTATATTGTAATATATGTAAGGTATGTGACCCGAACCGCCAAGATAAGGCATGGGGGTAAGCGTGACATCGACAGTTAAAAACGAGCTCGACAGAATCGTGAGTACGCTGGCCGATACCGGGTTAGAGAGGGCAGGGCGGTATGTTTAGGATATGTTTTGATAATTGTTGCAATAGCCGGCTATTCGACGACGACACACAACCGGAAACAAAGGCGGAGGCCGACGCTATACGGTGCATTATCAATAACAAGCGGCGCGGCAGATACGTCATTATCGGCAGTTTTGCCGGATATGCGGAAATTAGTAAAATATCCGACGACAAAGAGCGGCGGGACGCAAGACAGAAATATGATGGGTATATTGACGACTGGATTAAAAAGACCGCCCCGATAATGGCAAGGGCGCGGAAGTTAGAAGCGTATGGATTGCGCAAAATGGACGCCGCCCACCTTGCGGCGGCTGAAGCTGCGCGGGCAGCCTATCTTTTAACGGTGAACAAAGATTTTTTAAAAGCGTGTTCACGACAGAATTTTACAAAGGTAAAAGTTATAAACCCTATAGACTTTGAAAGGCGGTAAACTATGGCAACGGCAAAGCGCAGAGACTGGACAGAAGAGCGAAAAGAGGTATTGAAAGACATTACATGGGAAGAAATCGAAGCCATAGCCGACAAGTTAGAGGCCGAACACCCGGAACGGCGGGGGCTGACGCCGGAAGAGTTAGATGAAAAATACGGGCGGATAGAAGAGGCGCAGACCGCCACACGCCGCGCTGAACTAGTGGGCGCGTGATGACAACCGCACACGCGACAGCCGAGCCGGTAATCACCGAATCGGCAAAGAATGAATCTTTGAAAGAATTAGACGTGTTTTTTGATGAAATCGACAAATTAGAAAAAGTTCGTAATCACGCCAACCCCTCCTCCGCAACATCAATCCCAAAAATAACCCTGTCAATCCCGCCCGGCGGCGGGAGCGTGGTCGGGCGCATTTGTATCTGTTATGGGGCGTAATTCGTTGAGAATCAAGGAGTTACGTGGAATATATCACGCCGTCGAATATTGTAAAAAAATTAGATCGTCTAAAAATTTGCTTTTTTGGGGCGTATTGTAGTATATTATAGGGGTGGCCCCTCTCCTTTGCGGCCGTCGCCCGCAGGGGGGCTAAAAGTCAAAAAATCCATAAAATTTACGTGAAAGGTGAAATTATGGAGACGGAAACGGCTGTTTTAGAGGTGTCGGCGGCGGGCTCTTTTGGGGTTTTTGGCGCGTTTGTGAAGCAGATGCGCATCAATATGGGGTTTACGTTACATAAGTTTTGCGCTGAGTTCGGCTACGATCACCAAACACACTCCAAATTAGAACGCGGATTCGCGAATCCTCCGGCGACGGATAGGGGCTTGTCCAAGCTTGCCAAAGACCTATGCCTTTGGGACGGCTCGGAAGAGCGGAAGCGGTTGTTTGACCTTGCGGCGGAGTGCAAGGATAAGTTACCGCCCGCCGGGTTGACTGAAGACGAATTGGCGAAACAATTGCCGCTCGTATTCAGAACTGTCGGAGGCAAGAGGTTGAGCGAAGACAAGTTGCTGGAGTTTGCACAAAACTTTCGGAGCGTATAATGCCGCTAAACGTACCGCGCTACCAGAAAAAAGATATTATAGCGTTTGCATCGGATTTTTACTCGCAATACAATAGGGTTGCCGGCAACGTATACCTTGTGGACGAAGCGATTGAGTTAGGGTTGGGAATGGACATATCTCCCGAATCCGGCCTTTACTCAAAATATGACGTAGACGCTTTTACAACGGGGGATTTTCGCCGTATTGTCATAGATGATAGTTTGATGGGGCGGAGCTATGGCCGCTACCGATTTACGCTTGCTCACGAGGTTGGCCATTATGTGCTTCATAAAGACATATTAAAAACGACCGATATTAATACAGTAAACGACTGGATAGAATTTCATAGGTCGCTGAACGATGCCGATCACAAAGAAATGGAACGCCAATGCGATATATTTGCAAGCCATCTTTTGATGCCGATCGCCAAAATAAACCCCTTTTTAGATGAAAAATTCACACAAATGAAAACCGACATTGATCATTTGCGCGGATGCGGTGTACCCATGGACGGTATCAACGGTATTAAAAGTTATATGCAAAATAAGCTGGCGAGGGAAATATCAAGCTCCTTTGACGTATCAGTAGAAGCGGCGGAAATAAGAGTCAAGGACAACTACAGACTATTAAGAGCGTTTGCGCAATATCATCGATAATGCCCGCGCCGCCGAAAATCTTAATCTGTGCAGTTTATCATCTCCTTTAGACTTCGGACTATGCTTAGCGTTTTCCTTTTTTTAATCTTATAATCCTAATTCAGACATCCTTTAAAAAAAGCAGTTGTCCCATCCCAAGCCGTCCCACCGTTGTCGGTCGTCTCGCGGTCGTGTGATTCCGATCATTCATAATCACGCCAATCTCCCCCGCAACATCAATCCCCGAAACAATCCTGTCAATCTCGTCCGTTGTCGGGGGCGTGGTCGGGCGCATTTGTATCTGTTATGGGGCGTAATTCGTTGAAAATCAAGGAGTTACGTAGAATATATAACGCAGCCGAATATTGCAAAAAAATTAGACCGTCTAAAATTTGACTTTTTTGCGGCGCGATATTATATTGTAATATATGTAAGGTATGTGACCCGAACCGCCAAGATAAGGCATGGGGGTAAGCGTGACATCGACAGTTAAAAACGAGCTCGACAGAATCGTGAGCACGCTGGCTGATACCGGGATAGTGAGTAAGATTATCCTATTCGGTTCTCACGCCAGCGGTGAGGACGGTCCTGGCAGTGATATTGATATATGTGTTCTTACGTGGGTAAAGGATAAGCATCCTATAGAGCTTATAGCTGAATTTAGATCAAGGGTACGTGGTGTCCGTACGATGCCGTTGGATTTGCTTGCGTATAATCAGGAGCATTTTTATTCCATAGCGGAGCGTCCGATGTCTTTTGAGCATGAGATTGCGAAAGATGGGGTGTTGATATATGGTTGATAGTCTTGATGTTCACAAAATCCGAGCTAAAAAAGCTGGGATATGAGCACAATTCTGAGCAAACCGATTAACCGAACCGTTCCCGTCCGTTTGCCATTATCTCGCTACCTTATGATTTCATCGGTTGCGGATGACGCAAGTCATTCGTAATCACGCCAACCCCTTCCCCCGCAACATCAATCCCCGAAACAATCCTGCCAATCTCGTCCGCTGTCGGGGGCGTGGTCGGGTGCATTTGTATCTGTTATGGGTCGTAATTCGTTGAGAATCAAGGAGTTACGTGTGATATGCCGTTTTTTTTCGCTAAACCGCTACAAAAATGTTTTTTTGCTATTGACTTTGTTATATCCCTTATATTATATTATATATAACGATGTTATCACTGACGTGGCGGTGATAGTGGGGAGAGAGGGTGGTGTTTCAGAAGCTTTTGATGTCAAAACAAGCTAAAAAGTGTTCTAATCCACCTATAGAGTTGAAATTAATAGCGATGGTTGATTTTTGGCGCGGAAAGAGGTATATTAAATAGGTGGATAAGAATAACAAATTTAATATGGCGGATACGGGCGGGCGACGTAATGAAAAACCATTGACCCCGGAACTGTTCGAAAACGCCAAGAACTATGCAATATTAATTGGTATGCCCGAAGAGAACATTCGGTATAGTGAGCGTTCACTCACTAGTTATTTGGGTGGGGGCATTGATGTGTTAACAATAGGTACGGACGTATTGCCGATAGAGGGGAGAACCAAAAACCCCAATGACAATATTGGTCTAAAAGGTGCCGTTGCGCATGAAGTTATAGGGCATAGAGAAGCAGATTTAAAAGACCGTTCAATAAGTGAAAATGAGCCATTGGACGAAGCGCAGGCAAGTATTCGAGCGGCAAGGTTCGCTCCTGATTTAAGTTGTAGCGAAAGAGGCGATTTGATAAGGGACGCGATTATGAGATTGAAAAATGCAGGAATATCTATAAGAGCGGTAAAAAATCAACTTTTTATAAATGAAAGGTGAAATTTATGTGCGAAATAAAAGATTTTTTTAAAACCAACGGCAAGTATGTCGTTATTTGCACGTACTATGACGGAGATTTTAAATCCGCCAAGACTATTAGTATTTTTGATAAAGATAATAGTGTCGCTAAAATAACAAATTTTAGCATGACACATACAAAGCAATGTTTTAATAACAATCCTATTTCACCGGTTTTTATGATTGAGGATGATATTGAAGAGCGTTTTTTACAGTATGGGAACAAGGTAACTATAGGGTAATCGTCCGAGATCGCGGAAGAATTGCAAAACGAACTTCTAACGTTTGAGTGTGAACAAGGTTAAAGTTATAAACCCTATAGACTTTGAAAGGCGGTAAACTATGGCAACGGCAAAGCGCAGAGACTGGACAGAAGAGCGAAAAGAGGTATTGAAAGACATTACATGGGAAGAGATCGAAGCCATAGCCGACAAGTTAGAGGCCGAACACCCGGAACGGCGGGGGCTGACGCCGGAAGAGTTAGATGAAAAATACGGGCGGATAGAAGAGGCGCAGACCGCCACGCGCCGCGCTGAACTAGTGGGCGCGTGATGACAACCGCACACGCGACAGCCGAACCGGTAATCACCGAATCGGCAACGAATGAATCTTTGAAAGAATTAGACGCGCTTTTTGATGAAATTGACAAGTTAGAAAAGAATCGTAATCACGCCAACCCTTTCCCCCGCAACATCAATCCCAAAAATAACCTTGACAATCCCGTCCGTCCGGCGGACGGTTGCGTTTCGGGCGATCTGCCGGATCGGCTACGATTCCTCCCCCGACATCACCTCGGCGATGTTCAGGATGTGGTCTTTTATGCGTCGGTAGCTTATGAGCATGTCCGGGAAGGTCGTGCTCAGCAGCGGGTCTACCGGGTTTTCCGACAGGCGGGCCAAGTGTCTGCCGCGCAGGTCGCGGAATTTGTGGGTGATGGCATCGCTCTGCGGGGTGGCTTTGGAAATGACGGCTTTGTTGTTCACGCTGAACGCGTGGTTGACCAAGTCGAAGTAGTCGGAGACGGAGTCGTGGAGCGAAAGCAGTTCGTCGCGCATTATCTGCGGCATCTCCACGCCGGTGGCGTTTTTTATGCGCATGTGCAGTTTGGATAAGGTGGTTATGTAGTCGCTGATAGTCTCGTAATCGTCGGCTAAGCGTATCTGAATCTGCGCCTCCTCCGCGAGGCTTCTCGGGATGTTGCCGGCGGACAGGACGTCGGTCAGGAAGGCGGTTATCTCGCGTTGTATGTTGTCCATGACCTCTTCCTTATAGAATATGCTCTCGACCAGCTTCTCTTCGTTCTCGGCGCCCTCCACGCCGCCGACGGCGCTGCCGGAGAGGAGGGTTTTGAGCTTGTCGAGCATCTCGCGGTCGTGTTTCCCCATGTTGACGATCTCGTAGCGCGCCTGCGCAATGCCCATCATCGGCGAATCGGCTAAATGGCTGCCCAGCTTCGTCAGTTTGGGCGGTTCCTTGTAGGGCTTGTCGGGGACGGCCTTTATCAGCACGTAGGCCAAAATGTTGGTGAGCGGCAGGAAGAACGCCGTGTTGAGCACGTTGAAGCCCGAGTGGACCGCGGCTATTCCGGCCTGTATGTAGGGGAAGGTCTCCGCGCCGTTGACCATCACCATGGTGTTCGGGTCGTGGCCGATGAACTTTCGGATGCACGTTATATAGAAGCCGAAGATCGCGGTGATCCACAGCACGCCGATCACGTTGAAGGTGATGTGCGCGTAGGCGGCGCGTTTGCCGTTGGTCGTGGTGCCCAGCGACGCCAAGTAGGCGGTGATGGTGGTGCCGATGTTTTCGCCGAGGACGAGGGCGGCGGCGGTCTCGAACTGTATGATGCCGGAGGCGGCCAGCCCCATGGTTATGCCGAGCGTGGCCGAGGAGGACTGCACGATGAGCGTGACGACGCAGCCTGCGAGGGCGCACTTGAGCACCCCGGGATAGGAGTCGGCGGAGAACTTGTGGAACCAGGCGATGAAGTCGGGGATGTCGCGTATCGGGGCGAAGCCGTCTTTCATCACCTCCAAGCCGAAGAAGATCATGCCTATGCCCATGGCCGCCATTCCGGCGTAGCGCACCTTCTCGTTCTTGACGAAGAGGTACAGGAAGACCGAGATGCCCATCAGCGGCAGACCGTACATGCCCATGTTTATGGCGAGTATCCAGCCGGTGATGGTGGTGCCTATGTTCGCGCCCATTATGACGCCTATGGCTTGCTGAAGGGTCATTATCCCGGAGTTGACGAACCCGACGGTCATGACGGTGGTGATGGAGGAGGACTGGATGAGGCAGGTGACGAGCGTCCCCACGCCGGTCGCCATGAGGCGGTTGTTGGTGACCATCCCTATGAGTTTGCGCAGCCGGTTGCCGGCGACGGTCTGGAGGCCGTCGGACATGCTTTTCATGCCGAGGAGGAAGATTCCGAGGCCGCCTACTACGTTGAATATTAAGTGGAAGATTACTTCGCTCGACATTAAGGGCTCCTGAAATAATTAGGTTTTGCTGTTAAGACGGTGTATGGGCTGTGTAAAGTGCTTTTTGTAAATAATATAATATAAGGTATCGATAGAGGGGATTAAAATCTTAAAAATCAGACAATATGGGCGGCGGCGAAGGCTCCGAGGGCGGCTAAGTAGAAGATTCCGTCGGCCAACAGGCAGAAGAGGGCGGAGTGGTTGGGGCGGATTCCGGCGTTCAGGCGGACGAAGACGGCGGCGTAGATCAGGGCGGGGATTTGGAACAGGTAGCGCAGGGTGCCGGCGTAGCGGTAGGCGGTGAAGCCCATTGCGGCGGGGGCGGTCGCCAGTATGGCCACCCCGGCCCATATCATTATCAACAGGGCTTTGCGGGCGCGGGTCTCTCCTATTATAGTGATAAGGGTCTCGCGGCCCATTATGCGGTCGCCCTCTATGTCGCGCAGGTCGAAGATCAGCGACCTTATGAAGCTCAGGATGAAGACTACGGCGAAGGCGGCCAAGGTCGAGGGGATGATTTTGACGGAGCCGCCCCCTATCGTCTGCGGCAGAAAGGTTAGGATGGTGGCCCACGCCAAAGCCACGAAGAGGTCGCGGGAGGAGGGGATGTCCTTCAGGCTCTTGTAGGGGAAGAGGCCGCGCAGACCGCGGGGCACTAAGGTGATGTGGTAGGCGGATCCGGCCGCCGCCGCGAAGAGCATCAAATAAAAAGTGTGCCTGTTTATCAGGAACGCGGTTATCAGAACGGTCAAAATGCTTGCGCCGGAGAGCAGCAGGAGCAGTTTGGGGTATTTGTTGTAGAACCTGTACTTCGAGATGTCCAAATGCAGCGTGTTTTCTATGCTCGTCAGGCTGTTCCAGAGATAGACGGAGATGAAGTAGAACAAGGCGATCGCGCCGCCCGATATTGAGAACGGCAGCCCCTGTATGACGCAGGAGGCGTAGAACGCCGCCACCGCGCCGCTCGACACGAAGAGGTTGAGGTTGGCCATCACGTCGAAGAGCCGCATAAGCGCGCCCATCGAGTTCTTGCCGCGCGTGCGGCTCAGGAGCAGCAGATGGTCGCAGACGCGCTTTATCATCCAGTTGGGGGTGGACGCTCCGGCGGTCACGCCTATCGTCTTGCAGCCGCTTAGCGGCGTCCAATCGATCTCGTCCTCGGTCTCCACGGCCTGCGTGTGCGCGCCGCACTCACGCGCTATCTGCACCAACCGCTGGGTGTTGGCGCTGTTCTTCCCGCCCACCACGATCACCGCGTCCACCGAACGCGCTATGCGCTTGGCCTCGTCCTGACGCTCGTCCGTGGCGGAGCAGATCGTCTTCTTCACGGCGATGACGCTGTCGGCGAAGCGCTCCTTAAGCCTGTCGGCGATGCGGTCGAACAGCTCCATGCCGAAAGTGGTCTGGGAGACCAAACAGATTTTGCCGAGCGGCGGCAGGCCGTCCACGTCGTCCGGCGTTTGAATGAGGTACCCGCTGTCTCCGGCGTAGCCCAAAAGCCCGATCACCTCGGCGTGGCCCTCGTCGCCGGTTATGACTATGCTGTAGCCGTCTTTGCGGTAACGCTCTATAACGTTGTGCACGGCCTTGACCTTCGGGCAGGTGCCGTCCGCGATGTTATGCCCCGCGCTCTTGTACCGCTCCGCGACGCCGGGCGGCACCCCGTGCGCCCGAATCAGGAGCGTGGACGGCGCGTTCGGCGGGCTGCTCTCGTCGAGCGGGTTGACCCCGCGCAGCCGCAGCATGTCGGTGGTCTGCTTGTTGTGGATCAGCGGTCCGAGCGTCCAGGTCGGGCGGGATTTGTCGTCGGAGAGTTCGAGCGCCTTATCGACGGCCCTCTTCACGCCCATGCAGAATCCGGCTGTTTGCGCCACTATTATTTTCATGGGTTTAAGATAATATTTTGGACGGGGGAAGTCAAATTAATGTTACGGGGACGACCCGCACCGGCCGCCCCCGCCCCGCTCCCGTCATTCGCCCGCGCCCTCGACGCAACGGACGGAAAAACCGCTGCCTTTGTTGAAGTTGTCGGGCCCGCTCACGTAACCGTCGTTGTTGCCCATGCTTATGCCGTAGGCGTCGCCGCTCCCGCTCTCCGTAGCCGTCCACCACATGCCGTTGTAGCCGACGCTGCGTATATCGCCGTCAGTGAAGTGGCGGTAACCGCCGGGCAGAGCCGAAAAACCGTAATCGTCCGTTCCGCCGCCGCTTTTGCCGTCATTGCCGTTATTCCACCCGCTCTTCGATTTCAACTTCTTGCCCGCAATCTCGTCCCCGCCCGCAACCCTTACCAATTCTCCCCAATCCGCCGTATCCGGCAGCCTCCATCCGGCGGGACAGGCCGTTTTCGCCGCCGCCCAATCGTACAGCCTGCTTATTTGCGAACACGTTTCGCCGCCGTCTCCGTTAGGCTCGCAGATTTCCGTCGCCCACGAATTATCCGCCTGATAATTCAGGTCTTCCGCCGTCCACGTCCGACCGCCTATCTTCACAGCCTTGTACTTCTTCCCGTCCCTGCCGTCGGCGAACGTATCGTATGTTACCGCATTGACGACGGCGGCGGGCGGCGCGGCGTCCTGACCCGGCTTCTTGCCGCAATCGGAAAACATCGCCGTCAACGACAACGCCGACATCACACACGCGCATACTCCAAGTCTAAATCCGCGCATCGTATAGCTCCTTATGTTAGTTAATGCACACATCTTCTCATAACGCCGTGATTGTCATCACGGATGCACCAGCCTGAACCCCAAGTATATCGTACGGCCGCCCGGCTTGCTGTAGTTACGCAACGATATCCGGCAAATACCCTCGCCGGACTCGAAACTGCACCCGCGCGTCACACGCTCGTTCCCGTACCTGGGGCCGCCGGGGTTCTTCAGGGGGGCGTCCCTGTAATAGTACCTGTCGTACCAATCGCCCACCCACTCCCAGACGTTGCCGAGCATATCGTACACGCCGATTTCGTTGGGCTCCCTCGTGCCCACCGGCTGCGTCGCGCCGAAGCTGTTGTAGGCGTACCACGCAACGTCGTACAAATAATCATGGCCTGAAAACTTCTGCCCCTTGCCCTTCGCCCCGCCGCGCGCGGCGTACTCCCACTCCGCCTCCGTGGGCAAACGGTACTTCTTGCCCGTCATAGCGTTAAGCCTCTTTATGAACTCTTGAACGTCGTCCCAGCTGACCTGCTCGACAGGCAGATTATCCCCGTCCATAAACGACGGATTCACGCCCATCACCGACCGCCACTGCTTCTGCGTCACCGGATACTTACCTATTTGGTAATCCCTGAGCTGCACCTCGTGCCTCGGCCTCTCGTCGTTCACGCAATTGTCCTGCTCGTTCTGACAGCCCATCCTGAACTTGCCGCCTTTGACGGGCACCATCTCTATCTCTGGAACGGCGATAGGATAAACCTTTGGCCGGCTCGGCGCGGCGGGTTTGGACGCGGCGGGTTTCGCAACCGCCTTGACGGCCGCGCTGTCTACGGCGGCGGCCTTCGGCGCGGCGGTATCGACAGCCGCCGCAGAATCAACGCTCGGGGCCTTAACGACCGCCGCCGTATCAACGGCAGCCTGACCGACGGCCTTGACCTCCGCCGCTACCGCTTTACCTGCGGCTACCGCTACCGACGATCCGGCCGACAGCGCCGCGCAAAATACGCCTATCACCAAAAGCCCGCTCTTCCCTTTCACAAACGCTCTCCAATCCCGATGAGAACGGGCCGCCGCCCGCCCTGTTGCCCCGATCCGATCAAAAGCCGGCCGCCGCCGACCAGACTGCGCTTGTATAAATTACTTTATGCCCGTGAATAACGCAAATTTTTCTTTATAGGCGATATCGGCGGCGGCAGAGGTTTTATTTTTTCAGCCACCACTTATTTTTGTATTCAACTTTTTTTGTTTTTTCATTCAACTCCCATTCGGAACCGTCATGATACGACTGCCACCCGTATTTTACATATTCCTTGCAAACGATCATTTCCCCGTCGCCGCAATCAAAACCTGGTGTGAACGGGAGGCGGTAGTCGCCCCAAATGCATCTTTTCGACTTTTTTGTTTTGTAATCAGTCCACGTTCCAACGAATGTTCTGTTTGAATAACCGTCCGCGAAATACATTGATTTGTCCAGCAGCATTTTTGTCTTATCGGCGCGAACGCTGCATTCCATTATTCCATTAAAAACACCTGTATGATTTTGCGCGGCATCCTCATAAAATACGTATTCGGCAAATAAAACGGCGCATTTTGAAGGCTTAGCATGTTTTGGACGCTCATCTGGATCCGAATCGTCATAGCAATCGTTATAAAACAGTTTTATAAGTTTGAGTTCTCCTGAAAAATCGCAAATATTATCGTTGACTTTCGATTTTCCGGTTACTAAATAAGTATCTCCTCTGTCTTTGCTTTTTGTTACCCTGCCGATATATATCTCTATGCGCTGATAATTAACCCCTATAACACCGTATTGCGGATAATCATTATGTGTATCTGTTAACCAAATGGAACTGTAATCATAATTTAACGACAGCGGCAATTCATTTTTACGTCCAGAGAGTTCCTCGCTTTGTAAACGCGAATCGAGGTATTCCTTACCGATACCTGTTTGCGGCGGCCTATAAGACTTATTAGAATCAACATCCTGATGAGTATTGGCCTGTTTGTCCTCTTTAGCGCAAACAGAAAACAGCCAAACAACCGCCAGCATCGCAACCGCAAACATTCTACCCATAACAACCTCCCGTCCGAAAAAAGCTCAAGCCTCCCCGATATGGAGTTAGATACCGTATCCGCTACCCTAAAGATACCTAGGCCTATCCATTGAATATAGTACATCTATCGCAATAAGTCAATAGGATTTTTTCGCAATAACGATATTTTTAATCGTCTTCAACATTCCCATTATGCAAACGCCTTCGCGCACACAAATCGCGGCAATTCGCACGTTTGGCTTTTTGAAAACGGTGCGCTGCGCGTCAACTGGGATCACGGGTTCGCGGCGGAGTTTTTGTCGCGGTTTTGAGCTGTGGGATTCCGTTGTTCAAGAAAATTCGGCTCGATTTAATTTTTTTTTTGAATAATCTTGACTTTATGACTATCCAAAAAGTATTTTATTAGATATATGTGATTGCGGGCATATAAAAGCCCGCCCAACCGTTTTCAGAAGAGGTGCTGATTATGGATAACAATGCAGTTGAAGAACAGGCGGAAGACGAGTACGACGTACTCAAAGAACAGCTTCTTTCGGAACTTGACGAACTCGGCAGGCATCCCCATTTGGACAGCCTGATGAACCAAAAACTCCCGAACTCAAGCGAGGAGACAGACTTCGCCGTATGGCGCGAGTGCCTGATTGAGTCCGTTGACCTGAATCGGGACGCTGTTGAAAAATGGGCGATGGCTTAGGGGGCAAGATCGCAGGATATCTATCTTATTGGATTTGTAAACTAAAACCGTTCCGCGTCAAAAACAAAGTCGCGGCATATACAAATAACTCAGGCTACGCTTCGCCCACAGATATTGCCAAAAAATCATTTTTTATTAACGAATTGTTTTCTGTGCACTTAGGCCAATCCCGAATAAACGCTCATCACAAAATTGCGTCTACCGACAAAAAACTCTCCTTGAGCGAAGAAACTATAGACACGCTCACCTATACCTTGAAATATAGACCCACGTCAGGAGATATGCTGATGGCGATGTTCCAAATGGCAGATGATGCATACTCAAAGCGCTGTATTTAGGGGGAAATGACCCCGCCGCCCCCGACCGCTCCTGAAGATTGACGGGGATGGCGTTACGAGTAGGCGGACGACGGCGACGGCGCGGATTTTTTACGCAAAACCCGACAAAACGCCGCCCCCCGCCTCGAACGACCGCCCGGCAGCGTTACTCGGCCGAGATCGCTAAATGTTCCTATCAACCATATAAATCAACAAGTTAGGCGGTATTCGGCGGCGGTAGAGGCCGGAGGGAGGCCGGCCCGGCGCAATTTTTTTGCAAAATTCTTGATTTTCCCAGCGTCCGAATACTATTTTGAGAAAGCGGGTAAAATCCGCAGAAAGACGGTCTGAAAACGCTCCGGCGGGAGTCGGTAAGGCCGCCGGGCGGTGTTTATAGTCAGACGGGGCAATATGGTTGCCGGAACGACCGGGGTAAACGGGGTAACGCTATGAAAATCATTGAATTGCATACGACTTGTACCACACCTATATCGTGCGCGGTTATGACAGATACGCGTACGCCGTCGGCTATTGGCATGGATTTTGCCCCCCCCCCCCCCCCCCCCCCCCCC
>Ga0268262_10001500_pt1 | contig 28746 bp, 35 predicted proteins | sample TergutNc150P3_FD_190354 | JGI IMG/M metagenome (GOLD analysis project Ga0268262, IMG submission 190354) | Nasutitermes corniger P3 segment gut microbial community from laboratory colony in Florida, USA - Nc150 P3 (SPAdes) (version 2) | ecosystem: Host-associated > Arthropoda: Insects >... | reverse complement strand
ACGGAAAAACGTGGATTGTAGGATTTCATACAAAAGAAACAACTGCGATAACAAATTATGCCCAATATAGATATGATTTCGGAACTGTCCGTGATCAAGTTATTGTTGTTGATATACCGTATTCAAATTTATTTCTGCCTGAATGGTCAAAACAATACTTGTTCGATTTTAATAAAGAAACAATAAACGCCTTGACTATTGAAGCACTTCTTGCAGTACAAAATTACGGTTCATCTTCATTACAAATTTTCGACTTTGAGATTTACTGATTTTCACTTGAAAGCCTAATCTAGTACACCCTGAATGCTCACAATGTAAGACCTATACAATAACTATCCAATTATATAGGTTGCCTGTTTCCCCATTGTATGTATCATAACATCAATAATAATTAAGGGGAGTATTCAATGAAAGGGAAAATTATTCTTTTTACAATGGCGTTGTTTATGGCAAGCGTCTTGCAGGCGCAGAATACAAGCGGAACGCCGCAAAGCCCTCGTCCATTCAGGGATATAACCGCCACGCAACTGGTGAGCGAAATCAAGATCGGCTGGAACTTGGGTAATTCGCTTGAAACCGCCCCATTAACCGGAACAAGTCAATATTGGGCGACAACAGGAGAATGGCGCACACTTCCTGCAAATCCCACTGTTACCTAAATGGAAACAGCGTGGTATTGCCCTATTACGACTAAAACGACTATCACCGCATTAAAAAATTCGGGCTTTAAAGCAATAAGAATTCCCGTTTCATGGTTAAAAGCCGCTGATTCAAATCAAAATATCCGTGCTGACTGGATGGCGAGAGTTGTTGAAGTTGTCAATTACGCCGTTGAGAACGATATGTATATTATTTTAAACTCCCACCATGATGAAATGGAACATTTTGATTTATCAAATAAGGGGATAGAAAGCTCTTTAACAAAGTTCAAGAAAATGTGGGAACAGATCGCTTTCATGTTTAAGAACTACGATGAAAAATTAATTTTTGAGGCGTTAAACGAGCCGAGAAACTCTGCAAAAGGACCCAATGAATGGGTAGGCTCAAATGAAGCGTATAAAAATCTAAACAGACATTATCAGTCTTTTGTTGATATAGTCAGGGCAAGCGGTGGAAACAACGATAAGCGGTTTTTAATAGTAAATCCATTTGCGGCTTTTAGCCGAGCAGGAGAAATAAACGGTTTAGTAATTCCTAAAGACACCGTACAAAACAAGATTATTGTTTCTATCCATATGTATTATCCTCATGCTTTTACTACGGACAACGGTACTGATACATGGAGTAAGAATAAAAAAAATGACACTAAACCTATTACCGATGGAATTGACTTAGCTTATAATGCATTTGTAAGTAAAAGGATTCCAGTTATCATTGGTGAATTCGGTACAGTTGATAAGAAAAATAATACTTCAGCAAGAGCGGAATGGTCGGAATTTGTGGTGAACTATGCGAAAAATAAGAATATGCCTTGTTTATATTTCGATGAAGGAGACGCCTATGGCATATTTAACAGAGTCACAAACAGATTTATTTATCCTGAAATTTTTGTCGCTATTATGAGAGGTGCGGGGCTTAGTACCAATATGCCTGCGCCGGTTTCAAATTCAACAGCTTCTTTTCTTCTTACTAAGCGCGATTGGGGTTGGCAGTTTGAACAAGTTTTCCTTGACTCGCTTTTGTTTAACATTAATGGCGGTAAAATCACACAAGGAGATACATACACTTTCACCTATTCATTCACGTCAAATGTGGCAATGGATTATTTACAAGTTATTCTTCTTGATTTCGGGGAATCAACCAATTGGAAATGGAACGAGCTTTCAGACTATATAAAGATAAAAGAAACCATAGCGGCGAATACCGTAGTAAGCGGCTCAATAACTATAAAAGCTACAAAGACGGCGACTAATACAAATCATAGGGCAAACAGACTGGTATTTCAAGCAGGTAAAGGAACGGTAAGTGCGCCGATTTTAACGTTTACTAAGTTTGAAATAAAGAAAGATTAATTTATTGAAAATTACTAATTTTCGAGTGAAAATCCAGACTAGGTAATAACTAGGTAATTCCCTAGTTTTCTGTTTTTCCGTAAAATATACCATATAATCAGGGGGATTTTTATGTTCAAAGTTAAAAGAAGTATAATTATCTTGGTAATGATAACGTTGGCGGTTTTATTGTTTACATCACAATCAATGCCGGATAATGTGAATGGATTTTCCGCCGACAGGGGAGCATTTCAAATTTTAGATAGTTATCAGGGCAGGAAAAATGTAATAAAAGTGGACGGAACAAAATCTTCATGGGCAATACTTGTGTATTCACTTGCCCAATACAAGGAAAAAACAATAACCATTGAGCTTACAGCCGAGGTATGGCGTGAAAAAACAACGGGAACTATAACATGGCAAGTAAATAATCCTTCTTATCCTATAGTAGGTATGATAGAAAATGCAAAACCTAAAGCCTGGCACAAGGTTTCCGGCAAGCTTATTATAACTCCCACAGATAATAATCCCTTATTGTATTTTACCAGATATGGAACAAATAATGATATAGACACTTTTTATATTTCCAATCCTACAGTAAAGATAATGGAAGGGGATACACTAACCCCCGATCTCTCATTAACACCGCTTAAATCGACTTATGCAAATAACTTTCTTATTGGAACTACATCTTACCCCAATGGTTTAAATTTAACGAGGAAATATTTTGATGTTTTAAAACGTCATTTTAATGTGGTAACTATTAATTCAACATATCCTTCTCAACTGGCGCCTTCAAGCAAAGGGGGAGCGTACCAATGGTCAACCGCGGATAACAGTGTAGACATCGTTGTAAAAAACAACATACCGGCGCATGGACATATTCTTGTTTGGCACGAATCAACTCCGGCATGGATGACTGAAGGCTCAAAAGATGAAGTTATAAAAAATATGAAAGATCATATCACTACGGTATTAAAACATTTCAGCGGTAAGATTAACGCATGGGATGTGGTGAACGAAGCGATAAAACAGGATATTACTGCCGCCGAAGCAAAAGGAGATTGGAAAAAGTGCGTAAGAACTTCAGTGCCCGGTACGCCAAACCCCTGGTATGAAAAACTTGGTTCCGATTACATTGAGCTTGCGTTCCGTACCGCAAGAGCCGCCGATCCTAATATTAAGCTCTATTATAACGACTATAATTTTGAAGACCCGAACAAAGCAGAAGTTGTGCGGAAAATGATTTTGGATATTAATAACCGTTACAAAAAAGAAACGGGAGGGACTCGTGACCTTATTGAAGGAGTAGGCTCGCAATCCCATATTTATAATTTTAATCCTAATATAAATAATATTAGAAAATCTTTGGAAATATTAACCGGCATTGGAATTGAAGTAGCAATAACCGAGTTGGATGTATCGCCTAATGGTTACAAACGTGGTGAAAAAAAAGACACGGTTATGTCAGAAAAGGACGCGATAAATCAAGGTATTGCTTACGCCAGATTAATGAGTTTATACAGAGAATTTCCTTCTATAGTGCGGGTAACCTTCTGGGATCTTGATGATTATAACAGTTGGCTTTCTGAATCAAATCCCACTCTTTTTGACAGAAACTTAAACGCAAAACAGGCGTTTTTTGCCGTAAGCGATCCCGATGGTTTTTTAAGACAGCACGGTGGAAGCGCAACTCCGGCTAAAGTACTGACTTCCGGCGGAGAAACCGTGAAAGGTTCATTCAATGCTTATACCGGTAATTCGTATACGCCTCTTTCAAGTTCGGTTAATTACCAAGTTGTTAATCTCGCAAATGAAAGCCGTGATAATGTTTTAAAAGTTATAAATCCTGGCGAATGGGCCGTGGCTTTATATGATCTTAAAAGTTACAAGGGAAGAAAAATAACTGTTACTTTTTCCGCGGAAGTTAAACGTGTAGGAGCCAATGGAATATTAAACTGGCAGATAAACAACAGTGATTATCCTTCAGTAGGAAATCCAATAAATAACGCCGAAGCGGAAACTTGGCATAAAATGAGCGGAACATGGACTGGAATTCCAAGCGACAATAATCCATGGTTTTACCTGAGTACCTACAATAACAACAGCGCAAGTACAACTTATTACATTTCCAATTTTACAATTACGGTAAAATAAACTGATTTTAAATTTACTAAAGTAGACGCGGAGTGTATGTCACCTAACGGTTTACGCTAAAGATAATCGGAATGAGTTCCAGCAACTGTTAAACGCCCAAGTCCTTTCTAGCTTCCTCAAGAGACTTATACCATTTAGCCGGCTTTTCTCCATTAAAAATAGCATTTCCCTCCGCTATTGCGGCAAGCACTTTGGCGTTAAAAGGAGGATTTTCTGCATGAAGAGGGCAATTCTCTCCGTAAATACATTCAGTAGAGGTTTCAGTTTCAGGTACTGCAATCATAGAAAACTCCTCTATTTCAATATACGACTTTAACGGCAAAACCGCAAATTTTATTCTTTGATGTTGTACTTCTTCCTGAACCTTTCAATGCGTCCGGCTGTGTCTACTAGTTTTTGTTTGCCGGTAAAGAAAGGGTGGCAGGCTGAGCAAATTTCAACCTTTATGTTCTTTGTGGTGGAACGCGTTTCTATCACGTTTCCGCAGGCGCAGGTGATTTTTGTCATCTCGTACTTTGGGTGTATTCCGCTTCTCATATAATCCTCCGAAAATTGTCCAACTCCGCCTTGACGGTTTAAGGACTTAATCCATGCCCCCTGTTCCGGTATTCATGGATTTTAGGAATGCTTCATTATTCTTGCTTTTCTTCATTCTGTCAACTAGCAATTCGATAATTTCGATATCGTCCATAGGATTGATAACTTTGCGTAAAATCCAGATTTTTTGGATTTCTTCCTCCGTAAGCAAGAGTTCCTCTTTGCGGGTTCCGGATTTCTTAATATTGATTGCCGGGAACAGGCGGCGGTCGGAAATGCGCCTGTCAAGGTTAATTTCCATGTTGCCGGTTCCTTTGAATTCTTCAAAAATTACCTCGTCCATGCGGCTACCGGTCTCCACAAGGGCGGTTGAAATGATTGTAAGACTGCCGCCTTCCTCGATATTTCTCGCCGCGCCGAAAAAGCGCTTCGGCTTGTGAAGGGCGTTAGAGTCAACGCCGCCCGACAGGATTTTTCCCGACGTGGGGACAGTCTGGTTATAGGCGCGCGCAAGGCGGGTAATCGAGTCCAAAAGGATTACCACGTCCCTTTTGTGTTCCACAAGACGCTTGGCTTTTTCAAGCACCATCTCGGTAACCTGAACATGACGGCTTGCCTGTTCGTCAAATGTTGAGGAAATAACCTCGGCGCGCACGGTGCGTTCCATGTCTGTTACTTCTTCGGGGCGTTCGTCTATTAATAGGACGATTAGGTATACTTCCGGATGGTTTTTAGTAATGGCGTTTGCTATTTTTTGCATCATTATCGTTTTACCGGTTCTGGGAGGGGCTACGATTAGCGAGCGCTGGCCTTTACCGATGGGGCAGAACAAGTTGATGATTCTTTCGCTTACCCCTTCCGTTGACGTTTCAAGGTCTAATTTGCGGTTGGGGTACAACGGGGTAAGGTTGTCAAAAGGAATACGGTTCTGGGCGACGGTGGGGTCGTCGTAGTTGACGGTTTCCACCCTAAGCATCGCGAAAAATCTTTCGCCTTCTTTGGGACTGCGAATTTGTCCGTAAACGGTATCGCCTGTTTTAAGCGCGAAGAGCCTAATCTGGCTTGGACTGATGTAAATATCATCGGGGCCGGGAAGGTAGGAATTTTGAGGACTGCGAAGGAAGCCGTAACTGTCGGGCAGAATTTCAAGGGAGCCGTACGCGTAAATAATACCGCCCCTTTCGGTGTGCGCTTTAAGTAGGGCGAAAACAATTTCCTGTTTTTTAAGGACTACCATGTCGTCATGGGTAATGTTGTAGCAGGCGGCAAGATCCCGCAGGTCTTTCATGTTAAGCCTGATAAGTTCGTTTATCGTAAGACGCGGTTTGCCGTTGTCCTGATCCTGCCGCGGGATCGGCTTGCCGTACAGGTCAGGCATGGAGGGCAGTTTTGGAAGTGCCGGTAAATCCGCCGATACGCCCGTTTGCCCGTTTGTCTGTTCTTCTGATTCGCCGTTTCTGTAATCAGAACCGTTCTGTTCACCGTATGGTTTCCTGCGGACAACTACGCGTCCCGCCTTACCGCCATTTCCGTTTTCATTGTTTTGTTCCGTTTCTTCTGAACTCACTGTTTCCTCGCCATTATCCTCTGATGTTGATTCTTCCGGCTTTCTGCCTCTTCTTACAATTGCCATTTTTACCACCCATGGATTGTATATTTTTGACTGGATTCACATTAATTCTAATTAATAATTTGATTCATTGTTATTGAATGGATACCTTAACTTTAATAATTTTCCTTATTAATGTCAACCCTTAATTTAAGATTTTTTGGATTTCTTCCAGTACCGCGCAAGCGGCGCGAAGGCGGACTTCATTTCTGGAACCCTTAAAATGAAACGCCCTTGTTTTAATTTCTCCGTCCCGTAAAGCGGCCGCGACCCATACCGTACCCACAGGGACGCCGCTGCCGTCTCCGTCGGGACCCGCAAGCCCCGTAACCGCGGCTGCAATATCCGCGCCGCTTTTTTTAAATACTCCCCCTACCATTGAACGCGCCGTTTTCTCGCTTACAAGGCCGTCGGTTGAAAGCTCTCTTTTTTTTAGCCCGAGCATGGAGACTTTCGCCTCTTTTGTGTAACATACGAAAGACCCCCACAGCACAAGCGACGCGCCCGGTATTTCAGCTAATAACGACGAAATTAAGCCGCCGGTACACGATTCCGCCAACGCCAGTTTTTGTGAAACAGCTTTTAGTTTTTTTATCAAGCAGGCCGCTTTTTTTTCGGCTTGTTTAATTAACTTTTCATCCGCATTATGTTCTGACATTGCTGCGCTGTAAATCCGCTTTTATTTCTTCGGTGGGACGGTGAAAAATTTCCACGTCTTTTTCCACGTTGGTCATCTTGCATTTGCCTTCAAAAAGAACCCCGTCCGCTATGCGCAATCTTGCGGCGCTTACGTCGCCCTGGACTTTCGCGCCGCTCATCATATCAACCTTGTCCACCGCATGTACCGTTCCGGAAACATTGCCGTGTACCGTAAGGGAGTTTACCGTTATGTGATCAGCGTCAACAACCGCGTCTTTATCGACAATCAAATCGCCGGAGGCGTCTATTGTTCCCTTAAAACTTCCCTGAATGCGCAATGTTGTCGCGAATTTAAGTATTCCCGTAAAATTTGTGGTTTTGCCCAGAATTACTATTTCCGATTTTTTCTTTCTTCCTTCCCGCTTGGACATTTTTACGACTGCTCCTGATGCAAGAATTTTCGTATTTGGCTTTCAAGCACGGAAAGTCCGATTTCATCTTTCTTTAGATCATCCCATTCGTTTATTGTTTTTTCTATTCTGGCGTCAAGAGCCGCGATATGTTTACGTACGGAAAGAATTTTTTCGCTTACGGGATTTAAATGCTGGATAAGTGTCTCCTGATTTAGATTTTCACCGATTGCGGTATTCTTGCAGATCAGCGCGATAGCCCTGTCCAACTCGTCAATGCTCCCGATAAAGATGGAAAGATTTTCTTTTAAGTGCCTGTTTAACTCTTCGGCAAGGGCGAGGCGGGTTTCCCGCGCTCTTATCTGTTCAAATAACGCCCTGTTACGGAAGACCGCGTTAATACGCGCCAAAACTTCGGAAAAATTGAACGGTTTTGTTATATAATCATCCGCTCCCGCTTCAAAACCGGCGACTTTATCTTTTACATCGTCAAGGGCTGAAAGCATGATAATTGAAATATTTTCATAATTTGGATCGCTTTTAAGGATTTTTGTTATTTCGCGTCCGGTTAATCCCGGCATTATATTGTCAATTATGACCAAATCCGGCATGAATTTCTTAACTTTTTCCAAAACCTCCGGTCCGTTATCGCATTTTTCCACGACAAAACCGAGTTTGGACAGCATTACTTCAAAGAAATCAAGATTTATTGTCTCATCATCCGCGATTAGTATCTTCTTCTGGACGTTCATGGCTTTATTGTACACCATACCGCCTTGAAGATCAACAAGAAGACCGCCAGAAAAACAAAGAAAATCGCCAGGTAATCGCCGTAAAGAGTGTAAATTACGGTTTTATTAACTAGCGGTACCGTAACATTAAGATAAGTTTCCGTAAACGGCGGAGCCATCGCCGTTATTCTGCCGTTTGGGTCTATGGCGCAGGTTTGACCAGTTGATGTTGACCTGACCATGGGGCGGTAATTTTCCACGGCTCTGAAGACCGCCATTGAAAGATGCTGATACTGGGCGGGAAGGCTTTTTGACCACGCGTCGTTTGAAATGTTTACAAGCGCGTCCGCTCCGCGGCTTATAAAAATTTTTGACAGGTAGCCGAATGAGTCTTCAAAACAGATTGGAGCGGAAAAAGTAAATCCCTGTCCCTTAAAAACGGTCTGCTCATCGCCCTTTTCCCAAAAATGAGTGTCGGCGCTTTTAAGCCATTTATAAATTAACGGGAACTGTTTTTTATAAGGGAAATGCTCGGTAAACGGAACCAAATGTAATTTCCTGTAAGTCGTAATATTTTGTCCTTTTTCAAATAGCATCGCGGCGTTATAGTCCACACGGAATTTTTCATCGGCGTTCGGATTTCTTGAGCTGTCCATACGTCCGTCGTCATTCCCTATTAAGAAGGGAACGTCTTTTGAGGAAAGGTATTCTAAAAGTTCTTTTACTATCAGCCATGAATTTTGATCGTCACGGTATGTCGTATGCCAGTAAATTCTTGGAATAAACGCGGTTTCAGGCCAAACAACAAGGACGGGTCTTGGATACGAAGAAAGTGCTTTATCGGAAAGGCGCGTTAATCTTTCAAGGTCTTTGCGGTACTCCTGTGTTATTTGCCATGGAGACGGGGATCTTGCCGCCTCCCAGGGGTCGGTGTTGTGCTGGATTAGGGCGATGGGTACGTTTGGACAAGAGGAAAAATCTTTGATGTTTATAAAACCAAAAATTAAAGCGGTAACAAGGGCGGCAAACCATAGGATAGCGGGTATTTTTTCTTTGAAGAAGAACGACACAAACGAAGTTTTTATATCCGACCATTTTAAATTATTAACAGCCTCAGCCAGCCAGAAAGAGGGAAATGTAACAAGGGCGCTAACCCCCCACACGCCGGTGACGCTCGCCATCTGTATTAACGGTATCATGCGCCATTGCGAATAACCCGATATTCCGTAAGCGTACCCTAAAAATCCTTTTGTGCGTAAATATTCATAGGAGAGCCATATTATCCATTGGACAAGATAACCGCGTTTGGGAAAAAGAATACAGGCCAATTTTAGGAATATAAAAGTAATACATAAATAAACAAGATAGATACAGTAAACGATTATTCCCGCCAGCGGATGAAATTTCCCAAGCCAGTAATTGAACAGGGCATAAGCGATTATGCCGTAAATCGCGCCGAAACCGGCGCAAGCCAAAAGATTATTTTTACGAATGATGATAATTACGGGGATGAAAGCGAACCACGCGAGAAACGGCAAACCGTTTATAAATAACACATTGGGAAAAGAGGCGGTAAAAAGAATTGACGCCGATAAAATAAGCCCCAACTGGATAAAAACATTTTTAATCCGGTTGTTTTTTGTTTCCATTTGTTACTTTTTAGCGGCTTTTTTATCGTCGTTTACGGCCCATACCGCCTGCTTTAATTCACGGCCTGAACGGAAAGCGACTACGCCATGTGAATGTATAACGATGGTTTCGCCTGTTTTGGGGTTTCGCGCCCTTGGACGCGCTTTTCGCACTTTTACTTCAAAAGTTCCAAAACCGCGTAATTCAATTATCTGGCGGCGAATCAGAGCTTCCTTCATTTCATCAATGAAAAGATCGACAACGCCCCGAATCTCCGTACGGCTCATTCCCGTTTTTTCATAAAGAGCGTCTACAATGTCAACTTTTGTAAATTTTTTCGCTGCCATAATAATGAATGTTATTGCCTTGATTTCATCGTATTATAATAACGCTGCATCCTTGATTTTTTTCTGGCTGCCGCGTTCTTTTTAATAATTCCTTTTCCCGCGGCGGTGTCAATTTTCTTGATCATTTCTTTTAATGCGGCATCCGCTCCGGGGTCTTTTTTACGCGCCAGAGCCGTAAATTTTTTTACGCTTGTTTTTACCGCGCTTTTTGCCGATTTATTTCTCAAGCGGCGTTCTTCACTCTTGCGGTGCCGCTTTTCCGCTGAATTACTTTTCTTTGCCAAAGAATTCCTCCATAAAATTACTTAAGTTTTAATGTCTCAGCGGAAATCGGAAGGACGCCTTTCCTTTCGTTTGCACTTTTCACATTCCGCCAAGGTTTTTAATTTACCGTCTTCAAATAGAGTTTTCATCTTTATTTCTCCGCCGCAGGAACACATAAATTTCTGCGTTGCGCTGGAAGTACGGCTGTTTTTACTGGCCTGTGCCATATTTTTCTCCTAATAATAAGTATGAGGCAAGGATACTATAACCGCCGTTATAATGTCAAGACACTTCGGGCGTTATTGAGCGTCATTCATCTCCGCTTCACCGGGCGGAAAAAGGTATAAATCCGGCAGTTTGAAAGTACGGTTTAAAGCATAGGACTGCGGATTATGAAATTTACTAATCGCCGCGATAGTAAAGAAGTGGCTTAAAGGTTCAAAGTCCTGAGAATTCACCTTTATTGTAAATTTAAATTCTTTTGTAATATCGGGAACATCCGCTACAAGAGGGGTAGGCCAGAAAGTGAATATACTCGGAGTGTTGGAAACTATTCTGTACGGGTTCTGCCAGTTACTGTTCCTCATTTGGACAAGTTCGCCATTGTAGTACAACTCCACGTCAACGTCCACAATCGGCTCAAAACTTACGCCGTGGAAGATGCGGCCCGCGATAGTCGGGATGTCAAACAAGGGGGGGGTGATCTTATGCGCGACGACTCCGGTTCCGTCATGAGGCGCCGTCGGACGCAGGTTATGGTTTACAAGACGTAAGCCCTTGTAAATTAGCGCGTTTATATCCGCTTCGCTTTGCTGTTGATGAATGCCTTCCTGATAAGTCCTTGTAAACCCGCGATTTGACACTATGTAATTCGGAGAAATGCGGTTAAGCGTATAACAGATCGTATCTATTCTGCATTGATAACACATACAGAATTGTTCCTGATTACCGCTCCGTTGTATTTCGTCAAAAATTTTCTGTACCGATTCAAATACTAAATCTTCGTTCGTATTATGAATGTCCATATTATTCTCCCCAAATTTATTGCTTAGTATCCGTCGTTTTAATCGCAGACGCTAATTCATAAAGTATACTACATAATTTGGAAAATGTCTTTATTTTTTCCTTATATTTTTGATTAATAAATATTCTGATTGTATAAAGCGTCCGGATAAAGGCGTTTACCGTTTGGGGCTTAAACGCGCTGGAACTTTCGCTAAAACCGCGTTTTTCGTCAATAATGAATAGTCCTGTCTCAAAGGATACCGGTTCGGGTATGTCGATTATTATATCTTCCCCTTTGATTTTAAATCCACGTCCGCGCAGTTCCTCCGCAAGCTTTTCCTCGTATTTTGCCCTGTCTTTGATGTTCCTGAGCGCCTGAAAATCGACATTTTCAAGCGAAATTTCCGTCGCTGTGGCGTAAAACTTCCCTTCACGCACGGATTCCAAAAGATTTACACCATTAATTGAAGAATCGCGCTCCTTTTTATTAATTTTTTGCTCAAGAAGGGTAAAAAGACTCGAATCGTCAAGGTTATATAGGTCTTCTCCCTTTATTTGACCGGATTCAAGACCGTTTATTAATAATTTTTTAAGCATGGCGGTAACCGCGCGTACATTGCGGTGCCAATAAACTGTTCTGTACATCAGATATTTGGAAAAAAGTACGGATTCGACATTTGGGATCAGGCGGGAATCGATGTCGGCCCCGCGTTTTTTGCTGGGATAAAGTTTTGAAAGGATAAAATCGACATCCTGGACACCGTAAGGAACGCCGCAATAACGCGCGTCGCGGTTCAGGTAGTCAAGTTTATCCGGATCAAGCGCCCCTGACAGGAGCCTGCGGTAAAAATGAAGCTCACCGCCCGATACGGTCTTTTCTTTGTCAATTATGGCTGCGGTAAGGGTTGGATCCGCTCCTGTAGCCCCCACAAGGCTTTTCATGGGTTCTTTTAGGATAATTTCGCCCGTAAGAGCCTCATGGGAGGACAGGGATAGTTCCTTTAGGGAGTGGGTATAGGGGAAGTGTCCCAAATCATGGAGCAGACAGGCGGCAAGGAAGGATTTTACCCCCTCGGTTGTAAGCCAGTCAGCGGCGCCGCGTTCGGCTAAATTTCTTAGAAGCCGTTTACCCAGGTGGTATACGCCGATTGAATGGCTTGCCCTTGTGTGCGTGGCGCCGGGATAGACAAGGTATACGGGGCCAAGTTGCATAATCCTGTTCAGGCGCATAAATGGGGCGGATTCGGTCAATTTAGCCTGTTTTTCAGTCATATAGACGTGTCCCCATAAGACATCCCTTATGGGGTGGGTAAAGTCATCCATTAATGAAATTTTAGTTTTCTTCTTCATTATTTGTGATATTATAGATATTAATCGATCTTTTTACTAGAATATAAAGTAGTGCGTATTTTTAATATTGCGCGCCCGTTGGCGTTGGGTTTATTTTTATTTGTCTCAATCTCCGCCGGGTCTTGGCGATCGTTGGCCGCTCAAGAGCGGGTAGACCGCGTATCCAGAGGTTCCATACCCGAGGAATTACTGCGTCCAAGACAGGTAGAAGCGCCGCGTTATCCAATCGATACCGTAATTGGAGAGCTTGGCAGGGGAACCGCTTCTGATTCCGCGTTTTCATTTGCCAATTATATCAGTTCAGCTTTATTATCGGGAAACAAAGGGAATCCCGCTCTTGCTTCCGTTAATTCGACCGTAAGGGAAAACCTTTTATCCGCCCTTGAAATTATCGCTCCTTTAAGTTTCAGGATTGGCGGCGGAAGGGAAGAAGCGGACGGCGCTATTTCATTTTTGGTTCGGTTTATCGGAAAAGACCGGGGGATTACGGGGGAATTATATATAAGGTATGTAACAAGGCAAAGCCAGGAACCGGACGGAGAAGTTAAAACGACCGGTAACTGGGTATTTGAAGAATTGCTTCTTGAAGAAGCGAAAAATCGTGAGGTAGAACAAAGAGAGTCGATATACCGTCATGATTTTTATCCGTATGAGAGGTTTTTCTAATTTATGGCGACACCTGTAGGAAGAATAGAAAAGGAATTTCTTTTTAATATTTTATATGAAGAGAAAATTCCAATAATGTATATAAGGGATAGAACGGAATATAAATTTAAACTTGAACAACCGGCGAGCGAAGAGTTGGTCTTGCGCCCTGAAAAGCCTTTGGGTAAATTAAAAAACCATATAAAATTGCCGTTTAAATTTAATTATCGCGGGCAGGTGATTGATTTTTCCGCGGAAATATTGGCGCAAAAAGAAGAACTTATTTTTTGCAGGGCTCCTACGACATTGTATAAGAATTTGGATCGAAATTATTTAAGGGTTGACACTCCGTCTGACATAAAAATTCTTTTTACTTTCCGCGGAGATCGTTATAATCTCGCGTTTCCAAAGGTTTCAGAATATGAAAATATAGCGGCCAACGACGTGTCAAAAAATTTCGATCCGCGCAATCTTTCAGTGTTGATAAAGCAAATAACCGGAATGTTAAGTAATTTTGCGGACGGATACAAGATAGTTAATTTTAAGGACAAAAAACCCGAATCTATTGAAGAGAGAATAGTATCGGAGACCGGAAAAACGCTCTTTATTCCCTCAACGGTGGGATATTTGCCGAAGACGGATCCGTATCCTAAAAAACGCATAATTACCGAGGAATTGTTCCACAGGTATCTGGAAACCACCGGTATCGGCAAGAAATTTCTTGAAGAAAATACCGCGCGTTTTCTTAAAAATAAATTTGACGACAGTGTATTTTCCGACGCGTGGATTCCTATTCTGTTTCATGAATATGTTATCGGGTATATCCATATTTGGATTAACAAACAGGGAAAACTTCCGTTTGATTTCAGCGTGCTTGACAATGTTTACCAATACACGAAAGTACTTGCCTTCGCGTTAAAAGAGAACGGATATTTTGAGCACGGGAAAGTAACAAACCAGCCGTTTGAAGGCAGGGTCCTTGATATAAGCGCGTCCGGTTTATTATTCGCCTATCCCCTTGGCTCCACTCTTCTTTCGACTCTTTTAGTTGATTCGGAATTATCGGTTACTATAGAAACTTCAAACCGCACGATTAATGTTCTTGCGAAAATTGTCAGGCGTTTTAAAGATAAAAACGCAGGCTACTTAGGCTGTCGCTTTATTAACTTGGTTCCTGAAGATATGCGCTTCCTTTTTGAGTACCTGTACGGCAGAAAAATTGACGATACCGATTCGGCTTTCCTGGCCGGGCAGGTGTAAGAGCAAATAACAAATAAAAAATTAAAGAGTATTTTTTCCTCTTCCTTTGTTATTTTTTATTTATTATTTGTTATTTCTACTTTTTACTATCTTTCCAATTTACGATACACATAGCGGTGGGGGCTGTCTGCCGCCGAACCAAGTTTTTCTTTCCGCCACTCTGCGTACTCCGACCAATTGCCGTCGTACCAAATAACTTCGCCGTCTTCAAAGGCCAATATGTGCGTGACTATGCGGTCCAAGAACCAGCGGTCGTGGCTGATTACCAGGCTTACTCCGGCGAATGTGTCCAAAGCTTCTTCCAACGCGCGTAATGTATTCACGTCAAGGTCGTTTGTCGGCTCGTCAAGTAAAAGAACATTCGCCCCTTCTTTGAGCATCATCGCAAGGTTAAGCCTGTTGCGCTCTCCGCCGGAAAGGAATCCCACTTTCTTTGACTGATCCGCGCCTGAAAAATTGTACCAAGCGCAATAGGCGCGTGAGTTGACTTCCCTCGCGTTCGCCCCCGTGCCGATTTTTATCAAATCCTGTCCGTCAGAAAGCTGTTCCCAAACGCTTTTTTCGCCGTCAAGAGAGGCGCGCATCTGGTCGGCATAGCCGATTTTTACGCTTTCTCCAAGTTTTATACTACCCGTATCCGGCTTTTCGCCGCCCGTTATCAATTTAAAAAGAGTTGTCTTTCCCGCGCCGTTCGGCCCGATTATACCTACGCACGCTCCCGGCGGCACCGTGAAACTCATGTTGTCGAATAACAGTTTGTCTCCGAAAGATTTTGATAATCCTTCCGCCTCGATTACAAGTTTACCGAGGTGCGGCCCCGCGGGAATCGTGATTTTATTGTTTGTTACCGCGCCACGTGAGCGTTCCCTCTCATCGTCCTGATAAAGTTTTTCATACTGTGTGATACGCGCCTTGCTTTTCGCGTGCCGTCCCTTTGGACTCATGCGTATCCATTCAAGCTCCCGCAGTAGGGTTTTGCGCCTGTCGCTTTCGCCTTTTTCTTCCTGCTCCATGCGTTTCTCTTTTTGTTCCAGCCAGCCTGAATAGTTGCCTTTCCATGGAATTCCCTCTCCTCGGTCAAGCTCCAGTATCCAGCCTGCGACATTGTCCAAGAAATAGCGGTCGTGCGTTACGGCGATAACGGTTCCGGCGTAATCGCGCAGATGGCGTTCCAGCCATGCCACGGTTTCCGCGTCCAGATGATTGGTCGGCTCGTCGAGTAACAGGATGTCGGGTTTTTGCAGGAGTAAACGGCAAAGGGCGACTCGCCGCCTCTCTCCGCCTGAGAGGTGATCTACAACCTCGTCGCCGGGCGGACAGCGAAGGGCTTCCATCGCGAGCTCAAGTCTGCTATCCAAATTCCAACCATCCGCGGCCTCGATTTTTTCCTGTAATTCCGCCTGTTTAGCGCCAAGTTTGTCGTAATCCGCATCAGGTTCCCCAAACGCTTCGCTTACCTTGTCAAACTCCGCAAGGAGGGCGACAAGCTCTTTGGCCCCTTGCGACACTATTTCTTTAACACTACTGCCCGGCTCAAGGTACGGCTCCTGTTCAAGGAACCCGATTGAAAATCCGGGGCTGATTGAGGTTTCCCCCGCGAACTCGGTGTCCACGCCCGCCAGTATTTTTAACAGACTGGATTTTCCCGATCCGTTAAGTCCGATAACGCCGATTTTCGCGCCGTAAAAGTAGGAGATACTGATGTCCTTAAGAACCTGTTTTGTTCCATGCTTTTTTGAAACCTTGTGCATGGAGTAAATAATTTTTTTATCATCTGTTGACATGGTGTAAGTGTAGCATGGATGGGGGAAAGATTATAGGGTGGGGGAGTGGGATATGTAGTTTCATTTAAGCTGTTCTTTCAAATAAGTAACGGAAAAAACCGTAAACACACAAAGTGTAATCACTTCTTGTATTACTTAAAGCTCAGCCGCGGAATAATATGAGTAACCTATGCGATTGGCGGGAACCTGAAGACAGTATTCAAAAAACGCTATTCCCCAACTGGCCGGAATAAAAATCCATAAGGGACTTTCTCTGAATTTTAAATGCCCGTACCACGCAAAGGTCATAAAAACATTAGAAGCTAGTAGCATTGCTATAGGAAATAAGCTTTCAATTTCCATGTTTTCCTTTTTGTTTGTTATTATATTAGAAATGACGGTGGATTTCAAGGGAAGGTTCTGCTTGGAAATGAATGAGAAAAATTGAAAGAAACTGTGACAGTTACTTTCACATCGCCTTTTTTTCACAAAGAAGAAAAAAGAAATTTTTTAACAAAAAGACGGACTGTAGTCGTCAATGTTTTAGGTTTGGCAGTTTAATTATTTTGGTAACTGATATGAAAGCCAAGAGTTGTTATGCTGTAGATAGCAAACAAATACCTTGGGTTCCAATTAATGGGAAAATAAATTTAATAAATAATCAACAAACTGTTGAATTATTTTCTTTTGATAAAAAAGTAAAAAATAACAAAGAAATGACACTGGAAGAAACAATAAAATGTAAAGACAGAGTACCTGGTAATGGGTTAAATGACTATTATTGTAGAAATAAAAATTGTGAATGTTTGTAAAAGAGTTATGAGAAAGTATATTTATATATAGACTACCAAGAATTATCACAAGGCAGAAATGCAAAATACACAGGGGCAATAAATAATAAAATAGTATAAGTCTCGGTCCCTCGCCTTTCCAGCATAAATTAAATAATTTGCTAATATTCACCATAGCATAGAGAAAAAAATCCAATCCTAACGTCTTCAAATGTTGGAATATTAGGATCTATACTTTTTAGCCTTAAATACATTTGAATACCTTCAAAAGAACATAAACTATCGCTAAACCATTTAACCACATCAAAAGAAGTTTTTAAATTACTTTTTATATATGAATAGGATTTTTTCATAATGTCTATTAATTCTGTTTTCTCTACTTTATCTATTTTGTCAACATTTTTAAATATATTAAATGTTTTTTTCCAAACTCTTTCTTCCAAAAAATCGACTAATTCATTTTTGGTAGCAACAATTTTTCTTTCATTTTCATTTTGAGCATAAAATTCATTTCTGTATGATAGTATCGTATTCATTGCTTTTTTATCAATTTTATCCATTGTAAAGGCTATTATTTTTAATGTTTCATCGGCAAATTCAAATATAGATTCTCTATATCTTGAATATAAATGAATACAGTCATTTCGTATGCCAATAAGCTCGTTTATATCTGGATAATCAATATAATTTTTAAATAATTTATAATTTTTTTTCATAATTCTTAAACAGTCTAATTCGTCAAGATATTTATATAAATCATTAACTACACCAGATATCGGAAAATAATTATTGGAGGAAACTTTTTGAGGATATATATATTCGCTCCACCATGATATATTAATTTTCGGAAGTACTTCGCCTATTATTTTAATAAGCGGCTCTCTGATTACTTCTAAACCAATAAAAACATAGCCTCGTGGACTAAGTTTTAACATTTAAAAACTCCTTATTTGTTATTTTATTATTAAAAATTGTAATATGTTCTTCTTGAGGAACGCTCTTTAAAGGTAATTCAATATTTGATAGAAATGGTAATAATTCTTTATTATAGTCATCGTCTGTCAAAAAAATGTATTTATCCTCTTTTATATTTGATATGCCACTCAATGATTTTATCACCATATCCGCCCAAGCTTTTTTCTCTTGTACTGACATTTCATATATTGATTTATCATAGGGGGCTATTTCTTGTTCCAATCCTAATAGACCATGTTTAGCAGATAATACATAGATATTTGAATAATCTGTTAATGTTTTGGCATACTCAATACTTTTTTGAAAACGAGGGCTTGTATATAAATCCTTCGCTTTTGCCTTCTGAGAAAGTTTGTTTTTTCCGCACATAAGCAATACTATTGTTTTCATTTCTTCCCTATAATATACATTTTCAAGTCTTTTTGTAAAAGATGTCAACTGGACTGATTACGATAATCAAAACCTAATTGAAGCAATCTTTTTCTGGCGTTCTCTTTGTCAATCTCTTCAAACAAGTTTTTCCACTTATCATCTAAAATAAGGGCTTCCATTGATAAATGTAAGGCTCCTTTATTCTTTAAAAGTTGTAAGCCTTTAGGCGGGTCAGGAGTGTTAACAAGTTTTCTAATAGCATTTCTAACGCCAAGCTGAGATACCATCTTTTTCAAGATAGTCGGTTGATAATTGTATTGTTTATCCATAATATCTAACGCTTCACTTAGTTTTGTTTCAAACTTTTTTTCCAATTCCGCTCTTTGTAATTCATTATTATTAAGTTTGTAATCCGGATTTATTTTTGATTTATACCAATATAAGACTTTGGGGTCTACAATTATATCTGTTTCATCTATTCTTGAATTTAGTTTTATACCGTTCAAGGTTCTACAGCGGCTTAATGCAACATAAACTTGTCCGTGAGTAAATGCGCCTTGTCCGATATCTATATTTATTTTATCAAATGTCATACCCTGACTTTTATGAATTGTTATAGCATAAGCAAGTTGCAAAGGATATTGAACATATTTACCTATTATTTGTTTTTCTATTTTATTCTCAGTAATATTATACTTATACTCTATTTGTTCCCATGTTTCTTTTTCTACATTATATAATTTCCCATTTATCAGTACTGATATGGAAGCCTCTTTTAATTCTTGAATAATCCCAATCGTTCCGTTTACCCAACGACCTGACTTATCGTTTCTTAATAGCATTATTTGAGCGCCTTTTTTAAGTTCAAGTTCATAAGGGGCAGGTAGTTTGTCTTCGTTTATTTTATTGCCATCACCGGTGTCAAATGTATCAATTATTAATCCTGTATATTTTATTGACGGCGTAGGAAGTCTATCTAATTTCTTAAAATTTATATCAGTAGCAATTTCACGTCTGGTAGTGAGGTATATTGTATCGTCGTTATTTACTATATTTGTCATTCGTGAATTTAATAGCCTAATATCATTATCGGTGGTTTCACCTATTCGTATTCTGTTAAGCGTCTCTTTAAATTCACGTTCTGACGCATCTTGTCTGAATATATTTGTCAATTCTTTTAATTGATAATCGGTTTTCTGAAAAACAGGGGCATCAAAGAAATAATGGCTTTTATAATTTGTAAAGATATAATCATTGTCTTGAGCTGTTAAAACAGGCGGCAATTGGAATACATCTCCTACAAAAACCATTTGAACACCGCCAAATGGTTTATTGTTTCGTCTATTTATTTGTAAAGCACAATCAACTGCGTCTAATATATCTACCCGAACCATTGATATTTCATCTATAATCATCATTTGAAGGCTTTCAAATAATTCCTTTTTCATGTTGTCTGCTTTTATTGATTTTTTATCAAAAAGAGTTATAGGAAATCTGAAAAATGAATGTATTGTTTGTCCGTTTGCATTTATAGCGGCTACTCCGGTTGGAGCAAGCACAACACATTTTTTTTGTGTATGTTCCATAATATATTTCAACAATGTAGATTTTCCTGTGCCGGCTCCACCTGTAATAAATATATTGTTTTCGGTATTTTCAATTAAATCTATTATTTCTAAATACTCTTTTGGAAAATTTGTTATTTCGATCATATATTCATCATTGTTTGTTGTTTCAATATTGTCAATGGGGTCATCTAAAGAATTATCAGTATAATATTCATCATTATTTTCTTCAGAAGAATTATATTTATCATATATATTAATTGATATTATATTATTAATAAGATAAAATATCCCTGAATCTGTTTTTATATATTTTTTTGTGTCTTTCTGACAAATTTCATAATCTTGAATTATTATTGTTCTTTTATCAAAAAAGTTGGAACTAGATGGATACTCAAATTCGATAGGTTTATTTATTTTTTTGCGGTGTTAACAATTTTTATAATATATTCTTCATCAAGATATCCACAATAAATATTTTCTGGTATTGTTATGTTTTCTAATAATTTTATATCTGTTATATTGTTAACAGAAAATATTCTTTCTTCGTTTTTATAATGGCAAAATGCTTTTATATGTTTTTGACTAGTAAATTTAATCTGGCTTAATATTCGTGATGATGGTTCTCCCTTGTTGTTGATATAATTCATCTTAACAGGCTTATTACTACTTATAGCTTTTTCTAGAATTTTATGTATATTTTCTGGATTATACGGCATAATATACTTGTCCTTTAATAAAGTCAATGTCTTCACCTGATAAAGGTACTTTCCATAATTCATTAACTAGCCATAAGCCGCTTTTCTTGATTTTATCTTTTGTAGAATAATTTCCAAGCCATTCTTTGGAAGGTTTACAATCATTACATAATGAAATTGTAGAAATAAGTTTTGATTCAATGTTCAATATTGTTTCCTTATCATTAATATTTAAAATTGAGAAACTAAAATTATTTTGAATATATTTTGTTACTTCTTTTTCGATTTCATTTTGTTTTGCAATATCTATTATGTTTTTATATTTTTCTTGATTTTTCTTTGTTGTTAAATCATATTCCCATACATCAAGGTATTTATCGTTTTTTTTATTTAGTATAGCTCTACCTATGTTTTTTCTAAAAATGCTTCGCTCTTTATTATCATTTAAAAAATGTTGGTATATTCTTGATGACAGTTGATTTTTACCAGTATGTGTTCCTATTCGTACGATTCTATCTACATCATGACCAAATTCTCCTTTTTCAAATAATATATATATTCCATTTAGAGGGATTTCATTATCCCCGAATGGGAAACAAAATCTTTTAGCATTATTGAATAATTTATAAATGTCTTCGCAATAATTATTCATTTAATTTCCTTTTTAACCACTATAACCTTTTTAAAAAAGTCAATTTTTCCATAAGTATTTCGGTGCTAGGTAAATATGCTATTAGGTTTTTATAATATTCTTTTCCGGCAAGAAAAATAAAATTATCATTATTTACATCACATTCTTTACTTATCTGAATAAAAATATTATTAGCCCAATTACGTTTAACTTTTTTGCTTTTACCATTCAATGTTTCATCATACGATTCTATTTCATTATTTAAATTTAATAAGCCGTATTTCGCCGAAAGTATATATATTTTATCAGGTTTTAATTTGGTTTCTGCATATTTTAGACTTTTAGTAAAAAGAGGACTTGTTTATAAATCTCTGGCTTTGGCACTATATTTGGCTTTCTTCTTTACATATGAAATAAGGACTATATTAGATATAAAACTTTCCTTGAACGGTAATTTTATGCATTTTAAGTCCTCACTTAGCCAATGCATTTTTTTGTTTTTCAATGTACCCACCCTGTCCTGCGGAAAGATTGACAAACCGCTGTTTGAGTAGGGCTTTTTCTATGGGGTCTAGTCCGGGTGTTTTGAGTATGTTTTTCAATCTTGCTTTATGTCCGTTACAGGCGATGTGAAATGAGTCTATAGGGAAGCCTTTTATACGGTATTTTAAATCGTGGGGAATGGTTTTGTCTGTGCCTTGATAAAGGGTTTTATCCTTTACCACCTCAAGGGCAAGAAATGCATCATCAAAAAATCGGATTGCCCTTGTTAAACTGCTTGTGCTGTCTTTGTCGGACTTTTCGCAAAATTCAAGTTCCTGTGTTAAGAAGGTATACTCAGCTAAAATAATGGTTTGTGGGTCTGCGGTCGCTTGCGCTTCCTGAAAAGATGTCATAGCCAAAGCTATACCTTCTTCATAGTTAATGCGCCCTTCTTGCTCTTTCCCTCGGGTGGCAAAACCTTTACGGCCAGAGTCGATGGCTAAAGCTGCTTCATAAATATTACGGAGTAAGCCAGTTGGGTCCAAATTCAGCCTCCACTTCCGACAAATTCCAACCGCCGTTTATTAGAAAATCTACACCTATTTTCTCTTTGGCAACTTTCGCCAAATATGGTGGCATGGGGATTGTCCTTAAAAGGCGACTGGCTTCCTCTTTATCTCCGGCTTTCCTTAATTCTGCAGCTTTACAGCCAATGGCAAGTTTTTCGTCAAGGGTCATTGTTTGTGCTTGCGGCATAAGTTTCTCCTTAACTTACAGTATAACTGGTCATAGAACCTTAGGCAAGCGAAATATAAATTGCACATTTTACTTATTCTTTGCCTTGTTAATTTTGTCTTACTTTTGAATACAGGATAACAGACAATTATTATGCTATACTACTCCCATGTCCCTGAACTGGAAAGAAATCAACTTAATCCTCGAAGAACTCGCCCTTGAGGGCGCGCAGATTCAGAGCGCCGTGCAGAGCGCGTTTGACGTGATAATTCTACGCCTGCATAAAAAAGGGGAGACAAAGCAGTTGCTTGTCTCGCTAAGTCCCGGCGCGTGCAGACTACACGAAACTTTTCGCGCCGTACCAAAAAGCGATAAGCCTCTGCGTTTCGCGCAATTTCTATCTTCAAAAGTTGTAAACGGCTGGATTACTGACGTGACGCAACTTGGGGATAACCGCATTGTGCGGATAACGGTTAAAAGAACAATATCCGTCGATAATGACATGGGTTCTCCGCAAACCGCTATTTACAAATTGTACATCCGTCTTTGGTCAAATGCGGCGAATTTTATCGTTACCGACGACAACGGCGTTGTGTTAGACGCCATGCGCCGTCTGCCGAAACGCGGCGAAATCACAGGCGGGAATTATTCCCCTGAAAATATCGAAGCAAAACCGGATAAATCTGTACGTACCTATGAAATTCGCTCCCTCCCCGGAGAAGGCTCCTTCAATAAAAAAATTGACGAGTTTTACGCCTCGCGGGGAGGCTCTCTTTCACTTGAGGCGTTAAGGGAACAGGCAAGGAGAACCTGCGAGGGCAGTATTGGCAGAATCAGCGCGGCGCTTGAGCGGCTGAGGGAGAAGGAAGCGTCTTTTACCGACGCTGACCGTCTTAAAAGTTACGGTGATATTATTCTTTCCAACATCGCGAATATTAAATCTGGCGATAAATGGCTGGAGACTCAGTATTGCGGCGAAAATATACGCGTTGAACTTGAACCGCGCGTCAGCCCTTCGGCGCAGGCGCAAAAGTACTACGATAAGTACCGTAAGGCTAAAAACGGGCTTGCGGATATTCAAAGGGAAATAGAAATCGGAGAGCGGGAGCTTAAGGAAGTAACCGACAGGTTAGAACGGTTGTTACGCGAAACTAATCCGTTGATTCTCGCTAAACTGCTAAAGTCAGGCGGCGGGACGCGGGCTACGGGAGCGTCTTCCGCTAAAAAGGAAAAGGCGCGTCCGGGGCTTACGTTCAAACGCGGCGATTGGCTTATCATTGTGGGTAGGGATGCGCATGAAAACGATGAGTTATTGCGCCGCCATGTGAAGGGGAACGATCTGTGGCTTCACGCAAGGGATTATCACGGCTCCTATGTATTTATAAAACAGAGGGCAGGAAAATCGGTTCCGCTGGACATTCTGCTGGATGCCGGAAACCTTGCGATTTTTTATTCAAAGGGCAGAAATAACGGCGAAGGCGATTTGTTCTACACCCATGTAAAATATCTAAGACGCGCCAAAAACGGACCAAAGGGGCTTGTTATTCCGACTCAGGAGAAAAATCTCCATGTTAAGGTTGAAGAAGAGCGCTTGCGCTCGCTTGAAAACTGTAAGGTAACGCGGTAATTTGATCTTCTCTTCCTTTGTGTTCTTCGTGTTCTTTGTGAGAAATTTTTCGAAGAATTTAACCCATAATCTCACTTTTTTTCTGTTTTTTCCTTGCATACGGCTCCGGCAAACACTAGAGTTAATATATGGAAGCTTTGCTCGCCCAAAAAAGGCGGATTCGTAGCCCTGTCGGGGCCGGAATGTTTTATCCCGAAGACAGGAAGGAAATCCTCGATTATCTAAGGTCATTTGACATGGAAGAGGGGCAAGGCGGCCATGCGCAGGCGATTATCGCCCCCCATGGGGCGTGGAGCTACTCAGGAAAGCTGGTTGCAAAGGCTTTTTCCTCGGCAATGGGCAGAAGCGGCTGTATTAAACGGGTGGTTATTCTAGGGCCAATCCATGATAAAAGGGAAAAAGGGCTGTTTTTGTCAAATTCTCACTCTTTTCATACCCCTATCGGAAATATACCCGTGGATCGGGAAATGTCCGAAGAATTGGAATTCCACAGTAATTTCTTTGAAACTAATGATATTCCGCACCTTGGAGAACATTCCATAGAAATTCTCCTACCTTTTGTAAAATACTGTTTCCCCGACGCGTCGATTGTCCCTATTTTGATGGGGCAGCCGAAAGCTCAGTATATTTACGATCTTGCCCAGGCTTTAAAAGCCGTAGTCGCTCCTGTTTTGAACGAAACATTGATAGTAGTTTCCTGTAATCTTTCCTGTAATACCGATCAAAAAGCGGCGCGGCTTTCCGCGGAAGAAGTTTTGCGCCTTTTCTTTGAAAAAGATTCCCCCGCTCTCGCTTCCGCCATTTTAGAGGGCCGTCTTAACGCCTGCGGCGGGGCGTTGGTTGCCGGTCTTTTTGAAAGCGGCCTGCTCGATAAGACCCATGCCTGTTCCGCCGAGGACAATATGGTCAGCGCCATCAGCGCGGAAAACAACACGGTTTATTACAGTGAATTATCTTATGTATAAGACGGGAGTATTATAAAAAAGTAAATGAGAGTTTCCAAAAGTTCAAATATTTTGTCTATACTATAAGTATGCGTAAGATTTATTTTATTTTATTTGCTTTACTGTTTATTACATGTAAATCACAGCCAAAAATTGAGGAATTGCCTGTCAATATAATAGAGCCGGAATTTGAAGTTATTTCAATCTACATTATTCAAGCTGATCTTGTCGTTACGGAATTTGAGGCTGTATTAAAAATAGACAACCCCAATGATTTTGCCTCCGTCCTGTCGTCAATAAAATATGAATTATACGGTAACAATTTTCATTGGGCGGACGGCGTTACCAATGATATTTTGCGTATTCCGGCTAAAAGTTCATGCGAAACCAAGTTTCGTTTTCAAATGAATTTTATCAACACGAACAGAAGATTATTAGACGATGTTATCGCCATGAGGCAGATTAAGTATCGTTTCAAGGGACAGGCGGACATACAGTTTGATATTCTTAAGGTTCCTGTTTACAGCGTCAATTTTGATTGTTCCGGTCTTTCCGATGTAAAAAAGAAAGCGGATTAGAAATAAAATTCAAAATTTTATCTCGCAGAGGCGCAGAGGACGCAAAGCTCCTGTTCGATAGATTTTTGTTCTACAATATGTATTATATTAAAAACAATAATCATGAAGGTATAACGATAATATTTCGTATATCAACTTTGCGCCTCTGCGCCTCTGCGAGAGGTCTTTTTGTAAATATTTAAACCGGAAAGGGAAGTACTCCGTCTATGGTTGTTTTGCCGGTTAGTGCCATTATTAGTCTGTCTAGGCCTATTGCTACGCCTGAACAGGACGGAAAATCTTCAAAAATTTTCCAGTAATCGTGATCTACTTTGTGCTTTACAATGGCGGTCGCGTTTTTTTCGGCTTCTTCGTTTATAAAAAAATCTTTTACAGCCTCCGGATTATTTTCTTCCGAATAACAGTTCGCGAGTTCTATGCCGTTGTAGTACAATTCCCAGCGTTCAACCGCGCGTCCGTTAGGTGATTTTTTGGCGAGGCACGGGACAAAGGCCGGGTAATCAATGAGGGCGACCGGTTTTCGCGCCTTTAATCGCGGTTCTACGGCGTGGATAAATATTAAATCGTATAACTGCGGTACTGTCATGCCGGGCATTGGGTCAAGTCCAAGTTTACGCGCCTGCAAGTCCATGGCGGCGGGGCCTTCTTCAGCCGCCTCGAAAAGATCAAAGCCTGCCCATTTTACGAACGTGTCGGCGACGGTAACGCGTTCAAAGTCGCCGCCCATAATGACGGAATCTTCTGCCAAATGCGAGAAAAGCTCCTCCGTCAGCGCCAGTGAATCCATATAATTAGCGTTCATCGTGTAATACTCAAGCATAGTAAACTCGCTGTTGTGCAAAGCCCCGCAGGATTCGCCGTTACGGAAACATTTACATATTTGATACACATTAACATTGTGATTCGCTATTATTTTTTTCATTTGGATTTCAGGAGATGGAATCAGCCAAAGAGGACGGTTTTCTTTTTTGCTTCCGCGCGGGAAAATACGCTCGGTTTGAAAAACTTCAAGGCATGATTCGGGAATTAAGTTGTCGCAGAGAAGCGGAGTGTCAAGTTCAAGGTAATGTTTGTTGTCAAAAAAAGAGCGCGTTTGCCTGATTATAGAGGCTCTTCTTTGTAACATATCTAAATCCATAAATTAACTCCTTTGTTATACCATATTTTTATAATGTGTTAAAGAGGCGTCATTTCCTTTGCGTTTACTTGAGGTTGACAAAGATAAAAAACATAATTATAATAATATTATCCCGTTATTAGGATATTTATATGACTAATGAAAAATCTTCATCTTCATCTTCATCTTCATCTTCATCTTCATCTTCGTTAAAAATAGGTCTTTTCATTTTTTGGATAATTTTAATCGTATCGGCGGGTTCTATCGCTTTAATAATAACCAGCTTAAGGGGTGGTCGGCAGAATGATACTACTTATGGAAATATGTATAAAAAATTCATCGATTCTTGGGGCGGCGAAATAAGTATTATTTCGTCCGATTTCTATTTTGAGGAAGTATATACGGAAAAAAAGAAAATGTAGAAGTAATAAAATCCAGAAAACATTATTTAATTCCGGATTTAATAAAGGTGAACTCCACTATTATTTTAGACAAAAAACGGGAAGGGCTTGTCACTTTTAACTCTTTTCTTGCGGAGATAGACAATGAATATATTCTGACAAATAATAAGTCGTTTCGGAATAATTTATTTGTAAAATTTAAACGTCCGGATAACGCGAGTATACTCTACGATTATAGTAATTCAAGTAATTTTCGAATTTTTTCTTTTGTTTGTTCTTTTGTGTTAGAATCAACAGATTCGGGAAAAAATTCTTGAGGATTAACATTTAAAGCTTCAGCAATTCTAATCAAAGTAAGAACGGAAGGTTGTTTTTTGCCTTTTTCTAAATTTGCAATGAAACTCTGAGATAAATTTGAGCGTATGGATAACTCCATTTGGGATACCCCATTTCTAATGCGAATAGCCCTAATTTTATCAATTATATACTGTAATTGTCCTTTTATGTCCATTAAATAAAAATAATGCTCTATAGATATTGACACAATGTTCAATAGATAATAAAATATAACCTATGGAAATATTGTATTTCCGTACAAAAATATATAAGCCAAAGGCTTAAATTAGGAGGAATTTTATGAAAAACAGAAGGTTTTGGTTGGGAATGCTGGTAATGGCATTCGTCTTTTGCGGTACTCTGACGTCATGTGGGTCTACAGGAAAAGCACGTGAAGTTGTTCCTGTAGCAGCTGTTATGTTACAACGGGTTAGAGCAGATTTTGGGTCAGATTCAATTATGAAAGTTTTTGTGGATAATGTTCCACATGAGCTTGAAAACAGTCAGACAATCAGCATCATTGTTAATAATGGTGAACATATGGTTTATGCTGTTTTGGATAATCTTGAAAGTAAATCTATTCGATTTAAAGCAAACTCTCGTACACTTGTAGTTAATGTTACACCAAAACGTCCCGCTATTGGTAGAAATTCATTAGAAATCGAAGTTGATGAAGCAAAATGAGAGTATAAAAACTGTTAGATTTATATGCTGTGCTTTGAAACAGATTTTACGGCACAACAGGTCGGTAAAAGTACGCCGCCTTACGGCGGCTTTTACCGCTTTTATTAAACTACGCTAATCTTTCAAATTTCCACTCCGCAATCTGTCGCTGTTTGTGATGTTCGTGTGGTTTGCGGTTATAAATTTCTTCATTTAGTTATCCGTAGTACTGACTCTTTCCACTTTCTGCCGCGATCAAACTAATTCAAAAACATACCAAAACTCGCGCACCCCGGGGAAAGAACGACAATATCCGCTCCCGACGCGTTGTCTATCGCGCAGCGGACGGCTTTGTCTAAATCATCAAAAGGGCCGTTGTAAGAAACGCCGTTTTCGCTTAACAAAGGAATGAGTTTTGCGCTGCCCGTGCCTTCAAGAAGGATAATTGACTTTGCTTTCTTTGCGGCTCTTGCTAGGGGGGAGAAATCAAGGT
>Ga0268262_10001499_pt1 | contig 28774 bp, 6 predicted proteins | sample TergutNc150P3_FD_190354 | JGI IMG/M metagenome (GOLD analysis project Ga0268262, IMG submission 190354) | Nasutitermes corniger P3 segment gut microbial community from laboratory colony in Florida, USA - Nc150 P3 (SPAdes) (version 2) | ecosystem: Host-associated > Arthropoda: Insects > Digestive... | reverse complement strand
CTACCGTAACCAAAAATGAGTGAAGGAATGTAATGTCTGACCGGAAAATGGCGAGGTAATTGGTGAACCCCACCCATTCTACCGCCGTGCCGGTTATCGCGTTCCAGTTGGTAAATGAATAATATATTCCCATAAAGAACGGAATGATAATTACCATGCAAAAAGCGAAAACCGCCGGGAGCAAAAATAAAAAAAACAAGGGATTGTTTCGATAGTGATAATCTCTATGGCATGTTTTGCCCATATCGCCTCCTTATTACTTAGAAGAATTTTTTACCACGGAGTACACGGAGTTGCACGGAGGAAGAAGAATTAAGATACTAATATCTTAAACCTCCGTGTTACTCCGTGTACTCCGTGGTTATATTCTTATTTAATCGTACTAACCGCCTCGGTCGCCAGTTTTACAAAGCCCTGCGGATCAATCTGCCCTGAAGCCATCTGATGGAAAATTGGGCCCAGGGTATTCATGCCAAAGCCGTCGGGCATTTCATTCTGTTGCCAGGCGTATATCTTGCCCATGCTGGTCCATTCCTGGACGGCTCTTGAAAGCTGTCCGGCGGGTTTCAGGTTACAGGACTTAAACGCGGGAACCATGCCGGCTTTGTTCACCATGTAGTCCTGGCCCTCCGGAGTGCCTGCCATGGCGATAAGGAATTTTTTGGCATTCAAAATATTTTTGGATTTCGCGTTTATCAGATACCATGAAGGCGCCCCGACAAAAATGCCGTCGGTGGTTTCATCAAGGAAGGCGTGGGGAACATAGCCCATTTCAAAGGTAATCCCCAAATCCTTGAAAGTCGGATCCGTCCAGTTGCCCTGGTGGATAAACACCGTCTTGCCGATGGCGTAATCGCCGATCTGCTGATCATAGCCGCCGGTAAGCAGGGTATTCCTGTTGGCGTATTTGAAGAGCAGGTTGTAATACTCGGCAAATTTGGCAAGACGGGCGCTGTCAACCTGCCCTTTCAACAGCATATCAATATATTTGGAAGAGTTGTTATACGGCAGTCCGAGGGTGAGGTACGCGTTAATGCCGTGGAGTCCGGTTACCCAGGTCATGCCGGGGCCGGCTACCATTGAAACAACCGCGTCAATGCCGAGCGCGCTTTTCTGCGATTCGATTTTTTCAAACGCGGCCTTGATGCCGGCAACATTTACCATAGTCATGGGGTCTACTCCCGCTTTGGCGAGGAGCGCCTTGTTGTAGCCCAGCCCCCAGCCTTCAACGGCGACGGGAAAACCGATGACCTTGCCGTTAGCCGGATCGACATAAGCGACATCGGTGTCTTTTACCCAGGGCTCATTGGAAAGGTCGCTGATCCTGCCCGCCCTTTTGGCGTCCTCGTATCCGGCCTTGCCTTCGATTACAAAAATTTCAGGCTCCGTACCGGAATTGAACATCGCGGTGATATTGGGGGCATAACCGGTTTCACCGCCGAAACTCTTTACATTGACCTTTATGCCGGTTTGTTTTTCAAAAATGGCGGCATAACCTTTTAAGGCTTCGTCAATTTCAATCTTGTTGCTCACGAGCGTTATTTCAGCGCCGCTTCCCGCGGCGCCTGACTTGCCCTTACACGCCGTAAAAACGGCGGCAACCATAATCACTACTGTTACGATACATACAATTCGTTTCATGTTCTCTCCTTTGACTTATAAGTCTTTGTGATTATGGTAGGGCGTTCTGTATACCCTGTTTGGTAGTTTTTTATTTTACGCAAGTATTATTTCATATGAAATAAAAAAATTAATAATATGGTTCAATCGTAAATTTTTTTAGTTATTTTTCAAAAATTGTAGTTTTTTTGTGTGAGAAAATAAAAACCACGGAGTTTCACGGAGGAAGAAGAATTAAGATACTAATAGCTTAAAACTCCGTGTAACTCCGTGACCTCCGTGGTAAAAATTCTTCCCGGACAAAAACATAGGGAAAATACCCGATATTTACCGGAAAAGATACATCCGGAGAGCCTAAAGTAAGCCGTCCTGGAGCGGTTAAAACCTTCATTTACAGCCTTTTTTGCTTTTTTTCATAAATTTATTGTTTTTGACCGTATACTATTGTATAATATTAAGTGGGTAGGTGTGTAGCAGGGGAGGCTGTGTTTTTTTTGGCGGGGGTAGTATATGTCACCCAAATATCTGAAAAATACCGCGGTTTTTTTGGTCAGTGTGGTGATTTTTGGCGTATTTGTATCATGCGAAAACCCATTTACCAGGAGCTTAGGTGAAAAGGTAGACGTAGAATGGCCGACTGTATCGGTGTTGTCGCCGGCGGTGGGCTCTATTATTAATAAAGAAGTAACATTCGGGGGACGGGCGACCGCGTACCGTGAAGTTGACAGAGTTGAAGTAAGAATCCTTAATCCTGACAAATATAGCGCCGCCGGGCCCTTGTTAAACTGGACGTATGTGTCCAATGTATCGAGCGGCAACAAGGAAGTAAGCTGGAACTATAGGCTGGATACAGCCGGTCCGATTTTCACCGGGCAGGACGATGGCTTTTTGTATATACAGTTCCGTGCGTGGGACAATCACGACCTTGTCGTTCAAGACGAAAATGTCCAGACCTATGTCTATATAATTAAAAATAAACCTTCAATGATTAAAATGTCCGCGCCCACCGACGATAGCCTGAACAACGGATCGGCGTTTAGAGAAACCAAAACGGATATCCGCGGACAAATAATCGACCGCCGGGGCATTAAACCCGGTTTTCCCCGAATTAAAATATGGGCGGCTGGAACCGCGGAGCCCGGCGACGCGGACTGGGTTACCCTGTTTTTGGTCGGTAACGGCGATGATGTTATAGACACCGTGGACGATATCAACGGCTGGAGCTATGGGGATCGTAGCCAAATGAAGGCTATACAACAGGCCATTTTTGTTTATAAGTTAGCCGAAATCGATCATATAAACCCGACTACAGACGCCGATGGTAATGAAATACGAGAGGCGGTGTATAAAATGCCTTTTGTACAGCTTACTCCCAAATCCTACCACTTTAGAATATGGACCTCCGATACTTATTTCTATACTGATGAAGATATACGAAATGGCCTCAATGGCGCTAACGCGTCAATGAAACAGTGGCCCCGTGAACCTAACCCTTATGCCGCCGCGCCGGAGACCGTGCTGGTCGGCTTTAGTCCCGAAATACCCGGCTATCAACCCGGAGTAGACGATCCGGCTCCCTATGTGACCAGCGGTAATTACTGGACTCTCGAAGTGAAAAGCGCCGGCCAGGACCCCGATATCGCGCTGGACTACAGCTACCTGGGATCAGGCCTCTCACAAGCGACTATTGATACTCTTTTGGCCGCGAAGCCGAATGTCTACATAAGCGAATCGTCATCCCAAAAAATATCGACCGGCGCTCCTACGAGGATTGTTTTCAAGCTGGGTATAAAGGCGACACACCCGGACGGGATTAACCCTATTGTTAATTTGAAGTGGGAGCAGCCAGGTTCCAGCAACAGCGGTACATTAGACACGACTTCAGAATTTCCGTTTAGCGATGCCAACGGCGCTGGCAGAATCTGTGTTTTTGAAGCGACAGAGTCGCAGTTTCCCTCCAGTCCCCGGCCTTATATGCTGTCGGTAACGGCGGCTCCCACAGGTTCGCCCGACAGGAAAGTCACCAAGACTTATAACGTGCTGGTAAGCAGTTCCAAACCAACCGTCAAAATAGAATCCATAACGGGAGCGGCCTCCGAGATGACGGAGACGCCCGTTTCCGGTACTAATACTCATACCATTAACTATCTTGTTAACGGCAATATAGAAATTTCCACCAGTTCCGCCGCCGCTATGGGGATGAATACGGAGGGCGGCTTCGATCTGGTTAAGTGGATCGTGGAATCCGCGGGATCCGCTACAACCTTGAACGCTATCAATTTATACAACACAACCCCCAACGCGGACAATCTCAATTTCTTTAACAATATTCCCAATACCGCCAGCGCCAGCGCCAGCGCCGTGTCCGGACGGGTGGGGACAACCGGCAGTTTTAGATTTAATACCGAAAACTTTGGAACCGAGGATCTGTGGCTGTATGTTATTGCCCAGGACAGTGTGCAGAATTTGGGTTATATCCGGGTAAAACTGCGTGTAGATCAATCAAGCGACAAGCCTACGCTGCAAACGCCAGGCCTGTTCTCAACCACCGAAGATCCATCTTCCAATTCCATAACCAGCGTCAATGATCTCTTTATCGGAATCGACAGCGATAAAACGCAGGTTAATACGTCTCAAACAAGAAGGAATATACTCGACAGGGATACCGGCATTGATCTGACCTTTAAGGACGATGATGGCATCAGGCTTCAGAACATAACCATAAAGTTAACCGACTTAAATAAAAACACAAACGTAACGATCCCTCTGGAGCAGATAGAGAGTATGCTCAGCGGCAGCAAGAGGGAATGGTCAGGCATGCTCAGTCAGCGGATAATGGCCGCCGCGATGGCTAATAACGGCAGTAATTTGTATTTGCGGGACGGCATATATAAGCTGGAAATTACCTACACGGACAATGCCGCCGACAAAGTTACCATATCGGGCACTGCCAATACGTCCCTGGCGGGAACGCCGAAGACTTTTTATTTCTGCGTAATGAACAACCAGCCGACGATTACCATAACCAGCCCGGAAAAAAATACCTTTGTAAACATGAGCGCGACGGAGATTAAAGGGGAGATAACCAGTTACATCCCCGTTCAAAAAATATGGATCAGTTTTAATCCCGCGCTGGCTAGCACTCCCAATCAGGAAGTGGATTTGTGGAGAAATTACAATAAAACCAATGATGTGTATTCTGATAAAGTTACATTGACGAATAGCGTTGCCAATACAACAACGGGTGTTTATACCTATTACTGGCACATAACCGGCGTTTTATTCGGCTCTACATCTGACACCTCGGAAGACCGGCGTTTTACCCTGGAAGCCTATGACAATCTGGGCGGGCCTTTCGAAGAGCCCTGGTCGGTTAAGATAGACAAGTCTCCGCCGAAAGTAGAACTGGCGGAATTTTTCTATGACCGCCCGCTGGAGACTAATAAGGTAAACGGCAAGTTTAATTTTATTATCAACGTGACGGATAATAACGGCATACAGACAAGCGGAACCAATAATGTTGATGTTCATGTTAGGTGGTGGATAAAAGCATCAGGCGATCCTATTCCCACCTGGGCTGAAAACGTGATAGCTAACGGCACAAGCGGCCAGTTCACGACTGCCGCTCAGGTTGGCGCGAACTTCACGCATATTATCACCAGCGGGACGGTTAGTAACAGCGGAGGGGTTAACGCCAGCGGAACGGTCGCCTCCTACAGCAAACTGCAGAACGGAATGTACAAACTGTATGCCGCCGCGGAAGACCGCGCGGGAAACATATCCGTTCCCGAAATGTTACAGGAATTTGAAATAGATCAGAACGCCGACTATCCGAATGAGCCGGACGTATCCCCCAACGGCAAAGGCCTTTCCGCGATTCGCGGCAAAAATGGCCTTACAATAACCGGCAAGGCGACCGATGACGACGGCTTTACCGGTTTCGTTGCAAGTACCGTACAAATACGTTTCCGTACAACGGCCGCCGGTAACCCATGGGAAACCAGTTGGAGAACTATTGCCGACGGAACCCCCGGTAATAAGGTTGAACTCGATCCCACGGGAGCGCTGATCTTTGAATATGTCATTCCCAGCAGCTTGAAAACCGGAAAAGCCTATTTTGATGAAGACGGCGAAAAAGAGTACCAGATTCGGCTGACGGACATAGCGAACAACAAGAACCCCGCCAAAAAGCCCGCCACCGTTACTATTGAAAACGACTCATCTATTATTGCGTTGCAAAAGATATACCCCACCGACAATACCGGCTACTCCTTCTATCTGAAAGATACCAAACCGGAAATCTTCTTCCTGCACTATGATGAAAATTCAGCCCATCCGGGTTACAACAAAACGGGTAATGGAGCCCGCCCGGTCTTTAGGTATCACGACGATTCATCGTTCCCGGCCTTTTCGCTGTTACCGGCCCTTTCGGGCGGTTGGGTAAAGGACAACTACCTTGAATTGGTAACAGTGTCCTTTGACGGGGCTGCGGCGGTACCTTTACTGACCTACGACAGAGATACCGGACTTTATGCCAACCCCGGCGGAACCCCCTATGCTTTCGGTCCCGGCGCGCAATTTAACTGGCTGCTTGCTAACTCCGCTGTTTCTTCCTGGCTGCCGGAAACTGCCTTTAATACGTCCGGCGACGGTTCTCATACCGTGATTATTACCGCGCGGGATGTCGCGGGTAATACCGTCAGCCAGAAGTGGGAATTCTACAAGGACACTACGGGGCCGAACATTACCCTGCTTAATATAGCGACTGTACAATCGCCGCCCGCGCCGGTTAAGTATAATCTGCCTGTCATTTCAGGCGATGAGGATTCGGTGGTGATTACCGGCAGTTTCGATGATGACTATTCTGCCATTCAATCGGCATCCTACCAGTTTGACGGTACGGGGTTCGACGGCGTGGTGACTATTACCGGCAGCAGTAAAAGTGTTAATTGGAGTATTCCTATACCCAAAAACAACCCGCCAGGCGCTTTCCCGGATGGCGAACATCACATTTCGATAACCGCGCAAGACGCTTTGGGTAATTCCAAAACCGTGGGCAATCTGCATTTTGTGGTAGACCGCGCCGATCCGACCGTGAGTGATCCCTCAACCATGAGCGTGGGTCCGGCGAGCCTGGGAACAGGATTCCCCCAACCACTACTGCAGGAAATTGAGCGGGTATTCAGCGCCGCTGGAGCATCCAGTACGAGTTCTGCCGTTATCTTTACCTTGAGCGGCACGGCGGCGGATCCTAACCTGAACGATGTTATCATCGCCCTGCGCGTTGGCTCTTCCAGCAACACCGCGCTGGTGAATGTAGCGTTGAAAGGCTCTTCACTCCCGAACGGTCTGCCGGAATGGAGCGCGGCTTCCGGCCCTTACACGTCCACGGATATAGATTCAGAAAATCGCCTGACCGTTAAAAAAGGGGCGGTAGACGATGAGTGGGACTGGACCCTCAATATACTGGAAAAAGATTTGGCTGTGTTGCAAGGCAACGCCAGCTATGGCGACGGCGTTTCCTGCTTTGTCAGCGTGAACGCGCGGGATTTGGCGCAGCGCGATTCCGGCGCAAAACACTGGCGCTTCTATCTGGATACCAGAGCGCCCGCCATTACATTACCCAATTTTGACAGGCCTCTTGACGCGACAGACCCCACTATGACCGGATCGGTCAGCGACGACAACCGGGTTAAAACAATACGGTACTACCTGCGCAAATACAATTATGCAACCAGTAAGTGGGAGTATTGCAACGCCGGCGTATGGTCTCCGTCTCCGACAGACCCCACCCCCCCCAACCCCCTCCCGTGGTCACCGTATACGCTGGGTAGTACTCCGGGCTCTTTCGAGAACTGGACATTGAAAGGTTCAGAACTGGACACAACCAAATACGGCACTGCGAATATCCTGTCCGGAATAATGGGAGAAGGCCGGTATGAGCTTTATATTGAGGCCGACGACTATTCTCTCGGATCAATCGCGGGGAAAGGGAATGGGAATGTCCAGTCAAAATCCGCGGTATTTTATGTTGACCGCTCTGATCCGACCATAGCCTGGACCGATCTCGCCAAAACATACTACCGGAGCAAATCGGACGGCTCTATTGAACTGAAATTTACGGCAAGCGACCCCAACTACCTGTGGAATACGGCGGGCGATGTGGGAACTGGTTCGTTTGCGGTATCCATAAAGAAACCCGATGGTATACCTTATAATGTTACTGAAGTTGAATTTGACTTAAGAAATTTTATCGCCAGCAACAGCGACCCCGACTTCGGCAAATATAAGCAGACCATTACCCTGAAGCCCAAAGTAAACAACGGCCTCGCATGGCCCAACGGCAAATACACCGTGACGCTGACGGTTATGGATTGCGCGAGCAAACAGGCCACCGTTAACCATACCCGTGATATTACCGTGGACAATACTCCTCCGACGATAGAAATAGCGGGAGCCACGGGAACCCCAACGGGAACCCCTCTCACGGTAACGGTTAATGAAGCCATAACCGGATGGAACAAATTGCAGGGCAAGTTTACCAAAACAAACTACAGCCCGGTCGCTTTTGTGGCGTTCTATGTGGCCCCCGGCGGCTCCGCCAGTCCCATTCCGGGCGGTCTTCCCGGCGATGATGATGACATTGACCTGACCCGCGGTTCTTCCGATCTCGCTAATCTTGTCGCCGCCGGCTGGCGTTATAATAACGGAGACGGCAACAGTCTGCTGAAACCTAACGGTACTACAACTTTGATGCGGATAGAGCCCGGCCTCAATAACGTCGCTATGGTGATACCCGATACCCGCAATTTAATTCTCAATACTCCCTCCTATGCGGGTTCGCCTACCACGACAACTACCGGAGTCACCTGGAACGGCGATAAGATTCCCCAGGGCGACGAGATCTACGATTTGCGGATTTACTTCCTTGCCATAGACGAGGCGGGCAACCGAAGCATAAAAGTTTACAACTACAAGATATACCCCGAAGGCGACCGGCCTACGGTTACTATCAGCAGTCCCAATGATCAGGAGCCTGAAGAACGGCGGCTCTTGAACGGCAGAATCCGTATCGGCGGCACTGCCAAAGATAATGTCCGCGTTAAAAACGTATGGTTCCGCATACTGGATGATTTAGGCAACCCCATTACCAACCGTGTGGAAATCCCCCGGTGGACGGATACCTGGGAAGCGGAAACACACTCCCCTCTCTATCAAACGCCTAAAGACAACTTTATATTAGGGGGCGACAACAAGGGCGATGGCTGGTTTATGGCTAACGGCGGCGGCAAGGCGGATGTTTCCTGGTATGCCTTTATCAATACCAACGGTGAACTCGACCCGGATAGCGCCAACAAAAGAAAAATAAAGATTGAAGTAATGGCCGAAGACACCATGTACGACGATGATGCGGACGATTACAGTAAAGGGGATGGTCTGCCCAGTAAAGCTCCCAACAAAAATGTTTCCGCCTGGGTGGTCAAGGGCGCGCCGGAATTCAGCGAAGAACTGATTAAGAGCGGCAAAAGCAACGTATCCTCTGTGTTTGGCGAGATTGGCATCAACGACTTCACGTCTAACGGCTGGTATCCATTGCAGGCTATCAGTTTGAGGAAACGCGCTTCCTACAGCGTAACCGTAACCCATGAGGCGGGAATCAAGGAAATTATCTGGACTCCGCCGGCGGGAAGCGGTATTAACGGGGGGAATCCCGTTGACCTCTTCAAGGACACCGTAGATTATGACTATGCTGCGGCCCTTGCCGCTGTGGACGCGGGAACATCCGGCATTGGCATTGCGGTCAAAGCGGGGCCGAAGAGTGTAAAAACCGGCGCGAACCAAACCCTGACATTGGGGAAAAAGTACCTGATATGGAAGTGGGATAAGAGTACCGCAAACGGATTTACGTCTCTGATCGAAGGAAGCTACAACGCGGCCATTGACGATTGGCGCTTTACCACCGTTAACGGAAACGGCGCAACGGTTAGTCTGGGCAATAACGAATTGATGGAAGCAAACAAGGACGGTAAATTTGAATGGGTAGTGGTAGCCGATATTCACGCTGACCTTATTGAGGGCGGCAAGTATAAATATGTCTCCGGCGGGACCGGGACTTATTCGGGAGAGTCCCCCCTGAATTTGCGGGCGACGGAAAATTCCCAATCAGTATCCCTGTACATGAACCACACGGCGAAGTTGCCCATTGACAATCAGCCGCCCAAAGGCGCCTATACCCATAATCCCTATATTGCCGGTCAATCGGCCACCTTCGGCGGCGCGGCTGGTGATATAGGGCCGGTAAGTGGCGTCGCGCGGGTGGTACTGTGGTTCTCGCGGAAGAATGGCGCCGCGGAAGCGCCCATTTCCTGGAACGAACTGACTTCAACAGGGTCTGCGACCGGAAATACTTTCCACGGCGGCGGAACCGTCCCCGACGGGGTGAACGATGCATGGCTGGGGACTCCCAATTCAACGAGTTCCAATATGCCGGATCTAGCGGCGTATCCAGAGAAAACGACTTTGCAAAACTGGAGTTTCATTGTCATAGAAGGGAACGATCCCCTGGGGAGTAATACCGTATACGGGCACAAACGGCCGATTGGTTTTGCCACGGTCGGCGGCGACCTGGGAATCTCCTGGTATGTAACGCTGGACAGCACCCTGATAGAGTCCGGGCGCATTACCGCCCACTATATCGTGTACGACAAGGCGGGCAACGCCAGTTACTACAGCCAGAAACTGGTCGTCATGAACGGTGTTCCCCGCATAACGCGGATTACGCTGGCAACCGACATACGCGGCGACAAGGATTTGACCACCGGCGGCAGTCCCGTTTTTGGTCTCAATAGCAATAACACCTATAATAAAACTTACGGAGACAGCAGGGCTAATTCATCTGTTGCTGACAATTTTGCCAGTTCCCCGATAGCGGCTATCGGAACCGCGACCAACAACAACGCTAATGCCACTAAAGCGCAGAAAGGCGTCAGCGAAGCCATCTCCGTTAATACGAATGATCCGAGAACCTACGGTCCGGTATACGATGAAGCCTTTAATGTGCGGAACAATCTACTGGCCGTGCAGGTGGAAGTAGATCAGGAATTGGGCAAAGGCGGTAAGGACAGAACTTTCCGCGTTGAATATGTATCCGGCGCGAAGCGGTTAATAGATAGCAGTTTAGGCGCCGCCGGCGCCGCGACCGCGACAACCAATGGTAATGACTTCTATAAACAAATAAGAGCGGGCAGAATCTATATTGTCGAAAATTCCGGCAGTACGATCAATCGTTTCCCCTGGGGCAGTTTCGGCGCGCAGGGCGATAATCCCCCCAAAGGCTCCGTGTTTATGGCTGTTGAAAACGGCAATGAGATAAGTATACCGGTCGCGGATTACCGTGACGGTGTTACAGCGGCAGGTCTGCCTTCGGTCTGGGAGTTGAACAGTTATTACTATAATAGTCCTTCAAACAGCCTTGCCCGTGGCGGTGTGCCCGATAAACTAAAGTTGAGCGATGTCACCTATTCCAGTATGCCCATGTCTGGTAAAGGCATGAGCGCCGAATTTGTGTATGCCGGAGGTGACTCCAACGGCGCGTTTGACCCGTCACAATACCCGACAACGCTTACCAATAACGAATTAAACGTGACCAAAATACGCGACTTTACTCCCACGCTCACGACCGCGCCCGCGGACGGGCGGCCCGCCGCTTATCCGGCTTTGACCAACAACGCGTATCCCTGGGCGGCGCATTCCCTGTTTATCGTCAGGGTATTCGGCGGAACCGAAGATGAATTATTCGGCGACTTCGCCCTGCTGTCGATTCGGGTGAACAATGACGACCGGACGAGGCCCTATGCCCAGCTTTACGACCTGAACCCCAAAACCGAAGGGCAGGAAACGCCGTTGAAATATGGTAATAGAGACGCGCAAAATGATACCGAAAAACAGGAATCCGCTTTAAGCATCGGCAGTATCGGCGGCAACCGTACCAAAGGCGGCCTGTACAATATTGGGACCACATCAAAAATAGCAAAATCCGGCCACATTGAGCCGAGGAAATCCACCAATTTAACCAGCGCCCAAATGGGCGGCGCGGCGAGCGGCGGCACGGCTTCGATTACCAAGCCCTACGTCAGCGATAAAAACACGCAGCTCTTCGCGACCGATACCGTGTCGGGAGACGTTATTCTGCGCGGGTATGTTGAGGACGACCAGCGGATAGTCCAGGTAGTTTTGAAATTCGGCGGCACGGTGAATGCTAACGGTACGATCACCGGCGGCAATGACATTACCATTTTGCAGGGTAATTCTTCCAGTTTTGGCCTGCAAGCGGTCGGCGCCACCCAGGCAGACCGGGCCAGGGTCGCCTGGAACGAAACGATTGATTTAAACCGCCATCGCGTGGAATGGGCCTACCTGTGGAGTACCGAATCCATTCCCACTACTACCCCTACCAGTAATATCCCCTCAGTGGTGGGCAATACCAATGTGTACGCCATTGCATTTAACGCAACTGCCGCGCTTGCGGTCAAAACGCAAAGCTTACCCGTTAGCCTGAATGACGCGAACGCCACCTATAATTACTTTAACCCCGATTACGCGGCAGCCATGCCCCGCTACAACCAGATATCGGTGAACCTGCGGCCCTACATAACGGGCTTCAGGCGGAATCAATCCGCCCACAATACCCGTTCCCGCCAGGGCTGGTATATATTCGCGAAGGGTGAACAAGTCGTGGCAGCGGGCTTTAATCTGGCAGCCGGAACCAACGGAGCTACTAACCCGGTTATTATCGTTGGCGGCGAGACAGCTGCGGGTATCGGCACCGCCAACACTACAGCACTGATAAACTCTCACCAGATAACGGGCGTTGATGACTTTACCAAAGCAACGCGGTATAGGGTTTTCAATGTTGGCGCGGCTAATGGCACTACCGGGAAAACCGGCGACGGCATAATAACCCTTACGCTTAACAATTTTGCGGCGGTGAATACCAGGCCGGGTACTGCGACTGCTGAAACAACCGCCAGCATGAGGCCCTACCGGACGGGCCAAACTCGTCCGTACATTATGCCCTGGAACATCGAATGTTCCCCCGGCACGGACGGCTCCGAACTGTGGGACGATTTTACCCAGGCGCATATCTGGCAGTCGAATGATACTGCTCCCGGCAGCGGCGAGCCAGGACGTTTCGCTTCAAGGGACAGCGCTCTTATCTATAACCCCGCCATGTCGATTGATCCTACCAATGGAAGGCTCTATGAAAGCCATAACGCAAATGGCGGAGGCAATACCGGTGCGGACTGGTATAATACCGGCAGAACCATAAAAAGCGACATTACCGTTACCACTGTTCCCAATCCGGTTACGCAGTTTTCCGATCCGATTTTCTTCTCCGATGTTTACCGTAGTCCGGGCACTAGCAGCATAGCGGCGGATACCTGGGCGGTGTCCAGCATCATCGGCAGGTCGTCAGACTACAACTATTGGTTAGCCCTCGGCGGCATATATATTAGCGGAACCGGCGGAGGCGCTATGCAATTTCATGGCGGCGGTACTGGTTCTACCAGTGAAAATAATCCCTCCATTCAGAATAGCGCGTATTGCGCCTCTCTCTACTACGGTGAAAGCACCTGGTATAACGCTAGTGATGACAACACAGGGCGTACTCATAACCCGCCTTCTACCGATCAGTTCATGAATCCTCATATCGTTACATCCTATAACGCGGCAGGTAATCAGGAACATATTCATGTCAGCTACTACGATGCCCAGGACGGTTCCATTAAATACCGGTACAACCTGCGGGGCTACGGAATAACTATGACTTCTGATGGCGCAAACGGCACAACCAATGGCAATTATACCGGTGCCAACAACAATACTGCCGGCGGCAACAACGCCCGAACCACATATAGAGGTATCCCCAGAATGTGGGCCAATCTGGATGGCGGCGTTGATGATGACGATGTCGACGCGACAACCTATCTCAATACGAGTATTGGTACCAATCCCATCGACGCTACCACACGGGTGGTAAGGTATACCACCGATGTTGATGGTACCAAAGCGGCGAGAGGAAGAATTGTCGCGGGAAAGCATAACTCCATAGCGGTTACCAGAGAGGGGTATCCGGTTATTGCCTACTATGATGAGACCAACCAGCGGCTCAAGCTGGCGGTCAGCAGAAGCGTCGCTCCCATTCTGGCAGCCGACTGGGTTATACGGGACTTTGTTATACCGGAGGATAATTATAACTGTGTTGGAACCGGCGAATTTGTCAGTATGAAGATAGACACCAGGGGCGACACCAGTGTGGTGCATATTGCCGCCATGAATACCAACAAACGGCTGGTGTACGTTACCGGTAAGCTGAATCCCACCGCCGGAACGGGCAACCGCGAGGAAAAGAAAGACGGCGTATTAACTGAGGTAAAGGTACAGGTCGTTGACAGCGTGGGCAATGTGGGCCGCTGGTGCGCCCTTTCGCTGGATGCGTCAGGCAATCCCTGGATAAGCTACATGGACGAAAGTTATATAGGAGCGCGGGACGGCGCGAAGGTGGCGTTCCTTAATAAAACGACCTTCTATAAAGGCGTTGATAATGGCAACGATGCCAACAGTTATTTCCGGGGAGAATATATTGATTTGTACGGAGCGTCGCTTGAAGGCTGGGAGACCATGCATGTTCCGACTACCTACCGGGTTGAGAATCCGGCTAAAGCCGGACGGGAACACGGGCGGCTGGGAATGGAGTGCTACCCGGCGCGCAATGTTGACCCGGAACCCAACAACAATAGGATATGGAGCGCCGCCGTCGGATATCTTTCCACGGATTTAGGCATGGACCGCTACCGCGTAGCGTACTATGTGAAGTAGGGGGCCGGAAATGAAAAAGATTATAACCATGAATACAAGAATTTCATTTTTGGCTTTTCTCTTTGTTCTTCTGTCTTGCGAGAATCCCATTGAAATGCCTTTTAAGGCCGGACTCGGCCCCGTGCAGGATATCCAGCCCCCGACCATTACGCTGGACAGCCCCAAAGCCGGCAAGTATATTTTCGGCAGTCAGTTGTTCAGGGGTTCCGCTGAAGATGACTACGAACTGGACAAGGTGGAGTTTTGGGTAACCAGCGCTCCGGACTTCAAGGGGTGGGTAACGGACGCACAGAAGAGGTGGACCAGTTACGAGCGGGCTAACCTGAGCCTGTCCAAACAGAACAAGGGGGACTGGTCTGTTCTCCTTGATACGACGCTCTACCGGGACGGCGACATGAAGATACGGCTGCGGGTGTGGGATACCCACGGCAAATCAGCCCAGACCGATGAAATAGCCTTTTATATCAAGAATGAGCCGACGCTTATAAACCTGACGGCTCCCTATATCGCCCGCGGACAGGGCAGAGGCGAGGTTGGCGGGGACTTATTAAATGACGGGACAGAAGACACGCTGAAAAGACCCGGCATGAACTACAAACATAAAGTGGGCAAAGGAGACTCTATAACAGGCCAGATCAGTCATGATGAAGGCATCTATACCGGCCCGGAAACCGGGGGCAGGTATCCCCCGCAGATACGTTTCTGGCGGGTAAATGACAAGACAGACTCGTCGGACACGGACGGCTATGAACCCGGCGAATTGCCGCCGCTCAATGAAGTTCCCTGGCATACCCTCATCCCCAATAAAGAATTGATATTGGTGGGATTAGGCAGTTACATTTTTAACTACGCGATCCCGAAAAACAAAGATGGTACCGACGCTAAAACCGACTGTTACTACGGATTTGAGATTAGGGCGCAAAACGATGACGGACGTTCCAGCGTCCACTATCCCCGCAGTTACTATCCCGATAGTGAATGGGACGAATCTTTGAACCCGAACGCGAAATACTACAGCTATGTGCTGATCTATTACAGCCCGGATAATGAAACGCCGGTCGTAGTCCTTTACGAACTGCAAGATGTAAACGATTATTGGGCGAACGGCAACGTTATCTCCGCGTACCCGTACCAAACATTAAAAAACGCCCAGGGCAACGCTCCTCTGACCGACCACGAGGCCCATCCTTATGTAAACAATTTAACGGTGGACAAGAACGGTGAATTTATACTGCGGATACGGGCGTCCCACTCGGAAGGCATCGGAGCCGCCGAAGTGTATTGGGAAAACAAGGAAGCGAACCAACGCGGGCGGTTTATCTGGGATTTTGCGGCGGAGTCAAATCCCCGGTACGCGGGAATGCCCAACCAGGACATCAGCGAGGCAAGGTGGGATTTGGATGTAAGGAATCCCTATTCTCAGTGGGGTTACAAAGAGCCTTACGCTCCCTATCTGACATCGGGAAAGTTGTCCCGCAGTTTCTTCTTTCACTATCGTCATAACGGCTACCGTATCCCCCTAAGCGGCGGGGGCGGTTTCAATAATGTATGGGGTGGCGGCCGTACTCAGGTACAGTTGTACAGCGGCAGTCTCGCGGACTGGGAGGCCGGTAAAAGAGACGGAAGATTTGGCAGAAGCAATGATGGATGGCAAGATATGACCACAAAGCTGGATGACGGCGTTTACAGACTGGAAGTATACGCCCGCACCCCATCGCTGAGCGCCGTGCAGAAATCACTGCTGGATATTACCTTACGCCTGGATACCCAAAAACCTGTTGTGACGTTTAACAAAATAAACAAAGTAGAAAATAATAGCGTTTACACACAGGAAGTCGATAAGTCGTATATTGTCAATGGGGTAATTCAGCCCACAGTGTCCTTTAAGGACCCTGTTGATCTCCGCGGTTCCAGCGGTTCCAATCCCCGCTTGGCGTCAACGGGCAGCTATTTTAAGAATGGTTCCACCCTCGACTATGAACAGTTCTTTATACTGATTGACGACGCCAGCAAAACTGCCCTTGATGGTAAAATCAAAGGGACAGAGAACTGGTGGCCCGTAGATAATACAGCGATGCCCACACCTTTCGGTGACGGCGGGTTAATAGCCGGCGAAGTTACAGGTATAAATGTAAAAAGAAACGCGCCGGTGTTTAACGGCATATTTAAGGTAAAGACTTCAAAAATATACACTCCGCTTACGTCCGGCACAACGATTCAATCTGAATCGGACGATCTTGCTGACGGCAAATACTGGATATATGTTTTCTGCCGCGACAATGCTTTTAATGTGGGCTGCGAAAAGATAGAGCTTCAGGTGCGGAAGGAAAAAGACCTGCCCGAGCTGGACTTTGGCGTCGGGGCGATTAAGAAAGTTACCGACCCCAATCAAAGCGCGGATGGTTCTTCCGCGGGCTTTAAAGACGCGAACGGCGCGGTGCGGAATAAACTGGCGGGGGGCAGTTCCATACGGCTGACTCTCAGGGACGATGACTGCCTCGATCTGGGTACTTCAGCCTTAACTACAGGCGTAACGGTAGAATTTACCGGATCATATACGGATACGACGGGACTTATAGAAGCCTGGGCCGATAAAAATTCCGCATACAATGTTAGTTTAACCAAAGCCCAGGTAGAATTTATATTTCCCCGCTTGCCGTCAGCCTCCGAGGCGGTAACGTCGCGGACGGGCGAAATAGGGCAGGCTGCGCTGGTTGAGCAGCTTAAATCCAACTCAAGCTATAATTCCATATTCCCCTCATACGGCGCGAGCCTTCCCGACGGAATGTATCGGTTTACCATTACCGTTAAGGATTATCGCCCTCTCAAAATGAAGCTGAGTACTTCTGATCCTGATCCGGTTGCTGAAACAACATCCGAATCGTTCTGGGTAGTGGTTGATTCCAAAGCTCCCGAATATAAAACCGACGCTGATAGCGCGCCGCCGGGCGCTTATCTCCAGAATGGAGTAATAAAAGGAAATGTATGGGACAAAAACGGCCCGATTGAAATAATCGGCTCCAGCGTGAGTCCCGCCAATACTCAAGCGACCGATGCGAATAAAATTTCATTTAACGTAACAAAAGGCGCCCGTGATACCACGGATACCAATAACTGGAAATATCCCTTTACAGCGACGGTTGCCATGAACGGCGCTTCCGGCGACTTTAGATTTGAAATTACCTTTGAAGACCGTTTCGGCAATACCAGCACTTTAAGCCAGGTTCTCAAAGTTGACGGCACTCCGCCCACCGCGGCTATAGGGACCAAAATAACCACCTTTGAGCGCGATTATCCTGATGTTACCAACGGCGGCGTCATAAGTCAGAATAACAAACTGCGCCTTGCCAACGGTGTGTTGAATTTTAATATTTCCGCTAACGATAACATTAAAGTAGCGGGGGTAAAATGGTGGCTGGTTCCCGCCGGTACTCCCGGTCCCAAAAGCGGCGATATAAGCGATTACAATGGATATACCGCCGCCATACAAATACCGAGCGAACTGGATGGTACGGCGGGTAAAGAATTCAACAAAATGCAGTTCATTGACACCAAATCCCCCAATATAAACGGCGAGTATACGTTGTATGTAATGGCTATAGACAACGCGGGTAATGTTTCCGATATTGATCCCAATTCCACACAAACGATCTATTTGCTGCAGGAGCAGGACAAACCCTACTTTGGCTACTGGAACGGAACAGGCTCCCCGCCCATTACGCCCGCGGCGCTTGACCTTGCCGGCACAAACCTTATGGTAACAGATGACGCGGTAATCCGGGGCGTTATTTACGATGACGACAGTTTTGATAAAGATGGAACAAGCCCCATAACCACTGAGGACGACTCAATCAGAATATGGATGAGCGTTTCATACTCCGGCACGGGCCTGGATGTTGACGATGATTCATCGTTGTCCACCTATGGTTTTGGTACGCCGATGACCTACGATTCCGCGGGCGGCGCCGGCAAGTTTAAAACCGGTCTGAGCCGTCTGCGCAAGGGCGTTCTCAGCATGAACATTAATCTGAAGGATCTTTTCTCAACCTCAACCTTACACGCTATGGACACTGACGGAATCAAATACTACATTATTGAGGCGAAGGACAGCGTCTCCGGCAAATTTACCGGAAGCGGAATGGCCGAAACCGAGCGTGTGACACGGCGCAAACTGTTCTCGTTTATTTACGACACCACAGCCCCGGTGATCAGCCTGAGTTATCCCGACAAAGACAACAACCCCGTTGTCAAATTTGGTCCCAATGCGAATATTGATACGAATCCGATTGATGCTTCAACCGTTAATTTCCATTTAAAGGGAACAATAAAAGACGCCAACCTGAAACAGATCACAGATCCCGCTGATAATAAATCCTATTATTACTTTGAATACTATCTGGATAGCGGTACGCGGAAAACATTTATACTGAATACGACGAGCGCGGATATAACCGTTACGCCCAACGGCGTAACTCCGCCTACTCAGGTAGATTTCACCGTCAGCGCTCAACGCTTCTGCGCTGAACTTGACTTTATGAACTCGGTTACACCGGATGTAACCCATACCCTTACTCTGGTCGTCCAGGACAGGAGCGGCAAAGAAGGATCCTGCTCGTTTAATTTTGTCAAAGATTTGACTCCTCCCAGCCTGAAAATTACCGATCCTGCCGGCGCCGATAAAAACCGCCTGCCGTGGTATCCGTTCCCGGTTAATAATCAAAACAGCAACCCGGGCACAGAGCAGAACGACTGGTGGGCGGTGTCCTCGGACGGCGCGGACCTGCAGCATTTGTATCAGCTCAAACATATCTGGGAAAAAACCAACATGCTGCCCATCATCAGCTATAACACCGGCGTACCGCAGTTGAAAGTTACCTTTACCGATATTACATCTACTATCGCCAATGGGACTTTGAAATACTGGATTGACAATGAACCTGATGCCACCTTCCGTACCACCTTCCGTGCCGCTTCGTTTTCCGCCGGAAACAAGAGCTATTCCCTGACCCTGGACTTGACCACGACCGAAGGCGGCAGTATCGCTCTCTCCGACGGGATACACAGCATACGATTTGAAATAGAGGATTCGGTCGGCAATAAACTGAAATCGTCTGACGCCAATGGCTATATTTATTACGGCTTCAGGATCAGTTCCAGCCCGCCGACTATAACGGTGGTGACTCCGCCGGTAAACGGTAATGTATACGGGGTATTAACGACGACAACTGACATCTTTAACATGGTTGTTCAGGCGAAAGGGGCTAACCTGCAAGATGTGCAGATGCATATCAAGTATCCCGACGCTGCCGGCTACACACCAATAACGTGGACATCGAATTCGGGTTTGAACCCAGACCCGGCTCTCAACGACAATCATTGGAAATTTGTTCCGGACCCGGCTGCTTCCTCTTCCAATAATTACTGGATTTTTGGCCATCCGGCGGAAGAGCTTACCTGGACGCAAAACATTTACAGAAGTAACCTCGGCAGCGTCAGAGAAGGGAATTATGAACTGGAACTGACGGCCAGAGGCCGGGACAATAAATCTTCCGATCCGCCGAGCTTGTGGACATTTACCGTTGATAATTCGCCTCCGAAGCTTGACATTTACGATTTCCCCGCCGGCGCGACACTGACAAGCGATACGGTAACTCCCGCTCAATGGAAGAACAATGCCACGGGCAAAAAAGTCTTTACCAAACCCACCGACCGGATTCAGGGGCTTATCTCTGATCAGTACAGCAATCTGAAAGAAGCGCAGATTCTTATTCAGCGGTATAACTACGCAAGCGGCGCGTGGGGCGATTGCTATGTCAGCAGCAGTATAACCGATACCGCAGGCAACTGGGATGCTATTGCCATTACCAATGACAGCGCATGGAGTAATATCTTCAAGCCCGGTGAGTCAAAAGGCGCAGATAAACTGTTTGACTTGACATTGAGCTCTATTATGGGCGCAAACGGCGGCGACGGTTTGTACCGCGTGCGTCTGCGCGCCAAAGATTCCGCGTTTATAGATGCTAATAAAACCGGCTGGAGCGTTGGTGATAACGGGCATCCGACCTATTCCAATTATTATTATTTCTTCTATGCGCCGACTAATCCTACGATCAGTTTCGCGGACGACACAAGTCCGGTAACGCTCTATTCGGCGAAGGTTTCAAACGGAACCTTAACATTTGATGGAACCGCGACAAGCGGCAATGGTTATGAAAAGCTGGAAGTGAAAGTTGAGAGAGGTTCGGCCGTGCAGACGATTACCACCGCCCTTGATTCCACAACCCCAATGCCAAACGCGCCTCCCTGGAACGGGAATAACAATAAATGGGGCTGGATAATGAAGTTGGGCGGATCGAACGCGAGCAATGGCGGTTTCGATCAAGACCCCGCCACCGGAGACGGCTCCTACCGGCTGACCTTTACGGTAACAGACCTGGCGGGCAACTCTACTTCCATAAGCCGCAACATTACCCTGGACAATATGGCTCCTAAGGGCAATTTTACCAAACCGGATTTGCTGCCTTCCTCAGTGAGAGCTGATCCCAGATATGCTATTGGCAGCGAAACCTTCTATGGCGGCGAGTATGCCCTTATATCGGGTACTACCGAAGACACCAACGAGGTAGCGGGAGTATGGTATCACCTGGGCTATACTCAATCCGGCACCGCTGGAACCGCGTTATCCTTCCCCTCAGATATGCAGATATGGCAATCGGTACTGGGTGCGGGTGTTGCGGCTGACTTAGGCGGTAAAGCCAACAATGATAAATTTGACGCGGCGGCAAAAGCAGCCAGCGGTGAGGCATGGTTTAAGTACGAAACCGGTTATCCGCAGGCTCCGGGCTTTAGTGTGCCCGCCACATTCATTCTCGAAGACTGGAAACTGGAGATTCCTTCAACCCAGGATCTGTCCAAAATGTACGCCGCGGTGAATTTCACTGTTAAAGGGATATCGTATAACTCGGATGCTTCGGGCTACAGCGCGGGCCGCAGAATGGTCCAGAAAATTGACGAAAGCGGGCTGCCGTCCAGTTACTATAAGAACGGCCTGTACAGCCTGCCCCTTTGGGTGCGCGTGGCCGACAAAGCCGGCAACGTGTCCTATTTCAAACAGGATATATGGCTGTATCCCAACGGCGACTACCCCACTAACGGCATTACCAATCCGGCAGAAGCCAGCCCTCAAAGCGCTTCGAGGGGCGGTACTGTTTCCTTCGACGGCATCGCCAGCGATAACGTCAATGTAAAGAGCGTTATTTACCGCATACGGGCGGATAATTATCAGTCAAATAATGCTGATTATGGTCCTAATACTGATAAAATTAACAAAAGGCCAGCAAAGGAACCACCCAGCGATCAAATCATTCGTCTTGCTTCTCCCGACGCGAGACAGTTATCCACCGATCAGAAGAATCTTCTGACCGGCAGCCAGGGTTCCACGATAAGCGGAGACGGCTGGTACATAGCAAGCCTGGAAGGGGAAGGCTCCATAGCGAAGACCAAGGCATGGAGTTTCTATGTCAACGCCAACGATGAATTTACCACGGAATGGACCATGCCGAATAATAAGCGTGTTAATCCCATAAGGGATTGGGGATTCCGTTCAGCCGGAGCCGCCGCCAATGACATGATCCGTGTGTATGTGGAAATACTGGTATTCGACGGCGCGGATGTCACCTATGACTATCATCTGATGAGCCTGGGCAACGACGAAAACAAATCCAGCACTACCGTGGCTCCGCACGTCGTGGTCTTCTACCTTAGTTCCACGTCTCCCACCATAACCTTCCAGAAGCTGAGCGATGTCGGCGCCTTTAACGGCTCCGCCTATCCCTACAACGCAAACTACAGTGATTACGCGGGCGGAAAAACACGCAGCGGCAAATTCAGCGTCAGGATGCAGTTTGACAGCGGTTCTACGCAAAAAAACATTAGTCAGGTTCAGGTCAGACTGCCCAGCGAGACCGGATCGAACGGCGATAATACTTTGCTGTCATGGAAAGACGCGTGGAATAGTACGAGCACGAGCCAGAATTTGCCGGGCGTTACTTTTGCCGCGACAACGGCTCTCACAACGCCTATTAATCCTCCCGCCGTCACACGGTCTTTTGTCATGCATTACGGGTTTGACACCGCGTCCTCCGCGGCATCCGGTTTTCAGCAGGTAATGAAAGGGAACTGGGCGGCGACCGGAGGCAAGTACGTCATAGAAGTGCGCCTGCGCGACAGTTCCAGCCCGTCGCCCATGGAAACGACCTACAGGTTTGAACTGGGAATAGACAACTTTGCGCCCATTGCGGATGAAACCAGGATCATATCCAATACCAAAGTAGCGGGAAGCAATCAGCAATTTATGGGCCGGGTCTATGATTATGAGGGATCGGCAAATTCTTCCAGTCCGTCTCCGGGCTACTACTCAATAGAAAAGGTCTACGCGTGGTTTACCAAAGATCAGGATGGTATGCACAAGTATGTTAATATGAATCAAAGTTACACAACATCGCTGCCGACTGATTCGGTTCCCACGGATTCAAAGCCGGGCTGGAAAGGCCGCACGGCAACGGGTCTTAATGTTGATCCGGTGACGAACATCACGGGAGTTGTTTCGGGAACCCTCGGAACTATCACGTATCCCCAGCCGGGAACAGCGACAAAGAACGACGTACAGGTAGAGGTGAGCACCGCGTATGTAAAGGTGATTACCGAATCGGAAGCCGCGGAATTTGCCAACAATATGAACTGGCAGCCCATCACCGCCGGACGTTCCGTTCTGTGGAGTTTTATGACCGATACCACGCTCATGCCCGACGGATGGGTCTACTTGAATTATCTGGTGGTGGACGGCGCGGGTAACGCGAGCCTGTACCAGCAGAAAATGGTGGTCATGAACAATTACCCGGTGATTACCGATCTGACCCTGTACACCGACAATACCGGCGAAGGCGCGGTATTTACCACCCATGAGGGCAATGACGCGTCCAGTGATTACAAGGTTCCCGTCTCCATGCCCGACGGCTATCTGAATACGGGCTTTATCTCCAAGAATATGTACATCGGCTTTAGAGTGCAAACCGCGAAAGGCAACCCGCCCCTGAACTACCGCGTCCAGTACGTTGAACGATCATCAACACCCATACAACTGACCCAGGCTAACCTGCTGAACATAGCCAATGATATAAGCCACAGTAAAATATACACCATCGCCAATAAAGGAGACATGGGCGACGCTATATGGGCGACATTGATGGATGTGCCCGCTGTAACCGCGACGGCAGGTATGCATTTTATGTTCAAGGCTAAGGCGGCGGATCTTGCGTCATGGAAGACGGATTATACCGCCACGGTATATGCTTATACGCCGGTCGGCTCTTTAAAGAAAGAAAAACTCAATCTGTATACAAACTTTGTTGATGACAAGAATTACCCCCAGAGTGACTCTGGTTTCAGATTTAGTGGCAATACCGAATTTGGTACGAGCGGGACTGTGATACCGGAAAAGATGGGCAGCCACCCGCCTGAAGAGGGAGGGTCCGGCGATAATCCCGCTAATACCGCCTTCTTCCTGATCAAAGTATGGGATACGGTCATTCTACCCGGCGAGACCAATGACGGTGAAGACAACCAGCTTTACGACGCGCTGGTCGTCGGCATGAATGTGTGGCTTAACGATAAGACGCCTGCCACCGCGCGGTTGTACGATTTGAACCCCTACACTGAAACAGCCGTAGTGGGGAACAATATCGGCGATCTGTATCCGCCGCAGTTGGGCGGTGCGCCGGACAAAAACTCGAATCAGTATAAAACCATCCGCAACGCCGCCGACCCAATCGCTGTCGGGAGTAACATAGTCCGCAGCGGCCTGTTCAACACCAAACTTGTACGGGATTTGGTAAAATCGGGTTACATTGAGCCGCGCGACGGTTCCAAAGCCCTCAGTCCCGTGAACAGCAGCGGGGTTCCGGGCAGCAGCGGAGTATCGGTTCCCGATAGTGATTATCCGCTCAAGGTGCCCGGCGAAACCGTGTCGTCGCCTTCGGGCACTACTTTGGATAAGGTCAGCGGCAGAATCATCCTGCGCGGACTTGCCTGGGACGATCAGTTGATTGATGAGATACGAATTAAGATAGGCGGTGATAACGAGAAGTGTATCCTCAAACTGGACAATACCACGGAAACAATAAACGGTCAAACGGTAAATGTCCGTAAAATGCTGCCGCAGGGCAACAACCTTGCCTTTGCCGCTGAAACACTCCATTGGCAGACGGGTCACACGGTTGAATGGGCGTATGTCTGGGACACGGAAAAAGAACCTTCCGCCGGCAGAACCGGCGGCGGCCCCTCCACGGGTGTATCAATACAGGTAAAAGTTAAAGACATGAAATCCAATATACTCAGCACTGACGTTCCCGTGGCCAACGAAACCAGCGATGCGACCGGTAAAACATTCCACAACGGAGTCAGCGTTGACATAGTGCCCTACATCACCGGCTTTGAACGGGAAACGCCCCAATTTACCACCAAACGCTCTTTGCAAGGCTGGTACAGTTTCTATCAGGGAGAAGACAACATTGCCCTGCTGGGGTATAACTTTGGTCAATCGGAATCAAACGTTACTGTGTATCTGAATTCCGGCAGCGGCGATGCTCCGATAACTCCGGTTTATACTCCTGCTGCCTCTACAAACGCCCCTGCCAACATCCGCGGACGTTTATCCTTTAAGATGCCGACGGCGGCGAACAGCGGCAAGTTAGATGTACAGGTAGACACTGTTAGAGCGTATAACCACACAAGCAATTCGAATAAATCCTGGAACAAGGAATCCAACAGCAATACCCCCGGCTCCACCCTGTGGATCAACAAGCCTTACGCCCATATCTGGCGGACTACTCTTCCTGACACTGACACATCAGCTCCACGAACCTATATAGGCACGCTTACCGGCAGTTCCGGGCTTGATCATCCGGGCATGGCGCTGGAATACGCTCCGACCAGCGGCAATCCGGGCACGCTCCACGGAACCTGGGCGGTATATGGGAAGGCCAATTCGTTCTATGGGACAAATGGAGCAACTAACAATTTCTATTATCTTCATGGTGATGCGACTAATACGCCAGGTGAACCGTTTAGTACGCCGGACATCAGTATCTTTGCGGGCGGCGGAGCCTCAGCGGCAAATATTGGGTATACCTACCAGACTGACGGCCGGCCGCGGATTCTTCTTAGGTCAGTCGTTACCTCTTCTCTGGGCCGTAATGACTACGGCAACACTACCGCCTCTATTGTATTGCAGAATTATGGCGTTAACGGGTCTAACGAGCGCTGGCAAAATTTACGGATAAGCAAAGCCGCCGTAAACGGCAGTACTGCCGTTAATGATACCAATGTAGGCAGGATTTATATGACTGCCTATAATGGCGATACCAAAGGACTGTGGTATGGCTCACGAAGCAGCGGCGCTAATACTACTAATACAACTCTGTTTATCGACGGAACAGGAAATACAGGTATTGCTAATCCTATCACCAATGTCACCGGACTTACTGATACGGAGAAGGCGGGAGACGCGGGCGAATACAGCGCGGTAGATTATGATGATTATGGCCCCATTATTGCCTACTATGATAAGACCAATGACACGGTACGCATTGCCATGGGAGCAAAGACTACTCCTCCTACTCTTAATCCGACGGCCACCCAATGGACCCGGCGCTATCTGCTGCCAACTACCGGGACGGGCAGTCAACTGCGCCGAGGATCCGGCAAGTATATCAGCATGAAAGTGGACAAAAACAACGGTATACATCTTGCCTTCTATAACAGCGTCTATAATACCGTCGTGTATTACTATGCCGCCAACAGAGACGTAATAAATGTCAACGATCCTCCTGTCCACAATGCCACCACGGTTAAAATTCACACCGTTGACAATGTGATAACCGGCGGAACCTGGACGGACATTTCGGTAGATGATAACGGCAAACCCTGGATTGTGTATGGCGACAGTTCCCGCACCGGCAATTATGACGGCGTTCGTATAGCTTACGAGAGCAGTAGTAGTGACTCCGTATATTTCCAGGGAACTCTGACCTGTCCGGTGGTTACCAACATATCTATTACAGGCTGGGAAGCCGTCTCCATGCCGTCGAACTATAAGGTAAACAACGACCGCCTCAACATTGAGGTCTGGCCGCCAACCAACAGGGCGGGAGGCATATTGCCTACTGCTGGTCCCAGTTGGAGCGCCGCAATCGGCTACGCCAGCGACATATACCGCGTCGGCTATTTCTACCGTCCCAACTTCAAGGGCTATTAACCGTTTATTTGCATCTAATATTACTGTCCAGCCGCCACGGTGGTTGGACAGTTTTTTTTGCGCGTTTATGTAAAAAAGTTTCAAAAAGACTAAAGCAAAACGCAACTTTCCACCCTATATAGTGTAGAGCATAAAAAATACGCTGCGGCAACTAAACAAACCGGCATAGACAATGTACGGCAGTTGTCCTACAATAGGAGGTGTGTTTATAAATGGAGAAGGTTGTTGAAAAACTGGATTGTATTAACCACACGCTGGAAAAAATGCTGGCGGTAATGCAGAGGCCGGAAAATAAGTTTATCCGGGTGCTGGAGACGCTCGTGCTCTTTGCCAGTGCGTTTGGTATTATCAGTGTTGTTGACATTGTCAGGAAGTGGATTATAGGAGGATAACATGGTATTGCAGTTGGTAACTTCGATTATGATCACGATTCTTTGTTTAACCGCTTATTTTATGTTACGGCACTTGAGGAAACACCTATAAGCGAATCGGTGTCAGCCGCCATTTCGCGACTTTTAATTCTGGTACTATCATAGTGGAGGAATTGGCAGGTGAAAAAACTACTTTTGAATAGAATTATCACATTATTGGCTTTCTGCCTTTTGGCGGCGTATACCGCGTCAAAAGCTAAGGAGATGCGCGTAATTGATCCTGCCGCGCAAAATAAACCGTTGTCCGGCGGAATGACATTTACCGGCAATAGCGGTAATAAACCCCTCCCCGGTTCACCTTACAGTTATCAGGTGTGGTCTGCAAGCGGGGATGACAACAAACTGATATGGTACGGGCCGGATCAGGGCGGCGGAGCGGCTTTCAGGGCTGAATGGAATAACGCGAATGTTTTTTTGGGCCGGGTAGGGTATCAATGGAATGAGGGCAAACCTTACACCGAATATAAAAACGTCTTTTGTGATTTTAATTTTAAAAGATCCGCCAATGGTACCGGCGGAGGCACTTCATATATTGGAATCTACGGCTGGACCCGGAAACCGTTGATTGAGTGGTATATTGTAGAAGATTGGTATGGGGATGGGGTGATAGGCCCTGAAGCAATCGGCGGCAAAGCGGCTAAGATGGGTGAATTTACCGTGGATGGCGCGACATATTTTATCTATCAAGCCACAAGGGTCTATCAGCCGAGTATAGATGGCACTGCCACTTTCCCGCAGTACTTCAGCGTACGTCAAACTTGCAGACAATACGGAACGATTTCCATTACCGAGCATTTTAAGGAATGGGAAAAAATAGGTATGAAACTGGGTACAAATATATATGAGGCAAAATTTCTTGTTGAAGCCGGCAGCGGCACGGGTTGGTTTGACGCGGCATATATCTCGTTTTATCAAAAAGATTAATCAAACAATCTTGTAAACTTAACTTTTTTTGCGTATTATGGAAAAGGTCGTTGAAAAGCTGGATTGTATTAACCACACGCTGGAAAAAATGCTGGCGGTAATGCAGAAGCCAAAGAATAGAGTTATCCAGATACTGGAGGTTTTTACGCTTGGTGTTACTGCGTTGGGTGTACTGTACTTTGTTGATCTTATTAGACGCTGGATTATAGGAGGATAACATGGTATTTCAGTTGGTTATTTCTATCATGCTCATAATTATGGGTTTAACAATGTTTTTTCTCGTACGGCAGTTGAAAAAAAGCCTGTAAATATCGGTGCCCGGCACCATTTCGTAACTTTTCACTTTCATTCGAAACTCTCCAATCCCTCCCTTGTGCCAAATCCCCCTTTTTCGCTATAGTATAAGCAAGTCTCGCCTGTCGAACGGAGGTTCATATGGCAAAGAAAGATACACAGGGAAAGACAAATATGCCTTCTTCCCGGGTGGAACGGGCCAGAAAACGGCTGCTCAGGGCGGCAAGCAGGGACGGCGACACCCTGTTGATCCAGTATGACAACAGCGCCGCCGGCTACGATGAAGACGATGTCGAAGAAATGCGGGATGAAC
>Ga0268262_10001498_pt1 | contig 28782 bp, 22 predicted proteins | sample TergutNc150P3_FD_190354 | JGI IMG/M metagenome (GOLD analysis project Ga0268262, IMG submission 190354) | Nasutitermes corniger P3 segment gut microbial community from laboratory colony in Florida, USA - Nc150 P3 (SPAdes) (version 2) | ecosystem: Host-associated > Arthropoda: Insects >... | reverse complement strand
TTCAATCTGAAGCCGGGCCGCTTCCAGAGCTTTCGCCTTTTCCTCGCTTGTAGCGTTGGGATTTACCCTGGTTTTTTCTGACTCATTTGATTTTGCCATAATAATCTCCTCCCCTGTATATGGCGCGTAGATATACGATACTTTATTAGTCTTGAATAATAGACTTGTCCGGTAACTAACCAAGTCGCCGAACAAGACATTATATCATAATCTTGATAAAAATACTACAAGTTTGTAAAGTATTTTTATAAGAATAACCTCCATAATAATATTGCAATTTAACAATTATTAAAAGATACTGAAAATATAATGAATGATTTTATTGTCTGCGCTACCCGTTCAATGCACAATTACGCTTCTGAAGTTATTTCACATTTGTCAAAATATCTAAGTTTTTCTAAGATTGCAAAACAGATTAACGGCATTGATTTACTGAAAACAGAACGTTTCGCGGACGGAGAAATGGAAGTTACTGTCAATTCGTCAATAAGGGGCAAGGTTGTTGTCCTTTTTTCCTCAAGTGCGCGTAATGAAGCGGGAATTAGCGTAGAAGAAGCGAAAATGGAGTTGTATCAGGCGGTTGACGCTTTAAAGCGGTCTCAGGCTAACAAAATTATTGTTTTTGAGCCTTTTATTTCATGTTCTCGCTCTGACCGCACTACACGGCGCAGTTCCGTGGGTTTGTGGGTACATTTAAAAACACTTTCAAGCCTCGGTATACGGCATATTGTTACGTTCCAGCTTCATTCTGACAAATCTAAAACTATGGTAGACCCCGCTATTTGCGCAATTGACGATATTCCGGCGCTGACCTTGCTGCAAAAGCACCTGTGCGATACCTACATTAAAAATACCGACTATCTTGAGAAACAGGTACGCAATAATTGGGCATTCTGTTCCGTAGATGCCGGGGGAGAAAAACTGGCACGGGTATTTGCCAATTCTTTCGGCTCTCCGCTTGTAGTGGCACATAAACAGCGCGATTATTCAAAGCAAAATACAGTTGAGTCCGTTCACATTCTTTCGGCTGATTCGCTGGAAGGAAAAAGCTTGTGGATTGTTGACGATATGATTGATACGGCCGGCTCTGTTGAAAAGCTTATCCGAGCGCTTGCTCCTTTAAAACCGGGAGATATCAATATAATCGCCGTTCACGCTATTTTTTCTCCGCCGGCGGCTCAGCGGCTGGAAGCTTTGTCGCAGGAAGGGCTTTTAAACCGTGTGCTGGTTTCCGATACTGTTAGTTGTTCAAATTTATTCCCCCAGCGTCCTAGTCTTGAAATTGTTCATTCGGCTGAACACGCTGCCAAAATAATTAAAACAATAATCCTGAATGAATCAATGAGCGTTCTTATGAAGCCGTTTGACGCGGGAACGTATCTTTCGGGGAATAAGTAGGGTATATCCTGAAACAGCAAAAAAATTGATTACCTTTGTGTTTTTCAGGAAAACTGATATAATAACAATATGCCTGAATTGAGTCGTTTTTTGGGAATGGTTATTTCAATTTATTTTGATGACCATAATCCCCCACATTTTCATGTGGAATATAATGACAATGAAGCATTAATTTCTATTAAAGACCTATCGGTTATTAAAGGTAACTTACCTGCACGAGTAATGGGGCTTGCCATAGAATGGGCTAGGTTACATCAAACTGAGTTGTTGGAAAACTGGAATATGGTTAAAGACAGTGGTAAATATTATAAAATTGCTCCCTTAACATAAGGAGGAAAAAGTATGCCTTTTTGGGTTATAAAAGTTGAATTACGGGGAAACTATAAAATTTATATTGAATTTAATGATGGGCTTAGTGGGGTTATAGATTTTCAAAATAAGATAAAAACAGACCATAGAGACATAATTAGAGAATTGATAGATAAAGACAAATTCAAAGCAATAAAAATTGAGCGGCACACTCTGTGCTGGGATAACGGAGTTGATTTTGCTCCGGAATATTTACATGACCAAATAAAAACAGAAGAAAAAGTCGCATAAAGGTTATAGATTATATTGAAATAAACTCCAATATATGATATATTTTTACACAGTGGCCTGTATAGGTTAGTTAATCTTACAAAAAAAAGGACAAAAACAACGTGAAAACCAGTATAACAGATACCATGATCGGCAAACTGGTTTCAATGTAAAAGAACAGACGCCTGAGATTCTTAAAGTAGCAGAATACAAACGGATTAATAGAGATTTAATTAAACATATAGTATCTTTTTATGAGAATGATATTAATTTTCAATTTGATGTTTCTTTTTTAAAAAGCAATGGTAAACTTACTGATGATTTATGGTATGATATAATGTTGAGGTATCATGATTTAGCAAAAACAATTTTGAGCAGTTTTGGTATGAGACAATATTAAAACTGAAAAAACAAATTAATCTTTACTGTCAAGTAAAATCGTAACAGGCCCGACATTCGTATAACTGACCCTCATGTGCGCTTGAAATTCTCCGCTTTCACATAAAAGTCCGTGTTCGCGGATTTTTGCCATGAAATATTCATAAAGCTTTTTCGCTTTTTCAGGCGGGGCGGCGAACCCGTATGACGGTCTCCTTCCCTTTCGAGTGTCAGCAAGCAAGGTAAATTGCGACACTGCGAGAACCCCGGCGGAAGGTCTATTTTCATCTATATCCTTAAGTGAAAGGTTCATTTTTCCTTGCGGATCATCAAAAATACGAATATACGCGGTTTTTTCGGCAAGCCATTCCGCGTCTGTTTCAGAATCGTCTTGAGCGACACCTAAGTAGACAAGAAGACCTTCTTTAATGGTTCCTTTTACGCTGCCGTCAACGGTTACGCAAGCATCTTCAACACGTTGAATTACAGCCTTCATTATTAATTATTTTCCAGTCTTCCCGACTGATGTATAGCGACGCCTTCAAGCGTTATGTCCATAGAGGGCGTAAGCGTTATTTTTCCAAGCAATTCAAGAGGACGCTCCGGGTTAACGGGGACTGGATTTTTAAAAACAACCGGAACTATTCCTTCAAGCATCGTGCGTGTATCATAGCCGACAAGAAAATCAAAACGTAAGAAATTATCTGTTATTTCAACGTTAGTTGCCATGCCCTTCCAGATTACATAAACGTCACTGTAAATAACAGGTTCAGCCTTTACATTTGTAAAAGAAGGATTGTCAATCTGTTTGAAATTGTCAAAGCCGGGTGTCTCCGTGTAAGAAAGGAGAAGACGTGATTTATTTTTAAGGCTTTCAGACGCGTTTGATTCAAGTATCCTATTAATGATTATTTTTGCGCCTTCATCACGGTATGATGTAAAAAGAGATAATGCCTTGTCATAAAGGTCTGTCGCCTGATCCCGTGTGAGAATATACGAGTAAGAACCGCCTGTTTCAACAGGAGATCTTCGTTCTTCACCTGAAAGCACAAACTCATATGTAGGACGGGTATTTTGTTTTTTAACAGGAGAAGGAAGAACTTTATTAATAACTAAAATTCCGTAAGTTAAAATAATAACAGCCGTAAATATCAAGACTGCGGTAAAGGAGGTTCTTGCGTTTATCAAGGGAGCGGGAATTGGAGGAAATAATTTTATAAGCCTTTCTGGGGTAAGCCAGTCTGACAATTCATCGGAAGATGAATGTTTGCGAATAACGGACAGCGCTCTTTTAGCAATCTTATTTTTTGGATCGGATGCCTGCACGTCAAGGTAATAATCCACAGCCTGAACAGTATTCATGCGTTTTAGGTAAAGAACGGCAAGCCCGAGCTTGGTCGAAGTATCGTTAATTTTTATTCGTCTCGCAAACTCGAAATTGGACTTTGCGTCTACAAAAATACCCGCGTGAAGGCAAATTACAGCATAGAGATAGTAATATTTAAATGAGCCGTTATAGCGGTCTTCCTCAGTTTTGAGTAATTTTAACGCGCCTTCATAATCACGCCTTTTGGCAAGGTAGGCAGCTTTACTCAATAAAGGATCAAATTTCATCTAAGATCATCTATTGCCTTTTTTATGGCTGTCAATGGAATTTTCAATATCATCGAGATCATTTTCATAAAGTATTATATCACCGGCAATAAATTGTTCCAAAGTTTTTTTCAGCCTGTAAAGCATTTGAAGTGTAGAGTCATCATAGCCTTCAGTTATTCCGGGATTAAAATTTGGATCATACAAAGCGGTATCTTCTGTTGAAAGTAAAATTGAATAAGTAAATGATTTGCCGGCTTCAAGCATAGCAGGTTCATAATAATAGCATACGGCAGAATCGCGGACTGAGTAAGGCAGAATACTAAACGATCTGCCCTGGGAAAATTTTAGTTTCCACAAAGCATAATGAAACCTTCTCCAGTTGGCAATATGTATATAATCAGGAATTTTTGCGGATCTGTCAAACGGATTGACAATACTTCCCATTAAAGAAAGGTTATTGTTTTTGGAAATCCAGTATCTTTCACCTGACGAACCTTCAATTATGGTTTCCTTTACAATTGATTGATTAATTGTAGAAATGGGGATACTTTTCCGTCCTTCACCCAAATGTGTGTCTATAAGAAAACGTAACCCGACGGAAACGGAGCGTTCTCTTTTGTTTTGAATAACGATTGTTATGTTGATACCGTTAATATCATCTGAGCTCACAGTCTTTACAGGAGTAAAAACTTCATTGATTATTACATCCGATGATTCATAAACGATAACAGGATTTCCGTCGATACTTTCAGTCCTTGTTTTAAATTGCCCTGATTGATCAAGACGATAGACATTACCGTTCAAATTAACGGAAATATAGCTGGATTTAGGCTCTCTGCTGTAGAATAAAGGTTCATACTTCTTTGAATTAGGATCTGTCATGTAGTATAACGAAATACCGCCTCTTTTCTCATTTAACGACAAACGAATATTTCCGTTAAAAAAATCTGCGGCTGATAATGCAAAGACTGAATAAAGGACAAGTATTGAGAAAATCATTAACTTGCGCAGAATCACCTGAGACCTCCGTTAATATACTCATTTATCAGAACATCCAATTCTTTGTTTAGCTGTTTGGCTCTCTCAAGAAGTCTGTTATACAGAGACTGCCATGAATCATCAGATGAAATTTGATCGTACATGGAATAACCCTCAGATAACGGGGTAATTTCATTTTTTTGTCCCGCGGAAAGCTCCGCGATTCTTCTTTGATAGGTATTTAAGGCCTGCTCGTATGATCTTATTCTGCGCTGGTAATCTTCACTTGATTTCAGCGATTCTTCATGGCTCCATTGTAAAAGCGCCAAAAGTTCGGCTTCTATTTTCTTTTGCCTGATTAAGTCTACTCTGTAGGCGGAAATTTCTTTTTTGGGACTGTCGGGATATTTGTCAATAACCCATGTATAAAACCTGAGAGAATCATCATACTGCATCATGGAAAAAAGGCATTCACCCATCCAGAAATACGCCGCCGCTATGCGATCCGCGGTTTCAGGATCAATATCCTGAACAGAATCTATATAACGTCTGAAATACAAAAGAGCGTCGTCAAAGAACCCCTGATTGTAATAAATTCTTCCTCTATGATATGCCATGTCTCTTGTGAAACTGGAAACAGGCGCTGTTCTTTCAAGTTCGTCCATATCCCTGATTGCGGAGCCATAATCTGAGTACGCCAGCTCGCTTAATATAACCCAGTAAAGCGCCTGCGACCAGTCGCTTATATTTGTAGAAATTTCCTGGGCGCGCCGGAACTCAGCGGCAGATTCATGCCAGCGTGAAGAATTGTAAAGAAATGTACCATTTTGAAACCTGCGTAAATATACAGCCTGTGAGGTTTCCTGCGCCGCGGAAATCCCCGCAATTAATAACATAACGCTGAAAATCAAAGGTTTTAGAGCGATCTTATTTATGAAAATAATTGCTTTTGGCTGTGTTTTCATATTCTTATTATATCTATTTTCGGTAATAAAAGCCAAAAATGTGAAGGTTTTAAGTCGGGTTCTCTTTAATAGTGTTACCTTGTAATCTATTGATCAAGTCTTTTTTACCGGAACTGCCAAAAAAAGCGGAACCAATAACAAGTATGTCAGCGCCCGCATCCGCCGCTTTTTCTGCCGTTTCCTCGTTAATGCCTCCGTCAACTGAAATTTTGAAGTTTAAACCGGCGTCTTTTCTCATTTTTGATATTTTTTTTACTTTTTCCAAACATTCGGGGATTAACTCCTGTCCGCCAAAACCGGGGTTAACGGTCATAATTAACGCTAAATCAATAAACGGAAGTATTTCTTCCAGTATTGAAACAGGCGTTGAAGGTACTATCGCAATACCCGCTTTTAACCCTAAACTGTGAATTTCGGCAAGGAATTTCTGGGAATGTACTTCAGCTTCATAATGAAAAGTAATCGCGTCCGCTCCCGCGTCCGCAAATTCACGAATAAGCTTTGACGGCTGCGTGATCATCAGGTGGATATCGAAAAAAGACTTACTTTTTTTTCTTAACGCGTGTACAAGTTGAGGGCCGAAAGTCAAATTCGGTACAAAACAACCATCCATTATATCCATATGCAGCCAAGAAGCGCCGCAAGCGTCAATCTCCATGACAGCTTTCTCAAAATTGGCATGATCCGCGGATAAAATAGACGGCGATACGATAGTTTTTTTCATTTTTAGTATCATACATATTAAGGGTACTATTGTCAAACCTTGAAAAAATGGTATAATGGCATGACATAATGGAAAGTAGTCAGGCTGCGGGGCTGTTAAAGAATGCCTATGATAAATTGAAAGCCTCTGACGCAGTGGCGGCTTGCGCTTTAATGGAACAGGCTCTGGATTTAGATTTTGAAAACGAGGAAATCAAGCACGCTTTAAAATGTATTCATTGGTGGCTTGAACATACCAGGAGGATTGATGATTTAAAAAACCCTTTTGAGAAGGGCAGTCTTTTTATTTCCCTTTTAAAACAGTACCATGTTTTTCTTGGACAATTTAACAGGATATACGATCAATGCCAGTACGCTGTGCGTTTCTTCGTTTACTCAAAAGCCCTTGTTTTTTTTGAAGGGTTGCTTGAAAATCAGGCAAATCAGCATGATCCGGTTTTACTGTTGTTAATTGGGCGTTGTTACAAAGGTACAGGTAATTATGAAGAAGCCCTGAAATATCTTGAGCAGGCTGTCCATATCAGGCGTGAAGACGCGGAAACCCTCGCCGAGGTCGCGGATATTAACGCTTTGCTGGCGCAAACAAAGGCGGCCAAGGCGTTATTCAAGGAAGCTTTCTTCCTTGATCCTTCCAGGATTAATATCCTGTATCTGGAATCGGCGTTTATACAGAAACTGCGCGATGATGTTTGCGCGCTTGGTTTTAAAGATGATGAATTGCGCGAATGGATACCTGTTTACGGTTATTTATGGGGAGTGTTCTCCGTTAAACGCGAGTTAAAGCAGACGGAAGTAGGAAGGCTTAAGCAGTCGATTTTTTCATTGGAAGCCGAATATGACGCCAATCCTTCGAGACGCTCCTTGTTAAAGCCGCGTCTTTTGAATCATTATTTCTGGCTTATTGATCATTATGAAATCAGCCGTGAGGATCATTCGCTTATTGAAGAGATCCTTCTTAAAATAAAAGTTACCGATCCGGATATTTACAAGATGTATGCCGGGTGAATAGTTAGGAGTGAAAAACAAATGGATAATATTGAAACAACTGAAACTCGCGCGCCGGAAGCGTCAACAAACGCCCAGACGCTGTTAAAAAATTTACAGGAAACGTTAAATGAAGAAAAGTGGACGAGGGCGACGCTCGGTAATTATTCAACCGGACAGTTCAAGGAACTTGATGATATCTTAAAAACCGCACGTAACGAAAAGATCGTTGATGAAGTAAAAAAGAACTGCGATGAGCATCTTGTCCATACAAGAAACAGTATAATAGCGCTTTACCTTTCCGGAATGATCGCTCTCTCACGGCAAATAATTGATGATTCCGCGATGATAAACCTTGTGTCAATATTTCTTGATAACCACAAATGGAGCATTGTTAAATATTTGTGCGAAAGAATTCTTGACTGGGGTGAATCAAAATTTGCCCTGCGTACTCTGGCTGACTGTTATAAAAACGACAATGAAGAAGAGAAAATATTCGCAGTCTGGGAAAGGCTTGTTAAGGTTGATTTTGATGAAGCTGACATTTGTAAATCGCTTGCCGAACATTATGAGAAACTTGGTAATAAAGTAGAAGCAGTTGATTATTACAAAAAATCCCTTCACAGATACATAAACAAATCTGCTTCGGCTTTCGCTAATGTCAGGGAAGTCTGGGAAAAACTTCTTGTTTTGTACATTGAGGATATAGACTTCTTTCTTCATATTCAGAAAAAAATCGCTAAAAACATCAGCGAAGACAAAGCTGTAACCCTTCTGAACGAGCTTTACGCAAAATACAAAGACATCGACATTGACATTGCCATAAATATCCTGAAAATTATTCTGGAATACGATGAAAAAGACGTACACGGACGAAGAGAAATAATCGAATGTTTCAGGAAAAAATATTCATCCCACAGCCAGCTTGAAGAGTATATTCGTGTTTCCAATTTATCGCAAAATTACCGGGATGTTCATCAGGCAATAGCTGATTTTGAAAAGCATATCGCGTTTGATAAGGGAAATTATGTTTATCACAGAACATGGGGTGTTGGGCGTATAGCGGGAATTGCGGGTGACGACATACAAATAGATTTTTCAAAAAAGAGAGGTCATTCAATGTCGCTTAAAATGGCGGTTGACGCGCTTCAAACGCTTTCCAAAAATCACTTCTGGGTATTAAAAGCGACAAAGAAAAAAGAGGAATTGAAAGAAAAAGTAAAGGATAAAGATGAGAATATAATATGGGCGCTTAAAACAATAATAAAAAGTTTCGGGAATGCCTGTGACATGAAGAGAATTAAGGCGGAACTCTCCCCTGCCCTGCTTACACCCGGCGAATGGACGTCATGGAACAGCAAGGCGCGTGATATACTAAAAACTAACCCTGAGTTTGGAGTTAGCGCTGACAACAGCGATATTTATATTGTAAGAGACAGACCTGTAAGCGTTACTGAAAAACTTTACAATGAATTTATGGCGGTAACCAATCTTTACGACCGGGTATCCGCTATACGCGAGTATGTAAACAATAAAAACGCTTCGCCTGATTCTGAATTGTTTACGGAAATGTTTTCATATTTCACTGAATTCCTGCGTTCCGCCGGACAAAACGCTGAACAATCCGCGGTTTCTTATATTCTGATAAATGAGCTTGCTGAAAACAAAAAATATAGCCATCTTAAGTCGTCTCTTACTGTAAGCTTTGCGGATATTCTTTCAAATATAAAGGATATACCTTTATTCTTTAAAAACATGAAGGACACGAAATTAAAAACTGAATTCCTTGGCAATATAAAGAATCTGATAAGCGGCTGGCCTGATTTTTACATAAAACTTTTTCCTCTTTCCCCGTTGCAATCTATTGTCGAACAGCTTGAAGAAGCGGACTGCGGCGATAAACTGACTTTAATGTGTAAAGACTGTTTTGAGAATCTTCGTGAATACCGCGAAACTGTTATTTGGCTTTATAAAAATTCCAGAGACACAAAGTGGTTCAAGGCTGCCGACATCAGTTTTGAAAAACAGCTTATTACACTTATTCATATCCTGGATATTACCTACCGTGATATTGAAAACCAAAAGGATACCGTGGAAAACCGCAAGATTAACAAGCTTGTATATAATATTCTTTTTAAGGACGGCGACCTTGTATCATTTTTGAATAACGCGGATGAAGACGCTATTATAAGAATTTTTACTTTTATTAATGATGTCAAGGATCTTGATCCGCAGGATAAAGAAAATATGCGTAAAATGATAACCGGCAAGCATCCTGACTTTAAGTTCTTCGGCGAAGCTGAAAAAAAGGTATCGCGGACATTTTGGGTTACATTGCCGATGTACGAAGAGAAGAATAAATTGCTTGCCCATATTCAGGAAGTTGAAGTTCCCAACAATTCAAAGGAAATTGAATATGCCCTGTCGCTTGGCGACCTGCGCGAGAACGCGGAATACAAAGCGGCGAAAGAAAAACAGGAACAACTTAATTCCCATGTCGCTAAGCTTAAGGAAGAAATAGAAAGAGCCCAGCTTTTCGATCCTGCTTTAATAAACACATCCAAAGTATCATTCGGCACAAAAGTAGTTTTACAAAACGAAACTTCGGGACTGTATGAAGAATACACAATTTTGGGTCAATGGGAATCTGATCCAAATAATAATATAATTTCCTATCTTTCTCCTTTTGGAAGTGCTATACTTAACAAATCAACTGGTGAAAGGTTTGAGTTTGTCAGTAATGAAGGAAAAATTTCCTATCTGGTGGAAAATATTTCATCGGCTATCTGACCGTATATTAAAAGTTTATACGGGGAAAAACAGCAGAGGGGTGGGAATATGAAAAGAAATATTCTGGCAGTAATATTTATACTTTTTTCGTTTTCTTTTATATACAGTCAAAATAACGGTCCTATCGATCTTGTACTGCTTTTAGATACATCATCGGGAATGAGTTCATCCTATGAAAATGTTAATAACTATATTACAGGCTCATTTCTTTCGGAATTCCTGCGCGCGGGAGATACTTTTCATTTAATTGTTTTTTCACAATCTCCAAGGCTGGATATTGCCCGCCGTATAAATTCCAAGGGAGATGTCGAAACCATTATTGGGAGGATGCTGTTGCAGTACCCTGTTGAAAACGGGAATAATACGACAACGGCAATTACTTTTACTGAAAATTATATTTCATCTCTGCCTTTGCGTCCTAAAAAGATCGTTCTTGTAACTACAGGCGGTCAGGAAATTAATAACGCTGTTAATGCCGCAAAAGACAGGTTAAAAACAAAGAACGCGACTTTTGATTTTGTACAGATAAATTCGGGGCAGCCGCTTACAAATCTGCCAAAATCAGGACGGGACGTTGTTACATCCGGAACAGGCTCCGTTTCCGGGACGGCTTCGCAAGGAAAGGCTTCCGCGGGCGTTGCTGCTTCCGGAACAGGCTCCGCTTCGGGAACAACTTCGCAAGGAAAGGCTTCCGTGGACGCTGCTGCTTCCGGAACAAGCTCCGCTTCGGGAACAATTTTGCAAGGAACCGTTACCGCAGGCACCGCTGCTTCAGAAACAGGCTCTTCTTCGGGGATAACTTCGCAAGGGACAGCTTCCACAGGTGCTTCATCTTCCGGAACAGGCATTGCCGACGAAATCGGGACTCCTGCGCAGAGTTCTTCCGGCCCACAGAGTTCCGGCGCTTCGGAATCAAGCGGTATCAATGTCAATAACAAAGAGGGAGCATCCGCCCAGGTTTCTGAAAAAACTCAGGGTAATGAAAATGTATCAAAAAACGAAAAAACATCAGGAAACGCTAAAACATCAAGCGGCGCGGAATTAAGTAACTCATCCGTTCATTCAATGGGCCTTATTTTCCTGTTTATTTTCCTTATATTGGTTCTTGGTATTATCATTTTCCTTATATCACGCAGGATTAGTTCAGGCTCAAACCGTCGTCCTGCAGCTCCGGTTTCCAAAAAAGAACCAAAAGAAGAACGTCAGGCTGCCTCCGGTCGCCGTCCTGTTGCGCCGGTAGCTAAACAAGAGCCGAAAGAAGAAGCGCGTCAATTTACTGATCACAACAGGGAACTCGCGAATTACGCGGCTCAACAAAAGCAAAGAACAACTCCGTATTCAGACAGGCCAATAAAAACAGAAAACCGGAAACCATCGGTAATGAATTTTACTGACCCTCTTTTTCTTAAAATGTTTGTTGAAGATCAAAGTCTTTCTATCGGCAAGCGCAACATCCATTCTTTAAAATCCGGTTTTAGTCTTTCTGTAGGCGGCGGAAAATCTGATTTCCTTATCTTTCTTGTTCCGGTTCCGCCGCATATAGGAGAACTTCGCAGAAGCGGAAACCAGCTTACATTCATTCCGCGTAAGCAAAAATATTTTCCCGATCTTGCCTCCGGTGAATTAAGGGATTGTTTAAATAAAACTATCCGTATTATTTCCGACAGAAATTATGAAATACGTTTCAGATTTGAAATATATGAAGATCCATTACTGGCTTTAAACCGGGTACTTCATTCAATTAAAGTTCCGGGCTGACAAGATTTCCAAAACCTTTATTCGCAAGAAGTCTGCCATCCTTCATTATAAATTTACCCCTTACTATTGTCGCTATTGGTTTTCCCTGTATTTCCGTTCCGTCATAAGGAGAGGTTTTACTCTTTGAGTGCAGTTCGTTTATGTCAATTTTCTCTTTTTTATTCATATCTACAACGGTAAAATCAGCGTCCGCCCCGGAGAGCAGATTTCCCTTCTGCGGATAAATTCCCCAAATTTTTGAGGGGGTTTCGCTTGTAAGCCGGACAAAATCATTTAAGGAAAGGTTTCCCCTGTTTACCTCGTTAAGCATAAGAGGGACTAAAGTTTCGGTTCCGCAAAGACCTGCCGGCGCTTCCCATACCGGCAGTTCTTTTTCTTTTTTTGTATGAGGAGCGTGATCGCTTGCTATCATGTCGATAATTCCTTCATCAATAGCTTTCCAAAGAGCTTTTCGGTGATCTTCACCTCTGATTGGCGGATATACCTTGTGCGCGCGATTTTCAACGTTTAACAAAAGATAATGGGGACAGGTTTCCGCTGTTACATTTATTCCCTTTTGTTTAGCCTCAGCTATTAACTGTACTCCGTCTAGGGAAGTAACATGGTGGATATGGATTTTAGCTCCCGAGTATCGCGCGTAACAAATAGCGGTTTGAATAGCGAGAGCTTCCGAAAAAATCGGCCTTGCTTCTGACAGTAATTGACCGGGCGAGCCTGTCTTTTTAGCGCACAGGGAAGTAAAATATAAGTTTAATGCACTTGTTTCCGCATGGAAGCCAATCCTTATCCCCGCTTCCGCGCAAACTTTCATTTGTTCAAATAAAACGGGCTGCGAAGGAGGCGCGATATCTCCTGTTGAGGTTCCCAGGAAAACTTTAAATCCCAAGGCCCCCGCTCTTTTTAACGCTTCAATTTCCGCACTTTCGTTTGGAAGAAGAGCGAAAAGAGCGAAATCTACACAGGATTTTTCTTTTGCGATACAGGTTTTTTCGTTAAACCGAAGCAAATTCGATGTTACAGGTACAGTATTCGGCATATCGGCTATTGTTGTAATTCCTCCGAAAGCCGCGGCGATGCTTCCTGTTTCAAAATTTTCTTTTTCCGTAAGACCGGGATCCCTGAAATGTACATGAGCGTCAATAATTCCGGGTAGTATATACATACCCACCGCGTCATAAATATCATCCGCTGAACAGGAATTTTCCAGTCTCCCGGTTTTGACAATCTTCCCGTTTTTTATCGCAATGTCAGCTTTAAAATTTTCTTTTGGAGTCACAATCGTTCCGTTTTTAAGTATAAGGTCGTAATGCATGGCTAAATCATAACATAAATTAGAGCCAAAAATAGCAGCATTACGACTCTTTCCAAAAAAAATGAAGCGGAATAACAATTCAGTATAAAATAATACTAAAATTACAAAGAAAAGCCAAAAAAGAAATAGATAAATATATCAAAATTTCGTATATTCTTTTTTATGGAATTAATATACATTATTTCCAACAAACAAATTTTAAGGAGGATTTTTATGAAGAAATTGGTATTTGCGGCAGCGTTAGTAATCAGCGTAATGCTGGTAGCGTCTTGCAAGTCTACTCCAAAGGACATGGATAATCATTACAGGAAACTGTATGATGCCAATACTGGTCTTGATTTAACCGGAGCCAAGTATTATACGGTAAAATCAGGCGATACACTGTCCGATATTTCCAGGAGCTTTTATGATGATGGTTTTTATTATCCTATCATTATGCTTGCATCCCGCGGTGTGGTTGTAAACCCGGATAAGATTATGCCCGGTATGGAATTGACTATTCCCGATCTTGAAAGAAATAAAGCCAACGTTAACAGCAGAAGAAGCATGAAAAATTGTCTTAACGGGTATGCTGAAATAGAAAGGAAAAAAGCATCCCCGAACAAAGGCTTGATGGAAGGCTTTAGGAGCCGCGCGGCCGCTCTTTAATTTAAACAGAGAATTCAAGCAGCATTCGCCGTTCTTGGTTTAAGAACGGCGAGTGTTGTTCCCGTCCGAATGTCCGAATATCAAAGACATATTCATTTTTTTAGGATTCTTCAGCCTTTCTTTTTTAATTAATTAAGTACATAATATATAACCAGAGGTAAAAAATGAGTAATAACGAAATTCTCAAGCCAAATGACAGGCCTAATCTGGGACGCTGGATACCGCTTTCTTTTCAACATGTATTTGCAATGTTCGGAGCGACAATACTGGTTCCCCTTTTAACGGGTTTAAATCCTGAAACTGCGCTTTTTACAGCAGGAACAGGAACATTGATTTATATTTTATGTACAGGAGCGAAAGTTCCCGCTTTTCTGGGTTCATCTTTCGCGTTTATACCGCCGTTAATAGCGATATCAGCGGGATACGGTATTTCCGCGGCTCTCGGCGGAGCTGTAGCGGCCGGTATATTTTACTGCCTTGTAGCTCTTATCATACGTTTTACAGGAACCGGCTGGCTTGATAAAGCGCTTCCACCAGTAGTTATAGGTTCGGTTATCGTGGTAATCGGTTTAAACCTGGCTCCTGTCGCTATGGATATGGTTATGAACGACGCTGACGGTTACAGCCTTGTATATCTTTCCATTGCGGCGGTAACTTTGGTTGTAACTGTTATAGCGAATATATTTTTAAAAGGTTTTTTCAATACCATTCCGATTTTAATTGGCCTTGTAACAGGCTATCTGTTTACATTGATTATGGGTTTTATTTTCCCGGCTTACGCCATTATTAACTTTCAAATAATTAAAGACGCTGCATGGTTCTCATTACCTTCTTTCCAAATACCCAGCTTCCATTTTGTACCTGTTTTAACATTTATAATTGTCTCACTTGCCACGATTTGTGAACACTTAGGCGATACTTTGGTAACAAGTAAAGTTGTCGGGCAGGATTTCTACAAAAATCCCGGTTTACATCGTACTCTTACAGGCGACGGTCTTGCTACAGCGTGGGCAGCGTTATGGGGCGGACCTCCCAATACTACTTACGGTGAAAATATCGGCGTTATGGCAATTACCCGTGTATATTCGGTATGGGTAATCGGAGGAGCCGCTGTTATTGCCGTGTTTCTTTCATTCTTTAACAAATTCAGCGCTATCATAAAAACTATTCCTTCGCCGGTTCTCGGCGGCATTTCGATGCTGCTTTTCGGGATAATCGCGTCAAGCGGACTTCGTACAATTGTTGATAACGGCGTTGATTACAAGGATAAACGTAATTTGACTATTACCTCTGTTATTCTTGTAATCGGTATTGGCGGCGGCAAGCTTGCTTTTAATATAACCCGCGATCTTCACTTTGAACTTGCGGGTGTAGCTTTTGCTACTGTTATCGGTATTATTCTGAACCTTGTTTTCCCGCAATCAAAAAAGGATAGTAATAAAGTAACATGACAACAGATCAACAGATGATACGAATTTATTTAGTGTCATCTGTTGATTTGAAGACAGAACCTATTTTAACCTCTGAAAACCTAATTGAGGTTTTTAGATTCCCTTAATCATAAAAAAGGCATAAACCGTATACTTTCTGCGCTCCGGAGTCTTTAAGTACAGACGCGCATACCTCAATGGTAGAACCTGTTGTAATAACATCGTCAATAACAATTGCCGTTGAGGGAACTGTACCGTTTAGGAAGATACGCCCTTTCATATTTTCAAGACGATCTTTACGGTTAAGTTGTTTTTGAACTTTAGATTTTCGCCGTTTTAAGCAACTGTATACGCTAATATTTCCTTTTGAAAGTTTGGAAACGCGTTTGACAAGATAATCTACCTGATCCCATCCTGTATTTTTTATTTTTCCGGGTCGAGGCGGAACAGGTATAAGGCATGCTTCTTTCATTTCCGTAGTTTCTTGAATCAAATTGATTACTTTTTCCGCAAGGTAATTCGCTAGGGCAAGTTTTTTCCCGAATTTATATTCTGTAAGCAGAATGCGGAATTTTCCTGTATACGGAAAAAGCGTCCAAAGGCGGTCGTAGGAACGCTGCGTTCCGTTTCGGCACAGAAGGCACGTTTCAATTTCCGATATTAACGTTTTATTACATAAGTTACATTTTTTCCCTTCCTGAGAAGCGCTAATTTGTTCTTCAATCAATAAATGACATTCCTGACACAGGCAGTATTGTATTTCTCGAACATTAATTAATAATTTGCCGCACAGGGCGCAATATTCGGGGAAGAAAAAACCCCTGGTCCAAAAAAACAATTTAATGATTTTATTCATGCACTATTATGGAAGCGAAGATATGTATTGCTTTACCGCTTAGTTTTTAATCAAACAGTGAAGGAAAGTTATCGGTTTCTTTATTTACAGATTTTTGTTTCTTTTCCGGCAGTTTTTCACTTTCGCTGTTTCCGGTATCGACAATTTTTTTCCATTGACATAATAAATTTAAGGCTTCAAGCGGAGTCATTTGTTCCGGCTCTGTTTCCCACAGTAATTTATCTATTTTACCTTGAGTAATAATAGGTAAATCGGTAGCAGGTTTCTTATTGTTAACAATATCGTTTTTGCGGTTAACGGCGTCTTCCTTGTGTTGAAATACTTTTTCATTATAAAAAGTTTCGGTTAGATCAAAATCACGTTCTTTTAAAAGTCTCATTATTTGCGAAGCTCTTCCAAGGACAGTATCATTAAGACCTGCAAGTTTTGCTACATGAATTCCGTAAGATTCTGCCGCAGGACCTTCCTTTAGTTTTCTTAGGAAGATAATTTTACCGTCATTATCAAGAACTTCCATAGAGCGGTTTGCCAGATTTGGATGAGATAAAAGTGAGAGTTCGTGAAAATGCGTAGCAAATAAAGTTCTGCATCTTATACGGTTTAATAGTTCTTCACTTATCGCCCAGGCAATGGAAAGCCCGTCGTTTGTGCCGGTTCCCCTGCCTACTTCATCCATGATTACAAGGCTTTTTTCGGTCGCGGTATTTAAAATAAAAGCAGTTTCGTTCATTTCTACCAGGAATGTTGATTCTCCCCGAGCGAGATTGTCGGACGCTCCTACCCTGCAATAAATACGATCGCAAAGCCCTATATTCGCATCGCTTGCGGGTACAAAGCTTCCCGATTGAGCCATAATGGTTATAAGGGCCACGGAGCGAAGATAGGTTGATTTTCCCGCCATATTCGGGCCTGTTATCATAATAAAATTAATTCCGTCTTTTTTTTCAGTATGCAGAATAATATCGTTTGGTATGTACTCGCCGCGGCCAAGATGCGCTTCTACAACAGGATGACGTCCTTCAAAAATTTCCATATCCGTAGTTTCATTTAACACAGGACGCGTCCAACTCCTGATAGACGCGGCTTTTGCAAGCGACTGAGCGGTGTCAAGTTCGGCAATGCGTCCGGCGGCACAAGCAAGATATGGAAGACTTTTTTTTGCCTGTTCGCGTATTTCAAGAAAGAGTTTTTTTTCAAGTTCGATTAATTTATCAGAAGCGCCGTTAATATCAGATTCAAGGGCCGCAAGTCTGTCTGTCGTATAACGTTCACCGCCCGCGATACCTTGTCTGCGGATAAAATGCTTCGGTACTTTTGAAAGATGGGTATTGGTAACTTCAAAAAAATACCCGATTAGCCTGTTATACTTTATTTTCAAACTTGTAATACCCGTTATTTCACGTTCTTCTTCAAGGTATTCTTCCAGAAATTGCCTGCCTTTGTCTTTTAATAATTTCAATCCGTCAAGTTCTTCGCTGTAGCCGCTTTTGATTAAATTGCCTTCGTTAAGCAGTATCGAAGGTTCGTCGCATATTCCCCTGTCAAGCAGGTTTTGTATTTCAAGGAGATCACTTGAAGATTCCATATCCCAATTTTCATCATTTTCAAAACACGCGTTTCTTAGATTTTCACTTATTAACTCTGCTATAGCGTGAAAATTAACAAGAGAATTTTTAATAGCGAGCATATCCCTGCCGTGCGCTTTATCCATTGCGAGCCTTGAACAAAGCCGCTCAAGATCCGGCGTTTTTCCCAAAAGCTCGCGAAGCTTGCTTAGCCGCCCCTGATCCCTGTAAAGGTTTTCAACTATATCAAGACGGGCGTTGATTTTTTTTAGATTTCGCAAAGGATGAAGGAGCCGTCTTTTTAACAGCCTTCTTCCCATAGAACAGCGTGTTTCGTCCATTACTTCCAGAAGTGAAAAACGGACATCGCCGTCGCGTTGATTTGCCAATAATTCAAGATTACGCTGGCTTGATTCATCAATCCCCAAATATTCACTTTCACGGTAAACCTTAAGCGTTCTTATGTGCGGTAACATTTTTTTCGCGGTAGAATCAAGATAATCAAGTAATGTTCCCGCTGAAATTATTTCCGCGTCTTTTTCGTCAAGACCAAAACTCTTTAAATTCGCGAGGCCGAATTGTTTTTCAAGCCTTTCTCTTGCCTGTACAGGATCAAAAAGCCAGTCCGCCCACCTGTTTAGAACAAGGCTGCTTCTGTCAAAAACAGCCGCGGCAAGTTGTTTTTCTTCTTCCAAAAGTGATTCCTGTATGAGCATTTCTTTTATTTGAAGCCGTTCAAGTTCCTGACGCAGTATTTCAGTTTCGTTCTTCTTAAAACTGGTTGTAAAAAAATCTCCGGTTGATAAATCAATGTAGGAAAAAGACAGAGCGTTTCCCGCGGCGGCAAGACAGCAAAGATAATTGGAACTTCCCTTGTCAAGAAAATCTTCATCAACTGTAGTGCCTGGCGTTATTATTTCCACGACATCGCGGTCAATGACCTTTTGTTTTTCAGGAGCGGTAAGCTGTTCGCAAATAGCGATTTTTTTCCCGAGTTTTAAAAGACGCGCTATATATGATCTTGCCGCATGGTACGGAACGCCGCACATGGGAAGACCGTTACGGCTTGTAAGCGTTAGATTTAAGAGTGAAGAAACTTCTATTGCGTCTTCGGCAAACATTTCATAAAAGTCGCCCAGACGGAAAAATAAAATATTTCCCGTTTGTTCTTTTTTTACGCGTCTGTACTGCTCAAGCATTGGACTGGAACGAGGGCCATCCATGTTGTTTTAATTTCTTCCTGATTTTTTCCGTAAATTCTGTATTAATGTTTCAGTTATGTCTACTGTAGCGCTGTACCAGACTATTCCTTTTGTATCGCCTAGATTCATTACAATACTATAACCTTCGCTTTCGGCTATATACCGTATTTCATCGTATACCTGCTCAAGAAATGATCCTGAGTTCATTAATTTTTTCTTTTGGTCTTCCAGAATTGCGGTCTGTGTCTGGTAATAATCTTTCAGAGCTTCGGACATTCTGTAGACTTGGGCTTCAAGTCTGTTGGCTTCGGTTTGTTCTCCCTTCAGCACCGCTTCTGCCTGTCTTGCCTTTAATTCGGTAATTTCTTTTGTACGCTTGTCAATTTCATTTTGAACCCTTGTGCTGCGTTCATTAAATTCCCTTACAGGACGGGAGTCCCGAAAATACTCCGTATATACTTTTGGCAGATCAACAACCGCGAAACGTGTAAGCTGCTGACCGTATAAAGTACATGAAATACAAAAAATAAAAATTAATAAAGTTTTCTTTAACATAAGTACCTCTAATATGGTAAAACAAATGATATTACAAGGTCTACCCCTCGCCCCTTATTTAAATCCTTATTGAATAAAGAACCGGTTTTCCAAACGAAATTACCATTCTCAAAGCTAAATCCTTTTGCAATGCTTACACGTATCGGAAACTGCGGTAATGTAACCCTTAAGCCGCCGCCGAAGCTGAACCGCATATTATCAATGGTAAAATTTCTTTCATTTTCGGAATTTTTACCAAAGTAGTATCCTTCTGTTGTTTCAACTCCGGCCCCGTCAAAAAACATGTCAAACGCCAAAATACCGCGCACAACCGGGAAACGAAGCTCAACCCAAGTGTCCACAAGCGTGAGTCCTTTATTGCGGAATTGATCGCTCCATCCCCTGCCGACAAACATTCCGTCAACGGAAAGCTTGTTTGCTTCTTCAATAACACGCTCGCGTCCGGGCTGGTTAAATAAAAACGAAATACCAAGGTTTACAGCCAGAATACTTTTAAAACTCCATTTTTCACCAACCGGAATATCAAACAAAGTATAAAAATATTGCGCTTTTGAGTCGCTTCGCATATAATGTTCTTTTTCTACTCCCAAAATTCCGTAAAACCCCATGCGTTCAAGGAGGTAATACCCTCTTGAAGGATCATAGCTTATGTCGCGCTGATCAAGTGAGATTGACGACCATATTGAATTCTTGGGTGTCCATACATTATTACTGTCTCTTAATACAGGATCAAAAGGCGTGAAAATATCATTGTAGCTGTTCCTTACTACACCTAACCGTGTTCCTCCGTTTAGACCCAGACTTCCCAATAATGTTGACCAGCGGTATCCGGAAGATAAACCCAGGGATATATACCACTGGTAATAATTCATCCGGAATTCTGTTGGTGTGACTTTGTTATAATCTGTAAATTCCTTATAACTTGTAAACCCGGCAGGGAATGCGTTTTCTTCGTCTCCATGAAACCTATAAATTTCATTAATCATGGGCGTATTGCGTTTTAAATAATCAATAGATAATTCAACCCCAAGAGAAAGCGGAAGGCCGAAAATCCACCTCTGCATATAATCTATCGCAGCCTTGGTTGAATCGACAATTGACGAACTCAGCCTTAATCCGATTTGATTTCCGCTTCCCGCAAGATTGCGGTCTGTCCATTCAAACAATCCTGATATGGGGAAAGATTCGGGATCCGCGCTGCCTGAAAAAGTAAGACCGAATTGAAGATCAGTTGTCATTTGTTCTTCAACGGTAAATACCAGCTCCATGAGGTTTTCCGTGCTTCCCTGAAGTGTGTCAGGTAAAATCATTGAAAAAAATTGAAGATTATACAGATTCCTCAATGCTTCCATGACTTTTGTTTTTGAAAAAACATCTCCCGGTTCAAGCGGAATTTCCCTTAAAATTACGTCAGTTTTTGTTTTTTCGTTTCCAAGAATAATTATGTTCTCTATATAAGCTCTGTTTCTTTCTACAATTGCGACTGAGTACGAAAGAGTATAGTTTACATAATCTTTCTCCGGTATCCTGACTATTGAATTAAAAAGATAGCCGTTTTCATAATAAAGATCCGAGACTCTCTGTAAATCCATTTCCAGCTTTGTTGAATTGACAATTTCGCCTGTTTTGGAAGTTATAAGTTTATCCAGTTGTTCTGAGGTAAAAATAACATTGCCGCTGAATGTAACTCCGCCGAATGTGAACTCGCTGCCCTCATCAATCCAGAATGTAAGAGTTAAATTTGTACCTTTTTTATCCGTGTCATAAGTTCGCGTAACATCTCTTACAACGGCGTCAATGTAACCGCGGTCATGGTAATATTTCGCGACAGCTTCTCTGTCCGCAATAAGCGCCGCTTCCTGAAAAGCTCCTTTATTCAGAAGAGATTTTGCTTTTAATGAAAGCTGGCTTCTTAACGCGTTATTTGAAAATCTGGAATTACCCTGAAATTCTATTTTGGATATTGTAATTTTCTCCGATTCTGTAATACGGAAAGTAACTGTTACAGATCCGTCTCTTGCGGTATTTTCTTCCGCCTCAACTGTAGCGTTGGGAAATCCTTTTTCTATGTAAAGATTCATTATTGCTTCAACATCAACGCGTACTTTTGCCTGATTAAAAATATCGTTTACCTTTGTGGTAATAACATCGCTGATGTCCCTGTTGCGAAGTCCTGAATTTCCCGCAATAATAATTCTGCCGACAATAGGACGCTCTATAACATTGAATTTTATTATTACCTCGCTGCCGTCAGTATTGGCGCGGACAGTTGTCGGATCTATACGCTCAAAATATTCCAAAGCATAAAGTTTCCCCTGTATTTCCCAGAAGATCATGTCGTTAAAAATACGGCCTTTGTATGGCTGCATAAGAGCGTCTATTTCCGGCAGGGAAATATGCCTCAGTCCGTTGAAAGTAATATCTTTTATTGGCTTTCCGATAAACCATTCATCATCGCTATTAGACGTTTGGGTTCCGTTAAACCAATCATATTCATCTTCGGGTACAGGGTTTCCTGTAAACCAGTTATAATCGTTTTCTGGTATAAGGTCTTCAGTAAACCATTTATATTCGTTTTCGGGCGTAGAGCTTTCGGTAAACCAATCATCATTGTTTTCGGGCGCAGCGCTTTCGGTAAACCAATCATCATTGTTTTCGGGCGTAGCGCTTTCGGTAAACCAATCATCATTGTTTTCAGGTGTAGCGCTTTCGGTAAACCAATCATCATTGTTTTCGGGTACAGGGTTTTCGGTAAACCGGTCATCATTGTTTTCAGGTATTGAGTTTTCGATAGCCCAATCATCATCGTTTTCAAACTCCTGGGAAAATCCTAAAATTGTTGTTATGAATAAAAGTAAAACAAAGATTCTGACTTTCATTTATTCTCCTAGAATGTTTTACGCCATGTTAGGGTTATTGAATGATCATTCACCCACCAGTTCTCGGGATGATTTGGGAAAAAAGACCATCTTATACCAAAAAACGGACTCTGTAATTCAAATCCAATATCCGGCTCAAATCTTATGCCGCCGAATGACATGTCATTTTCATCATATCTCAATGTAAGCGTTCCCTGAGCGAACATGTCATTTCCGATGTACTTACCGATAAAAACAGTTGTATTATCGAAATAGTTACCAATGCGATTTGAACCGCCTGAGAAACCTGACGCTCCGGAAATAATCGCGTTTTGTAAAAATTTTGTTCTTATACTTAACATATCCAAATTCAGAAAATTCCTTAATGAACGTTCAAATTGCCGCATAAAAATCATTTGAGTCATAATATCCGAACTTGAAACAATCTGCGACATAAGCTCAGTTGATGATGAAAACAAAAGACGCTGGGATTGATCTATGCCATTACCTTGAGCGTTGGCCAAATTGTGACCTAAAATCGCGTTAATTTCAAGCTGGGTAAGACTTGGAGTAGATTCAAAACGCGGCGCGAAGCTGAGAAGAGGCTCATTATCAATAATCATGGATATTGTTACAGGACCTGAATCCGAACGTTCTCTTATTTCCGCCTTAACGCTTAAGCGCGGATTAAACTGAGTTTCACTTTCCCTGAAAACTATATTTCCCTGGCGGATATGGAAATTCCTGTCCATGTAATTTATTTCTCCCCTGCGGATGTTAATATCGCTTATAAGCGAATATTGTCCTGCCTGTGAGTCCGATTTTACGGAAAATACAGTTCCCATTTCAGGATTTACCCTTAAAATAGGACTTAGTTTGTTTGGCCAGAAAAATTCAACTGTAGGGCCTGTTGTAATATTTATATCAACAACAGTATTAAATTTTTCGTATGCGTCATCTTCAAAAGAAACATTTTTGAGCGACGTAATTTGCTCCATATTGACGCCCATTTCGGTCTTGTCCATGTAGAGATCACCTTTAATTTCCAGTATTTTATCGTTTGAATTTAAGACAAAAGCCAGTTTTCCTGAAGCGTCGCCGTTCGCGGTAAAACCCGCTATATTGATACTATACGGAACAGGCGTTTTTTTCGGGATATTGACATTAAGACCGACATTTCGGGGAATCCAATATTCAAAACGGAGCCAGCCGCTTACATTTCCTCCTCCTCCACCTACGCTTGTGACTACAGGCCCAAAAGACATTTCGTAACCTTCAGCCGTTATATGAAACGGCACAGGCCTTATGTTTTCGCTTACATATCCCGGAACCTGTATATTAAAACTTGTTCCGGTACCTGAACCGTAAAATTGAGGATTCCAGACAGGGCCGCGCAAATTCATCTTTCCTGTAATATAGCCTCCGGCAAAATTGAAGCTGTCATCGGAATCTCCCGCTAGTTTCCATAACGACGCCATATCAATGTAAAAATCGCTTGTGTACGCGTCAAAATTACCTCTATCGAATACGCCTGAAAAAGAACCTCTTACGGGAAACGGATCTGAAAGACTTAAATAAAAATTACCCGCATTGTCCGATTTAAGCCTTATCATATCATTTATGCCGCCTGAAATTGAAATCGCGTTCTCCTTTCCTGTTATATGAATAGCAATGTTTTCATGAGATAAGTCTCCGTATTTTATTTTATTAATATTCAAATTTCCTTTGAATGAATTGGTTATCTCTCCTATATTTATCCATGAATCAATTTTGTTGAAACCGGCGTCAATATCTATTATTCCTTCAATTGATTTTTTCTTGTTAAATCCGCTTATTTCCGCGTTGATTTTCGCGAAACCTTCCGCCGGACTGACATTGAAAACCGGAAACGCGACTTTGATATTGTTATAATCGAGCAAAAAATCGCGTAACATCAGATTATTATTTGAAAAAAACAGATCGCCTGAAGCCTTAATATTTTGCGTCTGTTGTCTTGCTGAAAAAGAAGAAAGATTTATATGCGTATTAAATGAGTTTATTGAATTCCATGATAACTGCCCGTCCGCGCTTGCGAGTATAATGCCTTTTCCCTGAATAAAACGGTCTACGCGGATATTAGACACGGAACCATTAACGCTGAGATTATTATCTTTAAACTTTCCTTCCAGTTTATACTCTTCTCCTTTTTCTTTTCTGTCAGTAACGTTTACAAAAAACTGAAGGTATGAAAAATCATGTTTCCATTTAAAATCAGCGCTGCCCGCAAGAGAGCCTTTATTGTCATTGTATAAAATATTCTTGAAACTGGCTCCGTCCTGATCCGCTATGCCGGAAATATTTAAATTAACTTCTCCGTTTTTCGTATATAATCCCTGAAATCTGAAATGAGAAACATCCAAAGACCAAAAATCCGTTGAATAATAACGCAAAGCGCTGTAAAAATTCATGTATACGGGACTTACACTTGTGGGTACGGGAAAATTAACGCCTTCAATGTATCCCGATAAAGCGCCTGTATTGGAAATGCTGCCGTAAACATGAAGCCCGTTTGGGTCGTTTATAATTAGTGTATTTTTGTCCAGAATGTGGCCCGCTATATTCCATGACACGTCAAGATAATTAGCGTTTACCGAAAAATCAAGGACCTTTTCGCTTGGAAAAGACGCTTCGGCTGAAAGCATAAACTCGTTTTTACCCAGATAAAAAACGCCGTTATTTAATAAAAAGTGCTGATTTGTGCCTGACAGGGAAACTTCACCAACAACAGTTTTTCCGTTTGTAACGGTTATTTTTGGTACGTTATACGCTATATTGCTGTAATCCGTTGAAAAGAATATATCGGCGTCAACCAATATATTTTGTAAAGGGCTTAAGTTTTCAGGGATATTTATAAAACCGGTAAACGGCCTAAAAGCTTCCGCAAGGTTATAAATTGAAAAAGAATCAAGAGAAAGCGACGCTTCAATCCTGCCGGGATTTTTATTCATGACAGCGTCAAGATAAACCGCGCCTTTATCTTCACAAACGACGGAAACAACTGCGCCTATTTCCCTGTCTGACATATTTAGATATGTACTAAAATATTTTATGGAAAAAGAACCTATTGAAAATTCTTTACTTGTTATTTCAATATCTCTTCCGCGGCTTGTTATGTTAAAAACGCCGTTAACACTTTCGCCTCCGGTAAAACTCAAATGATCTACAGAAAGAGTTCCGGAAGGTCTTAAAGGAGAAACGCTGATACCGCCTTTAAAATTTATAATCCCTTTGAAAAAACCGTTATTTACATTATTCGCGGATGAATTAAGACAAAAATCATTAACGACAATATAATCCCTGTCACCGTAAATATTGACCCAAAAAGCGTCGGTTAAAAAAGAATTTAAATTATTTGGATTTTCCTGCCATGATCTTGCCGGGTTTCCGCTTTTCAAATTGACACTGTAATCAAGCTTTCCGTTGTTTTCATATTTCAGCAATATGTTACCTGAAATTGCCGTGTTTAAAAAATAACTGACATTCTTCCAGTAATTGGAAAAATTAATAAGTGAGCCCGCAAAAAAGTTGTTGAAGCTTATTTGTGAAAGGATATCTTTTTTTTCGGTATCATAGCGAAAAAAATACCCCAACGGTTGATTCTCACCGCTTGCCGCAAGGCTCGCGATTTTGTCTTTTAAAGAAAAATTCATGTTAACAGGATTCATTTTAAAAAGCTGATGTGTGTCGCTTGTGCCGGCTGAAGCAAACCTGAAAAACGATTCAGGTGTTTTCTTTTGATTTCTTTCCGAACACACAAGCGATGAAAGGGAGATATTTGCCTTTATCTCCTGTGTATTTGTAAAATATTCACCGTTTATTCCGATATCGCTGTTAAATATAATTGTCCTGTCAAAAAATCCGGTCAACCTGATTTCAATTCCGGAATTTGCCTCAAGATTTAATTTTTTTTCTTTCATCTTAAAATTCGTATTCATATTTACGAGTTGAACCATTGTTTCGCCCTTGGAGACAAGGACATTAAAATGGCGTATTTTGTAATTAGCCTTGTCCGGTATAAAAGCAGTTATATGTTTTAAAGCGTCATTATCTTTGGATGAACCGGATAATGATTTAAGATGATCGATTATATCTTTGTTTTTTATTAAATCCAGGTTAAGAACAGGACGGTCAATTTGAATGGAATTAATTGTCATTTTTTTTTCGGATAATAAATCACGTAACGAAAAATAAAAACGCGCTCGGGAAATGGTTAAAACTTCAGTTTCATTTTTTATAAATCTTAGATTCCTGATATCAAATGAATTAAAAAATACTGGGCGTATTGATGAATACCGTATTTCCATACCTGTAAAACTTTCCAGTTTTTCGATAATATTTGTACGTATACTTGTTATAGCCGCGCTAAGGGCGTTATGTACCGGCTTAAAGGCAGCCGATGAAAAGCCTATTAAGATCAATAAAATGAGAATTTTTATGTAAAATGAACGGGAAATTATTATTTTCCCGTCTTCCTTGATATAAAATGACAATAGCCTTACTCCGGATATTTTACTTTCTATATATTATAACACTTATTCAGGTTGAATGTATCGAATTAATGGCCTTTATTCGTTGATTTTTTTGTTTTTTCCTGCTTAAATAACATTAATCATGGAATTTATCCCCAATTTCGCGGTTTTTGAAGGCGGAGACGGAAGCGGTACTACTACTCAGCTTTCGATATTGACTGAACGCTTTAAAAATACCGCTAAACCTGTGTTTTTCCCTACTTTTGAGCCTACAAACGAGAAAACAGGCCTACTGATACGCTCCGCCCTGAAAAATGAGATAAAAATAAGAGCGGAGACCCTGTGTTATCTTTTTGCCGCCGATCGTAACGAACACCTTTACGGAGCGGATGGTATTATAACCCGCGCAAAAAGGAATGAGCTTGTATTAAGCGACAGGTATGTTCTGTCTTCGTTTGTTTATCAGGGGATAGAATGCGGAGATGAGCTTCCGCAAGCCTTGAATTCACGCTTTCCTGTTCCCGAATTGACCATTTTTCTTGATATAACTCCCGAAATTGCCCTTGAACGCATAAAAAACCGCTCTTCCCGTGAAATTTACGAAACCCTTGATTTTCAAAAAAGAGTTCGTGAAAAGTACATGGATTTGTTAAAAAAATACGATAGAGCGAGCGGTAAAGTAGAAATAATTGACGCTTCCGGACATGTTCAGGAAGTAGCGGACAAAGTATGGAGCGTAATAACCCAAATGCCGATATTAAAAAATAGTGAAAACATTTTTTAAATCAGCTGTAATCCTGGTTTTAATAACAACAGCTCTTCCCGTAAACGGGTATTTTGTTACCTATAAGGAACAGTATTACAAACTTTTCCATGTTCATTACATTCAGTATCCTGATGACTCCATGGAAAATATCTACTGGCTTGAAAAGGCTATGAAAGCTGATTTTGCCAATCCGCTTTACGCACTTACCCTGATAGAAAATGAAACTCAATGGGAAAAATACCGTTATCTTTTTAACATGCACATAAACATCAAATTGACAGAGCAATATCTTTTTCTGGGAAACAAATGGAACAAGCGTAACGCGTATTTTTACAACGCTCCCTGGAAAGATCAAAACCTTGAAAGTCTTAAGACCGCCGAAACCTGTTTCCGTACTGCTCTTTATTACTGGGACGAAGCTGTCGCGTGGGCGCAAAAAGCCAATGAAAGGCGTTTCAGGTGGATCGACTTGCAGAAAATTCAATTTTGGGAAGATGAAGCGCTAAGAATTGAAAACGGCAAACTTAATTACGCTAAAACAATAAAACGCGAATTGGATTTACTTCAAAAGGTACGTGAAAAATTTGAAGCGATGGAACACTACTACTAAAAGAGTTCGCCCTGTATATGCTGTAATTGAGACTCAATTTTAGGTTTTGAGATTAACGCTAAGAATTCTTCCTCGTTAATAATAGGGATTCCAAGTTCAACGGCTTTATTATTTTTTGCCGAGCCTGACTCAGGATCATTTGTTACAAGATAGGAAAGCCCCTTAACCACCGAGGATTTTGCCTGAGCGCCCAGTAATTTAATTTTTTCTTCCGCCGCCGTCCTTTTTATGGTTTTCATTTCGCCCGTAAAACAGAAAGAAAGCCCGCGCAGAGGAAGGGTTTCTTCAGGCACAGGCGCCGCTATTGTTATCACTCCTGTTTT
>Ga0268262_10001497_pt1 | contig 28782 bp, 30 predicted proteins | sample TergutNc150P3_FD_190354 | JGI IMG/M metagenome (GOLD analysis project Ga0268262, IMG submission 190354) | Nasutitermes corniger P3 segment gut microbial community from laboratory colony in Florida, USA - Nc150 P3 (SPAdes) (version 2) | ecosystem: Host-associated > Arthropoda: Insects >... | reverse complement strand
AAAACAGGCCCCAGCGGCGGAAAATACCTTTTTCGTGGGTGTGGATAGCGTCTACGGCGTTGTTGTGCGTGGTGTTTGCTTTTGCGTCGGTTCCGCGGGCGCTTGCGCAGGTGCGGGAGGGAGAGGTACAGGCGTCGGGGGCAAGCGATAATGCCCAGAAAAACCGTAAATATACCATTGTTATTCAACAGGTGTTCGATTTTATACAGCGGCACTATGTGGAAGAAGTCGATTCCAAGGTCATTTTTGAAGGGGCCATGACGGGGATTTTTAACGCGTTGGGGGATCCCTATTCAACCTTTTTACCGGAATCAGAGATGAGAGATTTGAATGATACCACCAAGGGTTCCTTTGGCGGGGTGGGCTTGTATATCCATAAATTGACCGGAGAGTCGTCCTATATTGAAGTGGCGTCTCCCATTGAAGATACTCCGGGCTGGCGGGCCGGGATTAACCCCGGCGATCTCATCATCGAAATAAACGGCGAACCCACTGACAAACTTACGACGGATGAAGTTTTGTCCCGGTTGAGGGGAACGCCGGGAGTGGTGGTTAATTTGCTGATACGGCGGGGAGAAAAGCTGGAATTTCCTATCAGTCTGACCCGCGCCATTATTGAGGTTCCTACCGCCAAACACGCGATGATAGGCAAAATCGGCTACCTTAAACTGCTGACCTTTACCCCCATGACCGCGGATCGCGCTACCGATGCCATTAACGAATTTAAAGCATTGAATTATCAGGGTATGATTCTCGATCTGCGGAATAATTACGGCGGATTATTGAATTCAGCGGTAGACATCAGCAGTATGTTTCTGGACGGCGGGGTGGTGGTCAGTACCAAGTCGCGGATACCAACAGAAAACCATGTATTTAATGCCCGCCGCAGTACGCTGGTTTCTCCCAACATTCCCGTTGTGGTGTTGATTAATAAAGGTTCCGCCTCCGCGTCGGAAATTGTTGCTGGGGCTTTGAAGGATCGGGGCAGGGCCTATCTGGTGGGTGAAAAATCCTTCGGCAAAGGCTCTGTGCAGCAGGTGTATCCCCTGGATACCGCCGGCTTCAAAATAACCACCGCCCGTTACTACACCCCCAGCGATGTAAACATCGACAAAATCGGCATACCGCCCGACCGCCTGATCAAGTTTCCTGAATTTACCGATGCCGATGCGGAAAAACTCAGTAAATTAATCAGCGACAACAAAATTCGGTCTTTTGTGGACGGTAACCCCCAGGCAAATTCCACCCAGGTTGATAATTTCGCGAAATCGCTGGAAAAAGAATACCACCTTGATCTTTCCCTGCTGAAACGTCTTATTCGCAATGAACAAAACCGGACGGTTATCGCCCCGGTGTACGACCTTGAGTATGATATTCAGCTTCAGGAAGCGGTGAATATTCTCAACCGTGAAAATTTCCGCTCTCTGATGCAGACCACCAAAACGCTCAAGACTTTGCAGGAAGAAGCGGCCGGAGAAATGGCATTGGCTTCATAGGGTTATGAAGCAATTCATCCTTAACGACAAACCGGACAAGAATGGCCGGGTTCGGCTTGAAGGCGGCGACTACCACTATCTGGTACGGGTGCGCCGCCTTGCCCCCGGCGAATATTTTCCCGCCCTTCTTCCCGATGGCGCTGAAGTAATGATACGGGTCTGTTCGGTTGACAGCCAAACCGTTACCGGTGAAGTTCTTCAGGGCGAAAATTCCCGCGGCGAAGATTCTCGTTCCAACTCCCCGCTGCCGCCGATAATCCTGTTTCAGGCTTTACCCAAAGGCGAAAAAATGGACATCATTGTCAGGCAGGCTGCCGAAGGGGGGCTTACCGAAATCGTACCGTTTGTGTCGGAATTTTCCGCCGTCAAAATCGAAAAAAGCGGCGGTCAAAAATTTTCCCGCTGGGAACGGATAATTAAAGAAGCGCGGCAGCAAAGCGGCTCAGGCACGGCAACGGTGATACGGCAGCCGCTGTCCATGGATGGCCTTTTTACCTACTGGGAGCGGATAAAAATACAACAATCTGGTGTTCTTGGCCTGTTGTTTCACCATTTGCCCCTTGCAAATATCAGCCTTCACGGGTATCTTGATACTAGCCCCGAAGCGGTTGTGCTGACCATTGGGCCGGAGGGAGGTTTTTCCCCCGCCGAGGCTGAACGGTTTTTGGCCGCCGGATTCAAACCCTTTACTGTCGGGGGTACAATCCTGCGCACGGAAACAGCCGCCCTGTACGCTCAGGCGGCGGTACGGATACTTTTATGGGAGAAAGATTCGTGGGAGATGAAATAACACCGGCTCTTGCCGCGTCTCAAGACCAGGCCAGCGAGCGGGTAAACTTCCTCAAAGTACCTATTGATATTGTTGAACCAAACCGGCTGAGCCCGCTGATATTTAAACTGCTGGCGGAAGGAAAAGAACAGAACATCATCCTGCTTTCCCTGTGGGACCTCCTGCGCGCCCGGCGGAATGCCGAATACCGGGACTATGTAAAACAGGCGGCGTTGGTTATCCCCATTTCAAAGAGTATTATCGGCGGCATCCGGTTTTTGCTGGGGAAACAGGCCGTCCGTTATATGCCATTTGATTTTGTAATAAGCCTGTTGAGGACGCTGGAAAGCTCTGAATTTTCCTGTTATTTCCTGGGCGGCAAAAAGCGCATTTTGATCAAAATCGAAAAAAATATTCGTGAAACTTTTCCCGGACTCCGCGTTGTGGGGCGGTATCCCGGTTCGTTCAGGCGGCAGGATGAGGCGACCATAATCGAAGCGATCCGCAAGGCGTCGCCGTCGCTGCTGTTGGTTGGCAAAGGGGTGCGGGGCGGAGAACGCTGGATTGCCCGGAACAGCAAACGGCTGGGAAAGGGACTGCGTCTCTGGTGCAGCGACCTTTTTGATGTTTTTGCCGAACGGAAACGGCATCCCTCACGGACGAGTTTCGACATGGGCCTTGAATGGATAGGCTACTGCCTGCAAAACCCCGTCAAACTGCTGCGGATTTTTCCCTTTATTTATTATAATCTTTTGCTTTTGATATATAAAATATTTAAGAAAAACTAATGCACTAATAAAGTTTTCTTTATTTCGCCGACCTTTTGTAATAGGAGATTTTTTGGTTTTCATTTATTTTACCCCAATGCAGCATTATGACATCCTTATAGTAAATCATGGTCACATTAGTAGGATTAACAAATTCGCCTTTTTTTATTACCGTAAAATGTTGGCCTTTTGACGTTGAGTATTCGGTGTAAAGATCGTCCCGAGCCGGAATCGGGCGCCATCCGTCTTCATTGAGTTCTTTTTGAAGATCTTTTAGGAAGTTATCCATGATTTCGGGCTTCAAACCCTTGAAGAAGAAATGATAACCCGAAGGAACCTTATTAAGAGATAATTTGCCATAAGCTTCTGCCTTCCGAATAATATCTTTTGAAGGTATAAATTGTCCGTCTCCGTCTTTCGCAAAAGCCGTTATGCCCGCAATAATCAATACCAAAAATACTACGATCTTTTTCATCTTAAACTCCTTCCTTGATTATATCGAACTGTAAGAAATAATGGAAGTTCCTTATCTAAGCGTCGTTTTGCCGCGCCGTGTGGTTTTTACCGCAGGGGTTGCTTCCGGTGATTTGGGAATACCGGTTAATTGCGACTCGCTGGGACTTATATTCACCTTCTCGGTATATTTGATTGCCAGGGCCGTGCCGATGTAGGTGTAAGTTCTGGTCCAACCGGACAGCCAGTCAAAAATGTGCCGCGTATAGTTAGCGTTAGTGTCTATTCTTACATTAATAATATCATCCGCTTCCAGTTTAGCCGCTTCTTGCATAAGGTCCGTAAAAGTAACTTTTGAGCCTTCAATACGTTTCTTAAGGCCAAAAGGGCTGGAATAATGGGTCTCTGTGGTTTGGACCGTCACTATACCCAAAGTGACAAAATCCTTGACCGCAATGGTGGCATAATCCGAAGCGCCCGACATATTGGCGGAATAATCGGTAATTGTACACGCCATCAGCGACAATACCGCTGCAATCATAAGGGATTTTCTTAATAAAAGCCCTAAAATGTCAAATTTTGGTTTATTCATATTCAATCCTATCCTTAAGTATAGTTAATAAAAAAATATAGTCAAGAAATCGGCTAATTTTTGCCAAAATGAAGCCCGCCTTCCCATGGGTGACGGGTACCGGTTGATAGAAAAACGGGCATTAATATGCTATGCTTTTTCCATGAAACTTGAAAACGCCGCCGACAAGGCTACCGGCAAGGCCGTTGCTACCCTGCTGGATGGATTACAGCAGATTATCAAGGGCAAGCGTGAATTTCTGGAACTCCTTGTTGCGGCGCTGTTTGCCGGCGGTCATGTCCTTATCGAGGATAATCCGGGGCTGGGGAAAACCACGGTGGCAAAGACCCTGGCGAAGTTAATCGACGGCAAGAAAAAACTGGTTTTCAAACGGATTCAATTTACCCCCGACCTGTTGCCCTATGACATAACCGGCGTTGACGTGTTTGACCCCAAAACGCTTAAATTTCGTTTTGTGCCCGGCCCCGTGCTGGCAAATATTGTATTGGCCGATGAAATAAACCGCGCAACGCCCAAGGTCCAGTCCGCCCTGCTGGAAGTGATGGCGGAACGGCAGGTGACCATTGGGCAGGTAAGCCACCGTCCCCCTGAGCCGTTTCTGGTAATTGCCACGGAAAACCCCATCGAAAGCGAGGGGACTTTCCCCCTGCCGGCGGCCCAACTTGACCGTTTTATGATGAAGCTTTCCCTGGGTTACCCTGACCGTAGCGCGGAATTGGCGATTCTGGATGAAAACCCCGCTGAGAAAGGGCTTGCCAACCTGAAGCCGGTAATCAAGCTGGCTGATTTTATGGCAGCAAAGGAAGCCGCGGCGGCGGTGTTCTGTCATCAGGCGCTTAAAGAGGCGATTGCCGACATTATCCGGGATACCCGCATTCACCGGGGTTTTGTGCTGGGGGCAAGCCCCCGCGCCGGCCTGCATTTTCTGGAAGCGGCAAAAGCGCTGGCTTTAGTGCGGGGACGTAATTATGTTATTGATGAAGATTTGGTCATGATTACCGTTCCGGTGCTTGCCCACCGCGTAAAACTGCGCGACCCCCGAACCCAGGCGGATAAATTAATTCGGGAGATATGCCTTGCCCGGATTAACGGTATAAAAACCGACGGAATCAAAACCGAATGAACCGTTCATCGCGGACAGCGGCGTTACGACCATCCTTTATTCCCCGGCCCATGGGGATTTTTATTTTATTGATAATAATTCTTGCTTTTATCGCCGGCGCGCTGCGGCAGGAATGGGCGCTGATGCTGGCCGGTGCGGTATTTCTGGCGTTATGGGTTTATTGCCTTATACTGACATTGCTCCTTGCGCTGATACACAGCCGCCGCGCCCGCCGCGCTTTTATCCGGGTAAGTCCCCGTGAAGTCGCCGCGGGCGATCAAACGGAGGCGGCCTATTCCGAGGGAGAAACCGCCGCGTCCCATGGCAGAATAATTCAGTTGCCGGGGATTCTGGTTCGCTGCCGTTTACTGCTCGCCACCAAAGACGGGCGGCGCATACGGTATGATTTTAACCCCGCTGTTCCCGCGCCGCATTTTTGTACGGTAGAAAAGCGCGGAGCCTATTTTTCCGCTTACGATGAATTTGCCGTTTTTGACATTTTGGGATTTTTTCGTTTTGCCTTCCGCCTGCCTGCCGAAATCGGCGCGCGTCTGCTGGCAAGCCCCCGTGCCGCCGATGAGCCGCCCGCGGTAAACGCCCGCGCCGGAGAATCCATGTTGAAGCCGGAATTCTCCCTGCAGCGTACCGACAATTTCATCGACCACCGGCCTTATGTGCCGGGCGACGACCCCCGTCGAATCAACTGGAAACTTTTCAGCCACGGCGGCGGGCTTTTTGTCCGCGAAGGCGAGCATGAGCCGCCGCCGCAGTCGAACCTGATCATTTTAATTGATACCGAATATGATCCCCTGCTGTACAGTAAATCAAAAGCGCGGCACGGAATTGATATGTTATGCGAAACCGCATTGGCGGCGGCCCTTGCCTGCGCCGAATCAGGCATGGATGTGCATACCGGATACTCCGGCATCGCCGGACAGACTGCCGGCGCAACGCGCGGAGGAACCGCCGCCGAACTTGCCGCGTCACTTGCCTGGCCTGCCGCTATACCGTTGTCCTCCGCCGGGGAACTGCCTGCCGCGCCCGCCAACTGCGGCGTTCTGATTCTGGCCCTCCCTCGTTCCGGCGCAGAAAGCTCAAGCCTCGACCGCTTTTTGAACAGCACCGCGCATCACCGCACCGGGGATAATGCCCAAACGATAGAATTACTTTTTCTGTATGACAACACCCGCAGCGAAGAACTTGCCGCCGCCGAAGTTTGCGCCGCGTTGTACAACCAGCGGCCGGGTGTGAGGGCAAGGATTTTGTAGTGGTGGATACTGATACTTAAGAAGCAAAAACATATCATTTGGGCAATATAAAAAAGACGGATTAAAACTAATTTAGTAAAACGCCCCAATGCCCCACAAATCTTTCAAGGAAGTTTTAGTTTTATCTCTAAGTCGTTACGTAAAATCATTATTGACAAATTATTCATATTATTGTATTTTTTGATAAATAATTAGGAGGGATTCATGATTTTTGATAAAAATGGCAAGATTTATTCAAAAATGGAGTTTGCCAATGAAGAAGAAATTGAAAATGTTGTAATAAATAATTTTAAACTGCTCTTTGGCGATTATTCTATTTTGTTGGATAAAAATCTAATAAATACAAATTCAGGAAAAGGAAGTATTCCGGACGGTATAATAATAAATTTTCAAGAAAATGAATGGTATATCTTAGAAGTAGAAAGAGGCATTCATGGCACATGGGAGCATATAGCGCCTCAAATTTCAAAACAAATAACAGCGATGGAAAATATTGATACTAAAGTTAAAATCGCGGAAAATTGTATCGAGAAAATAAATAAAAATCCCTCTTTTAAGGATTTATTAAACGAAATTGATATTGAAGAAATAAACATTCACGGAACAATTAATAAAATTCTCAAATCACCGCCTATTGTAGCCTTGCCAATTGATTTTATTCCAAATGATTTAAAAGATTGGACAAAGACATTAAAAGTTGAGGTTATTGTTTGGCTTGTAGAAAAATACGTTGATATTAATGGTAATATATTGTTTAGTATTCCTGAAAAAGAAGTAGAGACCGAAACAGATTCTGGTGATGAAAAAACAACCGGTGATATTCTTTCTCAAGTAATAAATAAGGGTCTTTTAACAGTTGGGCAAGAGTTATATTTTGAATATGGTCCTAAAGGAAAAATAAAAACAAAATTTATCGGTATTGTCAGAAAGAACGGTATCGAAGTAGATGGTGAAATATCATCTGTTAGTGTTTCATCGCTAAGGTGTATTCAAAAAATCAGTCCTTCAAGAACAACATCAAATGGTTGGGTTGTATGGAAAACAAAAGATGGAAAATTAATTAATGAATTGTATAAAAAATTATCTAATTAAAAACATCATAATGTCGCCTACCGGTTCTGCCAGTGTTTTACCGCTATGTTTAGCTATCCATTCGTTCCGCTAAAACTCTCAAAGCCAGAGCCTTCGCTCTTGCTCCTGCCTGTAACGGTGTTACACCGTATGCAAGTACACCGGGAATTTCCGGAATTTCAGCTATCCACCGTCCGTCTTCTTCCTGTTCAAATTCAATATCAAAATTCATAAATGCCTCAATTTTTCACCTATGCGGAAGTGGCAATTTCTTTGCTTACCAATTCGTGAATTATTTCATCAGGTGTTTGCCGGGTAGCGAGCGCCTTGGAAGTGATGTATTCAGCCGAAAAATCATCTACTACTAACATATTGAAACCTTTTCTGGCTGTTATACCCCGAACAGCGGGATTTACTTTAGGCGTTATTCTGGTTAACAATTCATCCAGAGCATCAGCTTCTTCTTCAGTCATAATAGCCATAATATACTTCTCTGTTAGAACGCTACCTCATTGAACTTATAACAAGTAAACACATTTTGTATTATACAGCATAAAAAGTATATCTGCAAGGAATAATTCCCAAAACACCTTCAGAGGTGTTAATACCCAGCCATTTTGGATATACTATAACCGTGAACCAGCGTGTTTTGACCAGCGCAGTTAATGATAAAGCCGCCGTTGTTTTTCGCTCGGCGGCGCTTTTTGCCATTTTGTACCAGCTTCGGCTTGTGGCCGGGGATTTGGCGGATACGGCGGTTTTTTCGGTGACGCTGGCGGGGGATGCGGGACCGCATTACACGACAATAAAATTCTCTGAAACGTTCTCTTAAGAAATCAAAAATAGAATATGAATCTATCAAACAAGAACTTAACGAAATTATTGAAATAAAACAATAAAAGGGGTTATACCAGCTGTCACTTTGACAGGCGAAGTTCCGCCCGGAATGCAGTTTGGTTTTCCTGCGCATGTTCTTTTTTCCCTTCAAAGGCAAAGGCGTGAGATGGAGGAGGCGTTTCTCCCGTCGCGTCGATTTCTGACAACCAAATGCCGGTGACTTCGCCGGGTAAAACTTCATTCAAATAATTGATGTCCAGTCTGAGCTGCCGCGATTGTTCCAGCAGGACGGGATCAATGGCATCCTGAATCCATCGTATATAACTGACATTGTTTACATGGCCGTTATAATCCACATCACTGTACAGCGCCCGCCGCTCCGCCGCTTTGCGCAGGGAGGGACGTTCTTCAAGACCGATGGCGGCGGGCAAGGCGTTTTGACCTTCATTGAGGGGCATGGTGTCCATGATAGACTGGGGACGCAGGGGACGGCGTTTTTCCATATCAATAATCAGCCAGCAGCTTCGGGCCTGAACCGCGGGATTATCCGCCGCGTCGCGGATATCAAAATCACGCAGGGCGAAAAGTTTTTCACCGCCCCGGGGCCAGGTTCGCACGGTAATGGTCTCGCCGTATTGGGGCCGCCGGTTAACCTGCACCGACATACGCGAAAGTATCCACAGTTGATTTGTCCGCGCCATTGCTTCGCGTCCAACTCCCAGATTTTCCGCGTGGCTTATTGCCGCCTCCTGAAAAAAATTAAGCACCGCGTCCAGGGTCATTGAATCTGATTTATCAATAGCGTCAAACCGTACCGCGCAGCTTTCCGACCAAATATCCAGCTTTTCCATGTTTTTATTTTGCTGAAAAAAAGACAAAGTTACAACGCGGTGTCACTTCATCGAAAGGTACACGCCGCCGATTACCAGAACAGCGCCGAGCCATTGCAAAAGCGTTAGGCGATCATGCATGACAAAAAACCCGAAAATAACGGTGATCATCGGGATTAAATTGATAAATATCGCGGAGACCGACATCCCCAAAACTTCAAGAGAACGGGCATAGAGCCAGTAGCCCAACGCGGAACAGCACAGGCCCAAAAAAATCAGGTGGAGGATGACGGGCGCGTCGGGTCTTCCCCAGTGGCTAAATTCAAAAATTGAAAAAGGAATAAAACCGATAAAACCCGCGAATGACTGCCAGAATACAATATAAATTCGGGAACGGCGGGTAAAGAGGGGGCGGGTAAAAAGGGAATAAGCCACCCAGCAGAGCGCCGACCCCGCCATGTAAATATAACCCAGGATGCTGCCTGAAAGGGCAAAGGAGACTCCGGCCACCAGCCACACGCCGGCAATGGAAATAAAAGCCCCCGCCCACTGGCGGAAGCCCAGGCGCGGAAAGTTGTTATTCCGGGAAATTTTTCCGCTTAACCAGTCGGCAATCATGGTCAGCACGGGAATCGATCCAATGGCGATGGAAGCCTCCGACGCGGTAACCAGGGCAACGCCGTTATTTTCACAGAAAAAATAAAAAGTAACGCCGCTGAAACTCGCGCCCACCAGCAAGGGAATGTCTTGCGCGCGCAGTTTTTCATGGGGAGCCAGTTTTTGTTTTATGAAGTACAGAAAAACCAGGGCAATGGCAAAACGCAGCATACCCAGGGACATGGGCGGAAAAACCGCCACGGTGATTTTTATCGAAATAAATGAAAAGCCCCAAAACAAAACGCAGGCAATAATTGCCGCCAGGGCTTTATGCCGCTCGCTCATGGCGTTAGTTGAAAGTATCCCTCAGCGCCCACAGGCCCAACGCCGGATTTGGCACAAAAAAGAATCGTTCGCCTTTTCCAAAAGGCGCGCCGTCCGCGCCGGTGTTCCAGCCTATTGCCAGTTTGCTGACATCGTAACGGGCCATTGCCGCGCCCATGTCGCCCCACTCATAACCCACCGACTCAATTTCCTTGCGGCTTAAACCCGGCCCCGGACAGTAACGCACCGTGAAGCGGTCTTCACTGGAACCGTGAATAAGGTGGGCCGCCGCGCTGAGGCTGTTTGCCAATTCAGCGTCCGCGTTGACTTTTTCCCGAATAACCTTCGCCGGGCGGTAGCCGTGTTTGCGGATTAGCGCGTCAAGGCCTTTGTCCTCGCCAAAACGTTCCAGCCCCGGCGCGATGATTAACAGTTCGCCGCCGTCGGCCATCGCCATGCGGGTACGGTATACGGCTTTGTTTCCCAGCCAGGTAGTGCGAAACTCTTGCGGATCAAGGTACACTACGGCTTTGTGTATCGGTTCGTCCAACAGATCAACATTTACCTGGCGGGTAAGGGCGGCGGCCTGTTCAAAACAGTCACGTCCAAAGCCGCAGTAAAGTCCCCGCAAGGCGAGGCCTCGCGAAGCGAGACCCCGCTGCGTACTTGTCGCGGCGGCTTCAGTTTCGCCGCGGGCGCTTAAAACGGTCAGAGCGTATAACACGGGGGGCAGTTTGTCACCGTAGCGGCGCAAGCCCTCGTCGAACATGGCCCGCACCGGCGTATTCGTGCGGCCCATCATTTTTTCCATGCCGTAAGCGGCCCCGGCAAAATGGCTTTTGTCGATAGCTTCTTTGCCGCCGGTTCCCACCAGAATATTCTTCGCGTGGTTTGCCATACCGACTACCTCATGGGGAACCACCTGCCCCAACGAAACAATCAGGTCAAAGCCGCCGTCACACAGCAGTTTATTTACCTGTGCCGGCCAGTCGTAACTGACCGCTCCCCCGGTAATTTGTTCCACCCACTCCCGTTCAAGGCGGCCCAGTTCTACCACGTCATTGCGCCAGTCGTGGATACGGAACAGCGATTCCGGTACGCCGGGGAACATGCGTTCGCGCTCGGCGGCGGTAAGGGGAGTGTGGGTTCCCAGAGCGGGCAGTACCGTAACGGCGATTCCCGCTCTGCTCAATTCGCGGTAAGCGATACTGGTAAGGAGGCCGGCTCGTGAATGAAAGCGGGTAATGTCAGGGGGAAGGAGCAATACCGAGGAAACCGGAGCGGCTTCAACAAGCGCCTGCGTCAGGGACTGCGAAAATAACGCGTCAACTTCATGGTCAGAAATATCCAGCGTTACGCTGCCTTTATTCAAGAGAGTTTTGTCTAACTGTCCCGCCATCATCCGCTCAGCGATCAACCGAATTTATTCACCATAAGCGCCGGTTGATGGGTAGCGTCCAACGTGTCGCGCCAGAGATTTCCTTCGGGATCAACATGGCTGCGCTGGGAAATTGCCGCTTTAATCGGCAGATGGACAAATTCATTGTTGACCAGGCCGATTATCAGCTTGGTTTTTCCCGCCATAGCCGCGTGGACTGCCGCGTTGCCCAGCCGTTCGCAATAAATTGAATCCCCCGGATTGGCGGGAGAGGAGCGTATCACATAACTGGGGTCGATGTATTTAAGATTGATCTCTATTTTTTTCTCTTCAAAATATTTGACGATCCGGTCCCGCAGATAGGTTCCCACGTCGGCCATTTTCAGATTGCCCCCCGCGTCGGTTTTATGTTCGGTCAGGAGCTGTTCCTGCATGGCCCCTTCCGCCACGACAACAACCGCGTGGTTGCTTCTTTTTAGCCGTTCCTCAAGGTGGTGCAGGAATCCGTTATAGCCTTCAAGGTTGAAAGGCACTTCAGGAATAAGCACAAAATTGACATCGTGGCTTGCCAGCGCGGTACAGGCGGCGATATACCCCGACTCCCGGCCCATCAGTTTTACCAGACCAATGCCGTTAATCGCGGATGACGCCTCCATGTGGGCCGACGCAACCACCCCGGTTGCTTTTTCCACGGCGGTGTCAAAACCAAAAGAACGGTCTACCAGGAAAAAATCATTATCAACCGTTTTGGGGATGCCGACCAGGGCGATTTTAAGCTGCCTTTTACTGACTTCTTCGGCAATGTCCAGGCTCCCCCGTTGGGTGCCGTCGCCGCCGATGGTAAACAGTATATTGAGGTTGAGTTTTTCCAACGCGTCTACAATTTTACTGACTTCCCTGCCGCCGCCGCGGGCGCTGCCCAGATAAGTGCCGCCGAGCTTGTGAATGTCATCAACGCTGCCAGGGTTAAGCTCTTTTATCCCGTATTGGGATTCGGGCAAAAAGCCCTTATAGCCGTACCGGATACCCGAAATCCGCTGAACCCCGTAACGATACCAGAGGCAGCGTACAATGGCCCGGATCACGTCGTTGATGCCCGGACACAGCCCGCCGCAGCTTACAATCCCCGCGTGAACATGGGCGGGGGTAAAATAAATCATTTCCCTCGGCCCGGCGCACTCCAGCACCTGCGACCGTTTGAGGGACTGCTGCGCTCCCAGTTTTACTTCTGTTTGCAGGCGGACAAATTGATCATCGGTAACATAATTGGCAATGTGATCCCCTTCTGTTTTTGACATGACAATAGGCGATTTAATATTGCGTTTACCCAGTTCTTCAATCGTAAAATCAAAAGTTTCAGTCATAATACCCCCTACTTACTACTATAAAGCCAAATATGGCTTTTTTCAATAAAGAACCGTCATTTTGCTCAACTGTTAATTTTGAACGCGGCGTATTGACCCGCTGTTAAAAGTACGTCAAATACGCTTTCGTTTTCTCCTGAACGGGTTTTTACCGGCGGACGTGTTTTCATCAGCGGCGTCAGTGATACGCCGGGGCGGCCAATACATACGTTTATATGCTCTGGCCGGTCCAAAAACGACTGCAGGATAAAGGTATCATTGTCGTAGAGGAACAGCCCTATGCGGCTGCCGCATTCCAGCGTAACGGGCAGGTTCAGTTCCCTGCGCAGCAGCGTCAGCGTTTCAGCGGGAAGTTTGTATAAATCCGCCGGGGTATCGGGAATTGCCAATATGTACAAGCGGCCATTGCTATAGGCGCCGCGCAGCAATAAGGGATGGCTGGAAAAAGGCGTCAGCGCGGAGGAAAGTACCCACAGGTCGTTCTCATTGTAGGCGATATGGGGCATAGTTACCGGCCCGGCGGCTTTTACGAATGCGCTGTTGTTCTGGCCGAAACCGCTGTTGGTAAACGTATCAGCGGTGATTTTTTTGCCGGTAATTTCCAGCGGCAGAATATCCTCAATCCCCTTGTCCGCCAATGCGTCATACAGGCCGCTGGTTATAAAAACGTTGTTGCCGGCCAATAAACTTATCCTGATTTTATCGACAATCGCGTTATCCCACGCGGCGTCCGCCGTGAGAAATACCACCGGCGCGCCGGACGGGTAATAGGGGTACGGATCAAGCGGTATGCCCAGCATGCCCAGAAAATCGTACAGGCGGCGCTCCCCGTGCGAGTGAAACGGCTTGTAACAGGCGATGCCCACCGGTTCGCCGATTTGCCCTATAACCGCGTCCGCCTCATCGTACACGGCGCCCGCCGCCGCCGTGTAAACGGGAAAATTAACCAGCAGGGGAAAGCAGAACAGCATATTCTCACGGCATTTTGCGAACAGGGTCAAATACGCCTGCTGTACATAATCATCCAGACTGCACTCAAACAGATCGTACCAGCCGCCGCCGTTTTTGCCGGGTCTGATATGCTCCATCAGGCGGGGCAGGAAGAAACTTAAATACCGCGGTAAATTCTGATGCGTGTAATTCGGATCGCGCGTTTCCGTGCCGGTGTAAATCATGTCGAACATACGCGGCTCATCCTCAAGGTTATAACCGTTTGCCTGATAACTGTCGTACCAGTTGGGATACTTGATGATGATGTTTACGTGAGGATTGGCCGCCTTCGCGCTTTTGATAATAACATTTTCAGAAATATCATTCATCAGCGCCAGCCGGAATGACGCCCAGTCACGATCCCCTTTGGCCTTGATGCAGGATTCACAGCGGCAGTTGGTAAAATAAAAATCATCCAGAATTATCTCGTCAAACAACTCAGCCGTATAAGCGGCAATTTCTCCCAGTTTTTTACGGTTTTCCGGACTGGTAAAACACATACTGCCCATCAAGGTATGGGCGACAGTTGTGGTAATTCCGCCGGAAACCTGAAAACCTTTTTCAAGAAATAACGCTTTTACGGCTTCCATCTTTTGCCGTTCCACCAGCACGTCCGAACGGTACGTTTCCAGATAAATTTTGTCCAGTTTTATATACCGGTCTGTCTTTTCGATGTCAGCCCTGATCTGTCCAATGGAGTTATCATTCAAATACCCTGCCGGAGCGTAGGTAACGGTTAAAAAATGTGCGTAATGCATACAATATTTTCCTTATAATGACCGACATAAACACACCGGCTAAAAAAGTATACCAGAAAGGCAAATGTATATGAAGATACCCCGCAGCAAGCTGCGAGGTATGGTCCCGCCTTTCAATCAAACCGGCAGTATACCAATAAAGATTGGCGCAAAATCCGCAACCAAATTCCCCTTTTTGTGTCAAAAAAATATCTTGACAAATTCAGGAAATTCGTTATGATTAGGAGAATGACAAATATACAAAATTTGTCATAATGGATTAAAATGGCAATTGAAATCATTGGAACCGGTAAAGCTGTACCTCCTCAAAAGGTCACTAATGATGATTTAGCGGCCCGAATTGACACCAGTGATGAGTGGATTCGGTCCCATACGGGGATAGGAAGCCGTCATATCGCTGATGAAAGCATAGCAACCAGCGATCTTGCCCTTGAAGCGGCGAAAAACGCCCTGGCAATGGCGGCAGGTTTTACCGGAAATGCCAAATCGGAACCGGAAGAACGGGATCGCGCCGCCCTGGAAGCGGCAAAAAGCATCGATCTTATCGTTGTGGGCACCGCCACACCGGATTTTTACGGCTGTCCCTCTACTGCCTGTATTGTTCAGTACAAACTGGGAGCGAAACAAGCCGCGGCAATGGATATTACCGCCGGATGTACCGGTTTTATTTACGGTTTGGAAACATCCGCCGGTCTTTTGAACCTGGGCAGGGGCCGCAAGCGCGCGCTGGTCATCGGCGCTGAAACCCTCAGCAGGGTAATAGATTGGGAAGACCGGGGAACCTGCGTCCTTTTTGGGGACGGCGCCGGGGCGGTCGTTATTGAAAAAACCGACGCGCCTTCCGAAGGGCCGGGGCGGCGGGGGCTGGTGCAGACTTTGCTTTATGCGGACGGTTCCGGCAGTGAAAGCCTTGTGTTCCGCCGGGGAGGTTCGCGCAACCCTTTTAAGACGGGTGAAACCGTTGAAAAAAGCATCTGTATTGAGATGAACGGTCAGGAAGTGTATAACTTTGCCGTCAAGGCGGTCACTGATACGGCAAACGCCTTGATGCGGGCCGAGGGAATCAGCCCGGATAATATTGCGTGGATAATCCCCCATCAGGCAAACGCCCGAATCGTGCAGGCGGCGGGAAAGCGGCTCAAAATCCCCGCTGAAAAACTCTACCTTAACATAGAAGAATATGCCAACACTTCGGCGGCTTCGATTCCCCTCGCGCTGGATGAACTGAACCGGAACGGAAAACTCAAAAAAGGCGATTTAATCATGACCATCGGTTTTGGCGGAGGCCTGACCTATGGCGGCAATATAATAATTTGGTAACGGAGAATCTTTATGGCGAAAAACGATGTAGTGTATTTATTTCCCGGCCAGGGAGCCCAGTATCAGGGAATGGCTCTGGATTTTTTAGGTTCCGGCAGCGCGGCGGTAAAAAAACTGTTTGAGCAGGCTTCGGCGATTTTTGAAAAAAACGCGGAAGCATGGCTGAAGGATTCAGACGCGGATACCTTAAAACGGACGGATGTTTCCCAGCCCACGGTAACGCTGGCAAACCTTGCCGCCGCCGCATTTTTGGGCGAACAAGGGTATAGTCCGGTCGCCTGCGCCGGTTTCAGTTTGGGCGAATACGCCGCGCTGGTCTGCGCCGGCGTTATCAGCGCGGAAGATTGTTTCCGTTTGGTAAAAGCCCGCGGCGCGGCAATGCAGGCAAACGCCGACCGGCTGCGGCAAGCCGCCGGGGGTGATCCTTCGGCGGCGCCCGGCATGGCGGCCATTGTCGGGCTTGCTCCCGAACAGGTGGAATCCCTTATTGCCCAATGGGGCGTAAAAGATTTGTACGCGGCGAATATCAATTCACCGAAACAGGTAGCGGTCAGCGGAACCGCCGCCGCGTTAACCGAAGCGGAAAACCGGTTTAAGGAAGCGGGCGCCCGCCGCGTACTGCGATTGCAGGTTGCCGGCCCCTTTCATTCACCGCTGCTCGCCGATGCCGCCGAAGCGTTTGCCCCGGCGCTGGAAAGCGTTCAGTTCAGTGATCCCAAAATCCCCCTGTACTCCAACGTTGCCGGTAAGCGGGTTGCTTCCGGCGCGGAGGCGAAAAAACTCGCCCTTGCCCAGATTACCAGCCCTGTCCGCTGGATTGATGAAGGAGCGGCAATAATTGCCGCCGGCGGTTTTGCGGCCTGCCTCGAAGTTGGCCCCGGCAAAGTGTTGCAGGGTCTCTGGAAAGATTCAGGCAGCGAGCTTCCCTGTCACGCCGCGGGAACCGTAGAAGATATCGGAAAAATTATATAATGGAGGAAGTATGAGACTGGAAAATAAAAAAGCGTTGATAACCGGAGCATATCGGGGAATAGGTAAAGTGATTGCCGACCTGTTTATCGCCGAAGGCGCGGAAGTCTGGGGGCTGGATTACAAGACGCCGGAAGACCTTTCAAACCGGGTGGCGGAAGCGAACGGAAAACTTCATTGGGTTACCGCCGACCTTTCGGAAATTGCCGGAGTTGAAGGGGTGATTGAAAACGCCCTCAAAGAATCCGGCGGTTTTGACATTCTGGTAAATAACGCCGGTATCACCAAAGATAATCTTTCGTTCAGAATGTCGCTTGAGGAATGGCAGAAAGTGCTGGATATAAACCTCAGCGCGGCGTTTATCGCCGCCCGTACCGTAGGCCGCGACATGATCCGCAAGCGCGCCGGTTCCATTATCAATATGGCGAGCGTGGTGGGAATTCACGGCAACGGCGGACAGGCAAATTATTCCGCCAGCAAGGCGGGGCTTATCGGCGTGACCAAGAGTCTTGCCCAGGAAACCGCAAGCCGCGGGGTGAGGGTCAACGCCCTTGCGCCCGGTTATATTGCAACCGATATGACGGCGGTCCTTCCTGATAAAGTAAAGGAAGCGATGCTGGAAAAAATTCCCCTTAAACGTATGGGTACGCCGCAGGATATTGCCAACGCGGCGCTTTTTCTGGCTTCGGATGATTCAGCCTATATCACCGGACAGGTTCTTCCCGTAGACGGCGGGATGTTTATATAAACGGAATGGAAGGAGTTGTATATGTCAAGAAAAGTTGTTGTCACCGGAATGGGGGCTATTTGCCCTATCGGCAATACAGTAGAAGAATTATGCGCCAGCTTTAAGGCCGGCAAAAGCGGAATTGGCCCCATCACCCAGTTTGATACTACCGGCTTCGATGTTACTATCGCCGGGGAAATTAAAAATTTTGATCCGGGGCTGTGGATGGACAAAAAAGAAGCCCGCAAAATGGCCCGTTTTACTCAACTGGCGGTAGTTGCGGCGGCGCAGGCTTTAACTGACGCGGGTCTTATGGGAGAAGCAAACGCTGAAGGCAAGCGTCCGGTAAAAAGTAATCCCGATAAAACCGGTATTGTTATAGGTAACGGAATCGGCGGTTTTGAAGTCGTCACCGAATCGTACAAAAAACTTTTTGATGCCGGGCCGAAACGGATGCTGCCCCTCACCGTCCCCATGATGATTCCCAATGAGGCGGCTGGAAATATCTCAATGATGTTTGGCGTCAGAGGACCGGCTTTTACCCAGGTTACCGCCTGCGCTTCCGGCACTGACGCGTTGGGGCAGGCGCTGGACCTTATCCGCGCGGGCCGCTGCGATGTGGTCATTGCGGGCGGCACTGAAGCTACCATTGTTCCTTTTGCCGTCGGCGGTTTCCAGATGCTCAAGGCCCTTTCCACCAAGCGCTGCAACGAGCCGGAAAAAGCCTCTCGCCCCTTTGACGCGGACCGCGACGGTTTTGTCATCGCCGAAGGATCGGGTGTTTTGATTCTTGAAAGCGAGGAACACGCCAAAGCCCGCGGGGCAAAAATCATCGCCGAATTTGCCGGTTACGGGGCAAGCGCCGATGCGTATCACATAACGGCGCCGGATCCCACCGGCACCAGCGGCGCCAACGCGGTAAAACTGGCCATTGCCGACGCGGATCTTAAACCTGAAGATATTCAGTATTACAACGCCCACGGCACTTCAACGGAAATCAACGACCCCACGGAAACCAAAATGCTCAAAATGGTTTTTGGCGATCATGCCTATAAGATGAAAGTTTCCAGCACCAAGAGCATGACCGGCCACTGCATTGCCGGCGGCGGCGGTATTGAAGCTATTGCCTGCATACTTGCCATCCGCGACGGTTTCTATCCTCCGACGATCAACCTGGACAACCCCGACCCGGAATGTGATCTGGACTATGTTGCCAACAAGGCGCAGTACGGTGAAATTAACGCGGCAGCTTCCGGTTCGCTGGGTTTTGGCGGCCATAACGGCGTGGTGGTGTTTAAGAAGTATAAAGGTTAATGATAATGAACGAAATTGAATCTTTATTGCCCCATAGGGAACCGTTTCTCTTTGTTGACGAAATCACGCAGGCCGATGAAAAAAAAATTATCGCCAAGCATGTATTTACCGAAAAGGAATTTTTCTTTAAGGGGCACTTTCCCGAATATCCGGTGGTGCCGGGGGTGATCCTCATTGAGACTATGGCCCAGTCAGGCGGCGCCGGTTTACGCAAACTGGGCATACTGGGCGACGGCGCGTTATTTTTTCTGGCTTCTGTTGACAAGGTAAAATTCCGCCGCCAGGTTCGTCCCGGCGATGAAGTCCGCTCGGAAGTAGAAAACCTGCGGGTTTCCCCCCGCATGGTCAAACAATCCGGCAAAGCCTTCGTCGGCGATGAACTTGCCGCCGAGGCTGAATGGATGTGTTTAGTGGGGAACCAATAGCCTGTACACAAATAACAGGTAACAAAGTAAGAATACGAGCTTAGCAAAATGAAAAATTAGTGTCAGGCATCCTTGCATGAACAGATTTTTATTGCTTTCCCCCTGAATTTTCCAGTATTTTAGTAATATCGGTAAAGCCCTTGTTTTTGGCATGTGCCAACGGGGTAACCCCATCTTTGTCCGGCAAATTAACATCCGCGCCGGCATCAACCAACAGACGCACAACTTCAGTATGCCGCCTTCCCCCGTCGCCCAATATGATTGCCTCAAGTAATGCGGTCCATCCAAGCCTGTTAATATGATTGACACGGATATCTGTTTTTAAAAGTTCTCTTATGATTTCAACATGTCCGCGGTCGGCAGCCCGGATCAGTCCGGTTCCGTTATAACTATCCGTACAGTGGACATCTGCTCCGGCTTTGAGGGTTTTCTTCAGCAGATCTGTATATCCCTCGGAGGTTGAAATCAGATAGGCGCTTTGCAGGGTATTGTCTTTCATATTGACATCCGCGCCGGCGGTAATCAGCAAATCGACAATTTCGAGATGGTTCCTGTAAGCGGCAGCCACAAGGGCGCATCTGCCTTCCTTGTCCTGTGCGTGGATATAAACATCCTTCTTGAGTAATGATTTTACGGTTTCAATATCACCTTTATCCGAGGCGAATATAAGTTGTAAACCCTCTTTCCCTGATTGATCCGAATAAATTGATTTTGCTGACATATCAGCCCCCGTTATTTATTTTACCGCTATATCAAACCCACCGCATCCAAATCTGAAAATAGCTTTAAAATATTTTATCAGGTTTTTCATATTTTGCAATAGTTTTCCAAATTTAAATTCGTAATATGCATTTCTTGATCTTTATGAAAAGAAGGTTCAATTTTTATATCAACAATCAAGGTAAACTTCTACCTAACGTGAACAGGTAAACGAGTCCCGAATGGGCGAAGTGTTTAACGTATGTAAGCGACGAAGAAATTGGAACCACCTTATAGGACAACTCCGATGTGTAACTATTTTTTTTGTAATACATAATAATCATTACGTCCAAAAAAAATTATTTTTTTACCAAATAATTCTTTATTTGATTTTTCGGTATTATGCCATGTAAAACCTTTAGTTAAATATGGTTTTATTGCATCTATTATAATATCTATGATGCCATTATTAAGTAATATTGAATATAAAGCCCCAGACCAATTTCCATCTCTATATGCTAATGTTCCATCAAAATCCCATAATATATATTTCATATTTTAATGTTCCTCATTATTTATGTCAATATTTCCTTTTACCAGTTTTGCAAATCTTCGCCTAACTACTTTTATGCGAAGTACGATCATTACAAAATTATTCACATTTCTTAATTTCATAAAATATATTTTCAAAATTATTCTTCAGCTCCGTATTTCTTTTTAATAAAGCCTCTATATATTTACTTCCAATTTCATAAAAACAAACTCTATCAAATGGAGGTTTTAATATTTTACTGTTCCTTTTAATACCGATTTTTTCTCTTACCATATTTTCTATATACCTAGCATAGCCTTCTTTCCATTCTTGCCAAATCATGTATTCAAATTCTTTTTCATTTAAAATAGTTTTCATTTCTATATGGTACTCTCTTATATCATATCCGTTATTTAATTCAATTGTTTTTCTTATAAATTCTTCATTATTATACGGGAATGGATAATTTAATTCCCACATATAATCCTGCTTTTTTTCGGCTTCTTGAGCTATAGTTAATGTTTCCTTAATTTTCATTTCATAATGATAATATTGGAAACAATGAACAAATTCATGAAAAATAAAAACTATACCTTCTATATTATCGAAAGCTTTATGCGTAACTGCTGCTGCCATTTTCCCATCATAACCTTCCAATGGAAAAGCCGCTAAAATTTCATTTGGAAGAATCATTTGTGAGGGAAAATCCATTTTATATTCATATTGATTTCCAGATAAGTTTAAATCAAAAACAAAAAAAACATTATTTTCAACAACTGCTATTGGATAAAGCTGTTCCAATGATTTATCCAGATTATTTATTTTCTCAAATATTTTGAAAATTTGCTTTATTGAAATCAACTGTATTTCTATAAACTTTGTTTTCTTTTCATTTTCCATAAATATTTACTCCTATTTATTTATAATGTCTATAGTATTTAAAATATAAATTCAATGAACATTTTTAATCATTTTCCAAAATAATTTAATCTCCATTAATGTATCATTTTTTATACATTCCCCCCAAACCAATTCAAAAAACTTGCGTCTGACTGTCAATAAGCGAACCGGACATATTGGCTGCCGGTTGTGAGATAAGCGACGGTATTCACTTCTGACTTACGCGAAAACATTTAATAAATTCCTGCGGATTTACATCTGTTGCGCCAAGAGCGGTTTTATAATCCAGGGGCATCCCCAAATCAAAAAAAGCAAAATCATGTTCCCGCAAATAACGGGTGGTAAGGATTAACTGAACCGTGCCGGCATTGCTCTCATCGTAATAACCTGAGTAAGAGGTATATACCCTGCCGGATATAACTCCGAATTCACCGGCAACCGGTTTTCCGTTTTGATAAAGTGCAAATGATGTGGGGTATACTCCATGGAGTTTGTTTTGCCTGATATCTCTGATGGCGGCAGCCAGGGGCGGGGTTAACCAGTCATCTCCGTGTACCTGTATACACCGGTCAAGGATATAATCAAAATCCGTATCGGGGCGAAGTTCAAAGCGGTTCAAATGCCGTTTTATGGATTTTTTTATGTGCAGGTTGTCGAAAGACAAAACTGACCGGGTCAGGTGCAGCTTGGGGAGGAGGATAAAATAATCCTCATCATCTTCAACTTCAGGATCAAGTATCCTTGAGGACATCACCAGAAACCCGGCTTTCATTAAACGGGCGATAAAGACCGAATCAAAGTCGGGAGAAACGCAAAAATCTTTATTGTAGCCGGTTTCCAATAGGGCGTTGACAATCCGGTGAAGATCATCTTCCGGTCGGATTATCAGGAAACCGGCTGAGGTGTAATGGAGCCACATATATTTTTAGTCCGCTCGAAGACCGGCGGAGACGGCAAAACACCCTGGTCTATTTCCTTGCAGGACGTCCGCGCCTGCCGGTAGATTTTGCCCTGGCTGCAGCGGGTCTTTTTCTCGCTTTTATCGCCGGTCTCTTCGCTGCGACACGTTTTCTCGCTGCAATAGTTTTTCTCTTTGTAAGGGGTCTTTTTGCCGCTACAATTTTCTTTCTTGTTACCGGTTTCTTCGCGGTTTTTACCTTTCTTTTTGCAACGGGCTTTTTCGCGGCGATCTTTTTTCTGGCAACGGGTTTCTTTGCTTTTACCGCTTTTTTCTTTGAGGTGGTTTTTTTTGCGGACTTCTTTTTTCCCGAGGTTTTTTTCACAGTGGCAGATTTTCCTCCTCCGCCTGCCGTGCCTTTGGTAACCCTGGAAATACTTTTAACTACTTTCATCAGGGCTTTATCTTTGGAAGCTTCGGCAACATCCCATTTCATCTGCATGACAAGCCAGAATTCGGGGTTGGTGTTAAAGTATTTTGCGAGCCGCATTGCGACAGAGGTAGTAATTTTGGTTTTTCCGAGGGTTATCAATCGTACCGCTGACTGGCTTAAGTGAATGTCTTGCGCAAGCCTAAAGGGATTAAGCCTATGCTTTTCCAGCATTAACGCAAGAAAAGATCCGGGGGATTGTAGTGTATTAGCCATAATTTCTCCTTTTACCATAAAATAATATTATAGAATAAACGATAAGTCCAGTAGAAGTTTTTGAAAAAATATGATAGTACAGTACAATAATCATGAAAAAAATACGCACAAGAACAAACAAAAAAATTGCCGCGTTGACTATTATTGTTTTGGTTTTTGCGGCAATCAGCTTACTGCACTTTTGCGGCGCTTTTCGTTATCTTGAGTATAAATCCTATGATTTTCGCGTCAGGCTCTTTGCTTCTTCCGTTCGGCCCTCGGATGACATCATGGTGATTTTGTTGAATCAGGACAGCATAGACTGGGCGCAGCGGGAACGAGGCTGGGGCTGGCCCTGGCCGCGGAAAGCCTATGCCGAACTTTTGGACTATATGAATCTGGGCGGGGCGAATTCTGTCGCCTTCGACATAATTTTTTCTGAGCCTTCCATGTACCAGACGGCGGATGACGAAGCCTTTATCCGCGCGGAACGGGAATATGGCAGGACAGTACAGGGGGTTTTCTTTTCAAGTCAAACCGGCAATACCCGCTCATGGCCGCCTGAACTCAAGGCGCCCCTTTTTCAGCCGGCGGGCTTTGGGGAGTTTTTGGAACAATTCAGTACCGGTGGAACCGGAGACCGGCTGGAAGGCGCCCAATTTCCGATTCAGGGCTTGCGTGATGCCGCCGGAGCGCTGGGTTGTCTCACCGGCGCGCCCGATTCCGACAGCGTAATCAGGCGGCTGCGGCTGCTTACCTTTTTTGACAATAAAGCCGTGCCGGGCTTTGCCGCCGCCTCGCTCCTTGCTTCGGGACATAGCTCCAACATTAGCTTTGATTCCAAAAGTCATAACATTCAATGGGAAAATTTTACCATTCCCGTTGATAAAAATGGGGCAAGCCTGCTCCGCTTCCGCGGTGATCTGTCCCGCTATTTTCCCTGTTCCGTCAAAGATATTTTGATGAGTTATGAAGCGTACAAAAACGGTGAGGAACCGCTATACTCTCCCGAATATTTTACCGGGACGTATGTATTTGTCGGCCTGTATGCTCCCGGCCTGTTTGATGTTTTTAACACTCCCCTTTCATCGTTGTATCCGGGTATGGGTGCGCATATCACCCTGCTGGACAATATACTGCAGGGGGATTTTATCCGCGAAAGCCGGCAATGGTTTAACCTGCTGATACTTTTTATCGCGGTAAGTTTGACCGTTACGCTCTGCCTGTTTTCCAACCGCGTGCTTTTGCCGCTGGGCGGGGCCATTTTCGTAGTACTGAGCATTACAGCCGCCGCCTTTGTCGCCTACAACGAGGGTAACCTGTGGCTTCCCATAATAACCCCCCTTGCCGGAATCACCGTCAGTTTTATCAGCGCCATTCTGTACAACTATGCCACCGAAGGCAGTCAAAAGCGATTCATTAAATCGGCGTTCAGCCAGTACCTTTCACCCAAGGTTATTGAGCAGATTATCGCCGATCCTTCGCAGCTCAAGCTGGGCGGCGAAAAGCGCGAAATGACGGCGATATTTACCGATGTCCGCAGTTTTTCTACCATTACCGAGGCGCTGGGCGATCCTGAAAAACTGGTTGAACTCCTTAACCATTACCTGACCCGCATGAGCAATATTATTCTTGATAACCAGGGCACGATAGATAAATACGAAGGCGACGCAATCATTGCCTTTTTCGGGGCGCCGGTGCATTTGGAAAATCATGCCGCCCTCGCCTGCCGTTCCGCGATACTGATGAAAAAAGCCGAGGCGGAGATTAACCACGAGGCGCTTGCCGGCGGGCTTATCACCGGGGCGGTAATGGAAGCAATGGTGAAAAAAAACATAATAAAAAGCTCCCATGATCCCTGCCCCATGTTTACCCGTTTGGGAATCAATACCGGTGACATGGTAGTAGGCAATATGGGAACCCCCAACAAAATGGATTACACCATAATGGGAAACGCGGTGAACCTCGCCGCCCGGCTTGAAGGGGTAAACAAGCAGTACAATACCGGCGGTATTCTCATCAGCGAATACACCAGAAGCCACATAGGGGATGAATTTGCGCTGCGTCCCCTTAGCCGTGTCCGCGTGGTGGGAATCAATACCCCCCTGCGTCTGTATGAACTTTTGGACATTCGTGAAAATGCCCCGCCGGAATTACTGGAGATGGTCAGGAGTTGGGAGCAGGGTTTTACCGCGTATGAGCATAAAGATTTTTCCGCCGCCGCCGCTGTTTTCCGGGAAATTTGCGGACAGAATGAAGCTGATCTTGCCGCGAAAAAATATTTCGACCGCTGTCAAAAATATCTTGCCTCACCCCCCGATGACGCGTCATGGGATGAAGGTGTGGATAATTTGACGGAAAAGTAAGAAATTAAAATTCAAACAGGGGAAGCTGCAGTCCGGCCCCATCAATATCGGACAGGCGGCGGCGTATGCGAATGGGGTCATCGGGCTGCTCAATGGAAAGACCGTCGCAACTGATAAAGTAACGCGCCCGTTTTAGTATAGCGCCCAGACGGCGCAGTCCGTCAAAACTGATGCGGCGGGAACGGCGGGTTTCGATGATGCGGCGGGCGGTTTTCGCGCCGATGCCCGGCACACGGAGCAAAGTTTCGTAATCGGCGCGGTTAATTTCAATGGGAAAAAAATCAAGATGCTTCAACGCCCAGGCAGTTTTGGGATCAACATGGGGATCAAGGTAGGGATCATTTTCGGTGAGGATTTCGGCGGCGGCAAAATGATAGAACCGCAAAAGCCAGTCCGCCTGATAAAGGCGGTGCTCGCGTACCAGCGGCGGGCCGGGAATGTCCGGCAGGCGGGGGTCATAGGGGCTGCCGCGGGCAGGAACCCCCGGATGAATAAAAGCGGAATAGTACACCCGCCTGAGGGAAAATTTACGGTACAGGGAACTTGAAAGGTTGATGATCTGCCGGTCGTCTTCCGTAGTGGCCCCCACTATCAGTTGGGTGCTTTGTCCCGCCGGGGCAAAAGCGGGAACAACGGTTTTTCCCTGCGGCAAAAAACGGGATTTATGGCGGGCTTCCTCAAACTCGCCGCTTAAACCTGAAAAATCCCCCATTGCCCCCAGAATCACCTTGCCGGATTTATCCGGCGCAAGGGTTTGCAGGCTTTTATCCGTGGGAAGCTCAATATTCACGCTCAGGCGGTCCGCCCACAGACCCGCCTCACGGATCAGGCGTTCTCCCGTACCGGGGATTATTTTCAGGTGAATATAGCCGCCGTAGCCCGCTTCGGTGCGGAGAATCCGGGCCGTTTCGATAAGTTTTTCCATTACAATGTCGGGGTCGGCAAAAATCCCCGATGACAGGAACAGCCCTTCAATATAATTGCGCCGGTAAAATTCGCAGGTTATATCAACCAGTTCCTGCACGGTAAAAGTGCTGCGGGTAACATCCGCTGAAGCGCGGTTGACGCAGTAGGCGCAGTCATAGCGGCAAACATTGGAAAACAGCACTTTAAGCAGGCTGACGCAGCGTCCGTCCTCGGTCCAACTGTGGCAGATTCCGGTGGGCAGACTGGCCCCGAACTTTTTCCCGCCCAAAGCCCCCTTTCCGTCACTGCCCGATGAAGCGCACGAGGCGTCGTATTTTGCCGCTCCTGCCAGCACCCCCAGTTTTTCCTCAATGTCCATAATCTACTATACATTTGTATAGAATAAATTGCAACTATAATCTGTAAATTCCCTGTAGAAAATGCCGATAAAAGGGTATGAGAAGAAATAGTATTTTTGTATTCACTTTTTATATTGCCAGTCTGTGTATATCGCAGTATGTGGCAGCCCAAACCTCGGCTCCTGCGGGCGATGTTTGGCGTGAAGAAGGGACTGCGTCCTGGTACGGGTCAGAATTTGACGGCAGGCCGACAGCTTCCGGGGAAATTTTCAATTCCGCCCTGTTTACCGCCGCCCATCCTTCCCTGCCTTTTGGGACTTTTCTGAAAGTTACCAATAAGCACAACAATCGCTGGGTTACGGTTAAGGTGAATGACCGGGGGCCTTTTGTCGCATCGCGGATTATTGATGTTTCGAAGGCTGCCGCCGAACATCTTGATATGATTAATTCTGGCACTGTACCAGTTACTATTGAGACACTTCCAGGCAGTTACGCGTTGCCTCCCAAAACTCAGGTTACTCCGCCGCCAGCTCCGGCCGTTCCGCCGCCGTCGGCCTATCCACCGGCAATTTCTCAAGCTCCGGCTGCCATACCGGAACCGCCTCCCGTTTATGCGCCACCGCCGCCACCTCCTCCGGCTCCCGCTTATCCGCCATCAGCGTATACACCGCCGCCAGTTGCCATTGAACCCATAGCGCCCGTGGAATACAGTTACATTCCCTATGCGCCAATGATATATTCGCCGTTTTATATTCAACCTCCCCAGCCGGCTCCGGTTCAAAGTCCCTATCCGCCGGCAGTAACTGCTTTTCCGCCGTCAGCAATGCCGCCCGTTTTTGAATCAATACCGCCGTCGCAAACATTGCCTTCTTTGGAAACCACTCCGCCTTCAGGTTCGGGGTTCAAACTGATTCCTTCAATAATCCCCGCACCGGACAAAAGATATAGGCTGCAAGTCGGTTCATACAAAGTCCCCCGTAATGCGGTTGATGTATTTGGCAAACTGAAAGAGGCCGGCCTTAATCCGGCGTATGAGCAAAATGGGGAATTATACCGCATAGTGCTTACCGGGATACGCGGCGTGGAAGTTCAATCAGTAACGGACAAACTTGTAAAAGCGGGTTTCCGCGAAGCCATAATCCGCGAAGAAAATTGAACTATCTTGAAAAACTGAAGTTTTGGGAATCCTCAATTAAGCTCTTGTTCAGGAGGGAAGAATGAAAAAGCGCATGCGTACAACAAAAATTATCGGCATCATACTTTTACTTGCCGGTGTGATTGTTTTAATAGTGGGAGCCTACAATCTTATTGCGTTTAATACTTCTACCGGCGGGAAAATTGCGAACAAGACAGCCGGATTTTTCGGCAAACACACCGAAACGGTCAGAAAATCAATTATTGAGATAGGAATTGGCGCAGCTTCCGCGGTAGTTGGTTTCATTTTATATAAGAAGAAGAGATAAAGGGTATTATATTCTTAATCCCTCATTTCTCATTTTCTAAAAACCTGTACCGCTGACGTTACCATCCCTATAATAGTAGTTTTCTCCGCTATTGGCATTATATCTTCTTTAATTATAAAATTGGCAAAAAGAGAAAAGAACTCATTAAGCAACTAAAAATTGTATAAGGTCTAGAGGCTTATCGCTCATCGTTGGTAGAAAGACGTAAATTAAAGCCTGTGTAACCTACGCTATATAGAGCGTACCGTTACGCTTTAACGACACTAGAGAAAAAGGGTTTTTATATTGCGTACATAACTCATATTCAGTATGATAGACGACTAAAACCGTCAGCTAACTACTTTTAGACGACGTTATTTTTTCTTTTTATATTATTTTAAATTTATTTTTTTATAATTTTAATTACCTCTAACGATAAGGAATAGGTATTTCACACCATTCTTCTGCCCATTCATATTTTTCATATGTCCATTTATAATAAATATTATGTTTTTTTCCTTCTTTTAGGATAAAATAAATTTTAATTCTAAACATTTCTTTCCAAATCATCATTCCCTCATCAGTAAAATAATCATTAATATAAAAATCATTATTAAATATTTCAATTAATTTTATACTTAATT
>Ga0268262_10001496_pt1 | contig 28804 bp, 23 predicted proteins | sample TergutNc150P3_FD_190354 | JGI IMG/M metagenome (GOLD analysis project Ga0268262, IMG submission 190354) | Nasutitermes corniger P3 segment gut microbial community from laboratory colony in Florida, USA - Nc150 P3 (SPAdes) (version 2) | ecosystem: Host-associated > Arthropoda: Insects >... | reverse complement strand
AACAAGGAAAATATAAATCAAGATTAGGTAGCGGCACAAAGAAAATATCGTCTCCGCATATAGACACAATAGGTTGGAAATTTAATAGGGAAGAAGCTAATGCAAGGTAATTTAGTTTTTGTGGATTAAAATGTTTTAAGGGTTGAAAATTGAAATTGCTCGCAGACAAAGGGCGTATGCAATACGCCCCTACATTCTGTAAATTCTGGTTCAGACAATAGGGGGGGGGGGGGGGGGGGTCGTCGTAATGCTAAGGGAAATGCCTTTATTTGCAACAGAAACAATGTTAAAATCGCTTAACTGTGACTCAGAGTGATTTTTGCTGAGCGGGAAAAACATAGCTTTATTTGGCACATAAGAGCCTGCTCTGCAAGCCTTGCCGAAAATTGTTTTACCGTATAAAGACATAACTAGGGGTAAATGTAGTAAAATTTGAGATGGATTTTTCAAAAAAGCCAAAAAATGAGGCTAATTCTGTAACATAAGGAATAACAGGCACTTAGTAATAGGATTTTTACTCACCCTGCCATTTTCACTTCATGGGCAGGGTTTAATGCCTGTTTTTTTGGCAAAGTTTTTGGACAGGCACGACGCCTATCCAATTTGCATTTCGCTGGCGAACAGCCGTAGGCTGGTCATTTTTTTTCTACATTCACTTTGTGCATATATCCATAACCGCCTTTCTTTTTTGCCTTGGCTTTGCGCTTGCGCTGGGTTATGTTTTTGCTTGGATTTACAATTACGGCAAATTGCACAAAGAGCCAGCGGGCGAGCCACAAAAAGTGACAGATACCCTCAGTGCTCCTATTCCGCTTATTCCTACTGAAGAACACAACAATTCTGCGCTAAAAAGGCTGGAACAGGAAAAAACCTTGTCCGAAACGGATTTTGCAAATAGAGATGCTTTTATAAAAAAATTGCTCATGCTTTTTCGTAGCCGCTTGGAAAAAGGAAACGACAGCAAAATACTCTCAATATGCTACTGGGTATTTAACGGAGAGGGTTTTGCCCTAAGGCTTTCCAATAGTACCTATCGCCTCCGCGAGAATTTATTTGTTCCTAAAGACAGCAAATATTTTTCTAAAAGAGAGTTCAACTGGAACGGATTAGACGAAGCACCCATAGATGTTTTTCACTCCGAAGAACAGATAACACGCTCCATAGCCGGTGCAGCAGTTTCTGGCGAGGGCAAATTTCACGGCTACATAACCATAGACAGTGCGCACGAAAACGCTTTTGACGAAGAAATTTGCATGGAACTTAGGGAACTTGCAAATGTAGCCGAAGAGATGCTCAGAAATTTGGATATGAATTACAAGCTGAACAGGGAGAACAACCTCTTTTATGGAATGTTGAAAGATATTTCAAACTTATTTTCTTCTGTTTCAAAAGGAAATTTAATTGCAAACCTATCCAAAATTTTAAGAGATAATTTTAAATCCAACAGAATGATGATAATTATCCCCGCCGAAAGGGAGAAGGATAAATGGCTAATATCAGAAGCTGCGGGCGATCAGAGCGAAAAATTCAAAAAAGTTGTTTTTAGCGTTCATTCAAAATGCCTGCTCCACGAGCTTTTGTGCGGCAAAGTTCAAAAAGTGAATGAATTGAATATTCCAACAGACCCCTATCAACGCAGATTTTACGAAAACGAACCGGAGAATTTGGAATTGCGCTCGCTCTTTGCCATTATGCCGCCCGTGCAAAATAATTCTTTCCCCATAGCCGTTGTGCTAGAGAGCATGAACAACAGAGCCGTTTCTAGAATGGACGAGACTTTGCTGACCAATATCATCGCTTGCGCAGCTCTTAAACTCTCCGATATACAATCTAGGGATGCTTCGCAACAAAAAAGAAATGAAAGTTTTGCCGGCATAGATTCAAACGGATTGGGCGAGCTTTTGAGTTTTTACCACGCGGAATTCAACGAAATCAGAGAGAGCGAAGATAGTCTTGGAATTTTATTCTTGAAGTGCGTAAATGTGAAAAGGGAAAGCAGGGTAAACGATTTTGACAGATTCCTCTCGGTGCTAAGAGAATTGAAAAAAGCCTGGAATGGCAAACATTTGGCAATGCTTGGAAACGGCGAATTTGTGTTCTCCGTAAGGAGCAATTTAAAAGAAGAGGGTTTTGAAATGGCGGCCGCTCAAATAATAACAAATGCAGAAAATATGCTTGCGGAACATTCTCTGTCTGTTAGAAGCCACTCCATTTGGCTGAACAAAAACAAAATGGAAGAAATAGAACAGAAACATAAGCAGAGCTACGGAGCTTTATTTGCATATTCCGTTATGAATAAGTTTCTAGAGATGGAAAACTAGCGGTGTTTGGCATAATAGACTGGCTTGTGCTTGCGGCTTATTGGGGTCTTTCCATTTTTATAGGGCTTTATGCGGCTAGGGGCAACCGCTCCTTCAAGGATTATATGCTGGGCGGTGGTTCAATGCCTTGGATTCCGGTTGGCATCAGCTTGATCGCAACTTCTGTTAGCGCAACAACCTTGCTCGGAGTTCCAGCAGATGTTTTTGATGTGGATATGAGTTTGATAATGACCAATGCAGGGAGTTTTTTGAGCATTTTGGTTGTTGGTTTTCTGTTTATTCCGCGTTTTAGAAAATACGATATTCAAAGTGCTTATGAACTTTTGGAAAAAACTTTTTCGCGCTCGGTTCGCAGAGTTGCCGCAGTGTTTTACGCTATGCACTTGGTTTTGAGAACAGGCATTTTATTATTTGCTCCTTCTATTGTGCTTGCTTCAATTTTGCAAATTCCAGTTTGGGCGGCTATTTTAATATCGTCTTTTGCCGCGATTCTCTACACTTGGTATGGCGGATTCAAGGCTGTTGTTTGGACAGATGTTATGCAGTTTTTGGTGTTTTTTGGCGGCGGAGTTTTTGCGCTTTTCGCTTTGGCAAAAGGGATAGGCGGCTTTGGGGAATTAGCAACTCTTGCCGCAGAGAGCAAAAAGAGCAACTGGTTCAACGGCTCGTTAGACCCTTCAAATGCCAGAACCTTGCTTTCTGCGGGCATTGTTTATGCGGTTCTGGAAATTGCGATTAGAGGTTGCGACCAGCAATTTGTGCAAAGATATTTGAGTTGCAAAGATGTTAAAGCGGCAAATAGGTCTAGCATTTTATCTATGGTTTTGGGGCTTGTCGTTTCGCTTTTGTTTTATTGGCTTGGAGCTGCGCTCTTTGTTTATTACAAGGTTAAAAATGTTGCGCCCTTGCCGGATAATTTGGGCGTTAACGATGTATTCCCATATTTTATTGTGAACGGTTTGCCAACTGGTTTAACGGGTCTTTTGGTTGCCGCAATTTACGCTGCGGCGATGAGCAGCATTTCCAGCGCAATTCACGCACTTGGAAACACAACGGAAAAAGATATTCTGTGCAAAGCCTCTGGGCAAGAATCCATTGCAAGGACAAAGATATGTATTGTGCTTTGGGGAATCAGCGGAACCCTTGCCGCATTTATCGCCGCTTCGCAGGCAGGCTCGCTTTTGAAAAACGCCTTGTTTTTCACAGGTCTTTTCACAGGCCCATTGCTTGCATTATTTTTGCTGTCTTTTTTTGCACCGCGTTTGCGTTCATCTTCTGTTTTAATAGGAGTAATTTGCGGAATGCTTAGTTTGCTTTTGTTCAACAAAATTCCATTTATCTCTGGCTATGTGCCGCCGCTCACAAAAATAATAGTATTTTCTTGGCCCTGGAATCCGCTTATCTCTTGTACAGTTTCTGTGGGAATGGCTTTTTTTGTGGATTTTTTCGCTAAATTACGTGATAGGTAGATAATTTTTAGCATATAACCTTGTATTTTTTACAAAAACCTCTAGTTTTAGGCTTGGAAAAATGACAAATCGCTAGATTGTTCTATGCCATAGGGAGAATTTTCTATATTTAAATCACGTGTTTTTAACAAAAATTGGTAAAAAATGATAAAAATATTGACAAAGATGAAAAATTTTTGTATTTTTATTGTATGATAACCAATAAATGGGGTATTCCTATGAAAAAGTTTTCCTTTGTCGCATTGCTTTCAATATCTGTTGCGTTTTTGTCTTGCAGCCCCAGTGATGAGGATGTTGAGATAAACAATGGACCCGGCCCTGCTAAATGCAAAATTGCAGCTAAAAGCCGCCTTGAAGAATTGTATGAAAAATATGATGGCTATAAAGGGCTTGACAAGCTAGATCCAAGCTGTGCCAGCGAAGAAAAAAAACTCGTTGAAATTCGTGATACCAACACGATAAACCCTCCTGATTTAGACAAACGCATATACGAATGTCATCAAAGTGCAGCCAACTTTGATGATGACTATGCTTGTAAAGACGAAGCAATGAAATACTGGGATGAGTGGCGTGAAGAACATAAAAAAAGAGATTTGCCAATTCCATGTGTTGCCGTAGAAGGTGTAACTTCATGGTTCACGTGGCTCACAGATGATGAAATTGCAGAATTAGTGGAAACTTATGGCGTTTCTTATGATGATTGGGAGGAGAGGCCTGTTTATGAAGACGATGTTCCTGTCGGTGGAAATGCCAGCGGAAATCCACCACCGCCAATAGCTGGTTGCGGAAAATAAAACGCATAAATTTTGTTAAAATTGACGAAAATTGACGAAAATTAGGAAAAATAAATAAAAAATAGCCCACAATGCGAAAAAAATATATTTTTAGTAAATGAGGGCTATTATGAGAATTTTTTCCTTTGCCGTACTGCTCGCGACATCTGTTGCGTTTTTGTCTTGCAGCAATGGCCCGGTGCTAGAATCTGGAATGTTCAAGCAAGGCTATTACGAAGAAGAGCTATATGATGTAGCCCCTCCAAATACAGATATAAGCTCAGATGAAGTGGAACTCTATTGCAGAGATATGACATTTGAAGAAAGCATAGATTGCGTTGCAAGTTTGAACGACAAAAAACAAGAAGACTATAAAACTTGGCAAACTAAAAAGAGCGAACAGCCTAAGCAGACTGCACAGAAAAAACAAACCGCACAAAAAAAACCAGTCAAAAAGACTACTCAAACTAAAAAGAGTACACAAACCAAAAAGCCTGCACAGACTAAAAAGAAAAAGTGATTTACTATATTAACCCCTGATGACAAACACCTATACCGAACTAGCAAATGCCCTTAATTCAAATTTGGGCTCATCTGTAGCTATGCGAGTTCTCTCGGAGCGAGGCAAAAAAATTTACTTTCCGCACAAGGGCATTCTGGGACAAAGCGCAGAAGCCAAAGGCGCGGAGATTAACGCCACAATAGGAACGGCTTTTGAAGACGATGGTACGCCGCTTATGCTCCAAACAGTTAAGAACGCCTTTGCCATGCCAGATCATATAATTCACGCGGGTTTTCTTTACCAACCCAGTTTTGGCAAAGCCCTGCTTCGCAAGAAATGGACAGAAATGCTGTCCAAAAAAAATAAGAATTTGCAGAACATAAAATTCAGCGAGCCTGTTGTCACAGCCGCCTTAACTCACGCCCTTTCCGTATCTGCCGGCTTGTTTCTAAACCCCGGAGATACCATTATAATTCCAGATTTGTATTGGGATAACTACGATTTGATTTTCTCTGAAACGTACGGTGCGCAGATTAAAACATTCAACACCTTCAAAAATGGGAATTTTGATGTAGCGGCTCTCGCTAAAACTTTGGAAGAAGGTGGTGGCAAAAAAGTGGTGCTTTTGAATTTCCCAAATAACCCAACGGGCTACACGGTCACAGAAACCGAGGCAAATGAAATTTGCGAGACACTTATAGCCTGTGCTAAAAAAGGCAGCGATGTTGTTGTTCTTTTAGACGATGCTTATTTTGGCTTGGTTTACGAACATGGCATATACAAAGAATCCCTATTTGGGCTTTTGGCAAATGCTCACGAAAATCTATTAGCCGTAAAATTAGATGGCCCAACAAAAGAGGATTATGTTTGGGGTTTTAGAATCGGTTTTATAACCTTTGCTTTCCACGGAGCAAGCGTATCGCAGCTCAAAGCTTTGGAAGACAAAGCCGCCGGCATGGTGCGTGCCACCATATCCAACACCGCGAGCACGTCTCAAGAAATTTTGCTTAACGCTTATGGTAGCGAAAGCTACGAAAAAGAGAAGCACGAAAAATTCCATACTTTGAAAGTTCGCTACGAAAAAATAAAGCACGTTTTGGCAGCTCACAAGGAATACGAGCAGTCTTTCACAGCTATGCCTTTTAACAGCGGATATTTTATGTGCGTTAAAATAAACGGAGCAGACCCCGAAGCTGTGCGACAGGAATGTTTGAAAAATCACGGGCTTGGAGTTATAGTGCTTTCAGGGCTTATTCGCATAGCATTTTCCTCTGTTGCTTTGAACAAAATAGAAGAACTTTTTGAAAGGCTCCACAAAGCGGTGCAGGCGGTAAAAGCGTGATTTGTCGCCAACGTTCAACTATCTCAGTTCCCGGGCATATAGAAAAAATGCACGCAAAGGCATTTGCTTCTTCGGTTGACGTGGTTATGCTGGATTTGGAAGATTCCGTTCCTGTTGATGCCAAGTACTTGGCGAGAGGGCAAGTAGTCAAAACTTTAACCAGCGTTGAAGCTCGGGAAGGCATGGGAATATCTGTGAGGGTAAATGGCACAGACACGCCCTATTGTTTTAGAGATGTTATAGAAGTTGTGGAGGCGGCAGGCGCAAAAATAGATTCCATAGTTTTGCCAAAAGCAGACAGCGCAGGAGACGTGCATTTTCTCTCTCGCTTATTAGACGGCATAGAAGCGGAACTCGGCACAGAAAAACAGATAGCCATAGATGCAAGCATTGAATCTGCCTTGGCTATTGAAAACATCTCAGAAATTGCGAGTGCTCCAAGGGTGCGTTCCCTGATTTTTGGAATAGCGGACTACAGCGCTTCCATAGGAGCAAGACTCAGCAGCATTAGCGGGCACGGCGAAGAAGATGCCGAGGTTTATCCCGGGCATAGGTGGAACTATGTTATGTCTAAAATAGTGCAAACAGCAAAAGCCCATAATTTGCTCGCAATAGATTCGCCTTATGGAAATTTCAAAGATTTGCTGGAACTTGGCAAAAGCGCAAAAATATCTGCAGCACTCGGTTTTGACGGCAAATGGGCAATTCATCCGAGCCAAATAGAGACCATAAACAACGTATTCTCGCCAACAAGCGAAGAAATAGACAGAGCAAACCGCATTCTTGAGGCTGCGAGAACAAACCCGGGGCGCGGAGCGGTTGCCATAGATGGCAGAATGGTGGACAGAGCAACCATAAGGTTGGCTAAAAAATTGGTGGATTCTGTTAGATAATGAACAAATTTTGGACAATTCTGCTCGCATTTGTTGTGACGAGTTATTCGCAGGAAGGTTCCATTTCTTTGAATAGCATGGAGCCGCCTAAAACCGAATTGTTTTATACAAATGAAATTCCAAAAATAGGCGATACCCTTCGCTTGAAAGTTATTATACCGCAGGGGTGGCATATAAATGCAAACGAGGTTCCAGACGATTTTTTGGTGCCGAGCAAATTGGCGGTCTCTGTGCAAGGCGTTGAATTTGAGCCTGCTATATGGCCCAAACCCATAAAGCAGCACAACGATTTGCTGAATATGGATTTGCTTTTGCTGCAAGATACTTTTACCATTAGCCTGCCGATAAAAAACCTTCAAAAAGATAGCGATCCTTATGGCGTAAAAGTTAAATTCACCTATCAGGCCTGTTCCAATATATGCCTGCCGCCAAAAACAATTGAGATTTCTTTAGGCGAAAAAAAAAACTCTGGCTTATTAAGCAATAGCAGCACGGGTGGCAGCAGCAGTAGCAATGGCGAAACCTCATTCTTCTTATATCTTTTGCTAGCAATGCTCGGCGGCTTGCTTTTAAACCTTATGCCCTGCGTGCTGCCAGTTTTGTTCTTGAAAATTTTCGACTTGATGCGAAAAACAGGCGAAGCAAGTCACAATACATTAAAATGGGCTTTTGCCACGGTAGCTGGCATAGGTTTTTCTTTTTTTGTTATTGCTGCTATAATTGTAATTGTTCGCCTAACCGGAAATGCCATCGGCTGGGGCTTTCAGTTTCAGCATCCCGCGTACATAGCAACAATGGCTCTCTGCATTATGATTTTCGCTTTGAATCTTTTGGGGATTTTTGAGATATGGATGCCGGGCAGCATGACTCAAAATTTGGAAAAGCATTCAAAAAGCGGCGGTTTTAAAGGTTCTTTTGTTCATGGAATTTTGCTGGTTCTTTTATCCACTCCTTGTTCCGCACCATTTTTGGGCACCGCGGTAGGTTTTGCCTTTGCCGCATCCATTCCAAAGCTATTTGCGATTTTTGCCTCTGTTGCAATAGGATTATCCCTGCCATACCTAATTCTCGGCGTATTTCCGCAATGGACTAAGAAAATGCCACGACCAGGGCAATGGATGGAGATATTAAAGCAGTTTTTGAGCTTTCCAATGCTGCTGACTCTTGTTTGGCTAGTTTGGATTTTTGCCCGTGAAACAGGGATAGGAAGTTCTGCAAAACTCGGCGTATTTTTGTGCATAGCCTGTTTTTTTGCGTGGCTATCGGGTTTAATTGCAAAGCCAGGGAAGCCCTGGCAGAATTTTGCCATTCTGTGGCTAGTTTTTATTATCATATACATATTCTCGTGGAATTTTTGGATTCACCCGCAAACAAGCGATTTAGGCGCTACCGAGGCAAGTGAGGAGTGGGTTCAATTTTCTGCAAAAAAGCTGGATAGCCTGCAAAGCGAAGGGTTGGCTGTTTGGGTGAACGGCTCGGCAGATTGGTGCATAACCTGCAAGGTAAACGAAAAAGTATTTGAAAGCGAGGCAATTAAAAAGATTTTTGAAGAAAAGGGCATAGTTAAGATGCGCGCAGACTATACCAACTCCAATGAGGAAGCTCTGAAATTCTTTGAATTTTATGGGCGTAGCGCGGTTCCCTTTGATTTATTCATAACTTCTCGCGGGAAAGAGATTTTAATGAGCGAAATTCTCACAGAAGATGCTGTTATTGAGGCGTTGAAGAGGAATTTTTAACCAAAAATCACCGTTTTTTACATTTTTCACAAAAATCTCCCTTTTTTCTTAAAAATAATTTATATTATTTTCTATATTCAAACCAGATGCTTAGCATACTTATGTATATGCTGGAAAATTTTATTAAGGAGGGGAAATGAAAATTTCTGTTGTGGGCTTGCGTGGTTTTTCCGGCGTTCAAGGCGGCATTGAAACGCATTGCGAAAATTTATATGCAAGGCTTGCGAAAACAGATTTAAACATCACTATTTATGGGCGCAAAAAATACAGGGTACGTGATTCAGGCGATATAAAAACAGTTTGGTTGCCTTGTATTCACAACCAGTATTTAGAAACCATTTCCTATATGTTTTTTGCATTTCTCCATATATTATTCAATAAAACAAATATAGTCCATATTCACGGCATTGGCCCTGCGCTTTTTGCGCCTTTGTTCAGGTTAATCGGCTGCAAGGTTATTTTAACGCATCACGGGGCAGATTACAAAAGAGGCAAATGGGGATTTTTTGCGAAAAAAGTGTTGAAAATAGGAGAGAAAATAGGCATTAAATATGCGAACAGAGTTATAGTATTGAATGAATGCAGCAAAAAAAGTCTTTGTGATTTTTATGCTGAAAAAATCACCGTAATTCCAAATGGCATTGAACTTTCAGAGCGCAAAAACAATGGACAGGGTAAATTTATTTTTGCCATAGGCAGGTTTGTAAAAGAAAAAGGATTTGACGATTTGCTAAACGCCTTGCCAAAAACAACCCATTGCATAATTGCGGGTAAAGCCGATCACAATTCAAAATATTCTTGGAAATTAGCCAAAAAAGCAAAGAAATTGGGAGTTGAACTGCCTGGTTTTGTTCAAGGCGAGGCAAAGGAAAAATTGTTTTTGGAATGTGGTTTGTTCATTATACCCAGCCATCACGAAGGCTTGCCTTTTACGTTGTTAGAAGCGATGAGCTATGGTTGCCGTATTTTGGCAAGCGATATTCCTATGCATAGAGAAGTTGGATTGCCAGAGGAATGTTATTTTCCCTGCAGTGATGTTAAGCGGCTTGCTGATAGTCTGAACAGCAATTTACATGATTCTAGAATTGCAGACTATGATGATATATTAAAAGAGAAATATAATTGGGATAAAATTTCATTAAAAACCAAGGAGATTTATGATGTGCTCTAAAATCGCCTTGCCTACTGATGTTTCTGTGATTACCACTTATCGTTGCCAAATGAGATGCAAGATGTGCGGGATTTGGGAAAATCCTACAGAGCCGGAAAAGGAGATTAAGGCAAAAGAATTGGAAATTTTGCCAAAACTGAAATTCGCTAATGTGACAGGCGGAGAGCCGTTTTTACGAGACGATTTGGAAGAAATAGTGGAGGTTCTTTATACAAAAGCTCCTCGCATTGTGATTAGCACAAGCGGTTATTGGACCGAGAAGACAGTTAAAATGGCAGAGCGTTTTCCTAGTATTGGCATTCGTGTTAGCATTGAGGGAATGGAACAGACGAATAATTTTTTGCGTGGCATGGAAGACGGTTATGAGAGAGGGCTTAGAACTCTTAAGCTTTTGCACGAAATGGGAATTAAGGATATCGGTTTTGGGCAAACCCTTAGCAATCACAATTCAAACGATTTAATTCCGCTTTACGAACTTGGCAAAACAATGAATTTTGAATTTGCAACGGCAGCTTTTCACAACGGCTATTATTTTCACAAGTTTGATAACCAAATTTCAAATAAAGAAGAACTCTGCAAAAATATAGGAGAATTGATAAATCGTTTGCTGAAAGAGAAAAAACCAAAATCGTGGTTCAGAGCATATTTCAACTATGGTTTAATCAATTACATAAAAGGAAATAAACGGTTGTTGCCCTGCGAGGCAGGCACTGCGAACTTTTTTATTGACCCTTATGGCGAAATTTATCCCTGCAATGCTTTGGAAGAAAAGTATTGGAAAAAATCTATGGGAAATATTAGAAGCGGAAAGAGTTTTAAAGATATTTGGAATTCAAAAGAGGCTTGCGAAATTCGCAAGTGCGCCCTAAATTGTCCAAAAAATTGCTGGATGATGGGAACTGTTGCTCCCGTCATGAAGAAGCATATTTGCAAAGTTATTCCGTGGGTGGCACGGAACAAGGCAAAGAGTTTGTTTATGAGAAATTGAGATTACATTAATGCGATAAAAAAATAAAAATGGAGGGGGAAATAGATTATGAAAATTATCGTAATCAACTATCGCTATTTTATAAGTGGCGGACCAGAACGCTATATGTTTAACGCAATGGAACTTTTGCAAAGCAAAGGTCATACGGTTATTCCGTTTTCCATTAAACATAATTTGAACCGGAAAAGCGAATATGAAAAATACTTTATGAGTCCAATAGGCAAAGGAGACGAAGTTTATTTTTGTGATTACAAATGTTCTGAGCCAAAAAATTTTCTGAAAATTCTAGGCAGAATGATTTATTCTTTTGAAGCGAAAAGGAAATTAACCAAACTTATAAAAGCAGAAAACCCAGATATAATTTATTGCTTGCAATTTCAGAACAAAATAAGTTGCAGTATTATTGATGTTGCAAACAAATATAAAATTCCTTTTGTGCAAAGAATTTCTGATTACAATCAAATTTGCCCAAATAGGTTTTTATATAATTCAAAAAAGAATGCGATTTGCGAAAAATGCGTGAGAGGCACATTGTGGAACTCTGTTGTGTATAAATGTTATGGTTCTTTTTTAATGTCGTTTGTTAAAATGCTATCTGTGTGGTTTCAGAGGTTTTGTGGAATTCGCGAAAAGATAAACGCATTTTGTTTCACAAATCAGTTTGCTATGCAAAAATATATAGAAGCTGGTTACAGAAAAGAGAAATGCTTTTTGTTGCCCACGTTTTTCAATCAAAATTTAATAGAGAAAAATTTAAATATTTCTTATGAGCCGTATGCTCTTTATATTGGGCGCTTGGATAGAGATAAAGGAATGGAAACGTTGCTTAAAGCATTTGTGTTGAATAAAAAGCCGTTAAGAATAATCGGTTTTTCGTCAGAGAGAAATTACGAAACGGAATTGAAAAATATGTTGAAGAATAAAAAACATAATATTGTATTTTTAGGCGAAATGAAATTTGCCCAAATGCAAAAAATACTCGCAAAATGTCTTTTTACAATAATTCCCAGCGAGTGGTACGAAAATTTGCCCAATACTTTATTGGAAAGCTATGCTTTAAAAAAATGCGTGATAGCAACGAAGATAGGTTCCTTAAAATACGCGGTTAAAGACGGAGAAACAGGATTGTTGTTTGAACATCGCAACGAATATGATTTGGCAAAAAAGGTGGATTATTTGTTTGAGAAAGAAGATGAAGCTATACAAATGGGAGAAAATGCTTGGCAGGAGGTTAAAGATGTTTATGGAGCAGAGTCTCATTATGAAAAGCTGATGAAAATATTTAATATATTATGGGCAGCATGATATCCATATTTGTAATAACATTGCCGCAAGCAACTCAAAAGCAGAAGCAGATAAAAGAACGTTTGGGGAGTTTGAATATCCCTTTTGAGTTTGTGGAAGGTGTAGATGGGAGACTTTTAAGCGAGGAAGAATTGCAAAAAGTATTTGATAAAGAAAAAAGCTACAACTATTATAAATGGTATCGCAATAGAACAGGGAGCGCAGGTGTAGAGTTAAGCATAGGAGAGATTGGCTGTACGCTTGCTCATAGAAAAATTTTCCGAAAAATTGTAGACGAAAATATTGATAGTGCTATTATATTAGAAGATGATGTTTTTGTAACGGAAGATTTTTTGCCAACTATAAAAAAAGTTATAGCTTGCTTGGAATATAATTCTGTGAAAAAAAATCTTATTATCAAATTAGACGATACAATATCAAATCATTATGGAACTTTAGTAAAAGTAAAAAATTTTTTGACTCATTTCTTAAGACCAATTCAAATTAGAATAAATAAAAATCTTGCGATAGTAAAAACCGTGATGAATTTTGGTGGTGCACAAGGTTACTATATAGACAATGCTGCGGCACGTGCATTTTTGAATATCAATTACCCGGTATTTACAATAAGCGATGAATGGAACTACTTTGCTCGTTTTATAACAGTTAGAGCGCTTAATAAAATTATAGCTCCTGTCAAAAATATGGGTTCTGATATTTGGAACGATGATGCGTGTAAACATATTTCTGTGCCATTAAAATATAGATATATAGGCATAATGAAAAAAATGTTCATAAAAATTTATTTGTTTTTGTGGAGATAAAAAATGAATTGTACAAAAAAAATCTTAATTGCAAATAAATTTTACTATAATCGGGGTGGAGATTGCATCTATTCTATTAATTTGGAAAAAATCCTCAAAGAAGCTGGATATGATGTTGCATTTTTTTCAATGAGTTATCACAAAAATTCTGAAAACAAATGGAGTGAGTATTGGGTAAGTGAGTTTTCTGCGAAAAAATTTATGCGTCCTTTTGGTGATAGGGAAACAAAAATAAAATTCACAAAATTGTTAAATGATTTTAAACCAGATATTGTACATTTAAACAATATCCATACTCAAATTTCGCCGATAATAGCGGAACTTGCTCGCAGTAGGGGCGTGAAAGTTGTGTGGACATTGCACGACCATAAATTAATTTGCCCTAGTTATTTGTGTTTAAACGGCAAAGGAGAAATTTGTGAAAAGTGTTTTGGTGGAGAGAAAAATTATTGTACAGTAAATCGTTGCATAAAAAATAAATTGTTATATAGTTTCGTTGCTCAAAAAGAAGCAGAAAAATGGAATAGAAAGCGTTTAGAAAAATGCACAGATGTATTTATTTGCCCAAGTAATTTTCTAAAACAAAGAATGATTCAAGGTGGGTTTAACGAGAACAAGCTGAAAGTATTGCACAATTTTGTGGATATTTCTGAACCCTGCAAATCAAATTCCGATAATTATTATTTATATGTGGGCAGATTGTCAAAAGAAAAAGGAGTGTCAACTTTATGTTCTGTTGCTTCTAAATTGTCTTATAAATTGAAAATCATTGGTTCTGGATCAATTGAAAAAGAGTTAAGAGAAAAATATAAGAATTGTGAACATATAATATTTTTAGGTCGTAAAAGCCATAGCGAAGTTTTGGAAATTATGGCAAATGCAAAATTTATGACTTGCCCAAGCGAATGTTATGAAAATAATCCTTTGGCGGTTATGGAAAGCTTATCTTTGAGTGTTCCCGTATTGGGAGCAAATATTGGTGGAATACCAGAACTTATAGAGCAAGGGACAAATGGAGAATTGTTTGAAAGCGGCAGTGAAAAAGATTTGAAAAATAAAATTGAATATATGATGAATAATGAATATAAATTTGATAAATCGCAAATAGTTGAAAAATTCAGAAAAGAGAAGCATTTGGAAAATTTGGTTAGAATTTATGAAAGGAAAAAGATAGTTTTTGGCATACCGTGTTTTGGTTACGGCGGTGCTGAATTTATGCTTAAAGAATTGATTTTAAACTTGGATAAAGAATTATTTGATATTTATGTAATAACTAAATTTGGTGACAATGGAACAGAAATGGAGAGAGTTTTAAAAGAAAATAATATCAAAATAATATATTCAAACTGCAAAAGGGGGTTTAGTTTAAAGTTTTTATTTAAATGTTATAGAGAATTATCAAAAATAAAACCAGATATTATACACACGCATTTGAGTGTTCTTTATTTTGTACTATATATGTGTTTCCACAAATGCAAATGTTTTCACACTATACATTCTACTCCAGAAAAAGAGAGTATAAAAGAAAAGCTTTTTTTGAAAATTTTATGTAAAGGAAAAATTAATTTAATAGGAATTTCGGAAACCATAGCACAAATGATAAAAAAAGTTTACAGTGTTAAATCTGATATACCCATTATATACAATCCTGTAGATTTATTGAAATTTAAAAGCATTGCACATATCAGAAATAAAAATATTATAACTCTGATAATTGTTGCAAGATTAATTCCTTTAAAAAATCATAAAATGCTACTTGATTCTTTTGTTAAAGCTATAAAGGAATGTGAAAACATACAACTTAAAATTGTGGGTGGAGGATCTTTAAAAAATGAGCTTATTGAATACGCGAACAATTTGGGCGTATCTGAAAAAACAGAATTTTTAGGGCAACGTGACGATATTCCTTATTTACTAAAATCATCGGATATTTTTGTGCTATCTTCATTATGGGAAGGTTTGCCACTTAGCATATTAGAGGCTATGGCGGCTGGGCTTCCTATTATATCTACAGATGTTGGAGGCATTAAAGACATAGTTAAAGACAATGGCATATTGGTTGAAAATGGCAATGCAGAAAAACTGTATGAAGCGATAATAAAACTTGTTAAAGATAGCGTATTGAGAGAAGAAATGGGCAAAAAATCTTTGGAATACGCAAAGCAATATGATAGTTCGGTTATGGCAAAAAAACACACGGAATTGTATTTGGAGTGAAAAGATTAATATGTCTCTTCTAAAATGGAATAGTGTTTCTTTATTTTTTGTAACGATTAGCCTGGCTATTGGCAGCGTTTTTGTCCAAAGATTAACTTTTTTAGGCAATCCCAACCTAGGTCCTTTTAGAATGCTCTCAGCTTTCTTTTTAGTGAGTTGCTTTTGCTTGCTCGTTATGCAAAATAAAATTCGCATCACTTTTAAAAGCGTATCTAATTTAACTTGGAGTTTTCTTGCATGTTTATGGTTTGGATATACTGTTGTAGTGGGGTTGATTGTTGGCGATGGAATTTTTATGAACAGTTTTTATTGGTTATATAGCCCATTTATTCTTTGGGGATATTATATAATTAGCAAGCATACAGATATATTTAATCGTTATTTAGTTTTTTTAATGTTTATAGCTGGTATAGTAGGTGTTATTATGTTCATAGCTGGTCCTGAGGCAATTCAAAGCACTGGTATAGGGGCTTATAAAGAAGATGCATGGGGGCAATTTTCTACCCTTGATAAACAAAAAGATATTATTCTTGAACTATTATTTAGAAGTTTCTCCATTTTTACAGACCATCAATCTTTTAGCGGTTTTTTACAATTATCTTCTTGTTATTTTCGTTTTTGCTACCAACAGAACCCCTGCAAACGTTTTATTTTATTATCATTCTGCGCATTTTTATTTAATTTAGTCACCTTCAGCACAACAGGAATTTTAGTTTTATCTGTAATATTACTCTCCTATCTTCGTTTATCGGTTATTGCAATAATTGCAATTTTAATAATAAACGCTTTGTCATATCTTATGCTTAATAGTCCAGAATGGTTTTTTACGTTTATTCATTTAGATTCATTGGAATGGAGATTAGAATTTATACAGCGGGCTGTATCTGAATTATCTCTGCTTCCGCATGGTTCTGAAGCCGAAGCGATAGTTGCAGCTTCAAGAGGCTATAATTCTTACTCCACTTTTTTCACATCTGATAATATGCTATTGTGGACTAGTTATAAATATGGCTTGCTCTTTGGTATTATGAGTATATTTCTATTCATTATTTTTGTTATCAAAAGTCTAAGAATAAAAAAATATCGTTCTGCATTATTAGTATTCGCATTTGTTTATTTTGTAAATAATATCCTCACTAATGGAGTTATCACTACTTCGGCAATAAATAATATTTTTTTCCCTGTAATACTTGGAATTATACTTTCTAAAAGTTATAGAAAGGAGATATAATATGCCTATAATTTCGATCATTGTTCCAGTATATAAAGTTGAAAAATATTTGCCTCGTTGCCTTGATAGCATTCTTGCACAGACATTCACAGATTTTGAGTGCATTCTTGTTGATGATGGTTCGCCTGATAATTGCCCTGCTATATGCGATGAATATGCGAGTAGAGACAATAGGATTATAGTTATACATCAAGAGAATAAAGGGGTGGCCGTTGCGCGGGATACTGGATTAAAAAAAACTCAAGGAAAATTTATTCATTTTGTTGATAGCGATGATTGGATTGAACCGAATGCTTTGGAGTTGTTATACAAAAAACAGCAAGAAACGGATGCCGATATAGTATTAGGAAATATGAAAACAATAGGTTTATGGAAAAATGTACCTTGCATACAACCTAAAATATCCAATGAAATGTCGCCAATAGCTTATTATTTAATTTATGCAATTAGAGCGATGTGGGCAAAATTATACAAAAGAGACCTATTTTTAGAATACAATGTTCCAGAAACGAATATCGGTGAAGATATTATGGTAAATGTTCAACTCTTTTCAAAGATTGGAATAGAAAAATTACAACGAATAGATGATGTGATTTATAACTATGATAAAACTTCAGATGGTGTTACAAACAGTCTTCCTAAAACGCATAAGTCATATATAGATGAACCACATATTAAATGTCGTTTGTGGGTAGAGCAATACATTTATAATTTAAAATGCGATAATTTGACCAAAATAATCTGTTTATGTTTTGTGTATGAAGGTTTAGTGTATTATCTTATGAATAACTATAATAACGCGACGAAAAACGACATTGAAATTTTTTATAAAAATTATCACAAAAAAATTTCCAGTAGCAAATACTGTAAAAACATTATGGCAAGGCATAGAATTATAGTGCCAATATTTTATTTCTCTATTCCATTTGGTAAAATATATGTAAAAATGCTATCTCTTTTTAGGGATATAAAAAAATGGAGTTATCGCTAATGATTATCATTAAACTTATGGGTGGGCTTGGCAACCAAATGTTCCAATATGCTTATGGTTTTGCTTTGGCAAAGCGCAGAAAAACAGATTTATTATTGGATATGTCTTTTTTCAATGAAAAAAAATCTGTAACGCCGCGTATTTTTGAACTAGATCAACTTTGCATAACGCAAAAGAACATTGGACAAAAACCTTTTTTGACTAGAATTCCAAAAATTGGCAATAAACTTAAACCTTTTCTAAATTATTTTGAAGGCTATTTTCAAAGCGAAAAGCATTTCGCAGACTTCGCAGCAGAAATTCGCAAAGAATTTCAATTCAAAAAAAAGCTTCAAATTTCAGAAGGCAATACAGTAGCCCTTCATATTCGCAGAGGAGATTATGTTAAATTCGCAGATATACATTTAGTATGTACTCCTGCTTATTATGAAAACGCAATTGCTTATGTTCAGAGCAAGGTGGAATCTCCAATATTTTATGTGTTTAGCGAAGATTTGGAATGGGTTAAGCAAAATATAAACATTCCGAATAACTCTGTTTTTGTGGATTATAATCCAAATTTGCCAAGCTCGCACGATATGCAGTTTATGAGCTTATGCAAACACCAAATAATTTCCAACAGCAGCTATAGCTGGTGGGCAGCGTGGCTTAATCAAAATCAGGGTAAAATAGTTGTTGCCCCAGACAAATGGTTTGTGAGCGGCAGAGAGACGGATATTTACACAGATTACATGGTTAGAATATCTTAATCTTCTTACGCTCGTCTGCATTTAATCCAATAAACAAAGTGCTTACCGCAAACATCGCCAAAAAAACTCCAAGGCATATCAAAAATCCCTGCCAACCATTAATATTTAAGGTGATATAAAAAGGCAAAGGGATGGAAATTACTCCAACCGCAAAGCATTTAACTAAAGACTGGCTAATGAATTTTCCAATAGGAAAATTTGTGAGTTTATGAATAACCAGCACTGCAAAAATCACTCTGAAAATATTTACCAATATATGTGAACAGGCATAACCGATAGGTGAAAAATGCAAACCCAAATACGCGAAAAGAAAAATAGACATAACCATTAAACCATCGATGGTTCGCATTTTTTTTATCTTTCCCGTGGACGTTATTCCATGCCAAATTGGATAAAATGGAAAACACAGCAATACATTTATAATACTCAATTGGCAAAAAATACCTGCGTATTCTGGAACTTCTTTTAACCATACGCTTAAAACAAAATCCATTTGCAACGCCAGCGGTGCCATAAACATAAAACTCAAAAGAAAGCAAAATTTGCTTGAGCGGATTATCAAATTGTAAAAATAATCCATTTCTCCTGCTGCCAAAGATTTAGTTATTTGCGGATTTACAGCCGTTAAAAAATTTGTTGTAAATGCATTTGATGCACTTATCACTTGTTGAGATACTCCATTTGCCGCATTCAGCAAAACTCCGTAAAAACGATTTATCAAAAAAATTCCGCCTTGTACCGCTAAAATTCCAGAAATCCCCCACAAAAGCTCAAATCCTCCAAAACCTATTCTCTCAAAAAACATTCGCTTATCCCAAAACAACTCAAACCGTGTTTCTTTGAAACTCTTGCGGCAATAAACATAATAAAAACTATTCATTGCAACAAAAACCCCAAACAATAAAACCGAATAAAATTTCAGCTTGTCAAAAGGTGCAAAACCAAGCGCAAGCACAACGGCAAGCTTAAACACGGCATCTGCAATTCCGGCATAAGCAAAAACCTTCATCCTTTCGTGGGCGGTTATTGCAACCATATATGGCACTTGTAAAATCCCAACGCAAGCCGTGAAAATCGTAAATTGATAAACAAAATTCGCCGCCTCCATTCTATCTTCTGGAATAACCAGTTGCGTATTCAAAAACCAAAGCCCGATTGTCTCACCCAAAATGAAAATGAGCAAAGCTGTAAAAACATGGATAATCACGCTCAAACTAAATGTTTTTTTCAATTGTTCAAAATTGCCTTTTCCGAGGTCAAAAGTAAAAAAACGGCTTGTTGCGCTGTTCATGGAACCTTGAATAAAGCTGAACAGCACAATAACTCCGGCCACCACATTGTAAATGCCAAAATCGCTAACACCCAGTTGTGCTAGCACCTCGCGGCTTGTGTAAAGCCCCACAATAAGGGTTAAAATGCTGCGAAAATACAGGAACAGCGTGTTCTTAGCTATGCGCTTGTTGTTTTCTGCGGCAGAGTTTTGCATTTGACAAGTGGTAATATAGAAACATGGTAAATAAATTCATAGTTCAGCTATATTTTCTATCTTTAAATTCGAAAAACATACTAAAGGGGTAATTATGGGTTTTTTAAAGAAACTGGTCAAAAATGCATTGCCATATTATTTGGTTAAAAAATGGATTCCCATTCACATTCCCATTCACAATAGTTATTACACAAATCCAAAGCGAAACTCAAAAGAACCCCCGCCGCCAAGCACAATTCCCGAACATTTATATAACGATTTTACAATGAACGATCAAATTCCAGTTTTATATTGGTATTTTGACGAAAGAAATGATTCTAAAGTACATAATTCAGCAGAAGATTATAAAAAAGCTTTTGAGAACTTGAAAAATAGAACTTTCGGATATTACGACAAAGATATCAATTCTTTTTATGCCGTATTCGAAAGGTACAGCCTAAAGGGCAAATCGGTTCTAATATGGGGTTTGGCGGGTTTAAACTGCGAGGCTATGGCCATTTGGCAAGGCGCCGAACACGTTTATGTTGTTGATTATAACAAACCTATATGCGAACATAACAAAATAACCGTAATGAACCACGAAGAATTGATTAAAAGCGGAATAAAAACAGATGTGGCGATTTCATTTTCCTCTTTTGAGCATGATGGTTTGGGGCGATATGGAGACCCGCTAAATCCAAACGGGGATTTAGAGGCAATGCAAACAGCTAAAAATTTCTTAAAAGACGATGGTTATATGCTGTTCGGAGTTCCGCAAGGAAAAGATTGCCTTGTTTGGAACGCTCATAGGATTTACGGGGAAATTCGCTTGCCGCTTTTGTTGAAAGGATGGAAAACCGAAGCTGTTTTTGAACAGGAATCTTCGGTTGGGCAACCTCTAGGAACATATCATATTCAGCCACTGCTGGTGCTGAGGAAGTAACTGGTCTTTGCTTGCTCAAAAAGCTCTATAAATTTTCTATATTAGCCCATTATGAGTGGAAATTCAAATAGCATAAGCAAAATAGCAGTTTATATTCTGCTGGGTTTGGTATTCGGCGGTATTTTGGGCGAGAGCCTCGGGTGGCTCTTTGGCTACATAGGCACGCTCATGAATGCGGGCGGCGAAGACAATGTTGTTCGGAACTTTTTTGTGAAAGCCTGGGAGTTAAAGCTCGGCTACTCAGAAAATGGCAAGCCGATGCTTGTGGATCTATATATGCTGCAATTCAATTGCGGCATAACGTTTAGGCTAAACATCATCAGCATTGTTGGCGTGGCAGTGGCTTTGTATATGATGAAGTGGTCGAGGAATAGATGAATTTAAGCGATGTTAAAAAAAAAATTGAAGCTAGCTCAGTGGTAGCTGTTGTAGAAGAGGTTTTTGAAAAAATTGAAGAAACGCACGACCTTAACGCTTATATATCCACCTGCAAAGAACGGGCTTTGAAAGCCGCAGCGGCAACCGATGAACGGCACAGGAACGGCAAAAGCCTCTCTGTTTTAGATGGAATTCCCATTGCCATTAAAGATAATATGTGCTTAGAGGGCATAAAAACAACTTGCGCTTCTAGAATTTTGGAAAATTTTGTTTCTCCATACACAGCCACGGCTGTGGCAAAATTGGAAGCTGCCGGAGCCATTGTTGTTGGCAAAACCAATTTAGACGAATTTGCAATGGGTTCTTCCAACGAAACATCTTATTTTGGAAAAGTTTTGAATCCCTTGGCAAAAGACCGCGTTCCCGGAGGCTCTTCTGGTGGCAGTGCGGTTGCGGTTGCAAGCGAGACTGTGGCTTTGGCACTAGGCTCCGATACTGGCGGCTCCATTCGCCAGCCAGCAGCCTGCACAGGCACCGTTGGCATAAAACCCACTTACGGCAGGGTTTCTCGTTATGGCTTGGTTGCTTATGCCAGCAGCTTAGACCAAATAGGTGCTTTTTCAAGCAGCGTTAAAGATTTGGCCCCTGTTTTGGATTTTATGTGCGGTCAAGATGCAAAAGACAACACAACCTCCACTCGTTCCGCAGGCAATTTTGGCAAGCATATAGGCGAAGGCATTAAAGGCAAGGTTATAGGGCTCCCCCGCGAATACTATGCGGAAGGCTTAGACAAAAAATGCAAGGCAGCAATAGAAGCCTCACTTAAAAAACTTGAAAAAGAGGGAGCAGTTTTAAAAGAAGTTTCACTCCCTTCAATTCGCTACGCAATTGAAAGCTATTATATAATAGCAACAGCAGAGGCTTCTAGCAACCTTTCCCGCTTTGACGGCATTCGCTACACGCACAGGAGCAAAGAGGCAAAAACCTTAATGGAAACTTATGCGATGTCCAGAGGCGAGGGTTTTGGCAGCGAAGTGAAGCTCCGCATTTTGCTAGGGAATTATGTTTTGAGTTCGGGCTTTTACGATGCCTACTACGTGCAGGCTCAAAAAGTCCGCCGCATAATAACAGAAGATTTTGAAAAGGCTTTTTTGGAGTGCGATGTAATTGCAAGCCCAGCAATGCCGGGTCTTCCGCAACCTCTTGGCAAATGCGAAGAAGACCATTTGAGCATGGTGCTATCTGACCTTTACACCGTTAGCGTTAATTTAGCTGGCTTGCCCGGCTTGGTTCAGCCTTGCAACAAATTGGAAGGCTGTTCTATTGGTTTGCAGTGGATTGGCAAATCTTTTGACGAAGCAAATTTGCTTGGCATTGGCGATGCAGCCGAGCAGATTTTTTTGAATTGAACAGGATTATTTATGAACTGGTTTCTCTCACTTTTATTGAACGATGGCATTGCCCACACCATTTTCATCTTTGCATTTGTAATTGCGCTTGGTATGAGTCTTGGCAAAATCAAAATATTCGGGATTTCGCTTGGCATTGCTTTTGTGTTGTTCGTAGGTCTTGCCTGCGGGCATTTTGGATTATCTGTGAATGAGACTCTACTGGGTTTCATAAAGGATTTTGGGCTTGTGCTGTTCGTGTTTGCTGTTGGTTTGCAAGTTGGACCATCGTTCTTTTCCTCTTTTAAAAAAGATGGATTGCAGTTGAACATCGTGGCTGTTTCCATTGTGTGTTTAGACATAATAGTTGCCATAATTCTCTACTATATTTTTTCTTCCCACGTTTCAATAGCGATGATGGTGGGCATTTTAACTGGAGCAACCTTGAACGTTCCATCGCTTGGTGCGGCGCAAGAGGCAATGCACCAACTGTCAATGACTGAAAACATAGCCTTAGGCTCTGCGGTAGCTTATCCTATTGGAATTATTGCGGCCATACCGCCTTTGGCTCTTTTGAGGGTTCTTTTAAGAATAAATACGGCAGACGAAGCAAAAAAAATAGAAAGTGCTGGCAGTTCAAGCGAACAGCCCATACACTATTCCGTTTCGCTCTCCAACGATGCCATAGCAAACAGGAGCTTGGAAGATGTAAAAAAATTGGTAGGGCGCAATTTCATAATTTCCCGATTGAAGCGAGGCGAGGAATATTTCATTCCGCAAGCGGGCGAGATTTTGCATTTAAACGATTCGCTTAAAATTTTATCTGCTCCGGCAGATAAAGAGGCAATCACGATATTTATAGGAAAGGAAATCGAGGTGGATTGGAAACCCTCGGAACACAAATTAGTGTCTAGAAAAATAGTGATAACGCAAGACAAAATAAACGGCAAAACTTTGGGTTCTCTCAGCTTGACGGCTTTTGGCATAAGTATAACTCGCATTAACCGCTCAGGGATAGATTTGCTTGCCAACCCGAATTTAACATTGCAATTAGGCGACAAAGTGTCAATCGTTGGCGAGATACAAGCTATTCAAAAAGCGGAGTATTTGCTCGGCAACACATTGAAACGCTTGAACGAGCCCAGTATAGTCACAATATTCGTAGGAATTTTATTAGGTATTTTGCTAGGCAGCATACCAATCTCTTTCCCGAATATGCCGCTGCCCGTGAAGCTCGGCTCGGCGGGAGGTCCTTTGGTGGTGGCAATTTTGCTGGGGCGTTTTGGCTATAAATTAAAGCTAATAACTTATACCACGCAGAGTGCGAACTTAATGATAAGGGAAATGGGTATTTGCTTGTTTTTGGCAAGCGTTGGTATTGGCGCGGGCGCTCAATTTGTGGAAGCGATAACTTCCCAAAACGGCTGGCTCTGGCTCTTTTGCGGATTTTTGATAACTGTGCTTCCTTTGATTATAGTCGGATTTATTGCCGTAAAATTTGCCAAGTTCAATTTCCTGACTTTGATGGGCGTGTTATCCGGCAGCCGCACAAATCCGCCATTGCTCTCATATTCCAACTCCGTTGCTGCAAGCGATGCCCCTGCGGTTGGCTATTCAACCGTGTATCCGCTCACAATGTTTTTGCGAATACTCTCGGCTCAGGTGTTGATACTAGTGTTTTGCGGGTGATAAAGATACTCCGCTTCGCCACCGCAGAATTTTATTGTGAGATCAATAAGCTCTTTTGCGGTTTTGATAATATACGATGAAGGTGTTGCTCTGTTGCCTTGCACAACATAAAAACAGTTAGTTGTGTTCTCGGTGACTTTTGTTTTTTCTCCTTGACGTATTTCCAATCTGCATATAATCTCATTTGATGCATCGATGTAGCAGTATTCGCCTGCTTTGATGGATATTGCTTTGGGATAACCGAGGGGCCAAAACGGTTCGGTTCCATTTGTCAGTCTAAAATCTATATCCCCATTTATGAACCCAGTATCGTGCGCTCCTATTGCCAGCTCGGAACAAAAAGATATGTAGTTGTAAATATCTACGATGAGGTTGATATTTGGAAGATTTTTATGGCTTGCAAAATAATTGAAAAGATTTTCCGAAGCAGATACGTATTTTTTGCCAGAGCAATTCACCGCTTGGTGAAGTTCCCTAAAGCCTCGCAAAATTTCGCTGTTTGCTATTTTATCATTGATTGAGTTAATATCAACCTGTTGCAAAAATGAATCCTTGATTTTATCAAACTCGGCATCGTTTTTTTTGTTTTTCATTCCATTGATAACAAAATACGCTCCATTTGCACCAAGGGATTTTACTTCTTCAGAAAAGTTGAATTTCATAATTATTTATCTCCTTTTTTTCAATTCGTTATTATTATATAATATATATTATATATTCAAAAAAATAAATATTTTCAAAAATATAATTTTTTTACCCCCTTTGAAAAAAATAATGTATATTAATACTATCCTCTCAAGGTAACCTTGTGAAAATCAAGGACAGTCCCGCTACCGTGACGGTCAAAAACCGAAGCCGGAAAACTTGCTAGGCCGCAGGGTATCATAAGATACTTTGCCACAGCGTTCCGAGGTAGAACTATGACCAAGAGAATTCTTTTGGCTGCACGTAGGTGCTCCATTCTTATGCTCCCCGCCCTTTTAGCTTTAACGCTATTCGCATGCTCAGGCGACAACGAAGACTCAATCAACTCAAACTTAGGCACAAGCTCCAGCAGCGCAACCCGAGCCATACAGAAGGAGAAAATATATGGCGTTGCGCAAAAAGGTCCCTTTGTGGATGGAGCCGAGGTTAAGATATACGAGCTGGACTCAAAATACGAGAAAACGAAAAAATCCTTTAGCGGGAAAACCAACGCAAAAGGATATTTTGAGATAGAGATAAAAGGCGGCAAACTAACATCGCCTTATGTAATAATTGAGGCAGGCGGAAAATATAACAACGAGGTGAGCGGCAAGCCTTCAAACGGTGCCATAGCTCTTAAAGTGGTGGCAGATGTATCTAATAAAGACAATGTCAATATAAATGTTTTGACAGATTTGGAATCTGAAAAGGTTCTGAAACTTGCCAAAGGCGGTAAAAGTTTTGAGGCTTCAAAGAAACAAGCACAAAAAGAGGTGTTGAATGCTCTTGGCGTAAGCGAGGCAGTGACAAGGAACAGCGAAGATATGGGTCTTTTCGGTGGCAATTCAAGTGATTCTGTGCTGCTTGTCGTTTCCATTTCATTGCAGGGAAATAGAACAACAGAAGAGGTTTCCGCTTTGCTCGCCGAGTTCGGCAGTGAAATCAAGGATAACGGAACTTTAAAAAATTCGTTTAAATCAGAAGTGGAAAAAGGCTCGGTAAATGTGGATATCAAGATTAAAAACAACCTACTGAGCTTGGAACCTTCTGCCAAATTGCCCGATATATTTGCCGCTACCGGACCGAACACTTCCAATGGTTCTGGCAGTGGGTCGGGTAGCGGTTCCGGTTCTGGTAGTGGGTCAGGTAGCGGTTCAGGTAGTGGTTCAAATAAAGGTTCTGGCAGCGGTTCCGGCGGCGGTTCAGGCGGCTCTGGTAGCGGTTCGGGCAGTGGCTCTGGCACAACGCCTACACCGAGTTCTTCTTCCATTACGACAGGTAGCGGGGTGCCAAGCAGCAGTTCATCCGAGATGTCAAAATGCGGCAACTGGGATTATAATCCTGCAACGGAAGTCTGCGAAGGCGGCGAAGTGCAAAAGCCAATATGCGGAGGCAAGGAATACGACCCTACAGAGTATTTCTGCACAAGGTCTGAGAAAAATCCCCAAATTGTGAAAAAATGCGGCGGTAAAGGATATGATACCAGAACTAAGCATTGCGTATATGACGAGGTGGTACTTCTTCTAGAAGTATCCAATTTTACATTTGACGACATACTGTACTGGGTTGGTGAAGGCGAAAATAGGGCTATGCTGATTATCCAGTGGAATGATGGGAAAACGCCCGAAGCCTTGGCGTGGGGTTATAAATGGGAAGAGGGGCAAACGAAATATGGAATTGACGTAATTAACGACATAACGAGCGTTGACGAAAGGCTCTTTTATCTAAGGCATAATACCGGAGGTTTGGGTTTTGCCATTGGCGGGATTGGTTTCAGTGCCAGCGGCGAAGCTAAAATAGGCAAAGATGGAGAAACTTGCCAGTCGCCCGTTGACGGTTCAGTACAAACTGATAGTTATGATTACGATTCTTGGAAGATATGCAATGATGCTGATGCACGTTGGTATGGCGGCTGGTATAATGGGTATTGGAGCTACTGGACTTCTGATGGTGGTGCCAGCAAATTGAGATTTTCAGACGTGGGAGCTTCCACAAGGGAGTTGAAAAACAACAGCATAGACGCTTGGAATGCCGCCCCTGGTATGGAAAGCTATCCCCTTTCGGCTATCACTCCTGTAACACCAAATCCAAATGGCTCCCAGCCAAAGCCAAGCTCAAGCTCTACAATACTTTCTTCGTCAAGTGAGGTTGTTTCGAGTAGTTCTTCTGCGGTTGGTGGTGGTGGATTGTGTGCAGGTTTCACAGAAGGAACAAAAAGAGAACATCAAGGAAAAGAAAAAGAACAATTCTGCGATCCAAGAGACGGAACCAAATATGTGTATGTTGATATAGGCAACCAAATCTGGATGGCGGAGAATTTGAGGTATTCTGCGGAAGGCAAAATGGGAAGATGCGCCCAAGGCAAACCCGAAAACTGCGATACCTACGGCAGATTATACACGCTTGACGAGATGTTCTGCAAATCTGGCTGCGAATCTCTTCAATGGGGTGTTGCAAATCCAAATGAACACGCTGTGAATATTGCTTGCCCCGAGGGTTGGCATTTGCCAGCCACTGATGAACTAGAAGAACTTTTGAGATTTTCAGACCCGAACTTTAAGCGAGGCTCCAATGCAACTGGCTTAGGCAATAATAAATCCGCAATAAAGTTAAAAGTTACAAGCTGGGGTGGCACAGACGAACTCGGTTTTTCTGCCTTGCCGGGCGGATATTGTGGAAGTGGTTGCACTAATGTCACTACTGGTACTCAACAGTTTGAAAAGATGAGTTTTTGGTGGTCTCACGCTTATGGTGCTCCTGTGCCTTTGCCTAAATCGTGGCGAATGACCACTGGTGACGTAGTGGACGATGCATTTCAAAGCTACAGCACAAGTGCTTTCTATACCCGTTGCTTAAAGGACAAAGCCACAGCTGTTGCGCCGAGCAGTAGCTCTGTTGTACCCAGCAGTAGCTCTGTTGCGCCGAGCAGCTCATCCGTTACAGCAATCTGCAATGGAGTTGTGTTTGACGAAAAAACTCAGGTATGCGAAAAAAACATTGTGAAAACTATTTTCAAAGATACACACGATAATAAAGAGTATAAATCAGTGAAAATAGGCAACCAAACTTGGATGGCAGAAAATTTGAATTATGCTGGCAATGACAACGTAGGCAAATGTTATAATGATGATGCTGCCAACTGCACTCGATACGGCAGAATGTATATTCAGTCTGAGATTGCTTGTCCTTCTGATTGGCATTTGCCAAGCAATGATGAATGGAATGCTCTTTTGAATTTTCTTACGACGAGTGGAGCTGGAAAAAAATTAAAAGCTACAAGTCCCGATTGGAATGGTGATGATAATTACGGCTTTACGGCTTTGCCGGGCGGTTTATGCGGCAGTGGTTGCCCTGATATAAAGAAAGCCTCCGGTTTAAATAATGGTAGTTACTGGTGGACTGCCACTAGCGGCACGTCGCGAAACATGAGTACATCCGACGATGTGAGCGGACCGATGACGAGTGTTCAAAATAGTCGTTTCTATGTCCGTTGTATCCATAACTAGCACCTTGTGTTAGCAAAACCGCAATCCGCCCTTTGCCTTTGGCAGGGGGCGGGTTTTTTGTATATTATAACTTGATTTTATGATAAGTAAGATAATCCTCGAGTGGGACGAAGAAAAACGCAAACATAATATTGCGGAACGAGGAATAGATTTTGCTGACGCAGCCGATGTTCTGACTGATCCGAATATGAGCTTGTATTTGGATGACCGTGCAGACTACGGTGAAGACAGATTCAATGCTTATGGCTTATCTAAAG